>Ga0137410_10000174_pt1 | contig 44724 bp, 57 predicted proteins | sample CZODoug1_16funga_FD_108878 | JGI IMG/M metagenome (GOLD analysis project Ga0137410, IMG submission 108878) | Vadose zone soil fungal communities from Angelo Coast Range Reserve, California, USA - CZODoug1_16fungal (Illumina Assembly) | ecosystem: Environmental > Terrestrial > Soil > Vadose zone... | reverse complement strand
CGGCTGGATGTTCACCAACAAGGACGGCGGTTGGGAGTACCCCGCGTTCTGGACGGTCGGCCTCCTGGTGCTCGCGCTGCTCGGCGACGGCTCGGCCGCGCTCGGGCCGATGATGGGGCTCTAGCTTTCTACTTCGCCTTCGGCGCGGGCTCGATCATCAGCTTATCCACGTAGCACCAGCCCCAGTCGTCACCGGGGTCGAAGTCCCTGATGATCGGGTGCTGCGTGTCGTGGAAATGCTTGGTCGCGTGCTTGCCCGGAGAGTTGTCGCAGCAGCCGACGTGGCCGCAGCTGAGGCACAGCCGCAGGTGAACCCACTTCATGTTGGCCTTGAGGCACTCCTCGCAGCCCTTGGGCGTGCGCGGCTTAACCTTGCGGACCTGGTCGAGATGAGAGCACTGTTCCGCCATATCTTCCTCAGCTGGTGAAGCCGATCTTCGCGTGCGTGCCGTCGCAGAAGGGCTTGTTCGACGAGCCGCCGCAGCGGCACAGCCACGTCTGCTGCGTGCGCAGCACGGTGCGCCCGGTGCCGGTGACGATCTCCAGGTTGCCTGTGACCTCCAGCGGCCCGTTCTTCGTCGGCATGATCGAGAGCGGGCCGTCGCGCGCGGCGAGCTTGGCGGGTGCTTCGGTCGTGGGCGGCTCGCCGCTCGCCTTGAACCCGGCGGCGACGTGGCTGGTGTCGCACCAGGGCTTGTTCTTCGACGTACCACAGCGGCACAGCGTCGCGCGGAATCCCGCGGCCTTGCCCCCGACCGAGAGCCCGGCGTGGAAGGCGAGCGGCCCGTTCTCGCGCACGTGCACGGTGTTGACCTGCGGGGGCGACTCCTGTGGGCCGCCGTCGAGCCGCTCGTAGCTGATCGCCCCCGAAGGGCAGTTGTGCGCGACCTCGATGGCGCCGGAGGGGGAGGCGTCGGGGTGGATCCAGGGGCCACGGACGTTCGCCTCGAACACCGCGGGCTGCTCGAGCACGCAGTGGCGCGAGTGGATGCACTTCGCGCCGTCGAAGCGCACCACGATCTTCGCGCCCCGGTATTCCTCCATCTTCAGCCTTCGTAGCCTTTTACCACTCCGGCGGGGCGAGCGTGCGCCTCGGAGGGATCGCGCCCGGTTTCCTTGAGCGCCCGCCGCTGGCGCAGCAGGTCCCAGCACTGGTCCAGCTCGACCTGGACGTCGGCGAGGCGCTTGCTCTGGTCCGCGGAGGGCTTTGGATGCTCGAACAGCTGGTGCTCTTCCGCGACCAGGCGCTGAATGTGGCTCAAAACCTTTCCGTCTTCCTTCATGTTTCGCTCCTGTATCGAAGGACTGCTTCTCGTAAAGTACTCTAGCACCAAAGGAGACGACCATGTCCGATCCGACCGCGACCATTCCGAGCGAATCCCCGTCCGAGGCGTGGCTGCGCCGGCTTCTGGGGACAATGTCACTGTTCACCATGCTGATGACCGTGCCGCAGGTCTGGATCATCTGGGTCGGTCACCAGGCCGCGGGCGTCTCGCTGCTGTCCTGGGGCGCTTACCTGCTCTCGGCGCTGCTTTGGTTCTGGTATGGGTTGCGCAAAGGCGACAGGAACATCTATCTCGCCTGCCTCGGATGGGTAGGACTGGATATCGCAGTGATCGCCGGCACGCTCGTATACGGATAGGATTGCGATCATGTCCCGCTCGCTTTTGTGCGCCCTGCTGCTTTTAGTCGTGGCCTCTTCGCTCGCCGCCGACATCTCGAAGGAGGACGCGGCCGCCATCCGCAAGGTGATCTCCGATCAGCTCGACGCCTTCAAGCGCGACGATGGGCCGCTCGCGTTCTCGCTCGCGACCGCGGGGATCCGCGCGCAGTTCGGGACGCCGGAGGTCTTCATGGACATGGTGCGGACCCAGTACGCGGTCGTCTACCGCCCGAAGTCGGTGCAGTTCCAGTCGCCGGAGATCGTCGATGGCCAGCTGGTGCAGCCGGTGAGGATGACCGACGCCGCGGGAGCCGCGTGGCTCGCGATCTATCCGATGCTTCGCGAAGCCGGCCGCGGCTGGCGCACCAACGGCTGCCTGCTGCAGCGGCTGCCGGGCGTGCAGACCTAGGCCGTCGTCATCATCACCGGCGCGTGATCGCTCGTGCCGACGTCGGCGAGCACGGTGCAGCTCGAGGCGCGCGCCGCGATCGAAGGCGAGGCCAGCACGTAGTCGATGCGCCAGCCGATGTTCCTCTGGCGCATGTTGCGCCAGGGCGCCCACCAGGTGAACAGATTGGGGTTGTCCGGGGCGAGGACGCGCGTCACGTCGACCAGGCGGTCGCCGAGCACCCGTTCGAATAGATCGCGCTCCTCCTCGCGCTGGCCGATCACGCCGGGCTTCACTTCCTTCGGGTGGAGGTCCATGTCGCTGCGCGTGACGTTCATATCACCGCATAGGACGAGCTCGCGGCCCTCGCGCGCGAGCTGCCGCGTCCAGTCGGCGAGCCGCACCAGGAATTGGAGCTTCGCCTCGTAGTCCTTGCCGCCGTTCGGGACGTAGACCGACGCGAGCACGAGCTTCCCGAGCTCGGCCTGCACGATGCGCGACTCCATGTCGAAGTCCGGATGGCTGAACACGGGCGGGGCTTCGAACACGCCCTTCCTCACGTGCAGGGAGACGCCGGAGTAGGCGCGCAGGCCGTGCCAGTAGCTGTCGTAGCCCGAAAGCCCCGGCAGCTCCGGGATCTGCGAGCGCTCGGCCTTCAGCTCCTGGAGGCACACCACGTCCGGCAGGTCGCGCTCCAGCCAATCGGCGAACTGCTTTTCCCGTGCGCGGAAGCCGTTGACGTTCCAGGTGGCGATTTTCATTTCCGGACGAATCGTAGCGGATTTTCCCGTTATCATCGCGCCATGTCGAAGCTGACCCTGACCATCGCCACCACCGACTACGACCACTTCCGCGATTTCAGGACGGGCGAGGTCGGGGCCGAGGGCATCGACCACAACTGGCTCACGCTCGGGCACCATGAGTGCTTCGCGCGCTTCACCGCGAACCGCGAGTTCGACCTGTCGGAGCTGTCGTTCGCCAAGTTCGCCGCGCAGGTGACACGCGACGACGCCGACATCGTCGGCCTGCCGGTGGTGTGCTCGCGGCTGTTCCGCTTCTCATCGTTCTACGTCAACCGGAAGAGCGGCGTCAGGAAGGTCGAGGACCTCAAGGGGCGGAAGGTCGGCTCGCCCGAATGGGCGCACTCGGCGGCTGTGTACATGCGCGGCTGGATGCACAACGAAATGGGCGTGAAGCTCCAGGACGTGCACTGGTTCCAGGCGGGGGCGAACTCGCCCGGCCGCGAGGAGAAGGTCGAGCTCGACCTGCCGAAAGGCGTGAAGCTCACGCGCGTGCCCGACAAGTCGCTGTCGCAGCTCCTCGCTTCGAACGAGATCGACTGCGCGATCATCGCGCGCCCGCCGACCTGCTTCCTCGAAGGGCACCCCGACGTCGTGCGGCTTTTCCCGGACTATCTCGAGATGGAAGAGGAGTACTACGAGCGCACGAAAGTGTGGCCGATCATGCACATCATCGCGATGAGGAAGAGCGTCGTCGACGCCCACCCCTGGGCGGCGCGCAACCTGTACAACGCCTTCCAGGAATCCAAGCGCCGCAGCGTCGAGCGCCTGCTCGACCCGGCGGTGTCGCGCTATCCGCTCGCCTGGCTGTCGACGTACGCGCGCAAGATGCGCGAGCGCTTCGGCGGCGACCCCTTTCCCTACGGCGTCGAGGCAAACCGCGCGACCTGGGAGCAGATGGCGCTGTATACCCACCAGCAGGGCATCGCGCGCCGCCGCTTCACCCCCGAGGAGATCTTCCCCCCGGCCATCGAGACCAAGGTGGTGATCTGAATCGTCTCAGTGCCGGACGAAGCTCTTCTGTCGGGGATGCAGCCCGGCGTCGACCTGAGCTTCTACGCGAGCTTCTTGCTGGGCACTAAGGACTATCCGCTGTCCGACATTCCCATGCAGGAAATAGTGAACAACGCGGCGCGCGGAGCCTACAAGGCGAAGCCGGCCAAGGTGCTGCCATTCGAACAGATACCCGAAGCGCATCGCCTCGTGGAATCGAACGGCGCCGCCGGGAAAATCGTGATCGTCGTCTGAAGAACGGTAGGGCGCCCGTCCGAACCGGGCGGGCGCCTACTTCACCACGCGCAGCCCCGGATGCAGGGCCGCGGCGCGGTCGAGGAGCAGCCTGATCTCGCGCGAGTTTCGCGTGAGCGATGCCGCGCGCTCGAATTCGCCCCGCGCCTCGTCGATGCGCCCTAGTTTCTCGAGAAAGTCGCCGCGCACCGAGGGGAGCAGGTGATAGCCGCGCAGCGCGGGCTCGGAGGCGATCGCGTCGATCAGCGCGAGCCCTTCCGCCGGGCCGAAGGCCATCGCGACCGCGACAGCGCGGTTCAGCTCGACGATCGGCGAGGGCATGACCTGGGCGAGCGCGTCGTAGAGCGCCACGATGCGCTTCCAGTCCGTCTCGCCCGGAGTGGGCGCCCGCGCGTGGCAGGCGGCGATCGCGGCCTGCAGCGCATACGGCCCGAGCACGCCGCCCGACTTCTCGGCGCGGTCCAGCGCCGCGAGCCCGCGCCGCACCAGGACGTGGTCCCAGCGCGACCTGTCCTGGTCGAGGAGCAGCACCGGCTCTCCCGACGGGCCGCTGCGAGCGCGGAAGCGCGACGCCTGGATTTCCATGAGCGCGACCAGGCCGTGCACTTCCGGTTCGTCCGGCGCGAGCTCGGCGAGGATGCGTCCCAGGCGCAGCGCGTCCTCGCACAGCGCGGGACGGGTCCAGTCGTCCCCGGCGGTCGCCGAGTAGCCCTCGTTGAACACCAGGTAGACGACCTCGAGCACCGAGGCGAGGCGCGAGCTAAGCTCCTCCCCGCGCGGGACCTCGAACGGCACGCGCGCCTCGGCGAGCGTGCGCTTCGCGCGCACGATCCTCTGCGCCATGGTCGGCTCGGGAACCAGGAACGCCCTCGCGATCTCGTCGGTGGTCAGTCCGCACAGCAGCCGCAGGGTGAGCGCTGCGCGCGCCTCGGTCGAGAGCACCGGGTGGCAGGCGGTGAAGACGAGCCGCAGCAGGTCGTCGCCGATGTCGTCTTCGAGCGCGGCGTCGAAATCCGGCGTGAAGCCCTCCTCCATGTCGCGCCCGATCTCCTCGTGCTTGACCTCGACGAGCTTCGCGTGGCGGAAGTGATCGAGCGCGCGGTTCTTGGCTGCGGCCATGAGCCAGGCACCCGGGTTGTCGGGCACGCCCGACCCGGGCCACTTCTCCAGCGCCGCGACCAGGGCCTCCTGCGCGAGCTCCTCGGCGAGGCCGACGTCGCGCGTCATGCGCGCGAGGCCGGCAACGATCTTCGCGGACTCGATGCGCCAGACCGCCTCGATCGTCGCGTTCGCAACGTGGGTCGCCGAGGCGGCCAAGCTAGCCCTTCTTGGCCTTCTTCTCGAGCTGCGCGCGCAAGGCGGGTTCGCCGCTCGCGGCTTCCTGCACGTCTGCGGGGAAGTCCTCGAACTCCTGCACCTGCCGGACCTCGACGATCTCGCCGTCGGGCATCGGGCAGCGCTTCGCCCACTCGACCGCCTCCGCCTTGGACTTCACCCGGATCATCCAGAAACCGCCGATCACTTCCTTCGCCTCGGCGAAGGGGCCGTCGGTGACCTTCGGCTTGCCGCCCTTGAAGGACACCCGCGCGCCCATCGAGGGCGGGCGCAGGCCTTCCATCGACAGCAGCACGCCGGCCTTGTGCAGGGATTCGTTGTACCTCGACATCTCGGCGACGAGCTTCGCGTCCGGCATGGCGCCGGGCTTGGCCTTGTCGTAGCCCTTGGGAATCACCACCATCATGAATCGCATGGCGTGCTCTCCTGGCTCACGCCCGGACCATGGGCTTGAACCCGCCCCAGAACATGCGCTTGCCGTCGAAAGGCAGCTTCTTCGGATCCATCATGTCCGCGAGACGCTTGTCCTTCATGACCTTGGCCATGGTGCGGTCGCGCTGCGCCCGCGATTTGTACACGATGTACGCAAACACCACCGTCTCGCCCGACTTGAGCTTGACGCTCTGCGGGAAAGAGGTGTGCTTGCCCGGTTTCACGTCGTCGGCAACGCACTCAAGGTATTCCAGCGCGCCGTGCTCACGCCAGACCTTGCCCGACCTGCGCGCCATGGCGAGGTAGGCCGAGAGCTTCCTCTTGGGGACGGGTACCACGACTGCGTCGACGTACATGATTGCCTCCTTGGCTAGGATTGAGCGGCTGTTGCCACTCTGGGAAAAGGCGGGAACGCGAGCGCGATCGCCACGGCGCCGAAGCCGATCGCGGAGGAGTAGACGTACATCCAGGTGTACCGGCCGAAGCTGTCGAAGATCCAGCCGCCGATGGCCGGCCCGAGCGCCATCCCGAGGCTCGACACCATGGCGGCGGCGCCGAACACCGCGCCGAGGATGCGCTGCCCGAAGTACTCGCGCGCGAGGACCGCGTAGAGCGGCATGACGCCGCCGTAGGCGAAGCCGAAGGTCGCGGCGACGGCGTAGAACTCGCCGAGCTGCGAGGCGAAAATGAACGTGAACGCGGCGACCGCCTGGATCGCGAGGCCGGCGATGAGCACGCGCTTCACGCCGAGGCGGTCCGCGAGCACGCCCAGCGCCAGGCGGCCGCCGAGGCCCGCGAGACCCTCGACGCTGTAGATCGTGACCGCGGCGAGCGGCGCGAGGCCGCAGGTCTGGGCGTAGGTGACGGTGTGGAAGATCGGGCCGGCGTGCGCCGCGCAGCAGGCGAAGAAGGTCAGCGCGAGGACGACGAACGGCGCCGAGACGAACGCGTCGCGCAAGCTCGGCTGCGGTCCTTCGGACGCGCCCGGCCCGGCCGCCGGCGCGGCCGGCGGCCGCCGCACGAACAGCGCCGCCGGAACGAGGGTCGCCCACACCAGCACGGCGATGACGAGCTGCGCGGCCCGCCAGTCCATCTGCGTGATGAGCCATGCCGCGAACGGCGACATGGTCATCGGCGCGACGCCGACCCCGACCGAGACCAGCGACACGGCGAGGCCGCGGTGCTCGCTGATCCAGCCCATGACGGCGGCGATCATCGGCGAGAAGAAGCTGCCGACGGCGACGCCGACGAGTAGGCCGAAGCTGAGCTGGAACTGGAGCGCGGTCTGCGCATGGCTCGCGAGGAACAGGCCTGAGCCCAGGAGCACCGCGCCCGCGAGGACCACGGGTCGCGGGCCGATGCGGTCGCTGAGCGCGCCCCAGCCGAAGCCGGCCGCACCCATCGCGAGGAAGTTGAGCGTCATCGCGCTCGACACGGCCGTCGTCGACCAGCCGGTCGCCTCGGTAATCGGCCGCAGGAACACCGCAAGCGAGAACATGGCGCCGATCGCGATGCAGGTCATGAAGGCACCGAGCGCCACCATGATCCAGCCGTACCGCGCCTCTTTCATGACTTAGCCTCCGCTGCAGCCTTCAGCGCCGCGATGTCGATCTTCTTCATCTTCAGCATCGCCTCCATGACACGCCTCGCCTTCTTCGCGTCGTGGCCGGCGAGCAGCTGGCCGAGGATGGTCGGGTTGACCTGCCAAGACAGGCCGTACTTGTCCTTGAGCCAGCCGCACATCGATTCCTGGCCGCCCTGCAGCAGCCTGCTCCAGTAATGATCCACTTCCTTCTGGTCCTTGCAGTCCACCGACAGCGAGATCGCCTCGGTGAACTTGAAGTGAGGGCCGCCGTTCAGGGCGATCATGCGCTGCCCGTCGAGCTCGAACTCGACCGTCATCACGCTGCCCTTGGGCCCGGGCCCCGCTTCGCCGTAGCGGGCCGTGTTCAGGATTTTCGAGTTGGGGAAGATGGAAGCGTAGAACTTCGCGGCCTCCTCGGCTTGGGTGTCGAACCACAGGAAAGGCGTGATCTTCTGCATGGCCTAGGCTCCTTTGTACGAGGGCGAGAGTCGTTCGCCGCGCAGCAGCACCGCGGACAGCAGCGCCGCGATGCCCGCGAAGATCGCGCCGAAGACGAAGGCGAGCTGGTAGCCGCCCGCAAGCGCAATCGTGTCGGCAGAGCCTGCGGCGAGCAGGCCTTCGGTGCGCGCCGCCGACAGGCTCGCGAGCACCGCGAGTCCGAGCGAGCCGCCCATCATGAACGCGGTGTTGACCACGCCCGAGGCGAGCCCCGAGTCGCTCGGCTCGACCTCGCCCATGGCGACGAGGAGTATGGGGTTCAGCGCCATGCCGCAGCCGATGCCGAGTACGGTCATCGCCGGCAGGACGTGCAGCAGGAAGTTTCCTTGGACGGGCGAAAAGGCGAACAGCGCGAGGCCGATCGCGGCGAGCGCGAGGCCCACCGCGAGCGGCAGGCGGTTGCCGAAGCGCATCACCATCTTCGCCGACAGGCCGAGCGAGAAGGCGGCCATGATCAGGTTGGCGGGCAGGAAGGCGAGGCCGACCTGCATCGCGCTGTAGCCGAGCACCAGCTGCATGTACAGCGCCGAGACGAAGAACCAGGCGAACATGGCGGCGGACCACAGCGCGCCGATCACGCTGGCGGCCGAGAGATTGCGGAAGCGGAACAGCCCGAGGGGCATGAGCGGCGTCTGGGTGCGTGCCTCGACGAGGATGAACAAGACGAAGAGCGCGGCGCCGCCGCCGATGAAGCCGAGCGTGCGCGCCGAAGTCCAGCCGGCCTCGTTGCCGTTCACGATGCCGTAGATCGCGAGCATCAGGGAAAGCGTGATGATGATCGCTCCGGCGACGTCGAGTCGCTGGCCGGCGCTTTGCGGGCGATCGTCGGGCAGGAGCGCCACACAAAACGCGCATATGGCAATGCCGATCGGCAGGTTGACCAGGAAGATCCAGTGCCAGCTGAGCCCGCTCGTAAGCAGCCCGCCCACCAGCACTCCGATCGAACCGCCTGCGGCGCAGACGAAGCCGTAGATGCCCATCGCCTTGGCGCGCTCGGCCGGCTCCTGAAACAGGTTCATGATGAGAGACAGGGCGATCGACGACACCACCGCGCCGCCCAGCCCCTGCGCGAAGCGCGCTCCGACCAGCAGCCACTGTGAGTTCGCGAGACCGCACACCAGCGATGCGGCGGTGAAGAACAGCGTCCCGCCGACGAACAGGCGCCGCTGACCGTAGAGGTCGCCCAGGCGCCCGCCGAGCAGGAGGAACCCGCCGTAGGTGAGCATGTAGGCGTTCACCACCCACACGAGCGTGGACTCGGTGAAGCGCAGGTCCTCGCGGATCGAGGGGAGGGCGACGCCCACGATGGTCGTGTCGAGCACGATCATCAGCTCGCCGAGGCAGAGGACGATGAGGGCGAGCCAGCGCTTGCGGCCGTCGAGAGTCATGATTCCGTTCCTTGTGCGATTGCGATTGCCGTTGGTCGCACGGGCTACTTTTTCCTTGCGCGCTCCTTTTCCATTTCGCGGAAGCGCTCGATGCCCTCGCTGTCGCCGAAGTCCTCCAGCTCGTACAGCGGCCGCACCTCGATCTCGGCCTCCCCACCGTCGATCGACGGATTCGGGAAGCGCCGTGCCCATTCCATCGCCTCCTCGCGCGACTTCACCTGGATCAGCGTGTAGCCCGCGATCAGCTCCTTCGCCTCGGCGAAAGGCCCGTCGACCACGGTGCGCTTCGATCCCGAGTACTTCAGGCGCCAGCCCGTCTTGCTCGGCTTCAGGCCGCTCGCGTCGAGCAGCACGCCCGCTTTCTGCAGCTCCTCGTGGTACTTCTGCATCTCGTTGATGAGCTTTTCGGTGGGCATCGCGCCCTTCTCGCTGTCCTTCGTGGCCTTCACGATCATCATGAAGCGCATGATCTTCTCCTTGGGTCGGAGCAGGAAAAGCCTGCTCACATCTACGACGAGCGGGTTACAGCGAAATCGACAAAGGCGCCGATTCTTCTTAGGACGATGCACCTAAGTGATTGAAACGGCTAGACCTTCTTCAGGTAGGCCTCCAGGCGCCCAAAGTGCTGCTTCAGGCCTTCGAAGGCCCCGTAGGTCTCGATGACATGGCTGCGGGCCTCGGCCGAGACGAACAGCATGCGCATGTCGACCCGGGTCTTTCCGTCCTGCTCCCGGAAGGTCACGGTGACGTGGTGGTTCACCGGCTCGGTGTCTTCGTCGCCTCCATGGTTGTACACCAGGCGCTCGGGTTTCACCACCTCGAGGTAGGTGACCCGGTTCCTGTAGTCGCGTCCGTCGGGGCCGTGCATGACGTAGCGCCAGGCACCGCCCGGCCGCAGGTCCATGCTGTGGGTCGTGGTGCTGAAGCCGTTCGGGCCCCACCATTTTCCGATGTGCTCCGGATCGGTCCACACTTTCCACACCAGCTCGCGCGGCGCGTCGAACAGCCGGGTCGCGGCGATCTCGCGGTCGCCGACGAGCTTTTCGCTGCGCCGCGTCTCGACGAAGGCCTTCAGGTTGGCGCCGACGAGCTCGGTCCAGCCCGCGAGGAAATTCGCCTTCGCGAAGGCGGCGATGGCGGGGAAGGTCTCCAGGCCCGTGTGCGTCAGCCGCAGTCTCGTCCTCTTGCCTTCCGCGAACAGCTCGAAGGTCACCAGCGAGTCGCCGGCGTGGCCTTCGTAGCGCCAGGTGTAGGCGAGGCGCTTCTCGGGAATGGCCTCGGTGACCTTGCAGCGGTGGAGGTACTGGGTGCACTAGTCTCCGCCGTAGAACTGGAACTCGAAGCCGACCCGCGGCTCGAACTCGCGGATGTCGAAGGACCAGTGCTTGATGTCGTCCACGTCGGTGAGGGCCTTCCACACCAGAGCGACGGGGGCGTCGAAGACGCGCTCGACAACGAGGGCTTCGTCCTTCATCGCCAAGTTACTTTTTGCGCTCATCTCTTTTCTCCTTTCGGGTTTCCTTGTCCTTGCGCTGCAGCTCCTCCAGGTAGCTGCCCAGCCTGTTCAGGCTCTCCTCCCAGTGGCGCCGGTAGAACTCGACCCAGTCGGCGACGCCCTTCAGAGGGTTGGCCTGCAGCCGGCAGGGGCGCCACTGCGCTTCGCGGCCGCGCTCGATCAGCCCCGCGCGCTCGAGCACCTTCAGGTGCTTGGACACCGCCGGCAGGCTCATGTCGAACGGCCCGGCCAGCTCCATCACCGAGGATTCGCCTGAGGACAGGCGCGCGAGGATCGCGCGCCGGGTCGGGTCGGCGAGTGCGGCGAAGGTGGCGCTGAGGCGGTCGGGGGTCATACTGTATTTAACTAAAAGGTTAAATACAACCTCGCCGCTTGTCAACTGCGCTTGGGGCGGCGCACGGCACGCACTTTGCCGCTCGGCCCGCCGCCCGCGTAGAACAGGCCGGCGCCATCGGACTCGAGGCCCGACACGAAGACGCCTTCGGGCATGGTGAGCCGGGCCAAAACCTTGCCGCTCGTGGGGTCGACGCGCCGGATGTCGCTCTCGTCGCCTTCCCATGTGCCATGCCAGAGCTCGCCGTCGACCCACGTCACGCCCGTGACGAAGCGGTTCGACTCGATCGTGCGCAGGATCGCGCCGGTCTGGGGATCGATCTGGTGGATCTTCCGGTCGCGGTACTGCCCGACCCAGAGCGTGCCCTCGGCCCACGTAAGGCCCGAGTCGTTACCGTTGCCGGGCGCCGGAATGGTCGTGATGACCGTTCCTGTAGCGGGATCCACTTTTTGAATGCGATCGGCGGCGAGCTGATAGAAGTGGCGCCCGTCGAACGCCGTGCCGGCGTCGGATGCGACGTCGATGGCGCGCACCGCCCGGCCGCTCGACGGATCGAACGCGTGCAGCGTGTCGCCTGCGGCGAACCACACGTGGGTGCCGTCGAACGTCACGCCGGCCACCTTCGGGGCATCCGGAAACGGGCCGTATTCGCGGACGATCTCGGCTACCTGCGCGCCGGACCTTGCACTGCTTTTCGATCGCTTCATGCGTTGCTCCTTCCTTGTGTTGCGATCAGCCTAGCCCATGCCGGGCGGAGCGGGGAGTAACAAGGTCGTCGCGAATCCTGCGACCGGCGCAGCGAGCCAGCGGCGCGCCCGGCCGCGACCGAGCGTGCGCACCCTGCCGGACACCTCGAGAGCGCCGAGCGAGCGCTGCACCGTTCGCTGGCTCGAGCCGAGCGCCAGCGCGAGCGCCGATGTGGACCACGCTTCGCCGTCAGCCATGAGCGCGAGCACTGCCGCGTCCGTGCTTTCGATGGGCGGCGCGAGGAGCTGCACTTCGCCCGCCCTGGGCAGGAGCGCGAAGCCGCCAGGTGTCGCGCGCACGTCGGCCAGCGGACGGAGCTCCCTTCGCAGGCGGCCGAGCTCGACGCGGAGCCGCGCGCGATGCGATTCGTTAATGTGCCGGGCACGGAAGGCGCGCTCGCAGAGAACCTCGCGAGTCGCCTCGCCGGGCCAGGCCTCGGCCAGCGAGCGCAGGAGCGCGAACAGGACCGGGCGTCGCTCGAGGCGCACTTCACGCCGCTGAGCTCGCGCGACCCGCCGGCACGCGTCCACGATCAGGTGCTGCGAGGCGAGCACCGTTTCCACTTCCGCCAGTACGAGAGGCCGTTCCGTGCCTTTCGCGATGAGCCGCGCTGCCGGAAGCGCGAGCGTGAGCTCGGCTCGCTCGACTTCGGCGCGGAGTGGATTGATGCCAGAACGGTCTGCCGCCGTTCGGGCACGGGCCAGCGCCGCCCGGGCGGGCGCAGTGTGGCCGCGGCGCAGCGCGATCTCGAACGCGACGAGCTCGCCCCTGGCCATCAGCATGGCCGGAGCCGCGCGAAGGTCCAACTCGTCGAGCGCGTCGTCCGCTTCGATCACCCGCCCGAGCAGGAGCAGCCGGCGGATCTGCAGGAGGGCGGCGTGAAGCTCGTTGTCGCGATCGCCCAGGGCGTCGAACGTGCGCCGGGCCTCCTCGAGCGTGTGCGTCGGCCAGCGGAGGTCGCGCGATACGAGCGCTACTTCGGCTTCGGCGGTTACGCATCGCGCGCGCTCCACGCGCTCTCTCGGGCCGAACGCGCGCGCCGCGCGCCGCAGGAGCATCCTTGCCTTCACGAGCTCGCCGAGCTGGGCCATGGCGATCCCGCGCAGGGCGAGCGCGGGTGCGTCGTCCCGAAGCGCGATCAGCTTGAGCGCGCCCAGGGGGTCGCCTGCCTTGAGTGCCCTTGCTGCCGCCGTGACGAGCGAATCCATGTCGCTTCCTATCCCGCGATCGGGCACCACCAAAACGCGTCACAGTTGTTACTCACGGTTCGCCGTCGCTGAAGGCTAGCCTGTCGCCGGTCTATGAACGCAGTCGTTTCCTACAACCAGTAAAGGAGAAAGCAAATGGCGGATATTCTGCATCGAGTTGGAATCAAATCGTCCACGAATGAAGTCTATAAGGCCTTGGCTACCCGTGAAGGCTCGGCAGCGTGGTGGACGAGCAACACGCTAGGGGAAAGCAAGGTCGGCGGAGTGCTCAAGTTCCGCTTCAGCGCCGGGGGCGCCGAGATCGGCGGCTTCGACATGAAGGTTCTTGAGCTTCAGCCCGCCAAGCGCGTGCTATGGCAGGTGGTCGACGGGCCCGAGGAATGGATCGGCACTAAGATCAGTTTTGATCTCAAACAAGCAGGCGACCACGCTATCGTCCTCTTCAAGCACCAGGGTTGGAAGGAGCCGGTCGAGTTCATGCACCATTGCAGCACCAAGTGGGCAATTTATCTGATGAGCTTGAAGTCGCTCGTGGAAACCGGGAAAGGCACCCCCAACCCGAACGACACCCATATCAGCGGCGACGGGCCGGACTGAGGCCGGCAGACCCTATCTAGGTCTTCAGCCGGTAGCCGGTCCTGAAGATCCAGGCGATGACAGCGAGCGACGCAGCGAGGAACAGGCAGGTCATGCCCAGACTCACGTATACGTCGACGTCGGCGAGGCCGTAGAAACTCCAGCGGAAGCCGCTCACCAGGTAGACGACCGGGTTGAACAGGGACACCGTCTGCCAGAAGGGCGGCAGCATGTTGATCGAGTAGAAGCTGCCGCCCAGGAACGTCAGCGGCGTAACGATGAGCAGGGGGATCACCTGGAGCTTCTCGAAGCCGTCGGCCCAGACGCCGATGATGAAGCCGAACAGGCTGAAGGTCACCGAGGTGAGCACCAGAAACAGGATCATCCACGCCGGATGCTCGATCCTGAGCGGCACGATGAACGCCGCGGTGCCGAGGATGACCAGGCCGAGGATCACCGACTTGGTCGCCGCCGCGCCGACGTAGGCGAGGACGATCTCGAGGTAGGAGACGGGCGCCGAGAGCAGCTCGTAGATGGTGCCGACGAATTTCGGGAAGTAGATCCCGAACGACGCGTTCGAGATGCTCTGCGTGAGCAGCGACAGCATCACCAGCCCGGGGACGATGAAGGCGCCGTAGCTCACACCCTCGACCTGGGGGATGCGCCCGCCGATCGCCGCGCCGAAGACGACGAAGTAGAGGGCCGTCGAGATCACGGGGGAGATCAGGCTCTGCATCAGCGTTCGCCGGGCGCGCGCCATCTCGAATGCGTAGATCGCGCGGATCGCGTAGACGTTCATGCCGTCCTTCTCTCCGCGACCAGGGTGACGAAGATGTCCTCGAGCGAGCTCTGCGTGGTCTGCAGGTCCTTGAAGCGGATGCCCGCCGCAGCGAGGTCGCCGAGCAGCGCAGTGATCGCGGCGCGGTCGCCCTTCTCCTCGTAGGTGTAGATCAGGTCCGCGCCGTTGAGCTCGAGCCGGTGCGCCGAGAGGGCGGAGGGGATGCGCTCGAGCGGCTGGTCGAGGTGCAGGGTCAGCTGCTTCTTGCCGAGCTTGCGCATGAGCGTCGTTTTTTCCTCGACCAGGATGATCTCGCCCTTGCTGATCACGCCGATGCGGTCGGCCATGTCCTCGGCTTCGTCGATGTAGTGCGTGGTGAGGATGATGGTGACGCCGGCGACCTGGAGCGCGCGCACGAGCTTCCACATGTCCTGGCGCAGGTTGACGTCGACGCCCGCGGTGGGCTCGTCGAGGAACAGCACGCGCGGCTCGTGCGACAGTGCCTTGGCGATCAGCAGGCGGCGCTTCATGCCGCCCGAGAGCGTCATTACCCTGGCGTCCTTCTTGTCCCACAGGGACAGGTCTTTCAGGACCTTCTCGATGTGCGCGGGGTTCTTCGGTTTGCCGAACAGGCCGCGACTGAAGGACACCGTGTTCCATACCGTTTCGAAGGCGTCCGTCGTCAGCTCCTGGGGCACCAGGCCGATCGCCGAGCGCGAAGCGCGGTAGTCGCGCACGATGTCGTGGCCGTCGACCGTGACCTTCCCCTCGCTCGGGTTGACGATGCCGCAGACGATGCTGATCAGCGTCGTCTTGCCGGCGCCGTTGGGGCCGAGGAGCGCGAAGATCTCACCCCGGCGGATCTCCAGGTCGACGTTCTTCAGCGCCCGGAAGCCGGAGGCGTAGGTCTTCGAGAGGTTCTTGACCGAGATGATGGACTGCATGGCTGCGGCGTGCAGCGACATTCTACTATCCCCGCCGATTCCGCTATCATCGCTCTCGCAAAATCGCACAAGGAACCCCATGCCGAAGCCGAAGCGTCCGTCGCCTTCGGGCGACGCCCCGAAATCCGGAGGGAAAGTCCCCGCCGAGCGCATGGCCGACCTCGCCGCCGCGAGCCGCATCCTCGCCGCGCAGGGCGTGGTCGACGGCTTCGGCCACGTCTCGATGCGCCATCCTTCCGCGCCCGACCGCTACCTCATGGCGCGCGCTCTCGCGCCGGCGCTGGTCACGCCGAAAGACGTCATCGAGTACGACCTGGAGAGCCATCCCTGCAACGCCGCGGGGCGCCAAAGCTTCCTCGAGCGCTTCATCCACGGCGAGATCTACAAGGCGCGCCCCGAGGTCATGGCGGTGGTGCACAGTCACTCGCCGTCGGTCATCCCCTTCGGGCTGGTCGATGTGCCGATGCGCGCGATGTTCCACAACGCGGCGTTCATCGGCTCGGGCGTGCCCGTGTTCGACATTCGCGAGAGGTTCGGCGCGACCGACCTGCTGGTGAGCGACGGCGCGAAAGGCGTGGCGCTCGCCGACATCATGGGAAGGCACGACGTCGTGCTGATGCGCGCCCACGGCAGCGTCGCCTGCGGGGCGTCGCTCGAGGCGGCGGTGTTCCGCGCGGTGTATACAGAGGTGAACGCGCGCATCCAGCACTGGACCACGGCGCTGGGAGACGGCGCGCCGATCGCCGCGCTCGACCCCGAGGAGGTGAAGCTCGCCGACAAGGTCAACCAGGGCGCCGGCGTGCGCGCTTGGCACCTGTGGCGTACGATGGTCCGCAACCAGGTCAAGTGGTAGGAGAATCCCCATGACGCAGCCCAAGCTGAAGGAAGTCGGAGGAGCCACCTCGCTGCCCGAGCTCAAGCAGCAGCTCGTCGACTGCATCCGCATGCTCGAGCGTTCGGACATCATCGACTACAACGGTCACTGCAGCATCCGCCTGGAAGACGACCGGGTGCTCATCAACATCGGCTCGTGCCAGCGCTCGAGCCTCACGGTCGAGGACATCTGCGTGATCGACCTCGAGGCGAACCAGCTCGAGGGCAAGGGCAACGCGCCGCTCGAGCGCCATCTGCACTGCGGCATCTACCGCGTGCGGCCCGACGTGCGCGCGATCGTGCACGCGCACCCGAAGTGGTCGACCTTCCTCACCATGGTCGGCGAGAGCTACAAGCCGGTGTACGCGCAGGGGTCGCTCGTCCATCCCGTGCCGCTGCTCGACTCGCCGAACTCGATCAACAACCGCGTGATGGCCGACCGGCTCGCGGCGACGCTCGGCGAGCGCCCGGCGGCGCTGATGAAGTCGCACGGCGCGGTCACCGTCGGCAAGGACATCGTCGAGGCCTTCGTGCTGGCCAACTACATGGAAGAGAACTCCTACCGCCAGTACATGGCCCTGCAGATCGGCAAGCCCTACGTTTTCAGCGACGAGGAGATCGCACTGTGCCGCGAAAAGCTGTGGAACGCGGGGCTGTTCAAGCGGACATGGGACCACTTCCGCGCCAAGCTGGACCAATGAGGCCGAAGATCTACGGCATCCGCAACTGCGACACCATGAAAAAAGCGTTCGCCTGGCTCGATGCCAGGAAGATCGCCTACGACTTCCACGATTACAAGAAAGAAGGCGTGTCCCCGGCCAAGCTGAAGGAGTGGGCGGGGCGGGCCGGCTGGGAGAAGCTCGCCAACACCCGCGGACCCACTTGGCGCAAGATCCCCGAAGCTCAGCGCGAGAATCCGTGCGAGGCCCGGGGGCTCGCGCTGCTCTCGCAGAACTCCAGCGCGATCAAGCGGCCGATCGTCGAGGCCGGTTCGAAGCTGCTGATCGGATTCGACCCGGACGAATACGCGGCGACCCTGCGGCAGTGAAGCCGTTCTCGATCGCCGACCGCCTGAGAAGCTTGCGGCACGCCGCGCGCGGTGTCGTACTCATGGCGAGGACCCAGCACAACGCCCGCATCCACCTGGTCGCCACGCTCCTCGCGGTCGCGCTCGGGTGGTGGCTGCGCATCAGCCCCGCGGACTGGCGCTGGCTGGTCCTCGCGATCGCGCTTGTCTGGGCCGCGGAGGCGATGAACACCGCGTTCGAATACCTGTGCAACGTCGTCTCGCCCCAATTCAGCCCCATGGTCCGCAACGCCAAGGACATCGGCGCGGGCGCCGTGCTGATCTGCAGCGCCGGTGCCGCCGTGCTCGGCGCGATGGTCTTCCTGCCCTACCTGCGCGGCTGACCGGATCACGCAGGGACGTGGAGCTTGGTCGGCGCACCCAGCGCCTTCCACGCCGAGTGCCCGCCCGTCATGTACCTGGCGTCGAACCCCGCCTCGCGGAGCGCAGTCGCCATCTTGCAGCCGACGTGGAACCCGTAGGTGCAGTACACGACCACGGGATCGGACTTCGACAGCTCGCCGGCCCACTCCTGTACGCGGTCGGGATCGCGCCAGGTCGCGCCTTCGACGATGTCCTCCTGCCGCGACAGGGAATGCCGCGGGCGGGCGTCGATGAGCTGCACCGGCCTGCCGGATTCCATCATCGCCTTGACTTCCTCGACGCCGACCCCCGGGACATCGCCGAACTCGGGCTGGACCAGCGGACGCGGCGGCTCGACTTTCACCGCGTCCTCGTAGCGCGCCTGCACCGCCTTCCAGTCGATGTTGCGCATGAACGCGTCGATATACGCCTTTGCGTTCGCCCCGAAGTCGATGTGGTAGGCATGCTCGTACATGTCGAGCGCGAGGACGGGAATGCCGCCCGCAACGGCCTGCGTATGCTCGGCGGCGCTCTGGTTGAACAGCCGCCGGTCGCGCGGAACGTAGACGAGCAGCACCCAGCCCGAGCCGCCCGCCAGGCCGTTCGCCATGGCGACGAACTCGTCGCGCCAGCGGCTGAACGACCCAAAGTCCCGCGCGACCGCGTCGGCGAGCGCGCCCGCGGGCCTCGCGTCGCTGAAAATGCCGGCTGCAGTCGCGGCGGGTGCGCCGCCGAGGCTCGCGAAGTACAACTCGTGCAGGAGCGTGGAGTTGAGCGCGACCAGCTGCTCGCGCTTGAGGCTGTTGACGACGTAGGGCGGCGTGCTCGAGAGGTCGAGAGACTCGAGTTTCTCGGTGATGGCGTTCAGACGCCGCATGGCGCCGCCGTAGTTGTTCTCGTAGTGGCTCTCGATGAGCTTCGGCGTTAGTCCGTTCAGCAGCCAGGGACGGCAGTAGATCGGTGCAAGTTGATAACGCATGGCACTCCTTTCGCATTGCGAATCGGAGCGGTGCTTGGTACGCGGTGAGCGTGCTTGGTACCGGGTGACTCCCCGACGACCCGGCTGGGCGCGCGTGCGCGCCCACTGAAAAGTTGCGGTCTGGGTTCCGGGTGCCCTCCCTAGCGCAGCCTGTACGCGAGGACGAGCGCGGCGGGCAATCGGCTGATCATTTCCCGCCGTAGCCGAAATCGTCGAACAGGGTCACGCTGTCGGCCTTGGTCCATACGCCTACCGCGCCGCCGCCCGCGATGTGCGCGTCCTCCATCTCGATGGTCGGCTTGCCGTCGAAGATCACGCGGATATTCTTTCCGGCAAATTCCACCCTAAGCGTGTGCCAGGTATGACCGGGCACCGGCGCGTCGACGTACTTGAGGGTGTTGCGCCTGCCGTTCGCCGTGTAGTAGAGCGAGACGTTATTCTCGAGCGCGTTGGCGCGCGCGACGTAGTAGTTGTCGCCGTCCTTCCAGCGCCACACCAGGCCGCCCGCCTGGTCCTCGCGGCCCGAGACCGGCTTGAACTTCACCTCGACCCAGCCGTCCGCGACTGCGACGTCCGGGCGCACGCACCAGGGAAAGCTGCCGCTGCCGGACTGCTTGAGCACGTTGGGCTTGCTTAGCGCCGAGGCGTCGGCCTCGACCGTCCACTTGGGCGAGCCGCGCCCGGTGACGCCGCCGCGCCAGCCCGCTGGAAGGGCGCCGGTGGAATCGCCATCGAAGCCTGCGGTCTGGGCCGCAGCTGTTGCAGAGAAGAGTGTCGCCATGATGATGAGTCCTTTCACCGTAGTGCTCCTTTCACGATTCCAGCCAGGCCGCCGCACGCCAGCGATGGCAGCACCGGCAGCCGCTGCCACGCGAGCATGACGACCACGGTAACCAGCAGCACCGCCTTGGTGAACGCGTCCGGCGCAGCGTGGGGCGCCAGCTGGACGATGGTCACAGCGAGAGTGGCGATGACCGCCGGGCTGATCCCTTTCATCGCGGCCTTGATCCACGCGAGGCGCCGCACGCGATCGAGCACCGGAACGATCGACAGCATCAGCGCGAACGAGGGCAGGAAGATGGCGAGCGCGGCGACCGCCGCTCCGGACACGCCGGCAACCTTGTAGCCGACGTACGCCGCGACCATGATGATCGGACCCGGCGTGAGCTGCCCGATCGCGAGCCCGTCGATGAACTCCTGCGGAGTGATCCAGTGGAATTGGTTCACCACCTGGTCCTGGACGAAGGCGATGATCGAGAGGCCGCCTCCGAACGTGACCGCGCCGACCTTGAGGAAGAACCAGCCGACATCCCACAGCCCGTGCGAGGAGCCGGCGCTTCCCGCCGCGCCCAGTCCTGTGAGCACGGGCTCGGCCATGCGCTCGGCCCCGATCAGGATCGCGGTCGCGAGCGCGGCCAGGAGGCCTGCCTTGCGCGAATGGTATACGGCGACGCCTGCGCAGCCCGCGAGGAGGAGCGTGCCCGCGACGCCGAGCCAGGTGACCGCGGCGGCCGCGGCGATCGCGACAGCGATCGAGGCGCGGTCGACGATCGCGTTCCGTCCGAGCCGCCACGCGGTCGCGACGAAGATGCCGAGCACGACTGGCCCGAGGCCGTAGAGCGCGTCGCGCAGCAGCGGCACCGCGCCGTATGTCGAATACAGGGCCGTGAGCGCGAGCATGATGGCGAACGCGGGCAGCGTGAAGGCAAGGCCGCCGACGAGACCACCCCACCATCCGGCGCGCTGGTGGCCGGCGAAGATGCACATCTGTACCGCCGGCGCGCCCGGAAGCGTCTGCACCAGCGCGAGCCCCTCGAGATAGCGCTCCTTGGTGAGCCAGGCGCGGCGCTCCTGCACCTCGGCCTGAATCAGACCCCAGATCGCCGGCGCGCCGAAGCCGACCGTGCCGATCTTGAAGAAGGCGCCCGCCACCTCGAGGAGCCTCCGGGTTCTGTCGTTCATCGCGATCTCCTTCATCGGTACGCTGCCGGGTTCCAGGTGTGCACCTCGTCCTGCCCGCCCCTGCACCAGGCATAGAGGGCGTCGTACATCACCAGGCCGTGCTTGAGCATCTCCTGGTCGTCGGCGAACTTGCGCGACAGGCCGAGCGAGATCGCCGCGAGACCGCTCGCCTGGGGCGCGAGGTCCAGCCGCGCCGTGTCCGCGCCGCGCACGATCGTCGCGAGCTGATCGAGCGCAGGATCGTCCAGGTGGTAGTGCCTGATGAACGCGTCGAAGCTGCAACGCTCGCCCTCGTGGGTGAAGTGCACGTCGGGCACGTCGTACGGGACGGCGTCGCGCTGCTTGGCCGTGTCGAGCACGTCTTTCGTCGGGACGTAGAGGAACTCCGCCTCGGGGTCGACGAAGCGCGCAAGCAGCCAGGGACAGGCGATGCGGTCGATCTTGGGCCGCTCGCGCGTCACCCAGCGGGTGTGGGCGAGGGCAGGCTTGGGATCGAGCGAGCCGCCGGCGGCTTTCCAGTCCTCGATCCCGCCCTGGAGATATCGAGCGGCAGGCCCGCGCTCGCGCAGCGCCTTGGCGACGCCCCGGCTCACTTCGCCGCCGTGCATGCAGTACACGACGACGCTGCTCGCGCGCGGCAGCTCGCCCGACCACTCGCCGACGCGTTCCGGGTCGCGCCACAACGCCCCCTCGATCAGATCGGTAGCGCCTTGAAAAACCGCGTGGCGGCGCACGTCGATGACCAGCGTAGGCCGGTCGCTGCGAAGCGACGACTGTAGCTCTTTGCTGCCTATGAATTCGTCCATAGCTCCCTCGCTCCTGATGGAGTCAAGTGAAGCAGAGCTTGGACGCTGACGTCTTGAACCGGTTTGGAGCCGGGCGGGGAGTCTGCGCTTTCCCCGCGAGGTCCGCATATTGAACCTACGAGGCGGCGATGTCAAATGTGAGAAAAATCTCCTTGCCCGGCGGGGCTTTGGAGGCGAATCATGCGACTGTAATAAACGGGAGAAACTCCGATGGAGGTGCCGAATGCAGACCAACAGGGCAGTGGACTACAGCAAGACCCGCCACGCGCCGGACAAGGATGATCTCGAACTGAACGCCGCGGGCCAGGCGCTGCTGGCGTCGATCGAGGAGACGGTGCGGCCCAAGCAGCTTGCCGCGGCGTTTCCCAGGATCATCAATCGCATGGCGGGGCTGTGGAAATCGCCCCGGCAGATGGATCGCTACTTCGAGGATCTGCTCACCGACACCCGGGGAAGCCGCCAGGGCTTTGCGCTTGGCATCCTCATGGAGCTGACCTCGCTCAAGGACTACTACCAGACCAAGGTATTTCCTCCCACGCAGCGCGGCGACGTGTGGAAATCGGAGGACGCGACGCGCGGAGTCAAGACCTAGCGACGAGCATTCAGATCGTCTTTTCGACCATCGCCCGCAGCTCGGGCGTCACCTCGGGCTCGATCCCGAACCACGCCTTCCACGCCGGGCGGCCCTGGTTGAGGAGCATTCCAAGACCGTTGATGGTGCGATTGCCGCGCGCTCGCATCGCGGCGAGAAACGGCGTCTCGAGCGGAATGTAGACGATGTCTGCGGCGAGCGCGTTCTTCGGCAGCTTGTCGAGCTTGATCTCCAGGGCCGGGTTACCGACCATGCCCTGGCTGGTGGTGTTGACGACCATCGCCGCGCCTTCGAGCGCGTCGTGACGATCCTCCCAGGAGAGCGCCTTGATCGGGCCGCCGAATTGCTTTGCGATCTCCTTGGCCCGGTCGAGCGTGCGGTTGACGAGGCGAATCTCCTTCGCGCCTTCCTGCGCGAGCCCGTAGCACACCGCGCGCGAGCCGCCGCCCGCGCCGATCACCACGATCGGTCCCGCGTTCGCGCGCCAGCCGGGATGTTCCTGTTTCACCGCATGGATGAAGCCGTAGCAGTCGTTGTTGGTGCCGGCGAGCGAGCCGTCGGGCCTGACGACGATGCAGCTGATCGCGCCGATGCTCTTGGCAAGCGCGTCGATCTCGTCGACGATCTTCATCGCTTCCTGCTTGTGGGGGATGGTGATGTTGACGCCGGAGAATCCCAGCGGGTGCAGCCCGCGCAACGCCGCGGCGAGATGCTCGGGCTGGATCGCGAGCGGCACGTAGGTTCCGGCGAGGCCGTGCTTCCTGAGCCAGTAGTTGTGGAAGATCGGCGAGCGCGAATGCATCACCGGCCAGCCCATGACGCCCGCGAGGAGGAATTTGCCCGAATGAGCCATCGGCGCATTTTCGCATGCATCTGATAGGCTGATGAGATGCTGGGTCCGGCCAGGAAGACCCCCGAGCGCCTCGAGGCTCTAGACCGCGTCGAGGCGTGGACGCGCGAGCGCTTCGGGCTGGCGCGCGGCTCTAGAGTGCACGTGTGGGAAATCGCCTGCGCGGTTCCCGGCTGCCCGCCTCTCGAGACCGCGGTCGTGTTCTGGATCGGGGAGCAGCGCTACCAGCTCAAGGTGTTCAAGCCGCTGGAGGAAGTCGTCCGCGACGACCTTCCGCCCGCGTGGTTCAGGAATGCTCTGGCAGTCGCCGACGGCTTCGAGTGGGACTGCTGCTGAGCGTTGACACCCGCTGGAGCGAGGCGGATCATCGATTGCGATTTCCGCATCGCATTTCCGCCGATCCGCATAGGAGAACAGCGCATGACTGTCAGGGAAAGGACGAAGCCCCAGGTTGCGACCATGAACGCGGTGCACGATCTCCCCGTGCTGGTCGCGCGCGACAAGGGCTTCTTCAAGGACGAGGGCCTGGATCTCGAGTTCGTGACCACGCCGGGGATGGCGCAGGTCACGACCTCGCATTTCGTCAAGTTCGACTCCGTGTTCGACCGGCCGCTCGATTCGGTCTACAACGAGGGCGGAATCGACCAGTACCGCATGTGCGAATGGGGCATCATGAAGCGCGCGGTCGAGGCCAAGTCCCAGGGCCTGCGCGAGCGCAAGATCGTTGCGCTCGGCGCCTCGATGTCCACGTTCGCCGTCGTGGTCTCTCGCGATTCGAAGATCTACGAGCCGGAAATGCTCAAGGACAAGCCGATCGCGGTGACGCCGAACAACGGTTCGGAGTTCACCACGCTCAAGATGATGGAGGGCTTTCTCGACCCCGCGCACGTCAAGCGCGCCAACGTGGGCTCGATGCTCAAGCGACTCGAGGCGGTGCGCGACGGCAAGATCGCGGCGGCGAGCGTGATGGAGCCCTGGATCAGCGTGGCGCAGAAATGGGGAATGCGCATCCTGATCGAGTCGCATTCGACACGTAGCGAGGCCGCGGGCGACGACCTCGACGGAGCCACGCTCAGGAAGATGTTCAATGCCCAGGCGAGGGCGGTCGAGCTGATCGAAAAGGACCCGACCCCGTTCGTCCACTACTTCGTCCGCGAGACCGGCGGCCTGCTCGAGCCCTCGGAGTTCCAGACTTGGCGCCTGCTGCATGCGGCTCCGCAACCCTACACGCGCGAGCGCTTCGAAGACACCTACAACTGGACGGTGAAGTGGAACATGACGGTGCCGGGCGCCACCTACGAGAACACCGTCGACAACCGCGCCTGGCAGTGACGCTCAGCTTCCCTTGATCTGCCGGCCCGAGCGCACGTCGTCGATCAGCGCGCGCAGTGCATCGAGGCTCAGCTTCGCGGCGTTGCCGTAGGTCTCCGTCCCGGCGTCGAGCCATTTGGCGGCATAGCCGATCGCCGTGTGCGCGAGGCGCACGCGGCCGTCGAGCCACGGTCCACCGCCCAGGCCGCCGATCACCGGGATCGAGACCGCGCGGGCCACCGCCGGGCCCGCGACCGGGCCCGAGTGCCTGAAGTCGAGGAGCGATGCGCCGGCGTCCTGCAACCGTTTGGCCCGCTCAACCAGCTCTTCCGCGGGAACGCCGTCGCCGTGGAACTCCGCGAACACCGCGACGCCCGCTTTCACGATCGCGCGCACCAGATCCGGCTCGCCCAGTACCTTCACCATCTCGGCGCCGCCTTCGTCGGCGAGCCGCTTCGCCGCGCGCAACGCATCGCTGCCCGCCGGGACGTCGCAGCTCACCAGCGGGCGCCTGACGCCGCGGCGCACCGCCTTGCAGCAGACGAGCATCTCCTCGACGGTGACCGGCTCCTCCGGCGCGCGTCCCCAGAGATTCACGCCGACCGAATCGCCCACCGAGATGAGGTCGACGCCGGCGCGGTCGGCAATGCTCGCGATCTGCGCGTCCCAAGCGACGACGCCGACGATCTTGCGTCCCTCGCGCTTCATGCTCTGGAGCGCCGCGATGCTCACCCTGCTTTCCATGGCGTCAGTCCTTCGCGCCGGCGAGCCTGCGGATCGCGGCGATCATCGCGCCAGGGTCGGCGCGACCCTTCCCGGCGATGTCGAGCGCGCTGCCGTGCGCGACCGAGGAGAACAGTACCGGTGTGCCGATGGTGAGCGCCGCGGCGCCCGCGAGCGCGTGCGTCTTCGCCATGATGTGGCCCTGGTCGTGCACCATCACGACAAAGGCATCGAAGCCCTTCCTCAGGAACATCGTGTCCGCGCCGAACGGGCCCTCGGCGGCGACGCCGCTCTTCTGCGCGTCGGAAACCGCGGGTCCAATGATCTCGCGCTCCTCGTCGCCGAAAAGGCCGCCCTCGCCGGCGTGCGGGTTCAGTCCCGACACCGCGATGCGCGGCGAGGCGACGCCCAGCCGGCGCAGCGCCGAGTCGGTCGAGCGGATCGCGTTCAGCACGCGGCTGCGCGTGACCAGCTCGATCGCCTGCTTGAGGCTCGCGTGCAGCGTGGCGTGGCTGATGCGCATCTCCGCTCCCCGCGAGTCGAAGCAGATCATGAGGAAGGCGTCCTCGGGCGGCACGCCGGTGCAGCGCGCGACGAAGCCCGGGTAGCCGTCGAACTCGATGCCGGCGAGCTTGATGGCGCTCTCGGTCTGCGGCGCTGCGACCACTGCGTCGACCTCGCCGGCGAGCGCGGCGTCGATGGCCGCCTTGGCGGAGTCGAGCGCGGCCTCGCCGTGCGGCGCGGCGATCGTGCCCAGGTGCAGCTCGCCCGGCTCGAACTGCCGCCGCTCGACCAGGTTGACCGCGCCGTCCTCCCAGCTCGAGCCCGCGGCGCGCGGCACCGACTGGATGTGAGGCTTCAGGCCGCAGGCCCTGGCGTGCGCTTCGAGCGCGCCGCGGTCGCCCACGAGGAGCGGCCGGCAAATCCTTCTCACCTCCGGATCGAGCGCGGCCTTGAGAGAGATTTCCGGGCCGATGCCCGCGGGATCACCGGTCGCGATGGCGATGCGGGGGAGGGACACCTCAATCCGCCTTCACGTTCGCCGATTCGATGACGTGCTTCCAGCGGGCTTCCTCCAGCCTCATGAATGCCGCCATGCGCGCAGGCGTCCCGCCTACCGGCTCGGCGGACAGGGCCGCGAGGCGCTTCACCACTTCGGACGAGCGGATCGCGTCGTCGATGGCGGCCGAGAGCTTCTCGGCAACCCCCGCGGGGGTGCTCGGCGGCGCGACGATTCCGACCCAGGTTGCCGAGACGAAGCCGGGAAGCGCTTCCGACATCGCGGGCACGCCCGGGAGCGAGACCACGCGGGCCTCGCTGCATACCGCGAGCGCTCTTAGCTTGCCGGCTTTCACCTGCGGCAGCGTCACCCCGAGGTTGTCGAACATGAGGTCGATCTCCCCGGCGAGCAGCGCCGCCATCGCCGGGGCCGATCCCTTGTAGGGGATGTGCGTGAGCTTCACTCCCGCAGCCGACTTGAACAGCTCCGCGGTGAGGTGCGAGGTCGTGCCGCTGCCCTGCGATCCGTAGTTGAGTTTGCCCGGGTTCGCTTTGGCGTAGTCAATGATTTCCTTGACGCGCTGCACCGGCAGCCTAGGATTGACGAGCAGCACGTTGGGGATCTCGGCGATGATGCTCACCGGAACGAATTTGGCGGGATCGAACGCGAGCTTGCGGTAGAGATTCTGGTTGACGACCAGCGGTCCGGGCGGCGTGCCCATCAGCGTGTAGCCGTCGGGCTCGGCGCGGTACACGGACTCGGCGCCGATGTTGCCGCCCGCGCCGGGGCGGTTCTCGATCAGCACCGGCTGTCCCCACATGGTCTGGAGCTTCTCGGCGACCGCGCGAGGGACCAGGTCCGCGCTGCCTCCCGGCGGATAGGGCACGACGATCCGGATCGGCCGCGAGGGATAGTCCTGCGCTTGCGCGAGCGCGACCGACAGAACGGATATCGCCGCGAGCAGGAGTCGGCAAGTCATTGTTTTGTCCTCAGTCTGCGGCACATTCTACGGTGTTAGAATCGGCTGGTCGAACTCATGTCCGAAGTTACCCAACCCCGAACCTGGCCGCGCGAGGGTCTCGCGCGCGTTCCCTACTGGGTGTACCAGGACAGCGGCGTCTACGAGCGCGAGCAGGAGCGCATCTACCGCGGCGCCGCGTGGAATTTCCTGGGCCTCGAGGCCGAGCTGCCGAACGCGGGTGATTTCAAAACGACCTTCGTCGGCGAGATGCCGGTGGTGGTGACGCGCGACGAGCGCGGCACGCTCAACTGCTTCGAGAACCGCTGCGCGCACCGCGGCGCGTTGCTGTGCCTTGCGGACCGCGGCAGCGCGAAGGAGATCGCGTGCGTCTACCACAACTGGACCTACGATCTGCGCGGCAACCTCACCGGCGTCGCTTTCCGCCGCGGCATCAAGGGGCAGGGCGGTATGCCCGAGGACGCGCAGCCCGAGAGCCAGGCGCCGAGGAAGCTGCGTGTCACCGTGTTCTGCGGTCTCGTGTTCGCGACTTTGTCGGATGAGACCCCGCCCTTCGAGCGCTACGTGGGCGCAGAGGTCGCCGCGAGGATCCGTCGCGTGATGAAGGAGCCGGTGCGCGTGCTGGGCGGCTACAGCCAGGTGCTGCCCTCCAACTGGAAGCTGTACTTCGAGAACGTCAAGGACACCTACCATGCGAGCCTGCTGCACCTCTTCTTCTCGACCTTCCGCCTCAACCGCCTCGAGCAGAAGGGCGGCGTGATCGTGGGCGGGGAGGGCGGCAGCCACGTGAGCTTCACCATGATGAGGACCGACTCGAGCGGCGACGAGTACGAGAAGGCCGGCATGCGCTCGGTCTCGGGCGGCTACCGGCTCGAAGCCCCGCAAATGCTCGAGTCGGTCGACGAGTACGGCGACGGCATCACCCTGCAGATCCTCACCGTGTTCCCGGGGTTCGTCCTGCAGCAGATCATGAACTGCCTCGCCGTGCGGCAGGTGCTGCCCAAGGGGCCCGGCCGGACCGAGCTCGTGTGGACCGCGTTCGGCTACGCGAGCGACGACGCGCGCATGACCGAGCGGCGCATCCGGCAGGCGAACCTCGTCGGCCCGTCGGGGTACATCTCGCTCGAGGACGGCGCCGCGACCGGGTTCGTGCAGCGCGGCGTGCAGGGCGCCGCCGCGCACGCCTCGGTGGTCGAGATGGGCGGCAGGAGCGTCGAGTCCAGCGAGTCGCGAGTCACCGAAACCTCGGTGCGCGGGCTGTGGCAGCAATACCGCGCCCACATGGGCCTGTGACGGACGTCGAGCTGCAGCTCGCGGTCGAGAACCTTCTCGCGCGCTACGTGCACGCGCTCGACGACGACCGCCTGGAGGAGTGGCCGGACTTTTTCGTCGAACAAGGCCGCTACCGCATCACCACGGCGGAGAACTTCGAGCGCAAGCTGCCGCTGGCCATCATCTACGCCGATTCGCGCGCAATGCTGCGCGACCGCGTCTCCGCGCTGCGCCACGCCAACATCTACGAGTCGCAGCGCTATCGCCACGTCGTGTCGTCGGTGCTGGTCGAGCGCCTCGAGCCCGAGCTCGCGCGCGCAAGCTCGAACTTCCAGGTGGTGCGCATCATGCACTCGGGCGAGGCCACGCTGTTCGCGAGCGGGCGCTATCTGGACCGCATCCGCATCGACGGCTCGGGCACGCGCTTCGAGGAGAGGATCGCGGTGCTCGACAGCCGCGCGGTCGACACGCTGCTCGCGATACCGATCTGATGGGCGCCCGGCCCGAGCTCGTCTGCTTCGACATGGCGGGCACCACCGTCATCGATGACGGCCAGGTGCCGCAGGCGTTCGTCGCGGCGCTCGCCGCGCACGGCATCGCGATCGGCGAGGAGGACATCCGCAACGTGCGCGGCGCGGCCAAGCGCCAGGCGATTCTCGATCTGCTCCCGCCGGGTCCGGACCGGGAGGAGAAGGCCGCTCGCGCGCTCGCGACGTTTCGCGACCAGCTCGCCCGGCTCTACCGGGGTACGGTGCGCGAGATCCCGGGGGCGGCCGGCGTGTTCCAATGGCTGCGCGGCCGCGGCGTCCGCGTCGCGATCAACACCGGCTTCGATCGCGATACGGCGCAGATGCTTGTCGAGGCGCTGGGCTGGAGCAAGGGAGTCGTCGACGCCATCGTGTGCGGCGACGACGTGGCGCAGGGGCGTCCGCGGCCGGACATGATTCTCCGCTGCATGAAGCTGACCGGCGTGGAGAGAGCGGCCTTGGTCGCGAACGTCGGCGACACCGTGCTCGACCTGCAGGCGGGGCACAACGCGAAGGTGGGCTGGAACATCGGGGTGCTCACCGGGGCGCACGAGCGCTCGCTGATGGCCGCCCAGCCGCACACGCACCTGCTCGGGAGCGTTGCCGAGCTGCCGGCGCTGTTCTCCTCGGGCTAGTTCCCGCCGACGCTCGACAGGCCCTGGTGGCCGTAGGGGACGGTGCGGGCCTTCTCCGACCAGCGCGACTGCGCGAGGTCGATGACTTTCCTGACGACCGACGTCTCCGCCTCGCGCGCCCCGCCGATCCAGTCGACGATGGGCATCAGCTCGCTGCGCTCGGCCCCCGCCTCGGCGGTTTCCATCTCGAAGACCCCGACGCCGGTCTCGGCGGCGCGGACGTAGACCTCCGAGTCGCTGATGCGGGTGAGGAAGGGCAGGCTGAGCGAGCCCAGGAAGCGCTCGAGCGGCCGGTAGACCGGCGAGGAGGTGCGCACGCGGTTCGCCACCACCGCGAGGCGGATGCTGCGCGAGCGGATTCGGCCCACGAGCAGCAGCTCCTTGACGAAGCTCGCTGTGGCGTAGATGTCGAACGCCGAAGGCGCCACGGGTATGACGATGTTGTTCACCCGGGACAGCAGCTCCTGGAGCAGCAGGCCCGACGCTCCGGCGGGCGCGTCGATAAGAAGCTGGAGGGTGCCCGCGGGCACGTGCGCCTCGATCGAGCGGATGCGTCCGCCCCTCTGGGGGGCGCCGTTGGCCCCGAAGGGGCCCTTGCCGGCGCGCTCGCGCAGACGCAGCCAGGCGAGGCTCGAGCCCTGGGGGTCGTAGTCCAAAATGGTCGTCGGCACACCCCGGACGGCGAAAAAGCTGGCCAGGTTGGTCGCGATAGTGGTCTTTCCGGACCCGCCCTTGGAATTGATGACCAGCGTGGTGTTCATGGCCTTCGTCCCCGTTCCCGTCACCCGAAGGGAAGACTATGCCAAAGTCATCGGACCGTTTATTAACTACTTCACAGGGGACGCCAAGTCACGTGCTTGCAAGGGTTGGGGTCATGTAACCTTGACCCCCTATCGAGGTCTAACGACGGTTAGGTCACATACGCCGGTCCGCGCGACTTGCGAACCGGGCGGTCTCGCCCAAAATACCCGACTGACCGAGGTCCCATGGGCACCAGATTCCGCCAAGCTGGGTTCCTTTCCAACGCCGCCTGGGCGCTGTCACGCCGCTGGCAGGGGTTGCGCATGTCCTGGTACCTCGCGGACAAGGAGCCGCTCGTGTTCGCCGCCGTGCTCGTCCTGGTCGCCGTGGCGTTCGCGCTCGGGCTGCGGGCGACCTGGGCGCACCGGAACGAGCGGCGCGACATCCTCTGCCTGGCGCGGAACGTGTACTTCGAGTCGCGGGGCGAGCCGATCAACGGCCAGTATGCGGTTGCCGAGGTCACCATGAACCGCCTCGCCTCCGGCCGCTACCCCCGCACCGTCTGTGGCGTCGTCTACCAGAAGAACTGGGACCCGCTGCGCGGGCGCTACGTCGGCGCTTTCTCCTGGACGGAGTTCGACACGCTTTCGCCGCCGGTGGGCGAGCAATGGCTGCAAGCCTGGGACGTGGCCGAGGCGGTGTACTACGGCCGTGGGCCGCGGGTGCTCGACGGCGCGATGTTCTTCCACGCCGTGTACATCAGGCCCGACTGGTCGAAGACCAAGAAGCCGCTTGCCCGTATCGGCGGACATATCTTCTACCGGTAACTAGGGCGCTCCCCCGGTCTCACTCCGCCTTCACGCCGGCGGCGCGTATCACCGCCCGCCAGCGCTCCGCGTCCTCCTTCATCAGCGCGGCCATTGCAGCCGGCGTGCTGCCGATCGGCTCGGCCGAGAGATCGGCCAGGCGCTTGGCGACCTCGGGCTGCTTCAGCGTCTCCGCGATCGCCCGCGACAGCTTGTCGGCGACGGCCGAGGACGTCTTCGGCGGCGCGGACACGCTGAACCACGCGACCGACACGAAACCCGGGTAGAACTCCGCCATCGCCGGGACGTCGGGCAGCGAGGCCACGCGCTTCTCGCTCCCCACGGCGAGCGCTTTCAGCCGCCCGGAGCGCACGTGCTGCATCGTCACGCCGAGGTTGTCGAACATGACCTCGACCTCGCCGGCGAGCAGCGCGGCGAGGCCGGGCGCGGTGCCCTTGTACGGAACGTGGATGATGCGGAGCCCGCCGGCCGCGGTCTTGAACATCTCGGTGGTGAGAAACGAGACGGTCGTCGTTCCCTGGGACGCGTAGTTGAGCTTGTCGGGGTTGGCGCGCACAAGGGCGGTGAATTCCTGGAGCGTGCTCGCCGGGATCTTCGCCGCGTTGACGAGCAACACGCTTGGGATCGCCGCGATCACGGCCACCGGCACGAGCTGTGCCGGATCGTAGCCGAGCCTGCCGTGCAGGCTCGGGTTGATCACCAGCGGCGCCGGAGGCGTCGCGAGCAGCGTGTAGCCGTCGGGCTCGGCGCGCCACACCACCTCGGCGCCGATCGAGCCGCTCGCGCCGACGCGGTTCTCGACGACGACAGGCTGTCCCCATTTCGCCGCGAGGCGCTCGCCGACGATGCGCGGCAGCGCGTCCGCTGCACCTCCGGCCGGGAAGGGGACGATGACTCGGATCGCGCGGCTGGGATACCACGCAGCCGGGTCCTGCGCCCACGCGGGCGTCGCGAGCGCCAGCCCCGCGAGCAGCGCGCCGTGCAAGGGATTCGTCAAGAGCGATTCGCCTCCGGACCCCATGATAGGATACTTTTCGAGGGGATCTCACAGAGGAGAAGGCACGATGTCAGCACCACGCCGTCAATTTCTCGGCAAGCTCGCGGCGCTCGGCGCCGCGGCCGCGGTTCCCGCGCCGCTGATGGCGCAGGCGGCGAAGCCGTCGCGCATCGACGTGCATCATCACCTCATGTACCCGGGGTACCTCGACGAGGTCGCCGGCCGCCGCGCGGGATCGACGTTCAAGTGGTCGCCGCAGATGTCGCTCGACGACATGGACAAGAGCGGCATCGCGCTCTCGGTGCTGTCGCTGATCCAGCCGAGCGCCGTGACCCCGGACATCGAGAAGGGGCGCCGCGTCGCACGGACCTCGAACGAGTACGGCGCGCAGCTCGCGGGCGACCACAAGGGCCGTTTCGCCTCTTTCGCGACCCTACCGCTGCTGGACACCGACAGCGCGCTGAAAGAGATCGCCTATGCCCTCGACACGCTCAAGGCGGACGGTATCAGCGTCATGACGAGCTACCAGGACAAGTACCTGGGCGACGCGTCCTTCGCGCCGGTCTGGGAGGAGCTCAACCGGCGCAAGGCCGTGGTCTACACGCACCCCCTCTCGCCCGACTGCTGCCGCAACATCAAGAGCGAGGTGCCGCCGGCGGTGATCGAGTACGCCACCGACACGACGCGCACCATCGCAAGCCTGGTCTTCAGTGGCACCGCGGCGCGCTATCCCGACGTCCGCTGGATCTTCTCCCACTCGGGCGGCACCATGCCGTTTCTCCTGTCCCGCTTCGTGCGCCAGGAGATCGACATGAAGGACAGGGCCGCGAAGGCGATGCCCAAGGGCCTGATGTACGAGCTCCGGAAATTCCACTACGACACGGCGCAGGGCAACCACTCGGGGGCGCTCGCGGCGCTGATGAAGATCGTCACGCCCGCGCAGGTGCTGTTCGGAACGGACTTCCCGTTCCGCGACGGCGCCGAGGAGATCGGCGGGCTCGCGGCCTTCCCGTTCCGGCCCGACGAGCTGCGCGCGATCGAGCGCGACAACGCGCTCAAGCTGATCCCGACGCTGAAGGCGTAACGACTACCGCTCGTACTCGGCATCCTTGAGGAACCGCGCGCGGTCCGCGGGATCGGCGATGTTCTCGGCGAGCTGGCGGTAGTACCCCTTGAGGTCCGAGGGCCTGCCCGGCGTCTTCTTGGCGATGACCTTGGCGATCGGTCCCAGGTAGCGCGCGAGCCAGTTCGCCGCGGCCTCGATCTGCGCCGGCTCGATCAGGTTCCGCGAGAAGCGCACCGCGAGGCCTTCCTTGGCCGACGGGGCGGCCGCCGCGAGCTTCTCCAAGGCCGCCGCGATGAACGTCCTTCTATGCTCCTCGCTCGAAACGTACTTCGCGAGGAGGCTCACCAGCGACGGGCCGTCGCTCACCGTCTTGGCAACCTGCTTGAGCAGCACCTTGGCCACGGGGCCGACATGGAAGGTGAGCAGCGCCTCGATCGCGCGCAGGCCTTCGACGCTCACTTGCAGCGACGTTGACACCCGCACTGTGGACTCGCTCGGCCGGAGGCTCGTCGGCTCCGCCTCGGGCGGATGCTGCGAAGCTTCGCACGCTTCCCTGAACGCGGACTCCAGTGCGCCCGCGAAATCGCGCGCCGTGGGGAAGCGCTCCGCGGGATCCTTGGCGAGCGCCCTCGCGATGACGGCGTCGAGCGCGGCGGGCGAGCCCCGCGGATTGAGCTCGGAGGCCGGCACGTGGGGCTCGCGGCAGATCTTCTCGCCCACCCCTTCCGGCGGACCCTCGTACGGCTTGCTGCCGGTGAGCAGCTCGTACAGGACCACTCCGCAGGAAAATACGTCGCTGCGGCGGTCCGCCTCCTGCCCGGCGTGGCGCTCGGGCGACATGTAGGCCGGCGCGCCGGCGAGAGTGCCCGCCTGCGCAAGGTCGAAAGTGTCGATCAGGGCGACGCCGAAGTCGGCGAGCTTGAGGCGCCCGGAGAGCAGCATGATGATGTTCGCGGGTCTCACATCGCGGTGGACCACGCCGTTCGCGTGCGCGAAGTCGAGCGCTGCGAGCAACTGGTTCATGATGCTCATCGTGTCCTTCAGCCCCAGCCGCAGGCGCAGCGTGAGAAAGTCGCGCAGGCCCCTGCCCGCCAGGTATTCCATCGCGAGATAGGCGAGCTTGTCATCCTCGCCGTGCTCGTAGACGTCGGCGATGCCGGGGTGCGCGAGCCGCTCGGCCGCGAGCACCTGGTTCTTGAACTTGGCGACCGCGTGCGCCGTGACCCGGGGATCGATGCCTTCCTTGCGCATGATCTTCAGCGCGATCGTGCGCTCGGGCTCGGGGTCGGCCGCCTTGTACACGGTGGCGAGCGGGCTCGCGCCTATCACCTCTGCGATCTTGTACTTGCCGAGCTGGCGCAGGCTGTTCAAGGATTCCCCGTCACTCTCCGAGCATCTTCATCGCCTGCACGAGGCTCGTGCGCATGCGCTCGAACGAACCAGCGAGCGCCGCGATCTCGTCCTTGCCCTTGACCGCGAACCCCGGGGCGTCGAGCTGCCCCAGGCTCACCTGGTCGGCGATGTGGGACAGCTTCCTCACCGGGTGGATCACGATGTAGTAGAGCATCAGGTTGAGCGCGACGAAAATGAACGCAAACACCGCCGTGAGCGAGATCAGAAAGACCTTGAAGGTATCCTCAGAGCGCTTGATCGGAAGCGCCATCGGCACCGAGACGATCTGAGCGCCCACGACCTCGTTCAGTTTCCACCCGAACCCGTTGGCCGGCCCGTACAGGTCGATCATCGTCTTGGGCGCGGCCTCGACGGTGCTGTGGCATGTGAGGCAGGCCTCGCTCTTGATTTGGATGGGCCGCGCGAGGTAGAGGGCGCGGCCGGTGAACGTCTCGCGCTCGCCGATGATCTCCTGGCGCTCGGGGTTCTGGCGGAGCTGGGCTACGATGTCGCCCTCCCAGTCGGTGACGCGGTCGCGGGGGTTGGTCGGGTTGAGCGTCGCCTCCTTGTAGCTGTAGTCGATGAATTTCTTGCGCAGGTCGTTGAGCTGCTCGGTCGCGGCGTACGCGGGAACCGACTGCGGCCGGAACTCGTACTTCATCTGCGTCTCGAGGAGAGGGCGCACCTGGTTGCTGGTATAGGTGCGCGAGGCGAGCGCCGACTCCATCATGATGCGCGCGTTCTGCAGGACCTCGTCGCGGGCGTTGCGCTCGAGCAGGTCGCGCGAGATGTACGCCGCAACGGTGAGGCCCACCGCGAAAATCAGGAGAAATACCAGGTTGAACTTGACGATCAGCTTCATGAGATTCCCTCCGCGTTTGGCCTACTGGGCTTTCGCCTTCTCCTGCTCCTCGTCCTTCCGGTGCTTCTCCGGGAAGAGAACCGGGTCCCACTCCGGATGCGCCGCGAGGTTCTCGACCAGCTTTGTGCGGAACGCTGCGTCTTTCGCGCGGCTCTGGAAGCGCTCCATCAGGCCACGCCTGACCGGCTGGCTGGCCTTGAGCCAAGCCTCGACCTCGTCGTAGCTCGCCTCGTGCTCGCGCTTGGGCTCGGCGTCGCGGCTGCGCACGCGCGGGAGGAACGCGGCGAGATCGTCCCTGAAATACGGCGGCATGGCCTTCACGAAATCCGCCGAGGGCCGCGTCGCGACGGCGGGCGGCTGTCCGTCGCGGCGCACGACGAACTCTCCGCCCTTGAGGTCGCGCCCCGCGCCGGGCGACCCGCTTTTCGACAGTTCGACGAGCCTCGCGGCCCCCGATTCGATGAACAGCTCGCACCCGTCGGGGCCGGCGCGGATCACGCCCGTCGCGCTGGGAGTGGAGAGGCGCGCAAGCGGCACGGTGTAGCGGTAGGGCTTGCCCTTCGTCGCCTTGGCGCGTGTGAACTTCACCCAGCCCGACTGGAGGGCCACGCCGGGCTCGCCGGTCGCGCCCTGCGCGGCGATCAGGAAAGCGCGAGCTCCCCGGCTCAGGTTGAGGATCGCGCCGTCGTCGAACTCGATCTGCGCCTGCCCCTTGGGATCGACTGCGAGCATGTCGCCGTTGTGCACGACCACGCCCGGCGTCGCGGCGTAGGTGGCAGTGCCGCGGACGAGGACCAGGCCGCCCTCCGCGACCGTCACGACGCCGGTCGTCTGACCCGAAGCAGAAGCGCCGGCGCAGACTAGAAGGGCCGCAAGCAGAGCGCGGCCCGACCGTCCAAACATGGGTTCCTCCCCACGAGACGTCCCGTGAACGGGACCATTGCATTGTAGCAGGGGAAGAGCGCGCTCAAGCGCGCGTCGAAAGCCGCGGGCCCATCGTTCGGTCGAGGCCGAACGGCGGATCAGGCCGCGCGACGGTAGGAGTGAGATCCTTCCAGGGCGCGGGCGAGGTCGACGAGGCTCGCCACGTTGTGCACCGGCAGGAATTCGTCCACGTGCGGGAGCATGGCGCGCACTCCCGCGGGCCGCGCCTCGAACCCCTCGTAACGGAGCAGGGGATTCAGCCAGATGAGCTTGCGGCACGACTTGTGCAGGCGCTCCATCTCGCGGGCGAGACCTTCTCCCACGTCGCCGTCCAGGCCGTCGGAGATCATCAGCACAACGGCGTTCTGCCCGAGCACACGGCGCGACCAGCGCAGGTTGAACTCGCGCAGGCAGTTGCCGATGCGCGTGCCACCCGACCAGTCGGCGATCGCGTCCGCCACCCCGCTCATCGCCACGTCGACATCGCGGTGTCGAAGGTAGCGGCTGATGTTGGTGAGGCGCGTGCCGAAGACGAAGCTCGTCACGCGGTCGCGGTCGTTGGTGATCGCGTGAAGGAAGTGCAGGAACATGCGCGAATAGCGGTTCATGGACCCCGAGACGTCGCACATCACCACCAGCGGCGGGTGGCGCCGCTGCGGCGAGCGGCGCTTCAGCGTGATGATCTTGGCGCCGCTGCGCAGGCTGGCGCGCAGGCTGGCGCGCAGGTCCACGCGAGGCCCGTCGGGGTCGGGCGAGAACCGCCGCGTGCGGATCTCCGGGATCGGCAGGCGCAGGTTGGCGAGCATCTTCTTCGCCTGGGCGATCTCCTCGGCGCTCATGGTCTCGAAATCGGCGTGCTGCAGCACCTCGCGCGCGGAGAAGGAGAGGCTCGCGTCGAGCTGCGTCTCCTGCGGCGGCTCGACCGGCGTCTCCTGGAGCTTCTTCTGCTTCGGCTGCATGGCCTCGGTGACGCGCGAGGAGGCCGCCCGCTCGTCGCGGCCCTGCCTGCCGTAGACCTGCGGCAGGAACATCGCCATCACGCGCTCCAGCAGCTGCGGGTCGCGCCAGAAGATGTGGAAGGCCTGGTCGTAGACCTCGAACTGCTCGCGCCGGTCGAGGAACACGCTGGCGAGCGTCCAGTAGAAGTCGTCGCGCCGCTCGACGCCGGCGACCTCGAGCGCGCGCATCGCGTCGATTACCCGGTCGGGCCCGATCGGCAGCCCCGCCGCGCGCAGCACGCGCGCGAAATGCATGACGTTCTCGGCGAGGTGGCCGTGCTCCGCGGGCGCAATGACCTTCACCGGACTTCCGTGTCGATGGTCACGTCGACGCGCTCGCTACCGACGGTGATCGGGGCGCTCGCGCCCTGAAGGTCACCCGGCTGCGCGCTCGCGTTGGAGGACTTCGACACGCGCGCGCCGATCACCACGCGCGGGAACGCGGACAGATTCATCTGCGGCGCCATCGCCATCGAGTCGTCGAGCGTGAACTGAAGCGGCAGGTCGCGTCCCTGCTTGCGCAGAATTGCGAGCGGCATGCGCGGCCCCTCGGCCGCGCGCGCGAAAATGAACACCGTGTCGTCGGGCGCGATCTTTCCGGCGAGCCTGGGGTCGACCTTGACCGTGCCGCTCACCCGCGCGCTTCCCTGAGGCTTGGGCGTCTTCGGGGCCCCGGCGACCTGGCTCTGGCCGCCCGCCTCGGCGATACTCGCCCGGACCCTTTGCGCCATCTCGGACTCGGCCGGCAGGACGGCGAGCGCCCGCTGCCAGAGTCGCACCGCGCCGGCCTTGTCGTTGCGGTCGAAGGCTGCGGTGCCGGCGAGGACCAGCGCCTTGACGTTGTTCGGGTCGGCGGCGAGCGCGCGCTTGAGGAGCTTTTCGGGCTCGCCCTGGAGGGTGCGTCCCTGCGCCATTGCGAGCGAATCCGCGTAGTCGGCGAGGAGCTGCGCGTCGTTCGGCTCGCGCGCCACCGCCTGCGCGTAGGCCGCGCTCGACTCGGGGAACCGGCCCAGCACCGCGTACGAGCGCCCGAGCATCATCCACCCTTCGACGTCGTCGGGGTTCTCCTTCATGCGCGCGGCGAGGCGCCCGACCATGGTCTCGAACTGCTGCGCGGTCATCCCGTGCGGGCCGGCGCCCGCTTGGGCCTGGGGCGAGAGCGCGCGCGGGGTCCCCACCGCGAGGTAGATCGCGAGGGCACACACGGGAACTGCGAGCCCGAGCGCGAGCGCGGCGCGGCGCGCGCTGGCGGGAGCCTGCGCCGCCGCCTCGCTCTTTCCCAGGTCGGCGGCGAGCCGCTCCTCGATCTCGGCCCGCGCCTTGTCGTGCTGGTCCGGCGCGAGCGTGCCCGAGCGCAGGTCGGCCTCCAGCTCGCGCAGCTGGTCGCGGTAGACGGCGACGTTGACCGCGTCGCGCGAGGCGCCGGCGCTCGCCGCGCGGCGGGCGAGCGGGGGCACGATGAAGAGCAGGGCGCCGGCGATGAGCAGGACGCCGAGAACGACGAACAGGGTCATCGCTCGCCGCCCGCGAGCAGCTCGGCCGCGCGCTTGCGCTCGGCGTCGCTCACCCCGGGGCCTCCGGCGGCGCGGCGCCGCTGCAGGCGTCGCATCAGCACCGCGAACCCCGTGGCGAGCAGCAGCAGCGGCCCGAACCAGAGCAGGACCGTCGTGCCTTTCAGCGGCGGGCGGTAGAGGACAAAATCGCCGTAGCGCTCCACCAGGAAATCGACGACTTCCTTGTCGCTCTTGCCCTCGCGCATCTTCTCGCGCAGCTGGTTCCTGAGGTCCTCGGCGAGGGGCGCGTTGGATTCCGCGAGCGTCTGGTTCTGGCACACCAGGCAGCGCAGCTCTTCGGAGAGCGCCATCACGCGCTTCTCCAGCACCGGATCGGCGGCGGCCGGCGCGGCCTCCTTGGCTGAAACTGGGAGAACAAACGCGACGAGCAGCACGGCGAGCAGTCTAGGCACGATCGAGCTCGTTGACGAGAGGCAGCAGCGTGCTTTTCACGATCTCCGGGGTCAGGGGGCCGATACGCTTGTAGCGGATGACGCCCTTCTTGTCGATCACGTAGGTCTCGGGCACCCCGTACACGCCGTAGTCGATACCGACCCGGCCGTCGAAGTCGAAGATCGAGACCTTGTAGGGGTCGCCCATGCCTTTCAGCCACGCGAGGCCGTCCTCGCGCTTGTCCTTGTAGTTGAGCCCGTAGACCGGCACCGCGCCGCTCGCGGCGAGGTCGAGCAGCACCGGGTGCTCCTCGCGGCAGGAGACACACCACGACGCCCAGACGTTGAGCACCCACACCTTGCCGAGCATGTCCCGCTCGCTGAAGGTCTTGGCGGCCTCGTGCAGCTGCGGCAGCTCGAAATGCGGCGCGGGCTTGCCGATGAGCGGCGAGGGCACCTCGCGCGGGTCGAGCTTCAGGCCCACCCCGAGCAGGACGAGGAGCGCGACGAAGATGGCGACCGGTATGGCGAAGCGCGTCATCGGGCGGCCGCCGCGGCGTATTGTTCCGGCTGACGCCGCGCCGCCAGGCGGTAGCGGCGGTCGCTCGCGGCGAGCGCGCCGCCGAGCGCCATCAGGAGGCACCCGCCCCAGATCCAGTCGATGAAGGGCTTATGGTGCACCCGCACCACCCAAGCGGTGTCGCTCACCGCCTCGCCGAGCGAGACGTACAGGTCGCGGGTGAAGCCGGTGTCGATCGCGGCCTCGGTCATGGGCTGGTTCTGCACGCGGTAGATGCGCTTCTCGGGGTAGAGCGTCGCGACGACCTTACCGTTCCTCGTCACCGGGATCTGCGCGCGGCCGGCGACGTAGTTGGGGCCGGTCACGTCGCGCACGCCGTCGAAGCGGAAGGTGTAGCCGCCGATCTCCACGGTGTCGCCCGGCTCCATGCGCACGTCCTTCTCCGACTCGTAGCCCTTCACCAGCGTCACGCCGACCACGAACACCGCCACGCCGAAGTGCGCGAGCAACATGCCCCAGGTGGCGCGCGGCACCACCGAGAGACGCGCCCACGCGCCGGAGGCGCCCGAGGCGTTGCGCACCTTCTCCCAGATCTGCACGAAACAGCTCGCCGCGACCCACGCGGCGAGCAGCAGGCCGAGCGCCACCATCGCGCCCCAGCGGCCCATGGCGAAGGGCAGGGCGAGCGCGGCGAGCGCTGCGGCCGCAGCCGCCCAGCGCAGCCGCGAGGCGAGGTCGGGGAGGCTCGCCTTCTTCCAGCGAGCGAGCGGCCCCACGCCCATGAGGAAGAGCGCCGGCGCCATGAGCGGCACGAACACCGTCTCGAAGTACGGCGGGCCGACCGAGATCTTGCCCAGTCCCGAGGCGTCGAGCGCGAGCGGATAGAGCGTGCCGAGCAGCACCGAGCCCGCGGCGGCGGCGAAGATCACGTTGTTCATGAGCAGCAGCGACTCGCGCGACAACGGCTCGAAGCCGCCGCCCAGGCCGATCGCCGGCGCGCGCCACACGTAGAGCAGGAGCGAGCCGCCGATCACGATGGCGAGCAGCGCCAGGATGAAGATGCCGCGCGTCGGGTCGGTCGCGAAGGCGTGCACCGAGGTCAGCACGCCGGAGCGCACCAGGAACGTCCCGAGCAGCGAGAGTGCGAACGCGAGGATCGCGAGCAGCACCGTCCAGCTGCGGAAGGCGCCGCGCTTCTCGGTGACCGCGAGCGAGTGGATCAGGGCGGTGCCGGTGAGCCAGGGCATGAAGGAAGCGTTCTCGACCGGATCCCAGAACCACCACCCTCCCCAGCCGAGCTCGTAGTACGCCCAGCCGCTGCCGAGCGCGATGCCTACGGTGAGGAAGCACCACGCGGCGGTCGTCCAGGGACGCGACCAGCGCGCCCAGGCGGCATCCAGCCGTCCGGACAGGAGCGCGGCGACCGCGAAGGAGAACGCGATCGAGAAGCCGACGTAGCCCATGTACAGCATCGGCGGGTGCATCACCATGCCCGGGTCCTGCAGGAGCGGGTTCAGGTCGCGGCCGTCGGGCGGGGCGGGGAAGAGGCGCGAGAAGGGATTGGAGGTGAACAGGATGAACAACAGGAACCCGGTGCTCACCAGCCCCATCACCCCGAGCACGCGTGCCACCATCTCCAGAGGCAGCTGGCGGCTGAAAAGCGTCACCCCGAAGGTCCAGACCGAGAGCATCAGGATCCACAGCAGCATCGACCCCTCGTGACCGCCCCACACGCCGGCGATGCGGTAGTGGAGCGGTAGCGCCGAGTTGGAGTTCGACGCGACGTAGGCGACGGTGAAGTCGTTGTAGATGAAGGAAACGGTGAGGCAGGCGAAGGCGATCGCGACGAATGCGAATTGGCCGCGAGCAGCGGGCCGCGTCGCCGCCATCCACACCGCCTGTCCGCGCGCCGCGCCGACGAGCCCGAGCAACGCTTGCGCGAGCGCTAGGCACAGGGCGAGCGCCGCTGCGAGTTGTCCGAGCTCAGGGATCATTTGCCGGTCTCCACCAGTGTGTGCGTCGCTTTCTCGTTGATCGACTGCGCCTTCTTGATCGCGTCAGCCGCCGCGGGCGGCATGTAGTTCTCGTCGTGCTTGGCGAGCACCTCGCTCGCGTAGAACACGCCGTCGCCGCCGAGCTTGCCTTGCGTCACCACGCCCTTGCCCTCCTTGAAGAGGTCGGGGAGTATGCCCTTGTAGACGACCGGCACGTTCTTCGCCGTGTCGGTCACCAGGAACTGGACCGTGACGCCGTCGGCTTGGCGCTTCACGCTTCCCGGGACGACCATGCCGCCGATGCGGAAGGCGCGTTCCTGCGGCACTTCCTTCGCCTCGACCTGCGTCGGCGTGAAGAAGAACACCAGGTTCTCGCGGAACGCCGCGAGCACGAAGGCCGCGGCCGAGGCGAGCGCCGCGAGGCCCCCCGCGATCATTGCGATGCGCTTGTGGCGGGGCTTCATCGGATTCTTCCAAGTGCGCTGCGCTTGCGGCGCGCGAGCAGGATCAGCTCGGCCGCGATGAGCACGAGCGTCGCCCCGTACGAGCCCCACACATACAGGCCGTAGCCGCCCATGGCGAGAAAGTTGCCGAGGCTGCCCCAGCTCATGCTGCGCCTTTCGCATACTGGCTGGCCCAGTCGCTCACGCGCTCGCGCTCGAGCATGATGCAGCGCGCGCGCAGCAGGATGGCCGCGATGCCGTAGAACCAGAAGCCGAAGGTCATGATCAGCATCCCGGCGAGCATGGTCGCGGCCATGGTCGGGGACTTGGTGAGGCTCACCGAAGCGCCCTGGTGCAGGGTGTTCCACCATTGCACCGAGAAATAGATGATCGGCACGTTGACCACACCGACCAAGGCGAGGAGCGCACCCGCCTTGTCCGCGCGGCGCGGGTCGTCGATCGCCGCCTGCAGCGCCATGAACCCGAAGTAGAGGAAGAGAAGAATGAGCTCGGAGGTGAGCCGGGCGTCCCACACCCACCAGGTGCCCCAGGTGGGCTTGCCCCACAAGGAGCCCGTCCACAGCGCGATGAAGGTGAACAGCGCGCCCGTCGGCGCGATCGCGCTCGCCATCATTCCCGAGAGGCGCGTGTTGAACGCGAGCCCGATTCCCGCCCAGAACGCCATCACCACATAGAGGAACATCGACATCCAGGCGGCGGGGACGTGGATAAAGATGATGCGGTAGGACTCCCCCTGCTGCGCGTCGGTGGGAGCGGCGAAGAAGCCAAGGTACAGGCCGACGGCGCAGGCGACGATCGCGAGGGCGCCGAAAAAGAGCGCGAGCTTTCCCGCGACAGGAAAGAAGGTCTGGGGTGAGGAGTACTTAAACCAGTTGATGCTCATATCCCTATTCGACCGAGATGCGCAAAGCCGCCGCCACTGCCCAGGGCGCGAACGCCGCGGCGACGATCAGCATCGCGCCGAGGAGCAGGAGCTGCGCGCTTCCGCCCAGGCCCGATGCCGCCGCCTCCGTCGCGCCGGCGCCGATCACCAGCACCGGAACGTACAGCGGCAGCACCAGCAGGGATAGGAGCGCGCCCGCGCCCCTCAAGCCCAGGGTCAGCGCCGCGCCGATCGCGCCGATCAAGCTCAGGATCGGCGTGCCCAGGGCGAGAGACAGGACCAATACCCCGAACAGCTCGCGGGGCAGGTCGAATTGTAGCGCCAAAACCGGGGAGATCAGCACCAGCGGCAGGCCTGTTACGAGCCAATGTGCAAACACTTTCGCTGCCACGATAATCCCCAAGGGCGTGGCGCCGAGCATCATCTGCTCGAGCGTCCCGTCGGCGTGGTCGGCGGCGAACACGCGGCTGAGCGCCAGCATCGACGCGAGCAGGGCCGCCACCCACAGCACGCCGGGGCCCACGGTGCGCAGCAGCTTCGGCTCCGGGCCGATTCCTAGGGGGAAGAGGCTCACCACTATCACGAAGAAGAGCACCACCGTCAGGACGTCGGAGTTGCGCCGCGCGGCAAGCAGCAGGTCGCGGAAGATAACGCAGCGCAGCGCCGCGATCATTTCAGCTCCCCGCGAGGTCGATGCGCCGCGAAACCGCGGCCTCGATGCTCGCCTCGTGGTGCGTCGTATATACGACTCCGCCGCCGCGGGAAACGTGCCCGCCGATCAGGCCCCGCACGCATTCGATCGCCGCGGCGTCGAGCGCGGTGAAGGGCTCGTCGAGGACCCACAGCGGTGCTGTTTCCGCGAGCGCGAGCCGGGCCAGCGCCACGCGGCGGCGCTGGCCCTGAGACAGCACGCGCGCGGGCAGGTTCTCCTGGGCCGCGAGGCCGAGCCGCGCGAGCGCTGCGACGATCCGTCGCCGGTCGGCGACAAGGCCGGCGAGCGTGCAGGCGATTTCCAGATTCTCCGCCGCCGTGAGATCGTCCTTCAGCGCGTTGGCGTGGCCCACATAGAGCAGCCGCGCCCAGAATTCCTCCTTGAGCCCGCGCACGCTCTCGCCGCCCCAGCGGACCTCGCCGCGGTCGGGCTCGAGCAGCCCGCAGGCGATGCGCAGCAGGCTCGTCTTGCCCGAGCCGTTGGGGCCGCCGATGCGCAGCAGCTCGCCGCCTTTTAGCGTGAAGGAGAGGCCCTCGAAGAGCGTGCGCTCGCCGCGCACGCAGCGGAGATCGACCGCCTCGAGCGAGGGGATTGCGGGGGTTTTTTCCACCGCGGCGCGGTTAGGCGGCGGCGAGCTCGGCCCGGACCTCGGCGAGCAGGCGCTCGGCCTCGCTGCCGCGCACGCGGGTGATGTCGTCCTGGTATTTCAGCAGGGTGCCGAGCGTGTCGTTCACGGTCTGCGGGTCGAGGGTCATCTTGTCGAGGGCGACCAGCGCCTTCGACCAGTCGATCGTCTCGGCGACCCCGGGCAGCTTGAACAGGTCCATCTTGCGCAGGCGCTGCACGAAGGCCACGACCTCGCGGGAGAGTTTCTCCGCCGCCTCCGGCGCCTTGCGCTTTACAATCTCCAGCTCGCGAAGCGCATCCGGGTAGTCCACCCAGTGATAGAAGCAGCGCCGCTTGATGGCATCGTGGATCTCGCGCGTGCGGTTGGAGGTGAGCACCACGATCGGCGGCTCCT
>Ga0137410_10000172_pt1 | contig 44919 bp, 79 predicted proteins | sample CZODoug1_16funga_FD_108878 | JGI IMG/M metagenome (GOLD analysis project Ga0137410, IMG submission 108878) | Vadose zone soil fungal communities from Angelo Coast Range Reserve, California, USA - CZODoug1_16fungal (Illumina Assembly) | ecosystem: Environmental > Terrestrial > Soil > Vadose zone... | reverse complement strand
TTTTCCGCGCTGAATTTGTGAAAAACAACTACTAAGGGGAATCGATGCACGGTACATCATCAGGCGCACCGATTGTTCTTTCATCCTTCGGCGGACTTACGACGCTGGCACCTTCGGAGACTCTTCCGGATGGTGCCAGTCCGCGCTGTTATGATGTCGACTTCCTTGCGCAGTCTGTATTCACTCGTAGCGGCCTGGTAAGCGTTTATCCTCCTGGGGCTCAATCGAGTACTGGTGCGCGCCTTGGCGGTGCCGCTGTGTCTTCTACGTGGCTAAATCCAACGAACATTCTATTGGCCGATGGGAATTATACGTCACGGACTCCGTTGACAGGCGTCAACCCGCTCAACGTGACACAATTCGGGTTCAATCTGCCAAGTTCAGACTTCATCACTGGCATCCAAGTACAGCTCACGGGGTTCTGCCCAGTAACATGTAATATCGTAGCTACGTTATTCTCGGGGGGCTTCCCACTTGGCGAAGTGCGGCAGATCGTACTTCCAGCCTCGAATGGGGTGATGACTCTCGGATCGTTGACTGATACTTGGGGAGTTACGCTTACACAGAGCCTTATCAACTCATCCGGTTTTGGGATTCAATTACAGGCATCCTCTGCGTTTACAAGCCAAACAGCATTCCTTGACTCCGCGACAGTCAATATCGGCATCATCGCAGGATCGGCAAATTATCAGTTCATTACGACGTTCACCGCGCAAAATGGAGATATCAAGAATCTATCACTCGATGCCATCGGTAACTTCTGGGTTGAAGATGTAACGAATAACCCCGGTGTACAGACTTTGGCTGTCTCCGGCATTGCAAATAACTCTTTTGCGGTTGGAGTCAACGGTCCGGATGTTGAGTATCTTGCCTTCAATGATGGCTTCGGCGGCTCAGATATGGGCCTACAATACACGAGTCGGTGGATCGATAAGATTACGCAGGTTGGTCCCGGTGCTGCGCCTACATTTACACCTATCGTAACTTCGGGAACAACGTATCCAATCGTAAATATAACGCAACCAGCGGCCCATAGTCAGGGTTCATCTTATTTCCTCCAGTCTGGGGGGCCCGGATCAACTTCTCCTGGGAACGTAATCACGTTCTATTATCAAGATTCCACTCTCGGAGGCCAAGACCAGGATCTGGTCAATGCAATCAATTCAGGATTCGCGGTTTTTGCAAATGTCTCTTTTTCTGGAACTCCTTCTCCATTTCCTCCGACAATTGTGCAGATATTGAGTGCTGGAATTGCAGCTCCTCCAGGACAGCCACGCAGCTTCTACTACTTCACATTCAATGTGAGTGCTATTGCATATACGTATTTCAAGGGATCAGGTAATCCGGGATATACGGCAAATTGGCAGAGAACGCTTGCTACTTTGACTACATCGGTACCTGTTCCAAGCGTTACTGTTGGATCGACAATTACTATTGCAGGAACATCTGTTGCTGGGTATGCCGGAGCCAAAATTGTAACTCAGACACCTAATTCGTCTAGCATGGTAATTACTGGATCTATCGTGACGGGTGGGGTTGCTACATTTAATTATTCTGTTGTTGGAGGAACCACGGCTCCTGTAGTAGGACAACTCGTAACGATTACCAATACGCTCAATGCAAATGGGCAATTGAATGTCACGGAAGCATCGATTACCGCAGCTTCTGGTGGACTTACGGGAACATTTTCTATCGAAGTATCTCTCCTCAATTTCGCATTCGCTCCAGAAGACGGTTTAGCAGAAACAGATGGTACTGTTTTCTGCTTTGAACCCAATGCAATATTGGGGACAAGCACCGGTGGAACTTTAGTATTTACTAATAAGGGATTGTTGATTGATCCTGGGACATATCAGGGTACGGTATTTTTCATCACTCGTAATGGGTACTATACTTCTCCCGCTCCTCCGGTGACATTTACCGTTACGGATGGTGCTGGAGGTATTCAGGTTTCCAATATACCAATTGGCCCTCCGAACGTGGTGATGCGCGGTATATCTCTTACTGAAGCCGGTCAGCTTGGTGTTCCCGGGGCGAACTTCTTTACACTTCCAGCCCCGGTGGATTTCTACGTCTTGAATAAGAAATACACGGCGACATCCTTCTTTGTGCCTGACAATATTAGCTCCTCCTATAACCTATTCTTTACTGGAGCGATTCTTGATCGGGCGCAGGCTATCGATGTGTATGGATACAACCTGTTCAATCAGATCGAGATTGGCGATCCTGGCTGGATATGCAGTTACTCATCGCGTAACTTCTATGGATTGTGTCGGAATAAGGTCCAAAACTTCAATAATCTAAGCTTCGATGGAGGATATCTCTCTGCTGTCAATCCTCTTCCACTTGGATGGACTGTTCCTATGGGTGGTGGTCAGCCAGCGCAAACCCTGGTGATTTCTTCTAAATTCGGAAATTCCTATTACATCAAACAGTTCACCGGTGCGGCGCAGCCAACTGCAGGCCTGATTTCGCAAACGGCCTATCAGGACGCATACAAGACTGCGATCATCAATGCGAATACGTTCTATTCGGTTCGCGTAACTGCACGTATCCCATCTGGAATAACGGGTGCAAGTAATCTTGTGGTTTCTTTGACAGATGGTGGAGCAACAGTAGGAAGTTTCACTCTCCCGTTTTCATCGATGACTCCAGCCTATGCGACATTTACAGGAACTCTTCTTACTTCTGTATTCGCTACAGTTCCATCAGGATTGACTCTAAATATATATGCTGCATTCACTACATCGACTACGTTCGCAGATGTAGAAATTGACCGTATTGAGATCTTCGACACAAATATCCCGATTCTGACGACTACGGTATACGGTTCCTATTCTGGACTGCCTGAGCAAGTCGACGCGATCACTGGTAATGTGGTTTTCTCTTCAGAGAACTTCCAACCCGTCAACGGTGCCGTTGTTATGTATGACACGTTCTATGCTCTGAAGGGTGATTTGAATGGGACTAGCCTCTATTCTCTTCAGGCATCAGGCAACCTAGAGCCTGCGCAGTGGCAGGAGCCTGAGGTTGCCCAGAAATCTGGCTCGATTGGGACATTGGCTTATGATTTCGGTGAACAGTGGATCGTAATGGCGAACCGAAACGGAATCTATCTCTTTGATGGCGGCCAACCTCATAAGATCACTCAGGAGATTTATCAGATATGGGATTCGATCAACTGGGACGCTGGGCAGACAATCTGGATAAAGAATGATGTTGTCCATCGTCGCCTATTCGTCGGAGTTCCGATGCCGACGCCAAACTTCTGGCTACCGAATGCACCGGTGAACGCAAATCCCCTGTCTCCTAATGTAATTCTGACACTGAACTATCAAGGACTTGACTCCGGTTCAGAGGTTCAGACGGGTATGCAGATGCATACAACGATGTTTGGAACCCTGGCATCGCTCGATATGCGTCGGAAGTGGACTATCTGGCAAATTCCTTCTCCTTATGGAGCGGTAGTCGAGGCATTCAATAGTTCCACCGGCGAACTCGACGATTTCGTCTATTTCTGTAATGGTAAAGGGAACTCAAAGGTCTACCGTCTTGATAGCACGGCACCAGATGATGATGGAACCGTTATTGATTCTCTTTATACGACGGCCGGGTTGGTTCAGCTTGCCACACGCGCACAAAACCCAGTTCTAGGATATGGACGTACTAGAATAGGCTACATGGTCGCATTTATTGAAAGTCTCGGCCTGATCAACGTTCGGTTCTATCCAAATCGTCTACTCGGTCCTGGGACTCCACCAGCGGGATACCTCACGTGGGATGTGCCTGGTGGATTTACTCCAGGAAACCCAGCATTGAATGATGTCGAAGCTCCCTTGAACTTCGCGGCGACACGTACATTCGTTGAGTTCAGAGAGAATGATGGTCAAGGATTCAAGCTGAATAACCTGGCACTCCACATAAAGAAAGATATCTGGAATGCGCAGAGAGGAGCTAAATAATGGGGATCGGTGGAGATGATCTTCTAGCTGAAATCGAGAACACCTATCCACGCCTTGGCGTTTACCTTCGGCATTATCTTATCCCGTCGATCCAGAAGACCGCGGAGAATGCTGCCGTCGATACAAATACTCAGATCTCTGCTCCTGCACCCCCTGAGACCGTACAGGTTACGACGGCTGGCGAGATGATGCAGGTTGTAGTCAATCATCAGTCGCCGATCACTAAAGGAGTTCACTACATCTATAGTGTGGCTACAAATCCTCAGTTTATTGGAGCACAGGTTGAAGTAAAACCGGCTACGCGTGCTCCGATTCACTTTACTTTGCCTGCCAAAAGTACAGTTCCAGACGATCCAGACCATCCAACAGCAAATAATCATCAATATTATGTTGCCGTCCAGACACAATATCCGGGATCTCCTCCTTCATCTCCTACATATTTAGGTGGCATATCTCCTGCTCCGGTAATGCTTACTCCTGCAACTCCTACTCGAATGGATATTCAGCCGGGTACGGGAACGGGAACAGCTACTAATGGTGCACAGATTCTAGTAGGCTTAGGCAAGGCACAAGTACGCCTTTAGGAGTTTTATGGCTTTTTCGTATACTGGGACAGCAACTGTTTCTAGTGGGAATATAGGGATTTTCCCCGATGGAACTTCTACAAGTGTAACTTTCGACGTTACTAAACAACCTTTCAACTTACCATTCGCAGCGGGAAACTGCCCATCTTCTGTTGTTGGGACAACCAGTTATTCTTTAGCTGCAAACCCTCCCGGAAGTCAGGCATATAAATATAACATCACATATTCTTATGACCCTCTAACTTTTGAAGTTACAATTACATTCACCAAAGATTTAGGAAGTCTTTATGCATCTGAGCCAGATGCAATGCCTACAATATTGAATCCCGGTGTCAATATTAGTTTTCTTTATACGAGCCTTTAATTTTGTATTCCTCGGTTTGGCCCCTGTGATGAGTGCAGGGGCTTATTTTTGTAATGAAATATGCTGGATCGGCGTCCCAACTGGTGCGATGTTGCGTGAGCGGGTTAAGTTACGTCCTACAGCGTAGCTCTCTGAGGCCACATCCAGCATGAGAAGCGTTCTCGCCATCTTGTGATGCCCATGTCTATTCAGAAGCCATGCTCCTCCGTAAACAGCCGCTAGCGCTCCAGCCTGGAATGCAGCTTCGGCAGCAATTGATCCACCTTTGGGTGCAATCGGGTCAGACTCATGGAAGCACCGGCAAGGATCGTTGAGCAGCTTGACTGTCGAATAGCCATCGAGTGCGCGAACAGTTGCATCTGCCGAGAACAGCGCGATGACGAACTTGGTATTGAACGTTTCAGGCTTCTGTACCGACACCGTCTTTGCGCTGGCGATCCAAGTGTCCAGATAATCCGGCTTGATGCTGGACGAAACGGTTTGTGTTTGGCCGACAAGCACGCCAAGCAGGAAGAACGATCCGATAACTGCTGCTTTGATTATGGTAGAAGATTTCATTTTGGTTCCCTCGAAAACAACTGTCGCACGCATTCCCTTGTGGAAATAAATAATCTAAGAATTATTTACGAAAAGTAACGTTACCAAAAAAGAACAGCCCCTTCTGTTGTGAGGGGCCGTTGCGGAGTTGTCTGCGGAGGTCGGCTGAAAGTTCTGAGGGAACCTATTCGGGACCGACTGAAGAGATCTTACCATTATTCTCCTTGCATTTCTCCAAATGTATGCCATCCCGACTTCTCTAAATAAAGTTCACGCATCGATTGGCGTTCTTTTTCTGCTTCCGATACCTCATCTAGGTCATTCTGCGAAATTATTTCTATTTCCTTCCTCCATCCTTTTCGCGGAGGCCAAGAAACTCCCCAATCGGCCAATTGTTTTCTTGTCCATCCTCCGTTTTCAGTTTTCGCAGTTTCTATCTGTTCTTTTGTGAATTTCATAGTTCCTCCCCGTTTTTGTTGTTCTTAAGTCTTTCTCTCTAATGCAGTTCTAGACCGTAGACGTAAAAGGTTCTGGGGTAAACCAGCTCAAAGAGTATTCTCTAAAAAGCTGATTCCAGAACTTTTACTTTCACGTGCATTATCTGAGCCGTGAGAGCAATCTAAACTGAGAACAGGGGCCGTTAGCTTCCTACGAAGGAATCCAGTATCCGGTTACGAGGCCTGTGGTCGTTAGATTGACCGTTTTCCCCGCGTAGCACTTCGGCATCAATGCCTTATAGCCACGTTTCTATTGACCAAGTATTCGGGTCAAGAAGCTAAAATATAGAGGGGAATCTCCCATACATTTTATATTCGCAACTCCAGAGTAGACCTTAGCGGATAAATTTGCAATACTGATGTGGAGGGGACAGTTTAAGAAACTGATATCCAGCCTGCTCCGGCACATTTTATATTCGCAGCCCCTCCACTGAGAGCCGCCATAACTGGTGGCTTTCGTGCTTTATACTGTGAATATGATCCGAGACATGCAGGACAGCGATCACGAAGAAATAAAAGCACTTCATAAACGCCAAGGTTTCCAGTACAATCTACCCAAGCTCGATTCTCCTCTCATCCTCGTATCCAAGGTGAGAGAAATCGATGGGCGTGTCGTGGCAGCGGAGTTTTTACGCATCACGGCAGAGACGTTCCTTCTAGTAGAAGGCAGCCCGGTTGAAAAAGGTCGCGCAATCGAGGAATTGCAGCCTGAAGTTGACCGGGAAGCTAAACAGAAGGGGCTTGAAGATTATGTCTGCGTCGTCCCTCCTGAAATTGAAGAAAGCTTCGAACCGGCACTTCGGAAGATGGGTTGGAATCCAACTCGTGACTGGAAGATGTGGTACAGGAGCTTAGATGAGATCAGCGGTCAACCAGGCTAATCAGGCGTTTACCGGAGCGCAAAACACTGCCGGGAACGAAGGCGGTCAAGCCTCTTCCATCGAAGGCAACCTAACTCCTTTCTATACAGAAGAAATGCTCCACCCCCAGGGATACGGTCAGCAAGACTTATCGGCGCAGACGGCGGCGGCAGAAGGTGGGGCGGGTGGTGCAGCATCGGCATTCACCGGTCAGGCTGCACAAAGGGCTGGAGTATCTCGAAATGCAGGTGGGTTCCAGGCAGCCCTTTCCGAGAACTCCCGTAATGCAGCCCGTGGCGCAGCGCAGTCTGCTGAACAGATCGCTGCAAACAATGCAGATCTGAAGCAAAAGCAGATACAGCAAGGCGCTGAAGGACTTAGCGGCCTTCATAAGACCGATACAAGCGCGATGCTTGAGGCGATGGGTCAGGAAGCCCCAGACATAAACTCCGAAGTCAATGCAGGAAATAGTGGATGGCTCCAGAATACGATGGGCATCCTAAACAGTTTGAGTGGTGGCGCATCGGCAGCATCGAAGTTCCTAAAATAATGGCAAATACGACACGTACACCTAACGTATTCGACCTCGACAGCGCTCCTCCGATAGTCTCATCAGGAGCAGTCTTCGACGCGCCTCCAGCGATACCAACAAGTCCTGTATGGGCTTCCAATGCTCCCGAGTTGCCCGCTCAGGCGGCTCCGGCCGTAAAGGCTGCGCCAAGTCCCTTTGAAGAGAACCTGAACCAGAACTACACGGCCCTGAATAAGCTTCGTGAACAGAAGGCCAATCCCTGGGGAACCGAGAACAATCACCCTGGGACACTTGGCAAGATCGGCCACATCTTCTCAACAATCGGCAATATCGCCGGTGACGTCGTTGCTCCGGGCGTGATGGCACGTATCCCCGGAACCCAACTCAATCGGGATATGATGACAGGCCAGCTTCAGGATCGCATTGAGCAGGAAGAGCAGGAAAAGGGTCAGCTCAAGAGTCAGGAACTCAAACCACAGCTCGACCAGGCTAAGCTTGCCCTTTCACAGGAAAAGCAGAGTCAGACGCATGAACATCAGCAGACTCAAGATGAGCAACAGCTCCGTAAGGCTGGTCTGACGCGTGACGCATCTGGCGCAATCGTCCCAGTGCCTTATGAGCAGCTTGCACCGCATGAACAAGCAACAACCGATCTTCAGAATGCCCGCTCTGAAGCACAGCAGGCCCAGGAAGATTACCGGAAGGCGCAGACAGCCAATATGCCGGAACAGATGGAGATCGCCAAGGGGCGACTTGCAAACGCACAGAAGAATGCGAATACGGCTATTGCCCGTCTTGGCCTATCTCAGCAAGAGTTTGGATTCAACCAGGATAAATTCTATAATCCACAGCCAACCGCAAATGAGCGCAAATCGGGTGATCTTGCTGAATCGGCGGTCAATCAGGTTCATACGATGCGTTCGATCATCGCAGCCCATCCAGAGATGTTTGGCCCGGGCGGCGCAGCAAAGCAACAGCTTACGCGTTGGCTGTCTTCGGGTGCTGAGGATGCTGGTAAGTTCAACGCTGCTAAGGATTACCTCGCAGAGCACAGTGCGGGTGTCTTTGGCGGCCGCGGGGCATACATCATCAAGGAACTCCAGAACATCACGAATCCGAACCAAGATCCTTCGGCGCTGCGTGGAGCACTTGATCAGGCCGAACAGACTGCAACCCACTTTGTGAATAAAGGTGCAGTGCATGGTAAGGGTGGCGGTCAATCTGAAGGTGGTGGAGGGCAATCGGCACCCAAGGTTGGTGATGTTGTTGATGGGTATAGATTTAAAGGTGGTGCTCCGCATGACAAGAATAGCTGGGAGCAGGTGAAGAAATAATGGCTGAGCCCTGGAAAAACTATTCCGCACCTGCCGCACCCGAGGATTCCGGCCCTTGGTCAAAGTATGCTGCACCCGCGACCTCCGCACCGCCTCAAGTGGCACCCGCTGCGGCCTCGCCTGCGCCACAAAAGGGGTTCATGGAGACGGCGGCAGAGGGGTTTTCTCCGCAGATGGATGTCGCTAAGGGGGTGATCAAAGGGGCTGCCGGTACTTTGGCGAATGTCGACGAAGCAGCGCGCAAGCACCTTCCCGCATTCATGACAAAGCAATGGTTCGGTTTCGGCCAACCAACGGATATCGAAAAAGAGAAGCAATTCGCGCAACCACAGAATATTGGCGAGAAGATCGGCAAGTACGGAGAGCAAGCCGGTGAGTATCTTCTTCCAGGCGGCGCAGAGGAAAAGGCAGCTTCGAGTCTTGTGAAGGCATTCCCGCAGGCAGGTAAGGCTGCTGCACCCCTGGCACGCATCGCCACCAAATCTCTAGGTTCTGGGGTTGTCGGTGCCGGTCAGGGAACTGGGTTCGGTACCGGTGCTGCTATTGGCGCTGTAGGCGGGGCATTGCCAGAAGTTACTGCTTTGGTTCCGACTAAGGCCAAGGCAGGGAAAGTATTCCAGAGCGTAATGGAAGACGCCAAGGATCAACCGATCTCACTGACTAACTCGATGCCTTATCTCCAGCGTGTTCAGGAACTGGGTGAACGAGGTGCTACTCAGCCGCGGGTAACCCAACAACTCTTCAGCCGTGCCGGACAGGAAAACCCGATTCTTTACCCCGAAGCACGCGATTTCGCTTCGAATCTATCCCGCATGTCGGCTGCCGACAGAATGGCGATCAATCCGACAATGGCACGAGAAGTTGGGAATGCGTCCAAAGCTTTCAATCAAGATGTCGGTGCGGCGGCATCGGCTGTAGGCCGTGGTGAAGACTACAGCAGGGCTATGCGGGATTACGCAAGAGCCGCAGCGCTTCGAGAAGGTACTATTAAAGCAGCAAAGGCTGCTGCGAAATATGGACTACCAGCCGCAGGTGCAGGTTATGGCCTGAGCCACCTTGCACATGTAATGGTTCCAGATCGATAGGAGAAAAGATGCCAGCATATAACAGCCCGTTCCGCCCTCCGGTTCTCCTCTCTAAAGGAGTGCCTTGCTATCTTCTCGGTTCGTTCGACTATAAAGTTGGGCGCACCAAAGCCTATGTCACCAATGTCGCCTCTACCGGTGGCGTAGGGACGGTTACACTCCAGATTCTGAATGGACCATTGCCGACAATTGGCGAGTATATCTCTATTCTGAATGCGACCAACGCTGCGTTCAACGTATCTCGTGCAATCATTACCGCGGTTACAATCAATACGGCCACCGGTGCGGGGACAGTAACTTTCGCGCTTGCTGGAACTGTTGTATCTGTTGCAGATACGGGCACTGTTTTGATTGAGCCGACAGAGGTTGGGGAAACCCTTGTGGCTGGAGCGTCAATTCCTTGCTGTGTACAAGCTCCTGAGGGAGATTCCCAGTTTACGATCACGACTGCAGTTGGATTCGTTGGGGCATTCCCAACGGCGGTTACGGTATCTCTTCAAGAAGCGGTTCGAGATATCAACGCTGAATATACGACCTTGACACCAGTGGCGGCAACGGTAACAGCAGGTGCATTTTCACCTACCGGACCGGGGCCAGTGGCTTCATTCACGCTGACCCGCGGCAACTTCTATCGGTTCCTAGTCTCCGGGATTACGGGAACAGGCTCCATCGTGGCAAAGATCGTCTAAGGGGAAGATATGGCTATTGGGCGCGACGATAGATACGTTACGGACGGACTAGGGAGGGCGCTCAGCGGGGCACAGGTATTTTACCTAACTCAGCCAGCTAACACGAGCGTATACCCTCCTACGCCGCTTGCTGCAGTGTTCTCAGATGAAACTGGATCTACCCCCGTTGCTAATCCAGTGATTACGGATGGATTCGGTCATGCTTTCGGCTATCTGAATAATGCTGCACAGTATACGGTCTATATCGCTCACCCACTTTTCGGAAATTTCCCAATTATCCTTCCAGATCAGGCGATCACTGGGGGTAATTCGGTTCCCGGTGTCGTTTGGCAGGGATCCCTGTCCGGTACGATCAATGGCACGAACCACGTATTCACTTTGACGAACAATGGTATACCTCTTTCTGGGACTCCTTCTCAGGCGACTGTGTGGCTCAATTTCCCGTTGATTCCTGGTGGAGGATATACGATTACCGGAAACCAAGTTACATTTGCGAATGCACCGCAACCCGCCGCTGGTGGAAATCCTGCAGATATTCTGTATGCCCAGGGGATACTATGAAAAAACTTGCAATCCTCCTTCTCTTGTCTGTATCAGCATTCGCACAACAGATAAATCTTGGGCCAACGAATCCGCAGGTGAAGGGATACCTCCAGCCTAATAATGGAGGTATTTCTGGAGGTGCATGGGTAAGTGGGCCATACGCTCAAGGTTCGATAGTTACCTTCAACGGCTCTACGTATCTTGCCTTAGCTTTCAATACAGGTGTGACGCCAGGGACGAATCCTACTTACTGGACATTGCTGCCCGGAATAGTAAACAGTGTTCCCTTGGCAGCACAGAATGTATCTCAGCCGGGAACAACATCCCTTGGCGTAAATACTTTGAATAATGTTCTTTACGCCGCGCAGTGGTGCACGACACCGGGAGTTCTAGATCAGAGCTGCTTGTCGAATACGGTTACTGCAGTCGGATCTTCCAATGTCACTATTTCTGTAAATTCAATCATACCTATTACATCAACATTTACTGTACCTGCGAATATCTCTCTGCGTGTGGTTGGTTCCGGTGGGTTCAATATCTCTGCTGGGCAATCTCTCATCATCGGTGGTCCTTTTGATGCACCCATCCAGAAAGTATTCTTCGGAACCGGTTCACCTTACTTTTACGGAAGCAATGTATCTGTGCTTGTTCTTCCGCAATGGTTTGGAGCCACCGGCAACGGTAAGGCGATGGGATATAACGTAACGGCAGGTAACGCAACAATTACTCTGCGCCCTCTGTCGGTCAACAACTTCGTTACTGGCGATGTAGTAACAATGGTTGGGGCTGGGACATCAGGAGCAAATCTTACAGCAACCTTGACTGTATCCGGTGGAGTTATAACAACTTCTCCTGCGGCCATAACAACCGTTTCAGATCTTCCTATCTACAATGAGGACGATTCTGCGGCATTGAACGCATGGACGAACTCGGTAAGAGGCAATACTGTCCTAGGGGCTTTCTATGACAATCGCTCTGGATATGGTCCCGCAAAGCTCTACATGCCCAAAGGGGTATATCAGGTTTGCACTACTCCGGTACTTGTATACGCATCGACAGTAATCGAGTCGGAAGAGGGAAGCACTAATGTAGGAGGTTCATTCTCGCAGTGCAATCCCTCCATTAGCGTTCTTAAGATAAGCGCTAATAACTTCGATCCTCAGGGAGTTCCCCATAACTTTGGCAATGGAAACTCATTCTTCAAGCATGTGCAAATCAGAGGAACTTATAATGCAGGCTCTATTACGAGATTCCCTACTATTCAATATTTGAATGCGGCTAATCTCCATAGCGATAATCGCTGGGACCATCCTATGTTTGAATCTGTAAACGGCCCAGGCTTCGGTTTGGGGTTCTCAACCACCGGGTCAGGAACTATAACTTCTGGATCTACTACTATGACTATCACAGATGCTTCTACATTTTGTAGTGCCGCATTCGCTGCTTCTATAGCTCAACCGTGCAATCAAGTGATCATTGTGGGTGCCGGAGCTGCGGGGGCGAATCTTACTGTTACGTTTACTGCTGGAGGAACTATTCCAGCTACGCCACTTCCTGGAAATCCTGCGGGAGCATCCTATACGGTCACTTTTACTCCAGCGACTTCGACGACAGTGACAAACCCTGTTATCTATCCCGTAAAGGATGTAATAGGTGCTCTCACAATTGAGCATGCCGAAATGGATGGTGGCCAGTACTTCCTATTAGCCCAGAATAATGCATCTGGTGATTTCACCATAATGGATTCTGAGATCTTCAATGCAAATAACGGAGCAATCATCTCAACAGCGTTGAAGCCGTTTAGCATGGCTCTGAACAATATATTCTGTCAGGGATGCGGCGATGCTGTTGCGAGTGGTGTTGTTGGAACAGCAATCAATATGGTTGACCCATCGAACGCGAAGACAAATAACATCAGTATTCGTAATAGCCAATTTCTTCCTCTATTAAGTGGAGGGATTCAGCTTGGCGGTACGGTTCAGATCATTGGAGCGAATAGTATCGCTATCAGCAACAATCGCTTCTATAACACCGATACGGTTGGCGCGAACAAAGCAATTTATATGCAGAATGCTTTCGACATCCATGTATCGGATAATCAGTTCTACTGGGATACGACATTCAATACTGGATGGAATACTTCTAACCTTATTGAAGTCAATGATTCTAATTCACTTGTCCCGAACACGACGATTACGAACAACTCTTTCGTGAATAACTCTGCGACTGCCTTCAATCTCGGAATAGCTCCGGATATCGCTCTTCCTGGATCAGTAATCGTTGGTAATGCATTCAGAGGTACTGGAACGTATACAACACTTTATAACGCTAATATTACTGGAGTCGGTATTCGTAACACATTTACTACCCAAAACTTTGTAGTAAAACAGAGTTCTGTCATACCAACTGTGGCAGGACAAGCTGGTGATATTGTTTGGAATAGTGCACCAGCCCATACGGTTCCAATGGGATGGATTTATTCAGCATCGGTTCCAGGATGGCTCCCAATGGCAAATATACCCTAAACCTGAAAGGATTTATATGAATATAGATTTTATTAAAAATATATCTGATGGGGTTATATCAATTCCTTTTGTAACTAATGAGATATTCACAAAGGTATTTGTGACTCTCAAGATAAATTCTCCTGATACTTCATCTACGGTTACGATAGATATATCTACTCCGTATAATGTCTGCTACTACACTCCTAATGTCTTTTCATTGAATGGGAATCCAAATTCTACTGTAGTTTTTGGTTTTTCTGCTGGTCTATTTTCACTCTATAGGGTTCCTGTCTCTATAACTCTTACACCTACTGGAACTTCTGGTTCGTATGAAATATTCGTTCATGTTGAGTAACTTAGGAGAAATATGAAGAAGCTAATCTTTATTCTCGTTTTTATTGGCTCTTCTGCAATAGCGCAACAGACTGCGACAATTACAGATTCTGATGGAATCGTGTGGATCAATGGTACTTGGTCTGCAACACTAATCTGCCCTGCCGGGCAGCCAACAGTCAACAGGATTCCTCTTACGGCGCAACAGCAATACGCCCAGGGGACACTCAACGGATCAGGTGCATTGTCGGCTACGCTGATTCCGACAAATACTCTGGATCAGAGTGGGGCAACTTGGAAGTTCACCATCAATCCTAATGCGGGTGTAATGGGTAACATTGTATCCACAACGGTGACGAGTACTACTCAGAACCTTACCTCGATATTATCGGCAGGAACTACGGCACCACGGTTTCCGGCTAACGCAACGGCGTTCGGCTACGCTGACGTGGAAATCTATCCTACACCTGCATTGGGGGCGACTTACTACAATACCACCACGCCAACTCTGCGACAGTTCAGCTTGAATGGTTGGACATCCCCAGCCAGCGGTGGTGGGGCTGGTACTGTGACCACTGTAGGAGCCACAGGGAATGCCATCGTCGCCGTGAATGTGACTAATCCTACGACGACACCATTGATTGTATTGACGCTTCCGAATCAGGCAGCGAACTGCGCGCTCGGGAATTTCACTGGATCGGCAGCCGCACCTAGTTGTAGTTCGACTCCACAGTTCAATGGAGTGAACATCACTGGCTTGAACTTTACTCAATTGGGCGGTACAGCTTCTATAGCCCAGCTTCCTGCGACAGTAATGCAAACGGTGGGGACTGCTACGGCCAATGTGATTCTCAAGCGAACCACGAGTAATACCTCTACTGACTCTTCCTTGACAGACAATGGGACAGCTATAACAACGGCTGAACCTATAACAGCAGCATCGTTTACTGGTCCGCTTGTGGGGAATGCGACAACGGCGACAACGGCGACAAATTTGCCCGGTGGACTTCTGGGCTCAATGCCATATCAGTCTGCGGCGGCAACCACCGCGATGCTTGCTGGAAGTACTTCTTCTGCGCTAGCGGTTCTTACTCAGACGGGAACAGGAACAATAAGCGCCGTTCCGGCCTGGAATGCTACTACGGGAACGGGAGTAGCTGTATTTGCTACTTCGCCAACTATCACAGCGCCTACATTGTCAGGAACTACGAATAGCGGTCCAATAACGGCTAATGGTGCTCTTACTACCAATCTCAGCTTGGTATCTACTCGCGCAACCGGCACAGCGCCTCTGACAATAACGTCAGTGACTCCAGTGGCGAATATGGTTGTTGCAAAACATCCGACTGAACTGTATTGCGGAACCACGGTAACTTGCTCTGCTACAGCACAGACTGGTGGGCAGATTGTCTATGGCACTGTGCAGCTATCCTCTGGAGCAGCTATAGTTACGGGAATTTCCCCGGCTTTCGCAGATCTATTATATTCATGCACGGCAACCGTTAAAGCAGCTGCAATTGTAACTAATGTTTTAGCGGTAGCTAATACTTCCACTAGCTCTATAACAATTACTGGAGCTGCTGCCTCTTCTGATATCGTAAGCTATATCTGTATTCGCTGATTCACTTTGTCTTTGATCTGCCTCCTGAACGATGAATAAGGGAGAAACCAATATACGGAGCTGAGAATGTCCCCACTGCCCGAGTACTTCCCGAATGAAGGAGTCGAGTCTCTTACGATCCTTACGAAAGGTACCGGCGGCGGTAAATCCGTCATAGCTCGTATAGAAGTTCTTGAAGATAGAGATAGGGAACAGAGGATAGGATATGCAGAATATAGACTACAAACCCGTGAATCCATCAGCAGGATTGAGAATGAGATGGATAATCGCATGAAAACATTACAGTTAGACATTGATCAAGAGATGAAGGAGATCCGCAAAGACAATGCGGAGATCGAGAATGAGCGCCATGCTGAGATGAAGAGATATATGCAGGCCATCATTGGGATGCTCTTTATAGCTCTTGGCACAGTTCTCTGGAAGCTAATCGAGAAATAAGGCCCCGTCACCGAGGCCCTACTAGTTATTTAGGGTCTACTGGCTTAGGTGGGTTGATCGGTGGAGGAGAGGGCGGTTTCGGCCCCACTGCTGGACTATAACCGGGAGGAACGATAGGCGGTTTTGGCCCTACCGAAGCTGCTTCAATCACTGACAACATAATGCCCCTTTCTGCGATATAAGATACCGCATACATAGATCATGCACGATAGATAGAGAGGACGCAAAACATCTGCGAATCTCACGGCTATATGCCAATTGTGCGTAAGGAACATGCTGATGTGGATTGTCTCTGGAATGATATAGATCATCATGGCCTGACCGATGAAGCTCTTTACTATCAATCTCTTGCATTCGAGATATGCCAATAGGAATAGAAAGAACCCCACAATCTCAAAGCTATAGTAGAGATAGAAATAGGTTATCGGCCCCATTGGCGTCAAGAGAATGTAGTCGCAGAAGACCCGAGCGATCAGCATCGTCATGAGCCAGCGCATCATAAGCGAAGTCTCCCGCCAGATCATGAGCCAGAGAAGAAAAGTGTGAACTAGAATGGTTGACCAAGAAAAGAAGGAATCGATCATACCATCAAGTATAATGGCCCCATGACGCGTATAGCATCATCTCGTGGCCGCGATCTGATCGAGAGCGTAGAAGGCTTGCGGATGAAAGCGTACCAAGATGGTAATGGTGTCTGGACCCTCGCTTACGGCCATACTGCCAATGTCCACCCCGGCGATACCTGCACACAGGAACAGGCCGATGCCTATCTCGCCGGTGACCTCCATCAGGCTGAATGGGCTGTCAATACCTTCGTCAAGATGCCGATCAACCAGAACCAGTTCGATGCCCTATGTTCCTTTGTTTACAACATAGGATCTGGCAATTTCAGCAAATCAACGATGTTGAAGCTGTTAAACGAAGGGAAGTACGAAGAAGCCGCACAGCAGTTCTTTGTGTGGGTCAAAGTGGCTGGTAAGTTTAGCCAAGGACTCATGAACCGTCGGATCAAGGAAGAAACATTGTTCATGGAGGCAGTATGATCACAGCGTTTTTCGTAAAGGCTTATAACTCAGTCGTTTCCTTCTTCTCATCGGTAAAGGCTTGGTTCAAGAAGATGTTTGTGAGACAGGCATGAACGATCAAGCGGGAACGATAACTCAGATTATTTCTGTGGTGTTGATCGTCTTGGGACTAGGGGCCATAGCCTCGGCAGATCACTTCAACATGCGCGATCTGGCTAATGCTGGAACCGTTGTCGTCGGCGCAGGTGTCGGTTTGCTTACCGGTAAAGCGTTGAGAAATAAGGATCCTCAAGTATGAGTGCCTTCCTGAAGTTGCATGAGAGATTGATTCTTATCGTCCTGGGCCTGCTTGTTGCAGGCTTTCTTGTTTGGAAGTTCCTTGATCATTCCGCAGCCGTCGCCGATAAGAAGTCGCTTCAGGCCGATGCGGTACTCCAGCAGCAAACAGTGATAAATAACAATCTGGCTGCGCAGGTCAAGAGCCAGGGAGATACTCTGACGCAGCTGGTAGTGCAAGTCTCCCAGGAGAATGCGGCGCTCCTACAGGCCATTCAGGTGAGATCTACGGCCACCGTGGTGCAGCAAAAGGTCGATAAAAATCTTCCTTTACCAGAACTAGCGACTCGTTGGGAGAATCTAGCATCACTACAGCCCACAGACATCACCGCAACGACGTCAGGATTGGTTGTGAGCGACGCAGGAAGCCGGATGACAGTCCAGGCCCTTGAAAACCTTCCTACGCTCACCCAGAACCTTGCTGACACCCAGGCTATAGTCCAAAACAAGGATTCTCAGATATCTAGCATGACGGAGTTCCAGGGAACTCTCCAGACGCAAGTCAAAGGGCTCAACCTACAAATCACTGACGCGGACAAGGCATGTAAGCTTCAGGTATCGGCAGTAAAGTCCGATGCCCGTAAATCGAAGATGAAGTGGTTCCTCACCGGTATAGGTATTGGTATCGGCGGCGGGGTCGCCATTATGGCGAAGCTACTTTAATACGGGAAGAAATACTCTAGGGCCTTCCAGCCATAAAATAACCCCGTCAGAACTGCGATAGGACTATACAGTATAACTACACCGATGAAAGCCCACCATAGCATCCGCATGGTTCGCATAGCATCTTCTTTTACTCTTGCTTCAATAAGCTCGTCGAATGACATTGTGGTACCTCCAATGCAGATAAGATCTCGTCAGCGATTGCTAAAAGATCAAATATTCCATCCAATCCAACTCCTTTATAATCTTCATCGCTAAAGTCTCCATAACAGCAAACTTTCTGTTTCATGGCCTCGACCAAGATTATTTGAGCGATCTCATCTCGTGTCATCGAGTAACCTCTTGCTCTATTATGCGCTTGGCAGCCTCAACCCAATGAGCTTCATTAAGGTCATTGTTGTACTTCCGCGAGTCCGAAAGCGCAATTCCTTCTACGCCATCGACCAGGTGTAGGCCGCTAAACGACTGAACGAACGCCTTCGGGTATTTTGTGAGAACGATACGTTTTGCAGCTCTGATATCCACTTAGTTCACTCTCTTTTCTTCGCATCTAACGTAGCGTACCGGTTTGTAATGGATGTGAGGGAACTCTTTATGCCATCGGTCACAACTCGCCTGGCAAGTTTCTAGGCTTACGAATGGCATATCTTCCACATTGTCCACAGTAAAAGTTTTTATGCCATTATTCGCTTCGGCAAGCCAGAACTCTTGATATACCTGCGGATTGAGATTCAAATGCTGTATGCCCATCTCTACTGTCATAGAATAGTCCTCGATCCTGTCAATTCAACGTAAAACTCTTCAACCAACTTCGTCCACGGAACAAACACTTCATACTCACGATTGAATACAAAGTATTGATCGCACCGCGTGCAATGCTGCTTCCAGCTACCGTTCTCGAACGTCTGCACGGTGCGGAGTTTGTGGCGTAGATGGCTGCACAGGAAATCTTTGAAGCTCATAAATGAGACCCCAATTCCTTGCATGCATTACGCCAGAAATCTATGCTCGTCTGCATTATTTTAATCTCTCGAAGGTGGTCCTCATATAGGACATATTGTCCATCTTGTACTGGCTCCATGCATGCATCATGCCCATAGCTATCAAATCTTGCGATCACGCCTTATCCTCCAACTCGATAACTGAATTGCACTGGGGGCAATAATCATGCCCATCATTCAAGGCCAGCTCTCCACATTCGCAATGTGGTAGGCAATCTTCGCATCGGATCTCGGTTTGTGTCCCATGCCGATATGTATAAATAGGGCCCTGCGTCGTATCGCATACGTCACAAATCATGTTTTCCTGGTAGATGGACGAATATATCTCTGCAGTAGCCATTAGATTAGACCCATCTTTCTCGCGTTCGGCAGAGTCTGTATCTCGTTGAAGTGCGCGATCATCTCGAATGAATCATGGTAATCATCGTATCCATTCATGCAATCCAGCATCAGATCCATGGCCCGGGAAGGTACCACCATACCGAGATTGACAGCATAATCGACTACCGCATCGATTCGTGTGGCCGCGGCGTCTAGGCAGCGTTTCTGGCCGTCCAGGTTGCGGTTCTTTGCGTGGCCTCCAGCGATCTTTATGTCGGCTGAGGCAGAGTCTAATGTCATTGTGATTTCCATTTGCGTGTCTCCAGTTCCTCAACAATAGAATAGATGGAATAATAAGTCAAGTATTTATTTGACAACCAAAAGGTTTCATGCCAATATCTATTCATGGCTAAAAAGTACATGACTGCAGAAGAGGTTCTTGCGTATCTGGCCGAACACTATACAGCGAAAGATCTGTCTATTGTGGCCGATATATCGACTCAACATGCTCACAGCATTATCAAGAAAGGCGTTTTCCCATCCGCCCGGGTTTTGGATATGGTTGGAATCAATAGAATTTACGAGGTGCAGAAATGAGCGCAAAGATAGCAGCAAAGATGGCGGGGGCGATGAAGGAGATCGATGCTGTCACAAAGAAGGGCCGAAATGAGAACCAGAAATATAATTACGTTCGTGCCGCCGACGTGGCGAACGAAGTCCGTACGGCTCTCGTAAACAATGGCATTGCATTCACTTACGATGTATCGGAGTGCCGTAACTGGGAGAAGGCTTCTAATAGCGGTTCGATGTTGAACTACTGCCATATCAAGGTAGATTGCCTTTTCATCGATTCAGAGTCTGGTGAGTCGGTTACGGCCGGTGCGGTAGGCTGGGGTATGGATTCAGGCGACAAGGCTCCTTATAAGGCTATGACAGGCGCACTGAAGTACATCATGCGTATGACGTTCCTTATTCCTGATGAGAGCGATCCTGAGAATGAGAAGGAAGAGTCTCCGAAGATGCAGATTGTCAAGCCACAGCCACCACCTCCAAAAAATCTCAAGGCTGCGTTGACCGAGAGCAACCAATTCATAACCGAGGAACAACGTCTTTACTTCATCGAAGTTGCGACGAGGCGTGGAAGAACAAAACAAGATATTGTAGCTGCACTTAAGGCTGCTGGCATTTCTAAGACGGATCAAATACCGTCTGAAAGCTATGAGTCTTGGATAAGTTGGACCGATGCTAATTGAACATGAGTTCTTCGAAGATACACACGAATACATCGTTCCAGGCCGACAAGTTATATCGACCTCGGATGTTATTCAACTCGCTGGCCTATCTAACTTCGATGGCATACCTAAAGCAGTGCTCGACAATGCGCGGTGGAGGGGACAACAGGTGGATACCGCAATCAAAGGGTACGAAACTATGCTGCGAGATCACAACGAAGAGGCAGCATTGGATTGGATCTACGATCAGATGGAGGGCGACTTAGCAGAAATACGTTTGCAATTTGAGGCTTATCGAGGATGGAAACATAGCGTTGGATTCGAACCGATATTTCCTATCGATCAGAGTCTTGTATATGAGGTAATGAACGGCCGAGTTTATATTGGAGCAACGCCAGATCTAAGAGGATTCATGATCCAATGCGGACGACGTATTCCTGTAGTTATTGATATAAAATGTACCTCTCGACTATATGGCATCAAGTTGAAGGAGAAGAAGATAGCTTGGAATATGCAACTGGAGTCTTATCTTATGGCTTCGGATATGGATGATAAGTTGCAAGAGATAGCTCCTAGCTGGCTTATCGAAGCAGAGAGGAAGATTCTTCAGCTCAATCCTTCCTTCAAGGACGTCGGATACTTCCAGCATGATTTCGATACTGAAGACTGGGATCGATATGAATGGATCGGCCTAGCACTAAACGCACAAAGTAAAATAGACGCCGGTATTTTGCCGGAACGGAGATAGATATGAACGAAGTAAAGTTGTCAGGCGAAATATACAGTGACATCAAAAAGGGAACGGCCAAAGACGGCTCTACCTGGTCAGCATTCAAGCTGAAAGTCATGAACGGCAAATACTACAGTCTTATCCCGATCTACGCTCCTGGGGTAAACCTGAATGCAAACAAGGGAGATTCTGTATCGGTAAAAGGCGAGTTAGTCGAGCAGTATCGGGCTAATAAGTCAGATCCTGTCCAGTTTCAGGTAAAGATTCATGGATGGGAAGAAAATTCACGCGGCACTAACCCAGAGATTGACGACATCGATCTCGCATTTTGAGCAAGCAGCCGAACAGCCAGACGATGAGATATGGGAAAGTGGGAGAGAGTGATGAAAGAAAACTTTGACGAGAAATGGAGCTATCTAATGGCAGCAAGGACGAGAATAATGGATATTCCGAAGCAAGATGAAGAACAGAATCTCAGATGCGCCGAGGATTTAGTGCGGTACATGGGAAAGAAATTTTATCCTGAGATTGCACAATTTAGACCTTTATCGGGTGATATGTTTGGTCTGTTATCCCAGATATCCAACATGGTTATTCGGCTGCGGAGAGAGCTCACTGTTGAGCCTCCAAAGGGAGGATTCTAATGGCCGGTGAAGCGATACTGCCTGAAAAGGTATCCGATAGGCACTGTGTCCTCTGTGGACATCCACAATACGGCCACGAAGATTACCTAGGTAAATGCACTACGAGGACAACGCAATATGATAGTGACCATAAACAGATACTCCCGTCTGTGAAATGTGGGTGTCCCATGTTTTCTAGTAAGAAGGATGCATGAGCATATTCAAGAAATGTATTGTTTGCAGAGTTAATCCTCCAACCGTTCCTGATCGAGGAAAGATGGGTAAACCTATAAAGAGAATTTGCCTGCAATGCCATGCGAAACGGTTGTTAGGCGATCTCGATCATTGCATCCAGTTAGAAACGGAAAGAAGGTTACGAAATGAACGGTAATGAGATGAAGGAGTTTGAAGTGAGGATCTGGCAGCAATTCTTTATTTCTGCATTAGGTGGTAGATCGTCTATTCGGGGGAATAGCAAAGATTGTGTCGTGGCTGCGATGATGGATGCAGACGAGTCCATTATTCAGCTTCGAAAGAGAAATCTTTTATGACAATTCCTAGCTACCGCAAGTACTCAAACAAGAAAGTAGTCACTGAATCCGGCATCAAGTACGACAGCAAGCGCGAGGCGAGGCGTGGGGCCGAATTGGAGTTGCTTGAGAAAATTGGGGCTATTAGTGACTTGCGGCGACAAGTAAGTTATGAATTGATTCCCAAACAAGACGGTGAGCGATCTGTTTCCTATAAAGCTGATTTCAGATATGTCGAGATCGGGCAAGATGGACATCCTATACGAGAGTGTATAGAAGACGTTAAAGGTGTCCGCACACCTGAATACATCATCAAGCGCAAACTCATGAAGTACGTGCATGGGATAACCATTAATGAGGTATAGAATAGTCTCGTAACAACTACTTACGCAGGAGATGAACAATGGCAAATATCAGTTGGAGAAACTCGAAGATCGTCTATTACGGCCCTAACGAATGTCTGAATTGTGGCACTGCTATCGCAAAGATGGGCGCCGAGTGGGGCTCTAATGCTTTCACCTATCCCAAAGGACCAATATATCCAAACACTGAATGGCATCCCCACGTATGCGATCCTGTGCGCGTATATCATTGGTCGCAGGTTAGGCCATCCGATGGTATCTCCAGGACATGTATCAATGGAGATATTTACGATATGGAAAACGATTACCCAACTCCTGAATAGTTATTTAGGCATGTAGTACTTTCGTAACTTGTGACCGATACATAACACTTGTGTTGGTATCGGTTGTGTAATATAACTAGCAATGTAGAAACCTCTCCAGGACTACATTTGACGGCAAACATTTAGGTAGCTCCTAGATGCAGTGGCCGAGGGACTGATAGACCTCGGCCTGCCTTCACTATCAGGAAGGAAGTAAGATGAAGGAACTTTATTCACGAATCGCCAACTCGACACCTATAGATAGAACAGCGGCTCAAGTTGTTCAAAAAGGCGTCCATTATGATCCCACGCATGAAGATGTTAGGTGGTTCTCGGAATTACCTCCATGCGGAAACCCTCCCCACGGAATTCCAAACTATATCGGCATAAAGGCCGGATATTTGACCGTTATTGGATACTCTAACCGCGAAGGGGCTAAATGGGTATGTCGCTGTGTTTGCGGTCGATATGAGCATAGAAACGCTAAGTCACTGAAGAAGAACAAGCACTCCGAATATGGTCAATCGTGTACCGTTTGCAATAATACGCAGCGTGTTCGTGAAGGAAACAAGTCTTCTCTTCTGCATAAGGCGGCGAAGAATGGCTAATTCGTGGTTCAGGTTCCATAATGAGTTTTCTAGCGACCCAAAAGTACAGATGATGTCTGAGGTCATGCAACGCCGACTAGTGATGGTCTTCTGTCTTCGATCAGGAAACGTTCTTGAAACGTTACATGAAACAGAAATAGCGTTTCATCTTCGTATCTCAGATCCAGAATTAGCTGAGACTAAGGCCTTATTCCTTGCTAAGGAGTTCATCGATGAGGATTGGAATGTATTGAATTGGAATCGCAGGCAATACCTTTCAGATTCGTCCACAGAGCGAGTTCGTGAATATAGACAGCGCATGAAACAGGATGAAACGTTTCAGAAACATGATGAAACCGTTTCAGTAACGCCTGTAACGGAAGATGAAACGGCCCCAGAACAGAACAGAACAGAACATAAAAAGAATTGGTCGACGCAAGACGTCGAATCGATCTATCTTGCCTATCCTCGTCGCGTAGCTCCAGATCCTGCTAAGAAGGCAATAGAGAAGAGTCTGAAGAAGATACATGCGAGGGGAGAAGAAAGCCCCGCAGTATTTCTCATGGATAGAGTTGTTTCTTTCTCCAAGCAGGTTCAGCGCGATGGGACAGAGATGAAATATATCAAGATGCCTCAAGGTTGGTTCAATGAGGGTCGCTATGACAATGACGAGCTAACCTTTAGCTCAAACGGACACGAACCAAGACCGCGCACAATCGCGGAGAAGATGGCGGCACAGAATGGCTAGTTTCGCAAGCATCATCGAACAGCAAGGTCTACCAGCATCGGTTCACACGGAGCGCGTCATCCTTGGAAGCTGCCTGTCTGACGCACAGGCTGTACAGGACGCATCCGCAGGGCTTGAAGTGGATGATCTATCATTGGACTCTCACCGACGCCTCTACGGTGCCATTCTGTCTCTTTTCGATGCAGGGACGCCAGTTGATCTAGTAACCGTCTCGAACTACCTCCGAAAGCGTGGAGAATTGCAGGCTATCGGCGGGATGGAATATATTTCCCATCTTACTGAATCATTACCTCGTTATCTTGCAATGGGAAACTACATACGCATCGTCAAGGACAAGTCTGTTCTCCGCAGCATGATGAGTTTGGCAGAGGAAATAGGAAAGCGGTGCATAGATGAATCCGAGATTGCCGGTGATCTGATTGCCGAGTTCGCATCCAAGCTTGGACGTATCGAGGCTGGTTCATCGCCATCGAACTATTCACCGATCTGCGATCATGTAATTGCTCTGACCGAGACAATGAGGACGCAGCGCAACCGAAAACAGGATCTACTCGGCATTACGACCGGAGTTGAGCCCCTAGACGAAGTTACCGGTGGTTACCATGACGGGGAGTTGACATACATTGGAGCTGCTCCAGGACAAGGTAAGACATCCGAGATTATAGGATCTTGCTATGCTGCATCCTCAACTGGAACTAAGTGCGGAATTATCTCTCTTGAGATGCGCACCTCGGCGATCCTTCGGCGTCTAGCCATCCTTCACAGCAAGCTAAAGCCTCATCTTATTCGTGATCCCAAGCTGATGAATGAGATGGACTTCCGGTTTGCACTTGACCGCATCATCGATCTTGGGAATCTTCCAGTCTTCGCTTGCGACCAATCCTATCTACGGCCCCACGAGATTCGCTCCATTGCTCGGCGCATGGTAGAGAACGATGGCGTGCAGATCCTCTATGTGGATTTCGTGCAGATCATTGCCGGACAGGGTAAGACGGAGCGCGAGGCAATAAATCAAGCATCGGCAGCTCTCCGCGACATTGCCAAGATTCACAACATCCCTGTGATCGCGGCCAGCCAGCTTACTAGGCGCGATGGAGATATGAATCGTCGACCGACCATGCGCGATCTTCGTGAGTCTGGAAACCTTGAACAGGATGCCCACAATGTGCATCTTGTTTATAGACCAAAAGATACAAAGACTGGCGAGGACACCTACGAGGACGAAATCATTGTGGGTAAGGCTCGAGAGGGTATGGTTGGGCCAGTAGCGGTTCGATACGACGACACAACACTTACATTCAAGAGGAGAAGCTGATGCTAGACGAAATATGGATGATACAAGCGAAGATGGGGAAAAGGACTTGGATGGTATTCGGATCTTCCCAGTTACCCGTATGCGATGAAGAGGAAGCGCAGAGATTGTGCAATATGTGGAAAGAATCTGCAGTAGTACCCACAGAATATAAACCTGTTAAATATTACCTTGCGAGTAAATAGCACCACGGCCCGACGAGTTCAAAAGGAGGAAGCATGAAGTATGACAAGTCAATGGGAAGCGGTTATTTCTGGTGCTGGAAGGAAAACATGGGATGGAAACCATTTTATATAAATGCTCTATGGGGTGTATGCATAGATGGAATTTATTGTAGAACGGATAACTTCAAAATAATTCCGTTGCCAGAGCCAGAAGAGCCAAAGGAGGAAGCAAGTGGATAAAGTTCCGTGGTGGCTCCGGCCAGTAGATCCTGAATATCTTGAACCAATAGAAGTAAAGCAAGCGCGATGGCTGAATAATCTGAGAGAGAAGATCGAAAAGGAGAAAGCGGATGGCAAAGATAAGTAGAGCATATGTAGTAAAGACGGAGTGGGGCGAGAATGTATGGATCGAAGGAAGAATGGTTCGAGCATTCATGTCTGATGATGTAGGATCCGCACAGAATCTTTGCAACGACCTGAATGCATGGCGGGAATCGTATATCCCTCCTGTTGACCTAATCAATATGGAACGAGCACAGAACAACCAGGAGAAGCCATGACTAAATCTGAGTTGAAGCGACTGCAGGAAGTTAGGCGCACTGCACTGCCAAAGGTTGCTGAACGCATTGTTGTGATAGCGAAAGAGGCGAGAGCATGAGTGTTACTCCGAAAACGATAAATGAGTGGGGAAGCTATGCCAACGGAACCAGATATATTGATTTCTGCCGATTCGCGCGAGAATATGAACCTTTATGGGATGCCGTCAGAACGAACAAGGAATGGGCAAGCTTCGTCAAGGCATCACTATGAATCAACATAACCGGAAAGTCAGAGAAGTAGTGATACCCATAGGGCCTTCTATAGCCTATGTAGAGCTTACACATGGTCTATATGCTGTTATTGATTCATGGAGAGCTGAAGAGGTTGGTAAATATAATTGGCATGCTGCGCGAGGTATGAAGGATGGTCCATTCTACGCTCAGATGAAACCATCATCCGGTAAAGTATTTCTCCATAGATTTTTGCTGGAAGCAGGAAATCTCCAGGTTGACCATAGGAATATGGATACCCTATTCAATATACAAGCCAATCTCAGAGAATCTACGAACGCTCAGAATAATAGAAATAAGAAAATTAGAAGCGATAGCAGAAATCCATATAAAGGCATAGGAAGATCTAAAAGCGGGAAGAGATGGGATTCAACGATAAAAGTGGATGGAAAGAAAATATGGATAGGTTCATTCGAAGATCCTAAAGATGCTCATATGGCTTATGCGGAAGCAGCAGCTAAGCTTCATGGCGAATATGCGAGGTCTATATGACTCTATCCAAGTTTTTAATGATGTTGATTATGGATGGGCAAAGAGTTATTACATATGGACATTGGAAGCCATTTTTCCCTGACGCACAAACATTCAAGTGGATGGTAAGAGATCTTATAACTCTGGGATTTATCTATAAGATCCAGAATAACTATTTGCTCAGACCGAAGACAATGAAGATGCGGTTTGTTTAGGGAGTGCAAAGCGGTACATCATAGGGCGAGAGAGAGATGCATAAGAAAAGCCTCCTGGGCAGAGGAGGCTTTGGTGCTTCAACACATGAGGACTACTCACAAGAAAAGTATATCAGTTCCCAAGCCATATCAGTGGAGCACCATCAATCGGGCTGAATAGCGGCTGCGAGATCGGTGCAGCGAATGTATCCTGATCGGCACGCAACTCAATCGGCCAAGAACAAACACTCAGTCCAGATCCGATGTGCACCCAATAGTCATTTCCCATAGAGAGAACGCTATTGGATGTCTCGCAGAATCGGCCACAATGTCGACAATAGCTGATCATGTTTCCTCCTAGTACCTGCTCACATGCTGTATAGCTTCGGTTGTTCCCGCCGATGCAAGGCCGATTGCTGCTGCACCGATGAAGAGGATGAGGACTATGCAAGCAATGAAGATCAAAGGGGCCGAATCTCTGCATTTGTCGTAGTAATGTCCGGTGAAGCCGAGTCCGAATCGAATCATGAACTTTATCATTTACTCCCCAATTCTGGATATATCTCGAAGATGCATGAGCATAAGAATTTCGCATGCATTGCTGCGGTTAAAGGTAATCCCTCATTCATTGCACGCTCTACCCGTTCGTGCGCGTCATAGGCTTCCCGCACAAGATAGGCCAATGTTGTTATAGGAAGAACGCGCATCAGTCCTCCATATTCCGGCAAGACTCAGCGCTCTCTGCCATTCCGTAAGAGTCCAGGACTTCAGCCCGAAGTAAGCGTACTTCCTTGCATCCGGGACGTCCGATAAGCTTCATATGCAGTTGACGGAGTTTTGCTACTTCAGGTCCTCCGCACTCGTACACCAGGGGTTTGCGTGCCATAAATCCTCCAGTTACTTCAAGCCGTTGTAGACGTTCTTGTGGTGATCGTCTGAGTGGGAAAACAGATGGACAATCGTTATCGCTGCAGCCTTCACCGTAAGTGCGATGAGTAAGGCGAAGAATGCGACGATAGCCAAGGATAGGAAAGATAGAACTAAGTCAGCCATAAGAAACCTCAAGATTCATATATATTTATTCTTCATAGTGGGATGCGATACCGCTTTTTCCTCGTTCCATCCCCTTTTTAATCTTTTCCATATTTGTAGGGAATTAGCTTGATATCTAGTATCACTTCCCCAATCTTCCATGCATTTGATTTCTCCAAATGCCTTTAGCCAAACATTGTTCCTTTTATTTCTACTTTGAGTACGCAATGTACTCCACTTGCAATTTTCAGGGCTATAACCTTTCTGATTGTCTTTTCTATCTAAAGTCAACTCATCCGAATATCCATTGCTATATGCCCACTCGATAAAAGGGATGATGCTTTCTTTCCATTCTTGACATATATCTATTCCCAAAGCTCCATACCTTGGATATCCAATACATTTCGGATTCAGGCACCGCTGCTTCATATTCTTATAAATGCGCCTTATCCTTCCCGTTTCGAAATGGAATTGTCTTCTCATGAAAGATGAAACCTAGATTCTCTAATGTGAACTTTCGATTGTATGATGGATTTTCCGGTAGATATTTCGTGTAAAAAAACTTCTCTGGCATCTACCTTATCTATCTCATAGGGAATATCTAATTTTAGATACGAACCTTTCGGAAGATGGTGAAAACCAATGCAGATATGTGGTTTCAATTGAGAGATTGTCACAGGATTACCGCCTTTTGCTGGACTGAATAATAAGTTGCTTCGAGATATGCGAAGTTGAAGTTGTAGAAGTAGTTTCCTGGCATTCGCATGATGTTCTTAGCCATCTGCGTAAGAATGAGTTCTCTAGTCATGACTATGCACCCCTAACCATCTTCTGCCATGGTGATTCAATGGTTGCTTCCAATGCTGCAGGCTCGCGTGATGCCACGAAGTCAACAAGTTCATCCATCGTTAGGTGACCATTCATGACTTCAGTGAACATGTCGGATATTTCGTACATGATGTCGCCTTCTCCTAGCCATGGCCATATGGCAGCGATGTCGTTAGCACAGACGGTGTGATTCATATGGAATCTTGGCTTACCTTTTGCATCAAGATATCCACCAACTGCCAGGAAAGCCCTACCTAAAGCACAACCTGATTTCCCATCGTTGTTCACCCATTGGCTGCCGTCGTTAGCGGGATACATAGAAGAACCAAGCAAAATTGCGTCAGAAGTGCTGATCATATTGTCCTCATTTCATATTGAGATAGCGCATACTGGAACACTTCGGAATACTCAGAGTCTGCGAGGTTCCGATTCGCGTAACACACCACATCTTCGGTGCTAGGCATGTACTGGCAGATTGCATTCGTCTCGCCATGACCTTCGTCGTAGATGTTCCATACGATCTTGTCTTGGGATAGGAATGCGGTTAGTAGGATTGCGGTGATCATGACTTCCTCCATTCAATCTCTTCCTTGAGGTCTTCAATCGCTTCCTGTTCGGTCGAGCCATATCCAGTAGGAGAGCCAAGATCGTAACTATCTGAATCGTAAGCACACCAGTCAAACTTTCTATCTGGAATCGGCTTTGGATCGAAACTTGTGATGATCTTCATGGTGTTACCTCAAAATTGGTGCGCCCGGATGGGATCGAACCATCTCCCTCGAGTTAAAAGCTCGGTGCTCTACCCTTGAGCTACGAGCGCGTTTGTTAGCTGCGTACGATGATGCGCGGATTAGCGGCCAGATAGCGGCTATCAATGATCTCTGGATTGAAGTAAGGCTTGTTTGCATTCACTGGGGTTGCTTCGCCGGTGATGTGGTTGATCTGGTAGGTGATCCCGTTCTGTGTGTAGGTCGTCATGATGTTTCTCCTTGCCAACACGATAACTATGTGCCAATCTTTATGGGAAGTCAAGAGGAAAATGTGTTGACACTGCATTTATTTCATGAGATTCTTTTGATATGGAAAAGATAAAGAAAATCCGATTTCATATTGAGATGAATGAGCGCGAGGCAACTATTCTTGAAGAACTCAGGGCTCACTATTCCGGATCGTTCGGCGTAAAGGTCTCCAAGGCTGAGGCGGTAAAACTGGCAATCAAAACCACACATAGAGAAGAGGGGTTAGGATAATGGGGCCTAAAGTCAAAGAAGGGCTGCTGATTCTGCTTATTACCTGGTCGGCAGCCATACTCAACGTTGGAATCTGCGTAGCGCTATTCGGAGGGAAGTGATGGATTATTTCGTAAAGGCAACACTTTGTTCGTGGGTAGTATCCATAGCTTCGACGGTGACATCCTTTGTATTTTCAGGCGGTAAAGGAGAAAAGGTTCCTGGGGTGGTAGCTCTATTCATTATTTCGGCACTATTCGTCTCTGTTGGATTATCAGTTTCTTGCTTGATATACGAAATCTGGAGGTTCTAAATGGGGATCGATGGGATCATGGAGACGATTATTTATCTAGCTCTATTTGCGTCATCATTCGCCCTCCTGGGCTTCGTGATCGGCGAGATGCATGGCAGACCTAAACTGCGTAGGGATAAGCGTACAGGACGATTCACGACCAAAAGCGGCTTGCCTCGTAAAGCCGTGAAGGAGCTTGAGGATATTGCCACGTATCAGAGTGCTTTATGGAATAGGCTTGCGAATAAGGAAATTCCTTTGAGCATGAGACAACCATTCAGGGTTCCATTTCATACAAAAGACCAGCCTATGCCAGATACCAACTACGATCCTCTATTCATGGAGGTAGATAATGACTAAACCTCTTATTTATAAAGGTTTTGGGGAATGGCGCGTAGTAAATAGCCTCGGTAGCCAAGGTGAATTTCCTACATGGAGCAGCGCGTTACTTCATGCGCTTCGATTAGCTGAAGGGAAAGCATATTACAAAGCTGATTATGCGTTGGGTGTAGGAACTTGGCAAGAAGGAATGCCTCGTAGCGGCGGAATATTCAAGTAATCCTTTTTCTTCAACCTGCATCCAAACACAGCATGTGGATATTTTCCGCACATCACCACCAGCGCATCGAGCAATTGAGCTAGATACAACTAAATAAATTGTTTGCTTATTAGCCATGCCTAAATTAGGTGTGGCTAATTTAGTTGAGGCTAAAAGATTAGGTAAAAACCTATTCCATTTGCTACCCTTATGCCGATACCAAAGCCCGCTATCTTTTGTCGTTGCGTTTGCTTCTAATCTTAAAAAAGAGATATATATCCCGTCGAACAGACGGGAAGCCTCCACGGCGAGTGGGCCCGAGCGGCGAGCGAGTTGTTGCTGTTGCATTTGATATACTCAATCACATGGGAAAGACAGGCCGACCTTCGAGCTACTCAGTTGAGATCGCAGATCAAATCTGTCGAGAACTCGCTGATGGTAAAGGACTTGCTCAAATCTGCACAAACCCAGATTATCCAGATCATGTAACTGTCAGAAACTGGATATTGAAAGATACGGACGGCTTCTTCAATAAATATGCGCGCGCGAAAGACTTCGGAATGGATTATCAGGCCGAAATGATGATGCGAACAATTGATGATGAAGAAGATGTGCTTAGAGCGCGACTTAAAGTAGATACGCTCAAATGGTACATCAGCAAGATTGCTCCAAAGAAGTATGGAGACAAGCAAACGATCGAGCATACTGGTGAAGTAGCATTGGCTGATCGCATCTCGAAAGCTCGCAATCGCAAATGACTCATGAAGAAGCGCTTATCGACGATATCGCTTCATTCTCTGCCAATCCGTTAGGATTTTGTCGTTACGCGTTTCCTTGGCTTGAAGATGGTGAACTCTCTTCCTCGAATGGCAGTCGCGCCTGGCAAGCTAATGTTCTCAACACAATCGGCAAACATCTATCAGGCCCGAAACGTTTCACTCCATTACAGATAGGAGTTGCTTCAGGTCATGGTATTGGCAAGAGCGCTCTCATTGGTCAAGTGATCAATTGGGCGATGTCAACATGTGAGGATTGCCGCGTTGTCCTAACTGCGAACACAGACACGCAGCTTCGTACAAAGACCTGGCCTGAAGTGTCGAAATGGTTCAGGCTCGCAATCAACTCACATTGGTGGAACATCACTGCAACGTCTATCTCTGTGAAAGAGAAGGCGCATGAGCGATTGTGGCGCGCCGACGCGATACCATGGAGCGAGAACAACCCAGAAGCATTCGCTGGTCTTCACAATCAAGGTAAGCGCATTGTTGTGATCTACGATGAGGCATCAGCGATTGCAGACAAGATATGGGAAGTCACTGAAGGCGCATTGACCGATGAAGGAACAGAGATCATCTGGCTTGCATTCGGTAACCCTACACGCAACACTGGGCGCTTCCGTGAGTGCTTCGGACGATATAAGCATCGTTGGATTACGCATCAGATTGATTCTAGAACAGTTGAAGGAACGCAGAAAGATCTACTCGATAAGTGGATTGCTGATTATGGTGAAGACTCTGACTTCTGTCGTGTCCGCATCCGTGGTGAGTTCCCACGTGCTGGTTCGACACAGTTCATATCAGGTGAGGTTGTGCGTGAAGCCCGAATGCGGCAGGTAGATGAGTCGGAGTATCGACGTGAGTGGAAGATCCTATCTGTTGATGTCGCTCGGTTTGGTGACGACATGACTGTGATCGGACTGCGTCAAGGGAAGAAGTTCACCATTCTTGAGAAGATGCGCGGGCTTGACACGGTTCAGGTTGGCTATCGTGTCTGCGCATATATGAGAGAGCATTCTCCGCGCCTTACGGTAATCGATGGTGACGGTGTTGGTGGTGGTGTCGTCGACAATGTGAAGCATCAGATGCAGGACTGGATGAAGAAGAATGTCCCAGCGCAAGTAGAAGAGTTTCATGGAGGTAACTCGCCAGGCGATGCGTTCGCTTACTTCAACCGTAGAGCTGAGGTATGGGGCAAGATGCGGGAATGGCTGAAGACTGGTGATATCCCTGACGATCCAGAGATTGATTCTGATCTGTCTGCTCCAGAGTACTTCTTCAGCTCAAAGAATCAGATTCAGCTCGAGCGCAAGGACGATATGAAGTCGCGTGGTCTATCGAGTCCTGACATAGCTGATACATTGGCAATGACGTTTAGTGCAGATCCATGGCCTCAGACGCGAGATGAACGCGTTGCAGAGGAGCAGGCACAAATACAGGATCCGATGGCATTACACTTCGCGCGTCTAGCTGAGACGGAGAAGCGAAAGAAAAGAAGTGAACCTTTACCGTATTGGAGTTAGAATCGGAATATGGACATCAAGCGTAAAGTTCGGGAATGGCTTAGCTTGGATGATCTTGCTTCGTATTGCAAGAGTACCGACTCGCAACTACGATCTATGCTTACCGAACAGCAACAGATCGCAGCCCACTTGCTTGAATTACTGGCTACTTGCCAACGCCTTGAGCAGAAAATGTCATTGAATCACCTCGATAAGCCTATTGAACGTGTATCATCTCAATCATATGACTGGGATGCGGTACAGGTCATGGCGCTTCAAGACATGCAGAAGAATCCTCCGAAGGAGAACTAAATGAAGGCTTTAGAGCATAATGGCAAGTCTTACACGAATGCTGATTCATGGCGCACAGCGAAGAAGACTCAGGCTCCGATGGCAAAGGCTGTTGGTGGCGGCGTAGAGAACCCTGAAGTTGAGGGTGAAGAGTCTCCTGAGGCTGTTATAGCTGCACATGGTCCAGCTCATCAGGTTACGATAAACCACGATCACGAGATGGGGATGCATTCGGTTCATTCCGTGCATGGAGACGGTCACGAGCATCATTCTGAGAAGGCATCGGCTGAGGAAGCTCATGAGCACGCTAAGAACCTTTCAGTCGACGATGCTAACTCGGATGACATGGAAGGCGAGTCCGAGGATGGTTGGGACGAGTAATGCCATTCAAGAGTAAAGCTCAACAACGGTGGGGAAACTCATCGACAGGGCAGAAAGCTCTTGGCGGTAAAGAGAACGTATCTGAATGGAATAACGCTACTGATTTCAAACACTTACCGGAGAAAGCTATGGCGACGAAGGAAGTCAACCTGGGTAAGAAACATGAATCGTTCAAAGTAAAAGAGGGCAGTTTACATAAAATGCTTGGCATCTCCGAGGATAAGAAGATAGGTGATGAGCGGTTGCATAAGGCGCTGCACTCGCAGAACCCAACCATTCGACGTAAGGCAGCTTCAGGCATCGGCCTATCGCATATGAAAAAGGGATAAATGGCAGAGTTAGGTAAGCCTTCTACAACGAATCCCGAGAATGAAGAATCACCACAGAGTCGCCTGACTCCGTCTAAGTTTCCCGAAGGATATGTCCCCGGGAAACATGCTGCTTGGTATTGTTCCGATCAGCCTAACTATTTCCCTGAAGATCTAGGCGATTACGCCAATCATATCGAACAGATGATCCAGAATGTGAACCGCTGTGATGCTGCGGCTCGTATCTGGGAAGTATTGCAAGCATGGGAGAGCAGGCTGTTTCGCCGTGGTTACCACTTCCTCAACGCTGGTTGGAAGGGTTGGGGGATGTTTGGTGGTTCTGGCGGTACGTCAGGTGCAAGCATCATGCAGACACAGAACGCGATGAAGTTGTTTGCTTGCAATGTTTACGGAGCTAGGCACGATAAGATCTCCGCCTTGTTGAGCCGACAGGTTCCAGGCAGCGAGATTGTTCCCAATGAAGATGATGACCCAATGGATCAGGCTGCTGCCGAGGCGTCTGAGGATTATGTCAAGATCTTCGATAACCAAGCTAATCTCAAGCAGGCCATTACGCAGGCAGCTAGTTACTTCTATACGGATGCACGCGTTCTCTTCCTAACGTATACGGTTGCCGATCAAGCACGCTGGGGCACAGAGATTGCTACACGCGAACAAGAGACATATGGTGTTCCTGAGTCTGAAGGTATATCACCCGAGACAGAGATGGATCCGCAAGGACCTAGTGGCGATGAGCAGCCCGTACGGCGCGAGACAGTCTTTGTAGGCGGCAAGCTTGAGTCTAAAGTTCCGCTTATGGCCGATGAAGAGCATGAGATGGGATGGGTGCGGTATCAGCATGAAGTTGGTGTAAATACCCTCAAGGCAAAGTATCCTTGGATTCGTTCTCAGATCGCATCACAAGGCAATGTTGGCGGTATGGATCAGATTGATCGGCTTGCTCGTATCAATGTACGTCTGGCAGTGCAGGCGTCATCTTCGTCCGGCGAAGCATATAAGAACGATGCTACTGAAACAGTTACCTTCTTCCGCCCGAGCGAATATGAAGGTATTGAGGATGAAGGAGTTAGAGAGACATTCTTTGAGGCATTCCCGGATGGCATGGAAGTGTGGCATGCAGGTGGATCACTTGCTTTTGTACGTAACTGCCGCATCAATGAGCATGTAAAAATCATTCATCCTTATCCAGGTGATGGACAGAATCGCCGTGCTATTGGAACAAATTATCTGCCACTCCAGAAAGTTCTGAACGCGAACATCTCACTACTTGATCGTTACTTCCGTGCTGCTGTTCCGCGCCGGTATGGGCTTGAGCCATATATCGATACGCAGGCCATCAATGCGCAATCGAATGACCCAGGTAAGATCACTGCGGTAACCGGCCTTGAGGGTAAAGGACTTACGATTGACCAGATCACCGGAGTCGAACGTGTACCTCAACCGAATGGAGCAATGTTTGAGTTCATTCAGTGGCTGATCTCTGGTGCCCCAGAAGTTATGGATGGTGGATCACCTGCTGTCTTCGGTGCCAATGATGGCGAAGAGGGTACGTTTGGTGAAGCAAGGCTCAACCGAGACCAGGCATTGCAGGTCTATTCGACTCCATGGGCTTCATTGTGCGAGGCGACATCATGTATTCATCAGCAGGCGATTGAATCGGCTGCCAAGAACCGGATTACGGACATATCGGCATCCTTGCCAGGCCAGCAGAAACTCAAGATTGAACTGAGCAAGTTGCAAGGATCTGTATTGGTCCATCCGGCATCGCTTGAGATTCCAAAGACGATTGCAGAACAAGAACAGCAGATGGCGCAGATGTTGGAGCAGTCAGCGAATGTTGGCCTATATAACCAGATTATGAATGATCCATCGAATCTGGCGGTCTTCTCGAAGTTCCCATCATTATCAGATATGAATGTCCCTGGCGCAGATCAGGTTGAGGCGCAGCAGGGTGAGTTTGAGATTCTGATGAAGTCGGCTCCAGTAGAGAATCCGAAGATAGCTCAGATACAAACTCAGATATCAATGGCTGCTACCGATCCAGAGGCGCAGACACCTGAAGGGATACAAGCGGTTCAGCAGCTTCAACAGGCAGCGCAAAGCATGCCTCCATTGGTATCGACAGTGCCAGTAGCACAGGACAATAGCGAGAACCATGCTATCCATGCAGCGATTACGCTTGGAATGCTAACATCGCCAACTGGCCGTAAACTCAAGTATGGAGATGATGATCAGAAGGCTATCTGGCAGAATCTAAAACTTCACTGGTCAGAGCATATTGCGATCCTGAAGCAGCTTACGCCTCCTCCGCAGGTTCAGATGAAGGCGAATGTCAGCATCGATCCTACGAAGCTTCCACCGGCGGCACAGTCAAAGGCATTCCAGGCGCTCGGATTAGAGGTATCGCCGCAAGAGCTTATGCCGGACGAACAGACACATGAGATCGTGAAAGAGCAGGAGGGTGTCGATCCTTATACAGGAGTACCAACGAAGACGAAGGTATCTCTGGTCGGAAAGCCGTTACAGTGAGATTGAGAATCTATCCCGACGTACACGAACCTGGGATATTTTGTACAGATGAAGGAACGAATGCAACAGAAAAGAGATTCAAGAAAGTTTACATCGTAAGGCGTACAATCAAAAGCGGTTACGATGGTAAGGCGAACAATAGCAATGAACCAAAGTATTGGCTCGAATGTAATGGAAGACTGATCACCCTTAGGGGTATCGGAATCATCTTTTAGGAGACAAGAGAGACATGATATCTAATTTGGCTATTTATCTTGAATTTGCAGCATATGTTCTTCCTGATTCAGTTCGATTTCATGATTGGGGTGCAGGAAACACTACAGTTCATACGCCAGAAATACCAGGCCAAACATATTTTCATTCGAAAATGATTGGAATTGAGACCAAACAATCTCCTCATAAGATCATAGTTTTTGAACTTGATGGAAGCGAAACAGAAAAACAACTTATTGACCTGCTGAAAAGCAAGTCGGAAGAACTATTAGCTCAAAGCTAAGGGAGAAGAGACATGGAAGACATGATTGAAAATGTTGAATCTACAGAAGTTCTGGACTCTGGCGCAGAATCAACCGAATCCGATGGTGGCGAACAGCAGGAAAAAGAGGATGATGGCGAGTACGGATCGAAATCCTCTAAAGAATACATATCCTGGCTCAAGGCAATGCGGGATGCCGACCCCAATAATGCTAAGTTTGCACGTCTATCCAAAGACAATCATGGCCGTCTTTTTCAGCTCAATCAGCTAGAGCCAAAAGGTATCGATGGCATCCGCGAAAAATATGCGATGCTTGAATCTATCCAGCATGGTGAGATGAAGGGGTTTGAAGCTCTCACTGCGATGCAGGATGAGATCAAGGGCATGGCTGAAGTCGATAGCCTGCTTGCTGCTGGCGATCCGAAGGCCCTTGAGGCCCTTGGAGAAGACTTCAATGAAGGTCTGGCGAAGCTTACTCCAACAATCCTAGACAGGATCAAGGAAAGCGACCCCGCTGCCTATGCTTCTGCGGTACTTCCACACTTCGTAGATGCTTTGCGTGGCTCCGAGCTGGTTGGATCATTCAATGGACTTGTTGATGTACTCGAAGAGAAGGCTCCAGCATGGCTTCCTGAAGACAGGAAAGACGCATGGAATGCCGACAAGATGCAGCGCATCACTGAGCTGGCTGCAAAGATGGGCGGATGGTTCAACAACCAGGAAAAGCGAGCTGCCGATCTTAAAAATGGAAATGCTCCACGTGGAACATCGGGCGAAAAGCAAGGGCAGAAGACAGCCGCAGGCGACGATGATCGCGCGAAGTTCGATAAAGATGTTCAGGACCATCACTGGAAAACGAATATCTCTCCGAAGTTGGACCAACATGCAGATCAGAAGTTCTCTGAGCTATTCAAGCACAATCAGAAACGTCTGAATCTACCCCCGGCGGCACTGGCATCGTTCAAACAGGACGTCGTCAAAGAGATTATGAAGAAGGCAACATCGAATAAGGATTATATGGCTGGTATTACGCGATACCGCAGCCAGAAGAATCCCGACGCGTCCACAGTCCTCAACTTTGCCAAGGTGGAGTTCGATAAACATGCCAAGTCGGTAGTCGATTCTATGACTACACAGCGCTATGGGTCATTTCTAAGAGGTAAGCCGGGGCCTAAGCCAGGCGTTGAAGGATCTGCGCCGTCAAATGGGACAAAGCCGGGTCCGGTAGCGCCCGGCGTGCAGATCGTGACACAGAAACCTCCTATGGATCAGATTGACCATAAGAGGACACCTCTCGAGTGGATTCATCAACGGAAGTATCGTTTGACGAACGGGAAAACAGTTCAAGTAAGGCAGTAAAGGCAGTTGTGGTATGATTTGCATCAGATAGTGGTTCATTACCGGGTTGGCCGGTATATAAATCGCAGCCTAAGCGCTGACCATGAATCCCAGATGTGGTTGAGAGACATCATGCACGGGCAATAGCCGCGTGACTCAATTTACAAGGGTGATTTATGGCACTAGCAACCGAAACAGCAGTTCAGGCTATCGAGCTTGAATCCTTCATCGAAGAGATCGCGGATCTCCAGGCGCACTTTGACAAGCTTCAGACACGCCTTGAAAAAGGTGGCAAGAAAGTTCAGTGCTCGAATCAGACCAATCGTGGCGGCGTAGGACGTGCACCTTTCTGGGTACCGGTCCGTGTACAGGGTGGAGCAGGCATTCAACAGTTTGCTTCTGACACTGCGACCTCTGCCGCAGCGTGGCCCCGCGGTAGTGGTTCACAATTCCAGTCGTTCGCGGCATCTCCAGTACGGTTTATCAATGTCTGCGAGATTTCAAATCTTGCACAGGAAGCTACTGACGGTAAAGAGCGTGGCTTAGTCAAGTTCTCCCGTGAGGAGATGGATAAATCACTTCTGGCTTTCGACAATGGTGTAGAAGGTCTTATCAATCGTGATGGATCTGGCACAATTGATCAGATTCCGACAACTGCGACTGTAAATAATGGCACCGGCCCCGCTGGACCGCAACTCTCTTCAATTGTTGGCCTGAATACGGCTGCCAGTTTCTCCGATCAACAGGTTTGCCAAGTATTCCCTGCTGTCGGCGGTACTGCCCGCACTTCTCCGGCTACCTTTACTATCTCTTATGTCGATCCAGTTTCTCAGACTATTTATAGTGCTGGAGCGCTTCCGACCGGAACGACCACGGGCGACATTATTGTTGTTCTTGGCGCAACCGGTGCTGCTGGCAGCTCGGTCTATGGCAAGGATTATTGGATCAACAACGGAAACGTCGGAACGATTGCCGGAATCAACAAGGCATTGTTCCCCGGTCGCTTCTCTACTCCCACCATCAACTTCGCTGGCGCTGGAAGCATTGTCAATTCCACAGCACAGCGTATCGAGTCAATTCGCCTCCGCGCTCTGGGTGATGAGTATGACGAGAACAAGGATGGCTTCTGGTACACCAACCCCATGCAGGGTGTTGCGCTGTCGATGAACTACTACAATCCTGGCTATACCCGCCTGGATGAAGGTGGTGACCGCGAAGTACCGGATACGGCCAAGATGCATATGCAGAAGACTTGGGGCGGACGTGAGGTTGTCTATTCGTCCACTGCCGAGCCTTCCCGGATGGATCTGATCGTTCCGTCTACTTGGTACTTTGGCGAGTTGTTCCCAACACGTCTCCATGAGTGGACACCGGGTAATCCGATTGCTGCTGTTCCAACGAATGATGGTACTGGGGCAACAACCTACTTCGACTCTCAGATGTTTGGATACGAACGCGGTTTCAACCTGATCTGTCAGAATCCCAAGGAGCAGTTCTATCTACAGGGACTTCCGATTCCTCAGGATGCATAATGATAGGTTCGATTAGTCTGTAAAGTAGTGGTCATGTCTCATATAATGGGGGCATGACCACTAAACATATCGGGGAGAAATAGATGTCAGTTTGTATTTGCACTATGGGTATCGCGGCTTCAGGTACATTGGTAAATGCTAATCCATTAGGATCTACAATATTCACGATATTGACTGATGGGTTTTATATGGTTGTCGGGAACTGTTCCACTTCTGGTGTAAATCCTCAATTCCAAGTGAACGGGTCTTATATAAATTTCTCGACCTCTGCTAGTAACCACATTGTCCCATTGTCCGTAGCCTACATGACGGCTGGAAATATAGTTCGAGTCACCTCTGATGCAACTGGTGACTGGACGGCACAATACGTAATTTACTCACTGTGAAATCGAAGGAGACATAGAGACATGAGCTTCCCAATCAAACCCATACTTGACCGAGTAATCGTTCAAGAAATTCCCATCGCAGACTATTATGAGCAGCCTGAAGGTTTCGAGATTGCTCTCGATAACTCCAATATCAAAGAAGTATCTGACCGCGGCGTAGTTGTTGCTACCGGACAGTTCATGGTTGTCGGTGGCTTGCAGGTTGCAATTCCTGTCGAAATAGGCGATGTCGTTCGTTATGATGAGTTTAGCCGAACCGATCCAGTGTATTTGAACCCAGCACATAAGAACCGATCCGATCTTCCTAAGTACTATCAGATTCGCGTAGGTGACCTGAAAGGCATCGAGATCTCACCGGTGCAGGTTGCGAATGCGTGATTGCCCACAGTGGTTCCAGGATGAGCTGACAAATCTGGGAGGGGTGAACCAATATGGTGACCCCCTCTTCAAGCTTGTATGGTCACCAGAGCTTCGCATGACCATCGGTGGTCGATTCCATGATGGCTTTGAGGGCTACCAGGAGAAGCCTCTAATCGGTGGAGAACCCTGCTGGGCTCTCATGATCTACGAACCTGCATCGATGTTCGGTTCACCGGACCGGTGGGAATGGGATTACAGAGATGAAGAGTCTGGATTACTCGACTGTGGTGGATTCCCGAAGTACGGACAATATCGTCTTCTTCAGAAGTTCCTTCACCGTGAACTCATCGAACAGCAAAAAGAGCGTCACTGGGTGGACAAGGACTTTGTGATGCGGAAAGAGATTCTTTCGACTCCGAAGATGGTTACATATAGGATGGAACCATGCGGTTTCATGCTGGATGTGATGCTCCCAATGATCAAAGCATGGAAAAAGCTTTCAAACTCTGCGAAGACTGCGGCAATCAAGCAGGAAGAGCAGTTGAGGGAAGAAGAATACCTCAAAACCCTCAAGGATGTACATGATGGAGTTAGAGTACGTCGTGGTTCTCAGTTGGTAGCCAAACGAGCGGAACTGATTGAGAAAGGAATGAAGCAGGCTATGGCTATGGCTGCTAAATCTGGACTAGGGATGAGAATAGGAGATTGAGACATGGCAATTGCAGGGATTAGAAATCTCGGGTTTACAAATACGAAGACGCAAAATGCGATGCGGGGTGCCAACCAGGAGAACTTCAACCCAATCGTGAATGGCCGGATGATTCGTCCAGCCTTGCGTCATATTTACCTCTATAGCGTCGCCAAACGTGAGTTTGGCCCACTGCATCATCTTTTGTTCCCTCGCCTCATCCTTCGTGGATGCGCTCCAGGAGAGCGCTGGACGCGTTGCGCAGTCATTGCTGACCCGATCACCCAGGCAAGTCCCGACCAGGAACGTGGTGGGTCACGTATCGACGAGGAAGACGCATGGAGAGCTTCTATCGATCTGCTTTCTCCAAATAATCCAACAGATGACCCATATTTCAATAATGCCGGATCGCTTCCGTCTTATTTCTCGACAAGCACAAACTGCGATTACATCTCGCAGGGTGTATGGCCATCTTTGAATGCTGAACCGACTGAGGAAGAGATCTCACGCGCCGAGAAGGCACGGAATGACCGCTACCGGGCTATCACGCAGAAGGCAATTCAGCTCGAGTCGAAGTCAGTGAAGTCCTTGAATGAGTATCTTGAGACGACACCTGATGTTCATGCAGCGATGGACGTCCTTGGGTTGCAGGCTGGATGGCATAAGGCTCAGGAAGTTCGGATGGAATGTCCGAATTGCGGTGATACGATCAAATCTGGCATTGCATTCCATCAATCGAGCGCTGGGATTCTCTGCATCATTGATCCTGACCGTGCACTGAAGGCTGGTGCGATCAATCGGGATAGATATAACGAACTGACGGGTTCAGACGTGGAGCCATCGGAAGTACGTCGTGGCCCCGGAAGACCCAGGCGGGTAGAAGACGCCATATAAGCTTCATGGGTGGCGTTCGCTGTTCCCTTGAGACATGTCTCCTCAAGCACAGTGGGACGCCGCCCTTGAAGAAAGCGAAGATGATAAGATCATAGAATGACCCGTCCAATAATAGTTCCTATTGGCCCATCAATCGCATATGTTGAATTGACACAAGGGCAATACTCCCTGATCGACTCCGAAGACGCTGAACGCGTTGGAATCCATAATTGGTTTGCGCACCGCAGGCACGGGGAATTCTATGCGGCCACGAATATTTATAGGCCAGGTGGTGGCCAAATCACCGTAAGCCTCCATAATTTCATAACTTCATTCAAGATGGTGGATCACCGAAATAGGGTCACCCTAGACAATAGAAAGACGAATCTTAGAGAAGCAACTATAGCGGAAAATAATCGAAATCATAAGAATTTGCCAAGAAAACATCCTTATAAGGGAATTAGACCCAACGGGAAGAAATGGGTATCTGTTATTTTCTTTGGAAAGCCTATCTACCTTGGAACATTCATTACTGCGGAAGATGCTGCAATAGCTTATGATAAAGCTGCGGTCGAATATCATGGCGAGTTCGCCAGTCTAAACTTTGGAGGTGTTTGATGCAGGCAGCGGTGGGCGGAAATATTAGGTACCCGAGCCTGCAGAGTATCGCCGACTTATTTAGAGTTAAGATAAATGATACCGCTAATCGGACAACCGGCTCTGGTACTGGCACCGGTAATGATGCTGGCCTGATCATGCCGAATACCAACCCCGACCTACTTACACTTCTCGATTCAGCTATTCGTGAACTCTACTCGGATCTTCGCAATATCGGCGATCCCGAGCTGATCATCGATAATTACCTTCTTCTTGGCATCCCAGCACTCACTCAACCGAATCCAGCCGTTCAGGTGGCACTCTCCTATGCTGGGTACTTCAACGGCTTCACCTGGTCGAATACGTGGAAGCTTCCTTTTGAAGCACAGCGCATCCTGGCTGTCTGGGAGCGCCAATCCAATGTAGGCGAAAGCTTCTCCCCGATGCGTAATGCTGCCTTCGGCCTTCCTGGATGTATGCAAGGTCAGAGAATGGGGCAATGGGAGATGCGCGAAGGGATTATGTGGATGCCTGGATGCTTGATGCAGACAGATCTACGTATCCGGTGCCGCATTGAATACCCATCTTTCCTGAATCCAGCTACCATTAATTTCGCGTCAGCTTATGTACCAATCCTAGGTTGCGCCAACGCAGTTGCATCGAAGATGATGATCAACTATGCGATGCGGTTTTCGCCAGATCTGTACGGGATGGCAGTGAGCGAAGAAGCACGGCAGATGGATAAGCTCAAATTGGAAGTTGTCAGAGCGATGCAATTGCAGGAGAATCAGAGAAGTGAGTTTGGCGGAGAAGCTGTCGATGACTTTGCCATATCTTGGGCTTGGCTATAACCGTAGGGCGAGGAGCCTGAATAACCGTAACTTAGTCCGAGGAGGACTACTCAAATGGCAGGAACAAATCTACTTATCGTCAATCCATACGACATGGCAGGCGTCGATACCACGACTCGTAGCACAATTGTGGAAGGATCGATTATCCCCGCCGCCGTCGCCAGTCCAGTAATCCTGATTACTTCGTGGTCGATTGCGGCCAATGTATTGACGTTTACAGCCAATAATTCCTTGACCGTGGGCGGCGGACAGTCTATCAGCGTTTCCGGATTCCCGAGTGCTCTTTCCTTTCTGAATGGAAATTTCACTACTTCTTCCGCGACGGCAACAACGATTGTGGTTCCCTTGACTCACGCAAATGCATCGGGTCCCGATGATGGGTTGGCTGTCCTTGCTGCTACATATGTAATTGGCGGACTTCCGATTAGCTATGCATTCCTGAATTTGCAGGGTAAATCGTCTCCGGTTGGGACAATTGGACCGCGAACATTACCGAAATGGATTGAAGTTCAGAGTGCAATCGGTGGTGGTACTGGAGCACTAGCTCCTCAGCCAAGTTATTTAGTAAATACATCTGTAGTTCCTAATCTTTTACGTATTTATTCTTCGGGCGCAGAAGCTGCTGTTGGAGTAATTGTTCCTGATGTCGTTGTTTTCCGCGCTGAATTTGTGAAAAACAACTACTAAGGGGAATCGATGCACGGTACATCATCAGGCGCACCGATTGTTCTTTCATCCTTCGGCGGACTTACGACGCTGGCACCTTCGGAGACTC
>Ga0137410_10000170_pt1 | contig 45050 bp, 36 predicted proteins | sample CZODoug1_16funga_FD_108878 | JGI IMG/M metagenome (GOLD analysis project Ga0137410, IMG submission 108878) | Vadose zone soil fungal communities from Angelo Coast Range Reserve, California, USA - CZODoug1_16fungal (Illumina Assembly) | ecosystem: Environmental > Terrestrial > Soil > Vadose zone... | reverse complement strand
GCTCGAGCTCCCGACGCTCGGCTCGATCGGTGGCATCAGCGGGGAGCGGAAGGACGACGAGATGTTCTACGCCTTTACGTCGTTCCTGTATCCCACCACGATCTTCCGCTACGATTTCAAGACCGGTGCGACGAGCGTGTTCAAGGCGCCGACGATCGACTTCGATCCGTCCGGCTACGAGACCAAACAGGTCTTCTACGCAAGCAAAGACGGCACCCGCGTGCCGATGTTCATCACGCACAAGAAGGGGTTGCGGCTCGACGGCTCGAACCCGACCTACCTGTACGGCTACGGTGGCTTCAACATCAGCCTTACGCCGGCCTTCTCCGTGGCGGTGCTCGCGTGGCTCGAGATGGGCGGCGTGTACGCCGTGCCGAACCTGCGGGGCGGAGGCGAATACGGTGAGGAATGGCACCAGGCCGGGATGCACGACAAGAAGCAGAACGTGTTCGACGACTTCATCGCGGCGGCCGAGTTCTTGATCGCCCAGGGCTACACGTCCGCGCCCAAGCTCGCCATCGCCGGCGGGTCCAACGGTGGGCTTCTGGTGGGAGCAGCGATCACGCAGCGACCCGACCTGTTCGGGGCGGCGCTTCCCGCCGTCGGCGTGATGGACATGTTACGGTTTCACAAGTTCACGATCGGCTGGGCGTGGGTGACGGATTACGGGTCTGCCGACAGCGCGGCGCAGTTCCCCTATCTCTACAAGTACTCGCCGCTGCACAACATCCGGCCGGGCACCCGCTACCCCGCCACGCTCGTCACGACCGCAGATCACGACGACCGCGTCGTACCGGGGCATTCCTTCAAGTTCACCGCGGCCCTCCAGGCGGCGCAGGCAGGGCCACAGCCGGTATTGATCGAGATCGAAACCAAGGCGGGGCACGGCGCGGGCAAGCCGACCAGCAAGCTCATCGAGGAGCAAGCGGATCGGATGGCGTTCTTGGTGAAAAATCTGGAGATGAAGTGATGAAAGTTAGTTAGTCGACGAGGTCTCCGAGCAGCTGGCGGGCGATCACGATGCGTTGAATCTCGCTCGTGCCTTCGCCGATCTCACAGATCTTCGCATCCCGCATCATCCGCTCGACCGGGTAGTCCGTCGTGTAGCCGTAGCCGCCATGCAGCTGGACGGCCTTGGTGGTGGCGCGCATGGCCAGCTCGGAGGCGTACAGCTTCGCCATGGCCGCCTCCTTCTTGAACGGCCGGCCGTGCTGCTTCAGCCACGCCGAGTGATACACGAGGTGCGTGGCCGCCTCGATTTCCGTCGCCATGTCGGCGAGCGCGAAGTGGACGCCCTGGAAGCTGGCGACCGGCTTGCCGAATTGCTTGCGAGTCGTGGTATAACGAAGGCATTCCTCCAGCGCGCCTTCCGCAATGCCGAGGGCGAGCGCCCCCAGGCCGATGCGACCGCCGTCGAGGGTATGGAGGAACTGCGGAAAGCCGTTGTTCAGGGCCCCGAGGACGTTCTCCTTCGGGACGATCGCGTCCTGCAGCACCAGCTCGCGGGTGTCCGACGCGCGCCAGCCGAGTTTGTCCTCCTTCTTCGCCGCCATTACGCCGCGACACTTGGGGAGGGACGGATCGTGACCCACGCCCACCCGCTTCGCTTCCTCGAGATCGGTCGTGTCCTTGGTCACGATGAATGCGGTGATGCCCCGCGTCTTCTGAGCGGCGGGATCGGTTCGCGCGGTTACGACGAAGATTTCGCCGACGCCCGCATGGGTGATGAAGATCTTCGAGCCGTTCAGGACGTAGTGGTCGCGTTTCTCCACCGCCACGCTGCTCGTGCCGCCGGCGTCCGACCCCGCGCCGGGTTCGGTCAACCCGAACCCGCCCAGGACTTTTCCGGCGGCGAGGAGCGGGACGTAGCGGCGTTTCTGCTCCGGCGTGCCGAAGTCCACGATGGGCGACGTGCCCAACGTGGTGTGGGCGCTCACCGTGATCGCGTGGCTCGCGTCGACCTTCGCGAGCTCATGGATCACCATGATGTAGGAGAGGTAGTCCATGCCGGACCCGCCCAGCTCCTCCGGCCAGGGAATACCGAACAGGCCGAGGTCGGCCATCTGGCGCACGTTGTCCCAGGGGAACTCGCTGGCGAGGTCGTAACGGCGGGCGCTCGGCTTCACGATCTGTTGCGCGAAATCGCGCACCATGTCGCGCACTTGGAAATGATGATCCGTGAAATAGAGGGAGTCGTGCATGGGGAAAATATAGTCACGCCAACGCCTTTATCCCGTAGTCCCAACCCCCGCCGCAATGCAGTTGATGGACAGGAGCAGCGCCGCGAGCTGGTCCTCCGGTGGCTTCCCGGTCCCCGTCGCGCGATACCGCCGCAGCAGCTCGATCTGCTGGCGGTTCACCTGGTTCAGCGTGGGCAAGCGGCTGGCCAGGCGTTGCCGGAACTGGGGGAAGCGCTCGGCGAGCTCGGAGCAGCCGGTCAGGCGGCGCACCACGGCGACCGTGCGATGGTATTCGTCTGTGACGAGCGAGAAGATCTCCTGGCGCAGCCACGGATCGGCCACCAGCTCGGCGTACGCCCGCGCCAGGTCGAGATCCACGTAGGCCAGGGTTTTCTCGACTTCATCCAGCACCAGGCGAAACAGCCGGAAGTCGTTGAACATCCGCTTGAGGAGCGCCTCGCCTCGGCTCCCCCGCACGTCGAGAAACGTCGCGAGGCCCGTGCCCAGCCCGTACCACCCGGGGATGAAGTGACGGTTCTGGGTCCACGCGAACACCCAGGGAATGGCGCGCAGATCCGCGAGCGTCCGAACGCCGGTGCGCCGCGCGGGCCGAGAGCCGATGTTCAGGAGGGCGATCTCCTCGACGGGGCTCGCCGCCTGGAAGTAGTCCACGAGCCGGGGGTGCTCCACCAGCCGGCGGTACGCCGCGTGGGCCGCGCCCGACAACGCCTCCATCGCTTCGTCGAACTCGGCCGTCGGGACGAGCGCCTGCTCGCGCTCGGACTTGAGCGAGTGCTCGAGCACGCTGGCCGCGAGCAGCTCAGTCTGATAGGCGGCCGTGCCGCGGTTCGCATACTTGAATGACACCACCTCCCCCTGCTCCGTGAGGCGGAGCCGCCCCTGGATCGAGCCGGCCGGCTGAGCGGCGATGGCGCGGCCGGTGGGCGCGCCTCCCCGGCTGACCGAGCCGCCTCGGCCGTGAAAGAACGCGATCGGCACGCCGCACTCCCGGCCGAGGCGCGTGAGGCGGAGTTGCGCCTTGGCGAGCTCCCAGTTGGACGAGAGGAAGCCGCCGTCCTTGTTCGAGTCGGAATACCCGATCATCACCTCGAACACGCCGCCCTGGGCGCGCACGGTGCGGCGCACCAGCGGGACCTGCAGCAGCTCGCGTACGATTTCGGGGGCCCGCCGCAGGTCGTCGATGGACTCGAACAGCGGCACTATGGGGAGCGTACAGCTCTCGACCCCGGCGGCGTCCGCGAACACGCCGGCCTCCTTGGCGATTAGATACACGCCCAGGATGTCCGCCACGTCGTGCGTCATGCTGAGAATGAACGTGCCGACCGCTTCGCGGTCGAGGCAATGCTGCGTCTCGTGGATCAGCTGGAACAGGCCGACGGACTCGGCCGCTTCCGGTGGGGGCTCGGGTCGGTCGGGCCGGAGCGGACGCGCCAGCTCACTCTGCAGCCAGGCGCGCCATTCGGGGGAAGCCGGCGCGGGCGGCTCGCCCGAGTTCCGCGCCCGCCACAACCCGGCGAGGGCCGCGTTCACGCGCGGCGAGTTGTCACGGACGTCGAGCCGGAAGGTCGAGAACCGGAACGCCTCGACTTCCCGGCGCACCGGTCGAACCAGCAGCTCGGCGGCGCGCCCGCCACGCCCCGCCACGAGCCCGGCCTCGAGGGTGCGCAGATCGCCGATCAGCTCGTCGGCCGCGCGATAGGCCACCGCATCGGGGGCGGCGTCGCGTCGTTCCGCGCTGGTGAGCGTGGCGTCGAGCTTCCGCAGCATGCAGGTCACGAACTGCCGATAGACCTCGCCCGGGTTGCGTTGCACGATCTGCTCGGCGTCTCCGGACGCCGCCAGCGCCCGGGCGAGAGCCTCGCGGAACTCTGGGGCGATCGGGGTCGCCCGCTCGGTGACACTCAGGGCGCGCAGCAGGTCGGCGACGCGCTGGCGATAGCGTCGCAGGCTGGCGATGCGGTTGTCGAACAGCGTACGACGCGTGACCTCGTTCGTGACGAAGGGATTGCCGTCCCGGTCGCCGCCGATCCACGAGCCGAACTGGAAGAAGGGCGGCACGTCGAAGGGTTCCGCCGGGTACGCCTGCCGCAGCGCGCGCTCGAGCTTGTCGACCAGCTCGGGCACGACCTCGAAGAGATTTTCGTTGACGAAGTACAAACCCCAGGCCAGCTCCTGCTCGACGGTGGGCTTCACCAGGCGCAGCTCGCCCGTGAGCCACAGCAGCTCGATTTCGGTGCGGAGGTTTTCGATCAGGGCGCTGCGTTCCCGGGGAGTCCAGCGGGGGGCCTCGAGATCCACCAGCCGACGATAAATGCGTCGATGCTTCTCCAGCACCGTGACGCGCTTGGCTTCGGTCGGATGCGCGGTGATGACCGGGCGCACCCGCAGGCTGGCGACCACGCCGCGCATTTCGTCCGCCGCGACCCCGCTCCGCGCAGCCGAGGAGACGACCTGGGCGAACGTGCCGCGCAGCTGATCGTACCCTCGCTCGACCTCGCTCTGGCGCCGCTGCCGCATGGCGGCGTTCTGCTCGGCGATCGACAGCAGCTGGAACCACATGCCCTGGGCCTGAATGGCGCGCGCGACCAGCTCGGCCGGTGCCTGCGGATCGAGGGGCTCGCCCGCCAGCACACGCTCGATCTCGGGCTGATGCGTCCGGATGACGTCTAGGAAGCAGTCGTGCAGGAGGCCCGCCGTGCGGGCCAAGTCCCCGTCGCTCACGCCACGCGGTCGCGCGGCGGCGCGCCGGCGAAGAAGGCCTTGAGGTTGTCGAGCGCGCGGAGGCCCATGGCGACGCGCGTCTCGAGCGTGGCGCTGCCGAGATGGGGGAGCAGCACGACGTTGTCCATCGTCAAGAGGTCCGGGGTCACCGCGGGCTCGCGCTCGAACACGTCGAGGCCCGCCCCCGCAATTGTTCCTTGCTTTAGGGCGACGACCAGGGCGGCTTCGTCGACGATGTCGCCCCGGGCGTTGTTGATGAGGAACGCGCCCTGCTTCATGAGGGCGAGCCGCCGGGCGTCGATCAGATGGCGGGTTTCCGGAGTCGCGGGCGAGTGCAGCGACACGAAGTCCGCCTCGCGCAGCACGTCGTCCACGCTGCCCCTCGGCTCCGCCCCCAGGGCAGACAGAACGGCGGCAGGCGGCGGATAGGGATCGTGGAAGATCACCCGCATGCCGAAGCCGTGGTGGGCGCGGTGCGCCACCGCCCGGCCGATCCGTCCGAGCCCGACCAGGCCGAGTGTCTTGCCACTTACGCGGATCCCCAGCATGTGGGTGGGCCGCCACCCGGTCCAGGCGCCAGCGCGCACGTGGCGGTCGCCTTCCCCGCCCCGGCGTGCCACCATGAGCATGAGCATGATGGCGTCGTCCGCGGTGTCGTCGGTGAGCACGTCGGGTGTGTTGGTGACCACGAGCCCGCGCGCCTTGGCGCTGGCCGTGTCGATGTGGTTGAAGCCGACGCCATAGTTGGCGATGATCCGGGCGCGCAGCGGCTCGGCGGCGAGCACGTCGGCCGTGAGCCGGTCGGTGACGGTCGGAAGGAGTGCGTCGGCGCCGCGCAGCGCGTCCGCGAGCTCGGCGGCGCTCAAGGGCCGGTCGGCCGGGTTCAGCCGCGCGTCGAACTCCCGGCTCACCTGCTCTTCCACCGGGTCGGGGAGCCGCCGCGTGACCACGACCACGGGGCGGCCGGACCGCCCCGCGCTCACTGCCGCACCATCACCGGCCGCGAGGGCTGCTGGCGCAGCGCCTGGACGACCGTGGCCCCGAGCTCAGCGGGGCTCGGCGCCACGATCAGCCCGGCCGATCGCATGATCTCCCCTTTCTCCGCGGCCGTGTCTCCGAACGCCGAGATGATCGCCCCGGCGTGCCCCATGCGGCGGCCCTTGGGCGCGGTGAGACCTGCGACGTACCCGATCACTGGCTTGGTCATTTGCTGCTTCACGAACAGCGCGGCATCCGCCTCCTGGGGACCCCCGATCTCGCCGATCATCATCACGGCCTCGGTCTCCGGGTCCCGCTCGAATAACGCCAGGATGTCGACGAACGAGCTGCCGTTGATGGGATCGCCGCCGATGCCGACGCTCGTGGTGATCCCCGCGCCGAGCGCTTTCATCTGTGCCGCGGCTTCGTAACCGAGCGTACCCGAGCGGGTCACTACTCCGATCGGCCCGCGCGCGTAGATGTGGCCTGGCATGATGCCCATCATCGCCCGGCCCGCGCTGATGATGCCGGCGCAGTTCGGTCCGATGAGCGCGGTGCGGCGCTCTTTGGCATAGCGCCACAGGTAGCGCTTTACGCGCATCATATCCTGCGCGGGAACGCCGTCCGTGATCGTCACGACCAACCGGATACCCGCATCCGCCGCCTCCATGATGGCATCGGCGCAGAACGGCGCGGGGACGAGGATCAGGCTCGCCGAGGCGCCCGTGTCCGCGACCGCTTCCTTCACGGTGTTGAACACCGGCCGCTCCAGGTGCTTGGTACCGCCCTTGCCGGGCGTAACCCCGCCCACGACGTTCGTGCCGTAGGCGATCATTTCCTTCGCGTGGAACGTCCCCTTGTCGCCCGTGAAGCCCTGGACGATGACGCGGGTTCTTTCGTCGAGCAGAATGCTCATTCGGGCTCCGATATCTTGGCGCCCCGCCGCGCCGCCACCACCCGCTCGGCGGCTTCTGAGAGGGTGTCGGCGGTGAGAATCGGAAGGCCGCTCGCGGTGAGGATGCGACGCCCTTCGTCCACGTTCGTGCCCGCCAGCCGGACAACCAGCGGAACGGGCACATGCACTTCGCGCACCGCCTGGACCACGCCTTGCGCCACCCAGTCGCAGCGGTTGATCCCCGCGAACACGTTCACCAGGATGGCGCGCACCTTCTTGTCGGAGAGCACCAGGCGGAATGCCGCCGCCACGCGATCCGGGCTCGCCCCGCCCCCGATGTCGAGGAAGTTCGCGGGCTCTCCGCCGGCATGCTTGATCATGTCCATGGTGGCCATGGCGAGCCCGGCGCCGTTGATGATGCAGCCGATGTCGCCCTCCAGCGCCACGTAGTTGAGCCCGTGCTCGGCGGCTTCCACCTCGCGGGGGTCTTCCTGGGCGTAGTCGCGCAGCTCGGCGACGTTGGGTCGCCGGAACATTGCGTTGTCGTCGAAGCTCATCTTCACGTCAAGCGCCAGCACCCGGCCGTCCTGCGTGACGACGAGCGGATTGATCTCGACCATCGTCGCGTCGAGCTCGCGGAAAGCGCGGTAGGCTCCGAGGATCGCCGTCACCGCCTGATTGACCTGGGGCGGCGCGAGACCCAGACCGAATGCGAGCTCCCGCGCCTGGAACCCCTGCATCCCCACGGCGGGCTCCACCTCCTCGCGCAAGATCGCCGCCGGCTCGCGCTGTGCGATTTCCTCGATCTCCATGCCGCCGTGCGGATGCGCCACCACCACAATGCGCTCGCGCTTCCGGTCGAGCACGAGCCCGACGTACAGCTCCCGCTCGATCGGCAGCGCCTGTTCGACCAGGAGGCGATGCACCGGGAGACCTTCGGCGCCGGTCTGGGCCGTCACGAGCGTCTTGCCCAGCAGGTCCTTCGCGGCCTGGCGCACGTCCGCGTCGGTCGGGCACAACTTCACCCCGCCCGCTTTGCCGCGGGCTCCGGAATGAATCTGCGCCTTCACGACCCAACGAGTGCCGCCGACTTCGCTGGCCCGATATACCGCCTGCTCGGCGCTGTAGGCGACGCCGCCCTTGGGAACGGGCACGCCGAAGCCCGAGAGCAGCTCCTTGGCCTGGTACTCGTGGATGTCCACCGCTACGCCCGTGTGGCGGCCAGCGCCGGCGCACCCGCGGCCCGGGCGGCGATCGCGGCGGCCATGTCGACGATGTTCTGGGCCATCCGGGCCGACGCCGCATCGATCATGCGACCGTCCAGCTGCGCGGCGCCGCGGCCGGCACGCGCCGCTTCGTCGAGCGCGCGCAGGATGCGACGCGCGCGCTCCACCTCGGCGGGCGGCGGCGTGAACACTTCGTTGGCCAGGGCGATCTGGGACGGATGAATGGCCCATTTGCCTTCGTACCCGAGCGCCGCCGCGCGGCGGGCCGCGGCGCGAAATCCGTCCGGGTCCTTGAAATCACCGTACGGGCCGTCGATCGCACGCAGCCCATAGGCGCGGCACGCCGTAACCATGCGTACCAGCGCGCCGTGCCACTGGTCGCCGGGGTAGTCGGGATTCAGGCCTCCGATGCTCACCGTGCGGGCGCGCACGCTGGCGGCGAAGTCCGCGACGCCGAAGTGCATCGCCTCGAGGCGGCGGCTGGACTGGGCGATTGCCTCGACGTTGGCCATCCCTAGGGCGGTCTCGATGAGCAGCTCGATGCCGATGCGATGCGGGATGCGGCGGGCCGTTTCGATCTGGGTCAGCAGGGCGTCCACGAGATATACGTCCCCGGGGACGCCCACTTTTGGGACCAGCACGACGTCGAGCTTGTGCCCGGCTTGCTCCACTACATCCACGACATCGCGATACATGTAGTGCGTGTCGATGCCGTTGATGCGCACCGCGACCGTCTTGCCGCGAGCCTTCCAGTCGTGCTCGAGCAGTCCGGCCACGACGTTCTGGCGGGCCTGCTCCTTGTCAGCGGGCGCGACGGCGTCCTCGAGGTCGAGAAAGACGTAATCCGCGGCGCTCTCGAGCGCCTTCAGAAACAGCGCCGGCTGCGAGCCGGGGACGGCGAGCTCGCTGCGCTGGAGCCGCGGGTGCGCCGGCTCGTAGCGCGTGAGGCTCATGCCCGCACGGCGGCCCGGGGGGGCGGGGGGGGCGACGGCTTCGCGCCGGGGGCCTGCGGTGCGTCGGGGGACGGCGTCGCTCCGGCCCGCGGCGGGAGCGGAGCGGCGGTGCTGCGGTAGTGCTCCGCGGCGGCGGCGACGCCGATGCCCGGCGTGACCGGAATGCCGACGTCGCGCATCGCCATTTCCGCGCCGGCGATCGCGCCGAGCACCATGAGCTCGTTCAGGTCGCCGAGGTGCCCGATCCGGAACAGTTTCCCCGCCATCCGGGCGAGGCCGGCCCCGAGCGCCAGGTTGTAGCGCCGGAAGGCGACGTCGATCACGTCGGCACCGTTCGCGCCCTCCGGGACCATGATCGCACTCACGGTGTTCGAGTACCACTTCGGAGCCTTGGCGCACAGTTTGAGGCCCCACGCCCGCACGGCGGCGCGCACGCCTTCGGCCAGCCGCTGATGGCGCGCGAAAATATTCTCGAGTCCCTCCTCGGCGATGATGGCGAGCGACTCACGCAGGCCGTACAGCATCGGAATGGAAGGCGTGTACGGAAAGTAGCCCGTGGCGTTGGCGCGGATCATGTCCCCGAAGTCAAAGAAGGCGCGCGGGCACTTGGCTTGCTCGCGGGCGGCGAGCGCTTTGGGACTCGCGCATACGATGCCCAGCCCGGCGGGCAGCATCAGTCCCTTCTGCGACCCGGTGATCGCCAGGTCCACCTTCCACTCGTCCATGCGAAACTCGATCGAGCCGATGGAGCTCACTCCGTCCACGTACAGCAGGGCGGGATGCTGCGCCGCGTCGATCGCGCCCCGGACGGCGCCGACATCGCTGGTCACGCCCGTCGCCGTTTCGTTGTGGACGACCAGGACTCCCTTGATCTCGTGCTGCTTGTCCTGCGACAGGATCTCCCCGATGCGGTCGGCCGGCGCGCCCTCGCCCCACTCGACATCGATGATGTCCACGCGCAAGCCATGACGCTGGGCGAGCTCGATCCACAGATGGCTGAATTGTCCGTAGCGCGCGGCGATGACCCGGTCGCCCGGCGACAGCGTGTTCACGAGCGCCGCCTCCCACCCGCCAGTGCCGGTCGCCGGGAAGAGCAACGCCTGCCCTGTCGTCGTATTGAACACCTTCCGGAGATCGCGGAACAGTGCGGTGGCGAGCTCGGGGAATGCGGCGGAGCGGTGGTCCTCCATGGCGCGATCCATGGCGCGCAGGATCCGCTCGGGCACGTTGGTCGGGCCGGGGACGAACAGGAAATTGCGGCCGGGCATACAAGCGTCCTCAACCAGAGGGAAAAAACACAGCGAGTGGGCTAAGGTATTCCGCGACCTCCGGCACGCAACCCCTCGGATGGGTAGGCCGAAGCCCGCCTAAGTTGAGGGGCGCCAACTCTCTAGCCCGCAAACGTCGCAACCACTACAGGCCGCCCCCCGTTCTCCGAAATACGCGAGCAACGTGCCACGGCGGCATTCGCGCGCCTCCACGTAGCGTCGCATGCTCGTTGCGGCGTCGCCCCATTCGAAGTCGGCGGGACGCCACACCATCACGCAGTCGGAGCGGCGCCCATCGCGGCCGGCACGCCCCGCCTCCTGGTAGTAGGCCTCGACGGTGTGCGGGGGTCCCCAATGCAGTACCCGGCGCACGTCCGGTTTGTCGATCCCCATGCCGAAGGCGCTGGTCGCGACCACCACCGGGGCGCGGTCGGCGAGGAACGCGCGCAACACCCGGCGGCGCACCGTCGGTGTGAGCCCAGCGTGGTACGGCGCCGCCCGCACGCCCATGCGCAGCAGCGCGCGTGTGACCAGCTCGGTGAGCCGGCGCGTCGGCGTGTACACGATCACGGACCCATCCACCCCGTGGATCAGCTCCCGCATGCGAGCGAACCGTTCGCGGTCGTCGCACACGCGCTCGACGCGAAACACGAGATTCGGCCGATCGAACGACGTGACCACCACCTCTGCCTGTGGGATCCGGAGGACACGGAGGATGTCGGCGCGTGTCCCCGGCGTGGCGCTTCCGGTCAGCGCGATCGTCACGGGATCGCCCAACAGGTAGCGGTAGCGGTCGAGCTGCCGGTATACGGGCCGAAACTCGTTGCCCCATTCGACGATGCAGTGGGCTTCATCGACGGCGAGGAGTGACACCTCACGACCGGCGCGCGACAGCTGTCGCACCAGCGAGTTGAGCCGTTCGGGGGCGCAGTACAGCAGGGCGAGGCTACCGGACAGCGCGGCATCGAGAACGGCACGTCGCTTATCGGGTGAGAGCAAGCTGTTCAAGTACGCGGCGGGGATGTCCCGCCGTCGCAGCGCCGCCACCTGATCCTGCATCAGCGAGATCAACGGCGAGACCACGAGCGTGAGGCCCCGAGCCAGGAGCGCCGGGAGCTGGTAGCACAGCGACTTCCCTGCCCCAGTGGGCAACACCGCCAGGACGCTTCGGCCGGCCAGCAAAGGCCCGAGCACCTTGAGCTGGTGTACTCGAAATGCCGGGTGACCGAACCGCTCGGCGAGCAGCGTGCGCGCCCGCGCGAGGCCGCCCGTGAAGGTCGCCATCGCGCTAAGAAAACGGGCCCCGGTGCCTTCACCGGAGCCCGAACCATGCGGTGCGGTGCGAAATTACGCTACGCCCGATCCTGCCAGTCCACGCCGAAGCTGTTGCCGCACTCGACGCACTTCACGTCTTTGGGCTGTCCCGATACGTGCTGACGCTTGTGACAGCCGGGGCACACAAGATGGGGCTCGTGCACCACGCTCCAGGCCTTCGGCCGGTCCTTCCGGACGTCTACGTTTTCCTTGGGAACGCGCACTTCGACCTGGTGCACGTCGAGCACGATCCAGGACTTGGCGGATTCTTCGACGACGCGGTACCACGCGCCTCGCCGTAAGCCCGCGTTCTCGGCGCGCTCACCCCGGCTCCGGGCCCATCCGAATTCGGCCATGGTTACTCCATTTCCTCGGGGCTGCCTTCCCGCACGAGCACGAGGATTGCCGCCTGCGGGGCGACCAGATACTTCGTTCCTTCGAACGTGATCTCGACGGCGGCCTTGCGGAAGAACAACGCGTAGTCCCCAACGCGCGCCTGCATCGGCAGATACTTGACGTCGGGGCCGCGGATCTTCCAGGGCTCGTCGTCCATGCTCGCCGGCTCCGTCATGGGCGTGCCCGGCCCGGTCGCCACGACCCGGCCGCCCTGCACCTGCCGGCTCTCGATGGCCGTCGGTGGGAGGTACAGGCCGACGTTGGTGCGCTCCTCGCCCTCTTCGGGCGCGATGAGCACACGGTCACCTACGACGATCAGGCGCTTGGGGGCCTCGTCCGACATGGGCTCCAGTATACACCGTCGCGGCTCGGCCGGCCTCGTTCACGGCGGCAATGGTGATGTGGATCACGTGCCCCGCTTGACAGGGCCGCGCGCCTCACTATTAATGCGCGCCTGCCGCAGAGGCTCTCGCGGCCCGCATTCCTCGTCTATTCGGAAGGGACAACGACATGCAAAGCCCGATCGGCTCGGCCCAGACGGAGCAGTGGAGCTTGATCCTCCAGACGGTATGGGGCTGGATCTGGGGCGGCCTGTCCTGGATCGTCGATTGGCAGGCGCTCGTGTTCCGAACGGTGCTGTACGGTGATTCCTTCTGGCAGATCGTCGGGAAGGTCTTGTTGCTCTTCTTCCCGGCCATGGTGCTCGTCGCGGGTGTCTGGGGCACGATGGTCTCGCTCTACACCATTCCGTTCCGTTCCGGTCGCGGACGCTTTCTGGCCGCGCTGCTCATGTCCTGGTGGGATGCGGTGCGCATGGCGTGGTTTTACTGGTTCGGCCTGGCGCGTTTCCTCCTGGTGTTCGTCGGTTGGGTCTGGGGTCTGCTTCGGCTTGGCATCGGGCTATTCTGGCGAACGCTGAAGAACCTCGTCACGTCGCCCTTCGCTATGCTGGATTCGAGCTCGCGCCAGCCGGGCGTGCCCTGGATCGCGTTCATGCTGCTGCTGTTCTGGTCCGCCATCGAGGCCACGATCTTCACGTTCACGCTGCGTCCCACGATGAGCGAGCTGCTCTCGGACTTGACGGGCTACCAGGTGAACGCGCTGGCCCTGGTCGTACTCCTGTGGTTCTTTCTGTTCATCATCATCGGGGGCAGCTTCGCCTGCATCCAGGTGCTGAACGAGGCGATCAAGACCCGCGCGATCGGGCAGATCGTCTCGATGGTGCTGGTCGAGTTGGCGGTTGCCCTGTTCGAGGTGCTCTTCTTGTACCGCGAGCTGATCGACGCCATCACGCCGTGGCTGGCCCAGCAGGGGTTCCAGTTGGGGATCGTCGGGACCCTGGGGCTGGCCCTGCTGGGGTGGGTGGGCGTACGGGGCATGACGTGGTTCCTGTTCGGCCGGTTCGGCACGCCGGCGTTGCTCGCCATCCTGGGCCGGAAGGCGATGGAAGGCGTGGGTGCTGTGCGGGCGGCCGCGACCGCCGACGTGGAGTTCTGGAAAGGGCCGATCAACGCGCTCAAGGCCGAGCACGAGTGGTTCAAGAAGGAAGCCCAGCACCTGATGGAGCTGCTGACCTTGCCGGTGCTGCAGCTCGTTGCCAGCGGGTTCAACTTCCTGGTCGTCGTGATTACGGGCAAGCCGCACTTCAATCTGCCGTTCCGGTCGCTGGACCAGGTGCTCCACAGCACGCCGATCTTCCACACCGGAAAGACCAGCACGGTCGAGGGAGGTGCGTCATGATGCGTCGCGTCGCCGCACTGGTCCTGGGGCTGAGCGCGGTGGCGTGCGCGCCCTCGAAAAAGGTCGAGGCTCCGCGCTCGACGCTCGTGATCGGCCTCGACATCAGTGGCTCGTTCCGCCGCAACCCCAGCTTCAGCGGGGCGGTCGAGTTCGCGTCGCTCTACATCTACGGCCACTTGAACGGCGTCGGCGGACTGCAGCCGAACACGGCGATCTTCGTGGGGGAGCTGGGCGGGGAGCGTACCGGCCAGGCCAAGGTGTTCCACCCGATCCAGGATCTCTCGGGCAAGTCGCCCGCACAGATCGCGGCCGACCTGCGGGCCTGGTTCCCGCAGGAAGACCCGATCACCGATTTCAATGCGTTCTTCCAGCGCGCAGCCCTGCACGTGAAGCGCAACAATCTGGTGCTGGCGCCGCTCAACGTCGTGTTGTTCTCCGACGGCGAGCCGGACTATCCGGGGGCAGGCCGGCTGTCCATGGAGGATAAGTACAAACGGGTGGACTTGAGCCCGCTCGAGTACCTGTCGCGCAATGTGACCGTGCGGCTGCTGTACGCCGACCCGCCCATCGCCCAGTTGTGGGAGAACAAGGTGCCGCGAAAGCGGGTGCGCCTGTGGACGCAGGACTCGGAAGTGATGAAAGGGTGGCGGCGCCATATGGTCGACGGCGCGGCGATGGAGCGGCAGGATTCGCTGTGGTCGTGGGTGGACAAGGTTGTGGATGTGCGTGTGAGGCGGGAGCGGGTGCTCTAAAAAGAAACGGGGAAGGTTGGGGAGGCTAGGGAAGGTTAGGGGAGGTCGTGGAGGCTAATGGAGAGCCGCCGCAACCTCCTCCAACCTCCCGAACCTCCCCAACCTTCCCCAACCTCTTTAGGCGCAGTATTTCTCGAACGCCGCCGTCAGGTCGGCGGCGATGTCCTGGGCCGGCCGTCCTTCGATGTTCTTCCGCTCGAGCATGAAGACCAGCGCGCCGTCCTTGAAGAGCCCCATCTGGGGCGAAGACGGCGGGTAGCCCGTGAAGTAGCTCCGGGCCCGCTCGGTCGCCTCGGCGTCCTGCCCCGCGAACACCGTCAGCAGGCGTTTGGGTCGGCGCGCATGCTGGAGCGCGAGCGTCGCCGCGGGCCGCGCGTTCCGAGCCGCGCAGCCGCAGACCGAGTTCACGACGACCAGCGTCGTGTCGTTCGTGGTCCCCAGCACCTGGTCAACCTCGGCCGGGGTTCGGAGCTCCTCGAATCCGATGCGGGTAAGCTCCTCGCGCATCGGCTGGACGAGCCGGGGGTCGTACATGGGCACATTCAAGCCAGGCATGGCAATCCCTCTCGGTGCACAGGTTGGTGTGGCTGCTTCTCTATATGTAATATGATCAGTTCGCAACCATGCGAGTGTTGATCGTCGAGGATGACCCCGAGTTGGCGGGCCTGCTGCGCGACGGCCTGCGCGCGCAGCGCATCGATCCGACGCTGGCCTCCACGTTCGCCGAGGGCCGTGACCGTGCCCACGCGGGCTCGTTCGACGTGATCATTCTGGACGTGCGGCTGCCCGGGGGCACCGGGTTCGACCTGTGCGGCGAGCTGCGGCGCGGAGGGAATGCGGCGCCCGTGCTGATGTTGACGGCGCTCGATGGCGTCGACGACCGGGTGCGCGGGCTCGAGGTGGGGGCGGACGACTATCTCACGAAGCCGTTCGCCTTCCGAGAGCTGGTCGCCCGCCTCAAGGCGCTGGCGCGCCGCCGGCCTGCCCTGTCTCCGTCGCGACATCGGATTGCCGACCTCGAAGTCGATCTGGGGACCCGCCAGGTGCAGCGCCGCGGCCGGCCGATCACCCTCAGCGCGAAGGAGTTCGCCCTGTTGGAGCTGTTCGTGCTGCATCGGGGCCGCGTCCTCGACCGCTCGACCATTACCGCGCATGTGTGGGACGACAACCATGACCCGTTTGCCAACCTGCTCGAGGTGCTGGTCGGACGGCTGCGACGCAAGATCGACGACGGCTTCGATCCGAAGTTGATTACCACGCTGCGCGGCGCCGGCTACCGGTTCGGTCCCTGAGGCGGCACTGATGCAATCGCTCGCCGGCCTGCGACTCCGGCTCACGGCATGGTACGCCGGGATCTTCGTGTCGATCCTGGCGCTGCTGGGCGGCGGGCTGTTCTTCGCGATCGGGCACCGCATGTCCCAGCAGCTCGACGCGTCGTTGCGGACCGCCGCGGCGGCGCTGATGCAAGCGGCCCGCATCCGTGAGGCCGAGCTCGCGGGCGCGAAGGGTGTCGTCGCGGACGCGGTCGACGAGCTGCACATCCCCGATCGGTCGCTCTATCTCTTCGCCGTGGGGGCCACCCCGATCAAGCCCGCCGAGGCTCCCGATTGGGTCCGAGAGGCCGCACGGGAGGCTGAGCGGGCCGGCACGGCACGCCGCGACCTGGAGACCCGGGAAGACCACATCCTGCGCCTGTACGCCGAGCGCTTTACCGGCGCCAACGGTACGGTGTATGTGGCCGCCGCGGTGGCCGACCGTTTGGAGCTCGAATACGAGTACGCCTCGCTGATCCGGGCCTTCGCAGCGGCCGCGCTGGCAGCGCTGCTGCTCGTGGCAGGCGGGGGCTACGTGCTGACGCGGCAGTCGACCGCGCCCATCGAGCGATCGATGGAACACATGCGCCGGTTCATGGCCGACGCGGCCCACGAGCTGCGCACGCCCATCACGCTGCTCCGGACGCGTGCCGAGGTTGCTGCGGGCCAGGCGCGCGACTCGACCCGCGATACGACCACCTTCCAGGCGATCGAGCGGGAGGCTGGCCGCTTGGGTGCGATCGTCGGAGAGCTGCTCACACTGGCGCGGGCCGATGCGGGCGAGCGGCCGGTCAAGCACGACGTGCTGTTTCTCGACGACACGGCCGCGAGCGCTGTCGAGGCGGTGCGTACACTGGCCGAGAACAAGCGCGTGTCGGTGGAGATCGGAACGTTCGAGGAAGCGCACGTCACCGGCGACCCCGCACTGCTCCGCGAGCTCTTCCTCATCGTCCTCGACAACGCCATCAAGTTCACGCCCGCCGGCGGCGGCGTGCGGCTCGATGTGTCGGTCGCGAATGGTCACGCCGCAGTGGTGGTGACCGACTCCGGCATCGGCATCCCGGCCGGTGAGCTGCCGCATGTGTTCGAGCGGTTCTATCGCGGCGACGCGGCGCGGCGCGCGGCGGAGGGGGCCGGGCTCGGCCTTGCGATTGCTCGCTGGATTGCCGAAGTGCACGGCGCACGGATCGACATCGCCTCGGAGCCGGGCGCCGGCACGCGGGTGAGGATGACGTTTCCCGTCGCAGGGTCCCCGTAGCCGCTCGCCCGATTCTCCCGCCGGCGGTTTACTATACGCCGAGTTGGTGGATCCGCTAGCGTCACACTTCGCAACGGAGCGACCGTGAGCCGATTGTCTCTGACATTTGCATGCGGCGTGTTCCTGCTGTGCACCGCCGCGCCCCCCCTCGAGTCCCAGTCCTACCATGTCGCCCGCCGCTACACCCTCGGCGGCGACGGCGGGTGGGACTACCTCGCCCTCGACACCGTGCGCCATCGGCTGTTCATCGCGCACCAGGATCGCATCATCGTGGTCGACCCCGACAGCGGAAAAGCGCTCGGTGAGATCCGAGGTCTGAATCGGGCCCACGGCGTGGCCTTCGCGTATGAGGCGGGTCGTGGCTTCGCCACGTCGGGGGCGGACAGCACGGTTACGATTTTCGATCTCAAGTCGCTACGAGTGCTCGGCCACACGATGGTGCCCCCGGACGACGATGCCGTTCTGTACGACCCGGCGACCAAGCGAATTTTCACGTTCAACGGCGACGCTCATTCCGCCACCGCGATCGATGCCGTCTCCGGAAAACGGGTCGGCGATATCGAGCTCGGGGCGGGTCCGGAGTTCGGCGTTTCCTCAGGGGACGGGAAGCTGTTTGTGAACCTGGAGGACAAGAATGCGGTAGCGGAGATCGACGCGGCTGCGATGCGGGTGAAACGGCAGTGGTCCCTGGCAGGCTGCGAGGCTCCCACGGGACTGGCGATCGACCGGGCGCACCATCTGCTGTTCAGTGGTTGCCGCAACAAGGTCATGGCGATCTCCGATGCGATGAACGGCGCGTTGGTGACGACTGTCCCCATCGGCCAAGGGGTAGATGCCTGTCGATTCGATCCGGGCACCCAGTTGGCCTTCGCCTCGAATGGCGACGGGACGCTGACTGTCATTCATGAGGACACGCCGACAGCCTTCACCGTGGTTGCCAACGTCACCACCAAGCCGGGCGCGCGTACGATGGAGCTCGATCCGAAAACACACCGGGTGTTCACGGCGACGGCGGACTTCGGCCCCCCGCCTGCCGCCACCGCGAAGCAGCCGCGCCCGCGACCCACGGTCGTCCCGGGGACGTTCACACTACTGGTCCTCGACCCCTGAACCGAGGGGCCGCCCAAGGGCCGTCGCCGCGAGCGGCGGCCCTTAGTCCTTCTCGTGTTCCACGCCCACGATCTTCCCGGTGAGCGCGTCCACCTCGACCTCCTCGACTCCGGGCTTCCCCGCCACCGTCAGATCGAACGACCAGATCAACAGCCCGTGCTCCCGCTCGAGCTCGAGCTCCTTGACCGCGCTGCCGGGAACGCGCTTCAGGGCGATGGTCCTGGCGGAGTCCTCGGAGATCTTGGTCTGTGACAGGAGTTCTGCCGGCACGTCACGTTTATAGGCCGGCCCTGCGGGCTGCTGGGCGGCGAGGCCTCCCACCGTGGCCAGGGACAACGCGGCCACAAGACCACTGATGGATGTCATGATGCGGTTTTTCATGATGTCTCCCGAAGGGTGTAGTGCCGACCCCGGATCGCTACGAGCAGCGTCGGGACGGCGAACAAGGTGATCGGCGTGGAAAGCGCCAGTCCACCGATCACCGCGAGGGCGAGCGGTCGCTGCAGCTCGCTCCCTGCCCCGATGCCGAGGGCCAGCGGGAGCAAGCCGAACAGGGTGCACAGCGTCGTCATCAGAATGGGGCGGAGCCGCACGCGGGCTGCCTCCCGGATGGCGACCTCGAGCGCCACGTGCTCGGTCTGCATCCGCAGACGCGTGAAATCGAGCAGAATGATGCCGTTCTTCACGATCAGCCCGACCAGCAGGATCAGCCCCATGAACGACGCGACGTTCAGGGCCGTGCCGGTCACGAGGAGCAACCCCAGGGCGCCTACGAACGACACGGGTGCGACGAGCAAGACGACCAGCGGCTCCGCAAACGATTCGAACTGCACCACCATGACCGCGCAGACGCTGGCGACCGCGAGTCCGAGCACCAGCAACAGGGCGCGGAAGGCTTCCTGCTGGCTTGCGTACTGGCCTCCGAGGATGAGCCGCACCCCCGCGGGCGGGGCGTGCACGGCGAGCACACGCTCCACGTCGCCCATCACTCCGCCGAGCGAGCGGCCGCTCACGCCCGCCGTCATGGTGATCGTCTGCTGCTGGTTCTCCCGATCGAGGCCCATCCGGGACTCGGCCGGGGTGAACGTGGCGAGGCTGCCGAGCGGCGTGACGCGGCGCGCCCCGGCGCCTTGGACCGGGAGCGAGCGCAGCCGCAGCGGGTCGAACCGAACCGAATCGGGCGCCCGCACCCGCACGCCCACCGGCCGGTCTTCGGCTCGAATCTCCCCGGCGGGGACGCCCAGTAGCGCGGCGCTGACGGCGGTCCCGACGTCCGTCGGCGTCAACCCGATCCGGTCCGCCTCGGCCTGTTGCACGCGCATCATCAGCTCGGCGGAGGGCTCGCTCACGCCGTTGTAAAGGTCTTCGAGGCCGTTGATTCCCTGCAGATCCGGTGCCAACCGCCGCGCGTAGGCCTCGAGGGTGTCGAGTCGCTCGCCGAACAGCTTGATCTCGACCGGCTTTGCCGCACCGGCGAGATCGTTGATGACATCCGAGAGAATTTGCACGAACTCGATGCGCAGCCGGGGGACGGCGGCTGTAATCTGTCCGCGAACGTCGTCCATCACGGCGAAGATGTCCCGCGAGCGCTGGTTCGGCGGCGTCAACCGCGCCACGACGTCGCCGGTGTTCTGTGCGGTGGCGAAGAGACCGAGCTCGGCGCCTGTACGGCGCGACGTCCCCGTGATCTCCGGCGTCGCCGCCAGGATTTTCTCGGCGATGCCTACTTCGCGGTTGGTCTCGTCCAGCGCGGTGCCGCCCGGTGTCCAGTAGTCGAGCACGAACGCGCCCTCGTCCATTTCCGGCAGGAAACCCGTGCCGACGAAACGCCACAGTCCGATTCCCGCGACCACGAGCACCGCGGCCGCGGCGGCAATCCGGCGCGGGTGGTGCAGGACGCCGGCCAGCGCGCCTTCGTACGCGGGCGCCAGGGCGTCGAGCGCCCGCTCCACCCGCGCGAGCAAACCCGTCCGCGCCGCCTCCACTTCGTGCGCCGTGACGAACCGCTCCGCGAGCAGCGGGATAATGGTCAGGGCAAGGCCGAGCGACACGAGCACGGCCACCGTGAGCGTCGTGGCAAGGGCGGCGAAGAACTGCCCCACCACCCCTTGCAGCAAGCCGAGGGGCAGGAAGACGACCACGGTGGTGAGCGTGGACGTGGTGACGGGCCAGATCAGCTCCTGGACCGCCGCGCGAATGGCCTGCAGACGCCCGCCGGGCAATGCGAGATGCCGCGCGATGTTCTCGGTGATGACCACCGCGTCGTCGATCACGAGTCCGATGGCGATCGCCATCGCGCCCAGGGTCATCAGATTGAAGGTCTGCCCCAGGAGGCTCATCACGAACACCGTGATGGCCAAGGTCAGCGGAATCGCGGTCGCGCTGATCGCCGTGATGCGCCCGTGACGCAGGAACAGCAACAGGACCACCACCGCGAGCCCCGCGCCGAGCAGCATCGCGTCCCGCACCGAGCGGACGGCGTCCCGGACCAGCGCCGCCTGGTCGTAAACCGGCTTCAGGTGTACGCCAGGCGGCAACGCGGGGGCGATCGCCGCCACGATACGGTCCACGCTGTCGGCCACGGCCAACGTGTTGCCCCCGAGCTGGCGCGTGATGTTGATCAACGCCGCCGGCTTGCCGTCACCGGCGATGATCCGCACATGGTCCTCCGTCCCTACCTGCACGGTAGCGACGTCGCGCACCCGCAACCCGTTCGCGAGCACCACGGCGCCGATGTCCTCCGGCGCATGGGCCTCCTGGTCGGTCACGATGAGGTATTGCCGGTAGTCCTGCGCGACCCGACCCACGGCTTGAACGGTCACCGCCTGGCGGATCGCATTGGCGACGTCCGTGTACGTCATGCCCTGGGCCACCAGGCGGGCCGGGTCGAGGATGACCTCGATCTCCCGGACGTCCGAGCCCTGCACGTCCACGCGCCCGACCCCCGGAACTCGGGAGATGAGCGGCTTGATCTCGTAGCGGGCCAGGTCGTACAGCGTGGCCGCGTCGCCACCCTCCAGGTTGTAGGACAGGATGGGGAAGAGCGATGGCGTGAGCTGCTCGATTTCGATGCTCACGTCAGGCGGCAGCGTGCCGCTCGCCTGATTCACGCGCGCCCGCACCAGCTGCAGCGCGTAGGTCATGTCCGTACGGGGCGCGAAGGTGATCGAGATCTCGCTGGCGCCGCGGATCGAATGCGATCGAACGCGGGTCACTCCGGGCACGATGCTCACGGCCTCTTCGAGCGGCCGGGTGATGCTGAACACCACCTGGCGCGCGCCAAGGGTGGAGCCCTGGGCAATGACCACGATCCGGGAGAACGCCAGCTCGGGGTAGATCGCGGACGGCAGCTGAAACGCGGCCCACACGCCCGCGACGCTGAGCAATCCCACCAGGAGATAGACGAATCGGCGCTGCCGGCTCAGGACGTCGAACAGGGTCACCGCGCCGCCCGGACGATCTTCGTGCAGTCTTCGATGCCGTAGGCGCCGGTCGTGACGACCGTCTCGCCGGCCGTGAGGCCTTCGAGTATCTCGGCGAGCGACGCGTTGCGCGCGCCGACGGTCACGGCGCGTGTATGTGCGATGCCCCCGCTGTCCACGACAAACACCTGGAACCGGTCTCCAGACGGGACCAGGGCCGACACGGGCACGGTCACGGCCCGAGCGTGAACGGCGGTCACCAGCCTGCCGAATATCGATTCACCGATGCGCAGGGGCCGAACCGGCCGACTGATGCGGGCGCGCACGGCGACCGCGCGCGAGGTCGAATCGACAGCGGCGCCGACCGCGCTGACCGAGCCCTGCCCCACCACCTCACCGCCCTCTGCTGCGCCGGCCGTAACGCGCACCGAGTCACCACGGTGGATCTGCGCGGCCTGCGTCGGGCTCACATCGAACACCGCGTCCAGTGCAGCCACATCGACGACTTCCACGAGCGGCTGGCTCACGTCCACCGAGGCGCCGAGTACGGCGGTCATTCGCGTGACGACGCCGGCCAGCGGGGCCCGCAGGGTGGCGAGCTGCTGCGCGCGGCGGGCGTTGATAGCGGCGACCTGCGCCTGGGCCAGGTCCGCTGCCGCCTGATCGCTGTCCTTCTGAGGCAGGATGCCCGCCTGCGCTAGTCGCACCGCCCGGGCATAGGCGCGCTCCGAATTGGCGAGCGCGGTCTCGGCGCTGCGCGCCGCCGCGTCGAACGGCGCCCGCTCGAACGCGATGAGAGAATCCCCCTCCGCCACGCGCTGGCCGGGGGCGACGAAGATGTGGGCGACCCGCGTAGGCCCGGGCGCCGAGAGGTCCGCGAAATACGCCGGTCGCGGGGTCACGATGCCGATGGCGGTCACGACTTGCTCGAACGGCTGCAGCGCGGCTACGGCCGTTCCCACGCCACCCACCGCCGGTCCCGAGGAAGCTGTGTCGGCGGCGGTGGCGCTTGCCTGGCGCTCCCCGCGGCAGGCCGCGAGCGCTAGCGCCGCGGCGACGAAGCACGTTTTGGTGATCATGGCGACTCGGTTGCGGTGAGGAGGCGAACGGCTGCAGCGGCGTCGTTCGCCGCCGCGACGTCGTCGATGTAGCGGGCGAGCGCTTCACGCGCGTTGCGTTGGGCCTCGAGCACGTTCGGCAGAGCTACCACCCCCTCGGCATACGCCTGCAGCGACATCGCCGCGACCCGGTCCGCGCTCGAGAGCAGCCGGCGATCGCGCTCGAGCCGCGTGAGGGCCAGCGCGAATCCGCGCCGTACGCGCGCCAGCTCGGCGCCGCTCTCCCGTCGCGCGAGGTCCAGGCTGGCCTGCGCGCGATCGCGCGCCGCCGCCGCCTGCCGCACCTCGCCGCCGTTCCAGTTGAACAACGGCAGCGGCAGTGAGAAACCGATCGTCGGCAGGAGGCCGCGCTGCCCGCCGGGATCGTCGGTGTCGAAGCCCACCTGGAGGCTCGGGGCGGCGAACACGCTGCGATGGGCGAGGCTGAGCGCGCGCTCCGACGCGCGGAAGCTCGCCGCGGCGGCCGCCACGGGCAGCGGCTCACCCGCCGGCGCCGGGATGCTGTCCGCCGGTGGTGCGAGCGAGTCGGCGAGGGTGATGGTCACCTCTTCCGCGGGCAGTCCCATCGCGAGCTGCACCGATAGATGGGCCTGCACGGCGGCGATCGAATCGTCCGCGGCGACGTTCTCGAGCTGTCCCGCGTTGACCGCGGCGAGCCGGACATCCAGCTCGCTCACATCCCCCACTTCGCGCCGCAGCTGCGCCATTTTGCGGAGGCTGTCGGCGTCGAGCGCGTTGCGACGGGACAGACGCGCGCGGGCGAGGGCGGCGAGCGCTCGCGTGTAGGCCGTATCGACGTCGAACCGGATCGCGGCGCGCTCGAACGCAAAGTTGTATCGGGCGGCGTCACGCGCCGAGGCGGCGGCGCCGATCCGCGCCGAGCGGATCCAGGGCAGGTCGAGGGGCAGATCGGCGGTGACGTGATAGTGGGGGACGTCCCTGGAGTAGCTCCCCAGCGCGGTGGGGTTGGGATAGAGCCGTGCGGCATGCAGCGCGCCGCTGGCCGCCGCCGTGTCCGCGCGACCGAACGCCGCACGCGCGCCGCGCGCCAACGCGGCGGCGACTGCCTGCTCGCGCGTAACCGGCTGCTGGGCCGAAAGCGAAACGGCCGGCGCGCTGCACAGCGCGATGGCCGGCAGGCCAAGGGATAAGAGGTGCTGCTGCAGTGACATGTTGAGGTGACAAGCTACCTGCCGAACCTGTCAGGAGGCTGACAGTCCCGTCACCGCCATCCCGCTGCTACTCGCTACAGAGCCCAACTGGCTCTCGGTCGGCTCCGCTCAGCAAAACCAGGGCTCGGTGAGCCGCGCGGGAATAGGCCGTTCCGGGGGCGGTTCCCGGAATGCCCCCCTCGCCCCGCCTTTCCCGGCCCGGTCGAAGGCCAGGGCGCGGATTCGCCCGAACGTGACCGCCGGATCCGCGCTCGCGCGCGCGCCGGCCTCGGCCAGGGCGCTCACCTCGCGCTGCAGCGCGTCCATTCGCGGGTCGGGATGGACCCAGCGATACGTGAAGCCGGGGGCGTCCAGCTCCCGCAGAAACGGCTGGATACCGGGGTGGGAAAGGAGCAACGAGCCCGGCGGAACGAGTAGCCGGATGGCGAACTGGACGGGATCGACCTGGTCGACCAACCCCTCGGACGTCACCCAATCGAGCAGCTCGAGGTAGTCCTCGATCGTGGCCCAGGGAGTGAACGGAACGAACGAGGGCCGGAGCGCGATCCCGGCGCGGCGCAGGACGTCGAGCGCGACTTGCACGTCCGCGCGGGTGTGTCCCTTCTCGAGGTTGGCCAGCACCGTGTCCGACAGCGATTCGACCGCCGACACCACGAACACGCAGCCGGTGGCCGCGAACTCGGAGAGCATTTCGCGGTGGCGGACGAGGTGCTCGACCTTGGCCGTGAAGTCATAGGTGAGGGCTGGAAATTCGGCGTGCAGGGCGCGCACCAGCTTCGCCGCATGCCCGGGGCCATTCAGGAAGTCGGGATCGCCGAATGTGACGTGCCCGGCACCGTCCGCCACCAGTCGCCGCACGTCTTCGAGCACGACGTCACGGGGCACCGCGAAGAAGCGCCCGCCGTACACCGGCGGAATAGGACAGTGCAGGCAGCTGTGCAGACAGCCGCGGCTGGCTTCGACATAGCCCGCCGGAATGCGCCGGCCTTCCCGCAACAGGCTCGCGTACCGCGAGAGCGCCGGGAGTCCGTCGCGCCGGGGGACCGGGAAGGACAGCCGATCGAGCGTAGGTCGCACGCGGGAGAATGGCTCCTCTCCCCTATCGAGCCGCTCCGCCAACGTAACCAGCGCCCCTTCAGACTCCGCGCTCAGCACGGTATCCGCATACGCGCCGAGCAGCTGCTCCGCGTTGAGCTCGGCATACAGACCATGGCACACGATGTGACAGGTGGAGTTGACCCGGCGGATCCGCTCGGCGGCGCGCACGCCCAGGCGCAGCGCCGTATGCATCGGCACGGCGATAGCGACGAGCCTGGCGCGACGGACCTTAGCTTCGTCGAGCGGCTCTACGGCGAGGTCGATGGTCGCCGGGGCGAAGCCGGCCCGTTCGAGAAACGCCCGTGGCCACGCCAGGCCGAGCGGCTGGTGGCCCAGCTCGTAGCACGACAGCAGTAGGACGGCGCCCGGCTCGCGCAGCGAGGTCAAGGGGGCGGCGTCCTTTCGGCGAAGCGCAGCAGGAAGGCTCCGCTCAAGAGGCCCACGGCAACCCACACCAGCCAGCGCGCGTCGATCGCTGTCCCCAGGAGGCCGACACCCAACCCGACGCCGCCCAGCCACGCTTTGAGCTGAAAGAACCGTGTCACTTTTTGAGGAATGCCTGCAGGGCCGCGCGGAAGTCTGGCGTGGTGCGGCTCACCGCGTTGACGTCCGCTCCCAGTCGGATCGCCTCCTCGAATGGCAGGCCGTCGAGCTGGTAGAACTGCTGTTTCGTGAACGCCAGGGCCGACGGGCTGGCGGCGGCCAAGGCGCGCAGCACCTCGCCCACCTGATCCTCGAAGTCCGAGTCCTCGTACACGCGCGACACCAGCCCCAGCCCCGCCGCCTCCGAAGCGCCGAGGATCCTGCCCGTGGCCGCGAGATCGAACGCGACCTTCTCGCCCGTGGCACGTTTGAGCAACGTCATGACGATGGCCGGCACGAAGCCCCGCTGCACCTCAGGGTACCCGAACTTGGCGGACTCCGTGGCCAGCACGAGGTCGCACGCGGTGGCCAATCCGCAGCCCCCGGCGAGCGCCCGGCCGTGCACCACGGCCACGATCGGCTTGGGAATGCGGCGCATGCGCACGAAGATCTCGGCGAAATGCAGCGCCGCCTGCCGGTTCTCCTGGACGCTCTGGTCCGCGGAGGCGAGCAGCTCGTTCAGATCCATGCCGGCGCAGAAGTCGCCTCCAGCGCCGCGCAGCGCTACGACGCGCACGGCCGCGTCGAGATCGGCGCGCTCCAACAGCGTGAGCAGGGCGTCGATCATCGGGGTGTCGATCGCGTTCTTCTTTTCCGGGCGGTTGAGCGTTGCCGTGAGGATCCCGCCGTCGAGCGTGGCCAGCACCCGGTCGCTCACTTGGGGGGCTCCAGCTCGAGCCGCAACAGGGCGGTCGAGAACACCTTGCCCTGGGCGTCGGTCTTGAGTGAAATCGTGCCGCCGCCGTCCAGCGCGCCGTGCAGCAGGAAGTTCAGGGCGTGCAGGTTGGGCAGCTCGAAGCGCTCGACCGGGCCGGAGATCATGCCCTTGAAGTGCCGGGCGACGCGCGCCGCCGTTACATGCTTCACCAAGATCGGGTAGTACTCGGGCTTGAGCGCGATCAGTCCGACGTTAGCCGTGTCCCCCTTGTCACCCGAGCGCGCGTGGGCGATGTCCAATAGTCGGACGCGCCGTGCCCTTCTCGTTGCCTTCTTTCTCATACCTGCACGACCTCGACGCACGGTTCCACCATGCGCTTATAGATGAGCGCGGGCCAGTACGCCACGATCTCCTCCGGCTTCGGACGCCCGCCCGCGAACCCCGTGACGCTGGGTGGTCCGTTCAGAATCAGGGGTGCGATCTCGCGCGTGAAGCGCTCCACCGCGGCCTTGTCGGGCGAGCGGACGCCGATCCGCAGTTGCACTTCCGGCAGCTGGTCGAGCGGCGCGCCGGCCCGCGCCAGCGGGCCGTGGGTCGCATCGGCGCCGACGAACTCCGTCAGCACCGCCTCGAACTTGAGGCCGAGGTTGGCGAGCCGCTGTCGGAGAATGCGGTCCGCGGCCTGAGCCTTCCGGTAGGCGTCCGGCCATGCGTACACCAGCGTGCCGACCGCCTTGTAGCCGTAGAAGTAGCCGATCGACACTTTGAGCTTGTCGGTGGCTGGTCGCCCCCTCACTCCCGAGACGCGAACCCGATCTTTCCCCCGCTGCTCGAGCTGAATCGTGGTGAAATCCGCGATGCCGTCGGGCGTGATGTATTCGGCGGGATTCCCCATCTCATACACGAGCTGCTCCTTCACGCCCGCCACGCTGATGCGACCGCCGGTGCCGGGATGCTTGGTGATCTCGAATGTCCCGTCCGCAGCCGCTTCGACGATCGGGTAGCCGACGTTCGCGAGGTCGGGGATCCCGTCCCAATCCACCAGGCAGTTGCCCCCGCTGCACTGCGCGCCGCATTCGATCGTGTGACCGGCGACGGTCCCGGCGGCGAGGAGATCCCAGGCGTCAGGCCGCCACCCGAACGTGTGAATCATGGGCGCGAGCGTGAGCCCGGTGTCGGTGACGCGTCCCGTGACGACGATGTCCGCGCCGCCGCGCAACGCCTCCACCACGGGCCAGGCGCCGAGATACGCATTGGCGGACACGACCCGGTCCCGTACCTCGGACAGGGGTCGTCCGGTGTCGAGGTTCCTGAGCTCGTGCCCGCGGGCCAACAGTCCGTCCAGCCGCCCCAGCAGATCGTCGCCCGTGACGACCCCGATCCGCACCTTGCCACCGAGCCGAAGCCGCCGCGCGGTCTCGGCCACCGCCTGCGCGCAGGCGGGGGGGTTCACCCCTCCGGCGTTGGCGGTGATCTTAATCCCCCGCTGCGCCGCGATCGGCAGGATTCGCTCCATCAACGGGATGAAGTCTTTCGCGTACCCGAGCGACGGATCGCGTGACTTCTGCTTCTGCAGGATGGACATCGTGACTTCGGCCAGGTAATCCATCATCAAGTAGTCGATCGGTCCGCCCGTTACCTGGCGATACGGTGCCTCGAGCCAGTCGCCCCAGAACCCCTGCCCCGCGGCGATGCGCACCGAGGCGGGCTGCGGTTTCACGGACTGACCACCACTCGGCGCGCCGCATCGGGGCCGCCTCCCGATGCGCGTACCTTCAGCTCGATGAGCGGCGCAAACCCCTCGGGCAGGTTGAGGTCCCGCGGCCGCTGCGTCGGAAGCGGAGCGCGTCCGCCCGGAAGCACAGTGATGTCCCGGCCGTCGCCCAGCGGGCGCGGCTCGCGCAGCAGGAAGCGCACCCGCACCGTCGCCCGCCATGGATGCACGCCCTTGTCGCGGGCGAAGCCGGGATACAGCTCGACCGTGAGAGGGTGGCCCTGGAGCGCCGCAGGAACCGCGAAGGCCTGCCGTCCGAACGCGTACTCGAGCGGGCCCTGGGAGACCTGTTGTCCAGCGGAATCGAATTCGGTGACGCCGAAATCGGTGAACTCGCGCCATTGCTCGCGCGGAACCTCCACTTCGACGAGCGCCGTGGCGGCCCAGTCGGGCACCGAGACCGTGAGGCTTTCGGGCGTCGCGCCACGACCCGCCACGTCCAGAGCGTGCTCTGCGCCGACCAAGGACTGCGTAAGACGCCCGGTGACGGTCGCCGGGCCGGGGTTCGCCGCTTCCCGGTCCCCGAGTGCCAGCGGCGCGAGCTGCACGCGGACCGTCGCGACCGCCCCGGAGCGGGGCGGCGCGACGACGTCCAGCTCGTACACACCGGCCACCGCGTCCTCCGCGCGGACAACGAACCGCGCGGTGCCCGCCTGGGATCCGCCGAGCGGGACGATCGAATCGCGCGCCAGGTCTCGAAATGGCGCGCCATTGGGCTCGTACAGGATCGCCTTGGCCCTCTGCTTTCCGGAGTCCGGGAGCGTGACGGTGGCGACCACGGTCGCGCCGGTCTGTCCGACGCGGAGGAAGTAGCGACGCACCTGGCCGGGGCCGACCGTACGCCGCTCGTCGGACACGGGCTTCTCCGCGAGGTCGTACGGGACAGCCACGACGTTGACGAGTCGGAACAGCGGGCCGGCGAGGGCATCGCTGGGATTCCAGGCCGTCACGGTTCCCACATACACCCCCGGCGCGGCGAGCGCGGAGGCGGCGTAGGTCAGGGGGATCTCGGTCTCGCGAGCTCCTGCCGGCAGCATCGCGGGCACAGTCAGCCACGACGCGTCGCTCTTCAACGAGAACTGCGCCGCCCGCAGCCCGGTGACGTGGCGCGCGCGGAACGTTTCGATCGTATCCGCGGGCCCCCCGAGACCCGCGCGCCGAAACGCAGCCGATCCGCCGCCCGTCGTCGCCCGCACGACGTAGCCCGAGCCCTGATGGCCGGCGAGCAGCCAACGATAGGCTCGCTCGAGCTGCGGCAGGCCGGCCCCCTGATCGAGCACGCTGGCGCCGGGCAAGCCGGCCGCACCGGCGCGGAGCGCCGCGCTCACCTCGGCGCCGCCCGGCCGGCGTCCCTCCTGCACCAGCGCCGATATGAGGCACGCCGCCAGACCGGACACATAGGGAGCGGACATGCTCGTGCCGGCCTTGATCTCGTTTCCCGTATCGAAGGAGGGTACGGTCGAGAAGGCCCACCCCGGTGCGAGCAGGTCGGGCTTGCCGAACCGTCCGCCGCGCCCGCTGAACGAGCCGACGAAGTCCCCTGCCACCGGCGGGGCGCCGTCCTCCTCGAGCGGCAGGTAGATGCCCGGCAGCGCCGCGCCCACGGAAACGGCCAGGTCGGCCGACCCGGGCAGACCCACGGTGGAGAGCCCAGGCCCGTCGTTGCCCGCGCTGATCGCGAACACGATCCCCGGATGGGCGACGACAAATGCGTTGACGATCGAGTCCATGACGGCGCGTTCGCCGGGCTCGTTGCCGATTCCCCAGCTCAGGTTCAGCACGAGCGGCAGGTTGCGCTGCTCCGCGAAGCGGGCGGCGTACTCCATCGCGTGTTGGATGCTGCCGGTCGTCGAGATACCGCCCCGTGCGTCGTTCGCGATCTTCAACCCGAGCAGTTGCGCGCCCGGTGCAACGCCGTCGAAGCCCGCCACGTCGAACAGGTTGTGCCCCGCGGCGATGCCCGCGACATGCGTGCCGTGCGCGTTGTTGTCGAACACGAAGGCGAGGGTCGGCACGCCGTTCACTTCGCCAACGTTGGCGGCCAGGGTGATCGGCTTCGAGCCGAGCGCGATCACCTCGCGGCCCTGGCGATAGTCGTGCAGCGGCATCTCGTCTTCGAACGAGCCGTCCAGGTTCGTGTCCAGGAACGCGACCCAGCCATCCGTTGCCTTCACCACGATGACGGGAAAGGCATCGCTGTTGGTCCCGTCCCCGTTCAGATCGGCGCCTGGCATCTTCCCCAGCGGGCGCTCGGCCAGCGTGCCGGCGTACCACGTGTTTGCGGTCGTGAGCCGGCCGATCCGACCGGCCCCGGAAAGTGCCCGGCCGGAGATCGAGATGGTACCGTCCCCCGTCGGCGTGACGGGTGTGAGCCGCACCACTCCCTCGCCGGAGAAATCCCGCACATCCAGCAGCTTGGGCGCGCCGGTGCTGGTGACAATCAGTCCGTTCACGCCGGGATCCACGCCCGTGTCCAGGATGCCGATCAGGACGCCGCGCCCATCATAGGTAGGGTGCTTGGCGCGGAAGTCGTCTACACCCGCACTGTGGAGCGGCATCAGGCCGACGAGCAGCGCGCGCGCCGGCGGCAAAATGGGGAGCCGGGTCGCGACGCCTGTGGCGGTCGGCGGGGGCGCGGTAGGGGACGCCGGAGGAGGCGTGGGCGCCGAGGAGGCCGGCGTCGGTCGCGTGGCCGGCGGTGGAGCAGAGCTGCCGCAGGCGGCGGTGAGCGCGAGGAGCAACAACGGGATGCCGCGTGATCTCATGGCTGGCTCGGCAGCACGAAGGCCCCGACGTGCGGGCCGGTGAATTCGCCGGTTGTCTCGAGGAGGAAAGCGAGCGTATCGCGGGTTTCCTCCGGGAGCACGATCGCGTCCACAAAGCCCCGGGCGGCGGCGAACCTGGCGTCGAGCTGATGCTCGTAATCCGCGCGCATCGCGTCGACGGCGGCGGCGTTGTCGGGCTTCGCCGCATCGTTCCCGAAGACCGCCTGGATCGCCGACTCACCCTCCATCACTCCCATCCTTCCGGTCGGCCATGAGACGATGAAGTCGGGATCGAACCCCTGCCCCGCCATGGCATAGTAGCCCGCTCCCGAGGCATGGTTCACGGTGAGCACGAGTTTGGGCACCGTTGCCGTTGCCATGGCTTCGACGAAGCGTGCCCCCGCGCGAATGATCCCGGAGTGCTCCGCTTCGGTGCCGACCATGAACCCCGACACGTCCTGCACAAAGAGGAGGGGGATCCGCTCGCGGTCGGCGTTCTCGATGAAGTAGGCCACCTTCTCGGCGCTCTCCGTGTAAATGATTCCCCCGATCTTCGGGGCCTCGCCCTTCTTGCCCTTGATGACCCCGCGCGAGTTGGCGATCACGGCCACCGTCCGCCCCTCGATCGCGCCGTGCGCGCAGATCATCTCGGGCGCGAGGTCGGGCTGGAACTCGTCCAGCTTTCCCGCATCGAGCACGCAGTCGAGCACGGCGCGGACGTCGTAGCTCATGCGGTGGTCGGACGGCAGCAGGTCGTACAGGTCTTTGGGGTTGCGTTTCGGCTTGCCGCCCGGGGCGGGAGGTCGGAGCGTACGCGGCAGGCGCTCGACGTATTCCCGGATGCGGACCAGACATTCCCGATCGTCCTTTGCGCGATAGTGCGCCACCGCGCTTACCGCCGTATGTGTCGCCGCGCCGCCCAGCGACTCCGCGTCCACCGTCTGCCCGGTCGCGCCCTTCACGAGGTTCGGGCCTCCCAACCCCATGAACGACGTGCCTTCGACCATGAAGATGACATCCGACAGGGCGGGCAGGTATGCCCCGCCGGCGATGCACGGTCCCATGACCGCGGCGATCTGTGGCACGCGCAGGTAGTGTCGCATGATCGAGTTGTAATAGAAGATCCGCGCCGCGCCGTACTGGCCGGGGAACACCCCGCCCTGGTACGGCAGGTTCACGCCGGCGGAGTCCACGAGGTAAATGATCGGGATACGCTGGCGCATCGCGATCTCCTGGGCCCGGAGGATCTTCTTGATCGTTTCCGGCCACCACGAGCCTGCCTTCACGGTGGCATCGTTCGCGACCACCACCACCGGGCGGCCCGCGATCCGCCCGAGACCCGTGACGACGCCGGCCCCGGGCGCCTGCCCGTCGTACTGGTCGAACGCGACCAAAAGGCCGATTTCGAACCAGGCCGCGCCCTGATCGAGCAGCGCTTCGATCCGCTCGCGGGCGGTCAGCTTCCCCTGCTCGTGCTGGCGGCGCACCTTGTCGGGCCCGCCGCCCTGCTCGAGGCGCGCTTTGAGCTCGCGGTATTCCGCGGTCAGCGTTTTAAGACGGCTCAAGGGAGACGGGGGTGGAGGTGGGGGTCACGCCGAGACATGCTCGGCCGCCCACTCTTCGATGTATTTCACCAGGTCTGCTGTAGGGGTGCCGGGTCCGAACAACCGCCCAATCCCCTGTTGCCGCAGCGTGGCGATGTCTTCCGGAGGAATGATCCCACCGCCCGTTACCAGCACGTCGTCCCGTCCGGCGTCGACGAGCAGCTGCTTGACGCGCGGGAACAGGGTCAGGTGCGCGCCCGAGAGGATCGAGAGGCCCACCACGTCGACGTCCTCCTGCATGGCCGCCTGCGCGATCATCTCCGGGGTCTGATGGAGGCCCGTGTAGATGACCTCCATCCCCGCGTCGCGCAGCGCCGCCGCCACGACCTTGGCGCCGCGGTCGTGCCCGTCCAGGCCGGGCTTGGCGACCAGCACCCGGATGGGGCGTTTCGAGCCGGGCATCAGCGGCGGAACCGCAGCAGGCCGGCGAGCCCGTCCACCACGCGGCGCGCGCGCTCGTCGTACACGACGTCGACCTGGACGCGCTGGGCGAGGGCCTCCTCTACGGCGTCGTCGATGTGGGAGTCGTCGTCCTGACCGTCGGCGAGCAGGGTGCGCACCTGGCCCCGCTGGAGCGCCTTGAGCGTCTGGTCGATGCCGTTCACCGCCCAGCCCGTGCCGACGCCTTCACGCACCGCCTCGGCGTGCGCGCGCTCCCAGGCGCGCTCTCGCTCCTCGCGCAACGAGAGGGCCGCCTCGCGAACTTCGGCCGCCGTGACCCGCTTGGGGTTCAAGCGCACCACGCCGAGCACCAGGTCGTGGAGGTATGTGTGCAGGTGCGGCAGCAGGGCAGCCGCGTCCACCCCGATGCCGGCGACCACGAGCCCGGCAAGCGGGCGCTGGGTGTGGATCTGGAAGATGCGATCCGCCACCTGCGCGTAGTGTCGCTGCCGCTCGACGCGGATCCGCATGTGGTAGTTGTGCTCGCCGAAGCCGCCCGCCAGCATGTTGCCCCGCTTTGCCTGCCGCTCGCCGTGGAACTTCCCCGGCCGCGTGGCCTCCGCAGTCAGGCTGGGCAGCTCGCCGACGTCGTAGGCCGTGACCTCGAAGAACCGCGCGCTGGTGCGGTCGCACGCGGCGACGAGGATGGTGCCGAATTCCTCCTCGAGGGCCACGAGCTCTCGCACCAGGGGCACCGGTGCAACCGCGAGCCGCGAGCGGTGAACGTGGGGCAGCGGGAGCGCCTCGAACAGATCGAGCGGGCCGCATGCAAACAGCGCGATCCCGCGCGCCGGCGGCAGCCGTGTCGGCTCCCCGAAGTAGCCTTGCACGCGCTCCAGGTCGGCCGCCACCTGGGCCCGCATGGCGCGGTCGAGCTCCTGTCGCTGCAGGGCGGCGAGCGCTTCGCGAATGCGGTTCTTGATCTTGATCAGGTACTTGCCCCGGGTCTTGTCCCGCGGCTCGAGCTTCAAGTAACACGACACTACCTGATACGCGCCGGGCGAGACGCGCGACAACCGCTCGACGGCGGCACGCACGGCGCTCTCGCTGGCGGAAATCGGCTGTGCGGACATGGTCTAAAAGAATACCGGTTCGCGGTAGGCGCCGTAGACGCTTTCGAGCGCGTGCCGGATCTCGTACAGGGTGCAGTAAGCGCGAGCGCAGTTCAGCATCGGGCCGATCACGTTCTCGTCGGCGCGGGCGGCGCGGCGCAATGCCTCGAGCCGTTCCGCGACGCTCGCGTTGTCGCGCTCGGCCCGGAGACGCGCGAGCCGGCGCCGCTGGCCCTCCTCGGTGTCACCCGACACCTTGAGGATCTCGACGGGGTGATCGTCCGCGCTGAGGTAGTCGTTCACACCGACCAGAATGCGCCCGCCGGCCTCGACGTCGCGCTGGAACTCCTCCGCGGAGCGGGCGATCTGCCGCTGGAACCAGCCGGTTTCGATTCCCTTCACGACGCCGCCCACCGATTGGATCTCGGCGAACAGGCCCTCCGCTTCGCGCTCCAGCCGGTCGGTGAGCGACTCGACGTAATAGGAGCCGCCGAACGGGTCGATCACCTCCGCGACACCCGTCTCGTGCGCGATGATCTGCTGGGTCCGCAGGGCCAGGCGGACGGCCTCCTCGGTCGGGAGCGCCAGCGTTTCGTCCAGTGAGTTGGTGTGCAGCGACTGCGTGCCGCCGAGCACCGCCGCGAGCGCCTGGTAGGCCACCCGGACCAGGTTGTTCATGGGCTGCTGCGCGGTGAGCGTGACTCCCGCGGTCTGGGAGTGGAACCGCATCATGGCGGAGCGCGGATGCTTCGCGCCATAGCGCTCCTGCATGTGGCGAGCCCAGATCCGGCGGGCGGCCCGGAGCTTCGCGATTTCCTCGAAAAAATCGTTGTGAATGTCCCAGAAAAACGAGAGGCGCGGCGCGAACGCGTCCACGTCCAACCCGCGGGCGATCCCCCGCTCCACGTAGGTGAATCCGTTGGCCAGGGTGAACGCGAGCTCCTGCGCCGCCGTGGCGCCCGCCTCGCGGATGTGGTAGCCCGAGATCGAAATCGTGTTCCACAGCGGCGTGTGCGTGGCGCACCACTCGAACATGTCCACGATGATCTTGAGCGCGGGCTCCACTGGATACACCCAGGCGTGCTGGGCCATGTACTCCTTGAGGATGTCGTTCTGCACAGTGCCGCGCAGCGCCGTGCTCGCCACCCCCTGCTTCTCGGCTGCGGCGACGTAGAAACAAAACAGCATGGCCGCCGGCCCATTGATGGTCATCGAGGTGGAGACCTGATCGAGCGGGATGCCGCGGAACAGGTCCTCCATGTCGGCGAGCGACGAGATCGCGACGCCGCACTTGCCCACCTCGCCTTCGGCGCGCGGATGGTCGGAATCGTACCCCATGAGTGTGGGGAAATCGAACGCCACCGAGAGACCGGTCTGCCCGTGCTCCAGTAGAAACTTGTAACGGCGGTTCGTGTCTTCGGCGCTTCCGAACCCTGCGAACTGCCGCATCGTCCACAGCTTGCCGCGGTACATCGTGGGATGGATGCCGCGCGTGAAGGGGTATGCGCCCGGCGCGCCCAACCGGGTGCGCGGGTCGAAGCCGGGCAAGTCGTCCGCCCTATAGACGCGCTGCTTCTCGCTGCCGCTCATCGGGTCGCGCCCCCGCCGGCCTTCACTTGATCGAGGATCTCCGCCGCCACGTCGTACGGGCTCCGCCGGCCGTCGGCCACCTCGTCCAACCGCAACGCCAGCAGCTCCTCCACGCGCGTGCCTTCCAGTAGCCAGCGTCGCACGCTGCGCTCCAGCACGGCGCGCGTCCGCGCAGCCAGGCGCTGCCGCCGCCGCTCGGCGAGCCGGCCGCCCGCTTGAAGATAGGAGTAGTGGCGATCGAGAGCAGCCGCGAGCTCGTCCACTCCTTCGCCCGTCGACGCCACGGTGCCGAGCACCGGGGGCTCCCAGCCGTCGGAGGGTGCGGCGGAGGGACGCTCCGCCCTCCGATGGTGTGGGGCGACATGACGGAACGCATTCCCCCGGCGGATGCCGAGCATGACCTCGACCTCCTGTCGAAACTTGTCCGCGCCCGGCCGGTCGCTCTTGTTCACCACGTAAATGTCCGCGATCTCCATGACCCCGGCTTTCAGCGCCTGAATCCCGTCGCCCGATTCGGGCACCAGCACGAGCACGGTCGTCTCGGCGCTGCGCGCGATGTCGAGCTCCGTCTGCCCCACGCCCACCGTCTCTATGAGTACGCGCTCGAAGCCGAATGCCTCGAGCAGATCGGCGACTTCCTCCGTGGTAGTGGCGAGCCCGCCCTGCGCCCCCCGGGTCGCCATCGAGCGGATGAACACGCCCGGGTCGAGGCTGACCGATTCCATCCTTATCCGGTCGCCGAGCAGTGCGCCCCCCGTGAACGGGCTGGTCGGATCCACCGCCACGACGCCGACGGAAAAGCGCTGGGCGCGGAACCGCTGGATCAGCGCTTCCGTGAGCGTGCTCTTGCCCGCGCCGGGGGGACCGGTGATGCCCACCCGCCGCGTACTGCCGCGCCCGAGCAACCCGTGCGCGTGGGACAGCACCTGCTCGAACCCGTCGCGCTGGTTTTCGACCAGGGTAATGGCGCGCGCCAAGGCGGCAGGCTCACGCCGGGCCAGCCCCTCGAGAATCCGCTCGGTCGTCACGCAAGACCCATGCTTCAGATTCGCTCTTCGGCCCGCTCGAGCGGCACGGTGCGCACCGGCCCGGGCCGCACGGCGACGCGCTCCACCCGGGTGGCGGTTGCGGCAAGAATGTCGAACTCCAGCCCGTGCAGCGCGAAGCGCTCACCCGGCCGGGGTATCCGTCCCAGCGCCTGCACGAGCAACCCCGCCACGGTCTGGACTCCCCGCGTCTGCAGCGTGACTCCGAGCTCCTGCTCGAGCCGGCTGGCCGCGGCGCTTCCCTCCAGCTCGACGATCCGCACCGGGGGCTCGTCGGTGGGAGGTGGGCCGCCCGGTTCGAAGATTTCCGATACCAGGTCGCGGAGCAGATCCTCGAACGTTACGAGTCCCGCCGTCCCGCCGAACTCGTCCAGCACGACGGCGAGGTGACTCTGGCCCCGCTGCATGTCCAGCATGAGGTCGGCCGCCCGCGTCGTCCCCGGTACGACTAGCGCCGGCAGCACCGGGACGGGCGCGTCGGGCGGTAGGCGCAGCAAGTCGAAGGCATGCGTCACGCCGATGACTTCGTCGAGCGATCCCCGGTACACCGGATAGCGGCTGTAGCCCGATTGCAGGCACACGTGCGCCGCTTCCGCCGCGAGCAGGCCCTCGGGAATCGCCACGATCGAGGTGCGGGGCGTCATCAGCTCGCGTACCGGCCGGTCGGCGAAGGCCAGCACGCCCGACACGACCGCCATCTCGTCCGCGGAGGCGAGCGCCTCCGTGTCGGCATTCGTGAGCACCGCCGCGAGCGTGGTGCGGGTCGAGGGATCGCGCCAGGGGACGAAAGGCGCGAACGCGCGGCCCAGCCTGTCGAGCCGCGGCGCCGCGTGCGCCACGATTGGCTCCGCCCAGCGCCGGCCCACCACGCGGGGGACGAGGTACGCGGCGCTCACGAGCAGCGGGATACCGAGCACAATCGTAAAGACGCCGAGGACTGTGGGGGTCGTGCGGGCGAGCAGTGCGGGAATCGCGGCGGCGGCGCAGATGATGCCGACGGTGGTCAGGGCGTTGGCCGTCGCGAGCACCCGCCCCGGGTTCTCGAGCACCCCGGCGGCGCCCCCGGCACCGCGCAGCTTGTACGACACCCAGCGGGTGAGCTCGAGCTGGCTCACGGCCGCCGCGGCGACGCCGACGGCGGCGGACGCGGCCGCGAGGATCAACCCCGACACGAGCAGCAAGGCGGGGAGGGTCACCGTTGCCTCTGGAGCAGCACGCTGCTCACCCGGCGCCGGTCCACCCGTTCCACGACGACCTGATAGCCGTCCAGGGTCAGCTCGTCCCCGGCGCGGGGCACGCGCCCCAGCACCGAGTACACCAGCCCGCCCACGGTCGAGACCTCCGGGTGCTCGAACGGGCGCCCCAGCGCTTGCGAGAGATCGTCGAGCGTGACTCGTCCGTCCACCCAGTAGCGGTCTCCCTCCTGCCGGATCGACGGCTTTTCGCCCACGTCGTGCTCGTCGTGGATCTCGCCGACGATCTCCTCGAGGATGTCTTCGAGTGTGATGAGCCCCGACGTACCGCCGAACTCGTCGACCACGATCGCCAGGTGCGCCGGGCCCCGCTGGAAGTCGCGCAGCTGGCTGTCGAGGGTTTTCGTCTCCGGCACGAAGGCCGCCGGCCGCACGAGATCCTGCCAGCGCGCGGCGGCCGTGCCCTCCCCACCGATACCCATGGCGAACGGTACGAGATCCTTTGCGAACACGACGCCGGAGATGTTGTCGGGCGTACCGTCGTACACGGGGAGGCGCGAGTGCTCACTCTGCCGGAACGCCTCGACCACCTCGTCGCTCGCCGCCGCGAGATCCACGGCGACCATGTCGAGGCGAGGCGTCATGACCTCATCCACACGTGTGTCGGCCAGCGTGAACACGCCGAGCAGCATGTCGCGCTGCGCGGCGCCGAGGTCCGGCTGGAGGGGGCGCGGTGTCGCGACGAGGACATGGAGGCCCTTGTCCACCCAGGCGAGGAGCCACATGAGGGGGCCGAACGGGGCGAGGGTGCGGCGCGCGAGCGGCAGCGCGCTCGCCGCGAGCTCGGGCGCGACCCGGGCCAGGCTGCGCGGCAGCGCGTCCCCGACGATGAACAGGAACGTCGCCGCCACGGCCCAGCTACCGAGCGCCTGCGCCCAGGGGCGGTCCCACCAGCCGAGCGCGTGACCCGCGGCCACCGCCCCGAGGACCAGCAGCGCGAGTCGGCCGACATGGAGCGCGCGGTGCAGCGGCACGCGAGCGCCGACGGTCGTGGGCGGCGCGTCGCCCAGCGTATGGAGCGCCTCGCCCACGGCGGCTTCCTCACCCAGCGCCAGGAGCCCGGCCCAGAGCGCCGCGCCCGCGCCCACCAAGGCGCCCCCGAGGGTCAACGCCGCGGCGGTGAGCGTCACCGGTCCGCCCCGCCCGCGAGCAGCCGGCGCACGTAGCGCTCCTGGCGGCCCCACATCGCGGACCGAGTGCGGCCCGGCCCGTCGGGGTGATCGTAGCCCAGGACGTGCAACGTGCCGTGCACCGCCAGCCGGACCAGCTCCTCGTGCACCCTTCCCTCTTTCGCCTTTTCCCCTCCCCCGTTCTTCACCCAGCGCTCGGCGGCGGCGGGACAAATGTACACGTCCCCGAGGAGGGAACCGTCGGGTTGTGGGAGCGCGAAGGCGAGGACGTCGGTCAGACTACGCCGGCCAGTGGCGCGGCGATTGAAACGGCGCATCGCGTCGGCGTCGAGCAGTGTGAGCTCCACGCGGGCGCGGGCGCGTTCCCAGGCCAGGACTTGCCTGACCGCGCGCTCAAGCCAAGGCCTTAGGCTGCCACGTCGCCGTGATGCCGCCACTGGACTCCGGATAGTCGATGCGGTTGTGGTACATGCCGCTGATGATGCGCACGAATTCCTGTTTCACCTGGTCGATTTGCCGCAGCGTCATGGGCGCTTCGTCGAGCTGACCGGCGTTCAGCTTGGTGCGCACGATGTGGTTGATCACCTCTTCGATCTTCTGTGGTGTCAGGTCGTCGAGCACGCGCAGCGCCGCCTCGACCGAATCCGCCAGCATCGTGATGGCGGTTTCGGCGGAGTGCGGCTTGGGACCGGGGTAGGCGTAGTCTCCCGGACGCGGGGACCCCCCGTCACCGCTCTTCTTCGCGCGGTCCAGGAAGTACGTGATTTCGGTCGTGCCGTGGTGCTCCGGAATGAACGCCGCGACGGCTTCGGGAAGCCCCGCCTCCTCGGCCAGGGCGAGCCCGTCCGTGACGTGCGCCTTGATGATCTGCGCCGACTGATGCGCCTTGAGGCGGTCGTGCGGATTGTTGCCGCGCGTCTGGTTCTCGACGAAGTACTGCGGGTTCTTGATCTTGCCGATGTCGTGGTAGTAGCAGCCCACGCGACCCAGCAGGCCGTCGGCGCCGATCTGGTTGCAGGCCGCTTCCACGAGGTTCGCCATCGCGACCGAGTGGGCGTACGTGCCCGGCGCTTCGAGCGACAGTCGCCGCAAGAGCGGCCGGCTGGGGTCGGACAGCTCGAGCAGGGTAAGGTCGGTGGTGATCCCGGTGACCGATTCGGCGACCGGCAGCAGGAAGAACGTGAGCCCGGCCGACACGAGGCCGTTGGCCGCGCCCCACACGCCGCGCAGCAGGATCTCCCCCGCGCCCCAGCTGCCCATGAGCCCGAGCGCCAGCGCGCCCGCGAGGTACCCGAGCGCGATGATCAATACCGGCACATAGAAGTTGCTGCGGCGCCGCAGCACGCGCACCGTGAGCGCCGCCGTCACGCCGCCGACGACGCACAGAAACAGCGCGGGAAGATCGTGGAACACGGGCTGCAGGCCGATCACGATCGCGAGGATCATGGCGGCGATCATCGAGACGCGACCGTTGAACAGCACCGTCAAGAGCATCGCCATGAACGGCAGGATGATGATCTCGGCGTGGCGCGGGGCGAAGCGCGCCACGGCGGCCGCCTGCAGCAGCACGAGCGCGAACAGCCCGCCGATCAACGCCACCTGCCGCCGCTCGCGATACGTCTCGCGGCGGTAGAACCACAGGAGCACCCAGAAGATCGCCAGGATGAGGGAGTCCCGGAGTACGGCACCGAACACGCCGCCGGCCGAGCGGCTGGTCGCCCCGCCCCGGCGCACCAGGTCGGAGTGCAGGGCCACGAGCTTCTCATGGGCCTCGTTCGTCACCACTTCGTGCGCGCCCACGATGCGGTCCCCGGCGCGCACGATGTACTTGCTCGGATCCACGCTGCGGCGCAGCTCGTCACGCCGCCGCTCGGTCTCGAGCGTGTTGGGGCTGAGGGTCGGCCGGAAGAAGTGGCCCGCGAGCCGGACATAGAGCTGGTCGCCGACGCTGGAGCCTCGGTCGGGATGAATGGCCCGGGCGCGCGACAGGTATTGCGCGTACGTGAGCACCTGGTCGCGCGACACCGACTGCTCGCCCGAGCGGCGGCGCACGATCAGCTCCGGCGCCTGCTCGACCTGCAGCACCCCGGGCCCGGTCACGCCGAGCGCCAGCGTGCGGTCGAACAGCTCGCTCAGCGCCCGCTCCACGGCGTGGCGCTTGCCGCCCTTGTTCAGATACGCGGCCTCCGGCGTGCTGAGCGCGAACCCGTGAGCCTTCGCCACCTGCAGGATCGCCGTCGCTCCGCCCTGGTCCGCCGCGGTCTCCACGCTCGAGAAAAACGCGTGCATCGCGATCTTCGCGCTGTCGAGGGCCCGCTCCTGATACTGATAGATCGGCTTCACGGTGCCCGCGAGCTCCTCGGCCTCGCGCGCAAGCTCCTGATCCGACTTGTTCACCGGGAAGGTCAGCGGGGCGATCAGGTCGCGGTCGGCCACCGCGCCGGGCGCGAGCAGGGGCGCGACGTTCGTGGCGCTCGAGGGGAACACAATGTACGCGAGCAGCGCCAGGCCGACCACCCACGCCCAGCGACTGCCGTGATAGCGCAGCTGCTCTCTCGTTGGCAGCCTCATGTCAGCCCTGTGCGTCCTCGGCGTACGCCCGGATGATGTCGCGCACCAGGCGGTGGCGCACCACGTCTCCGTCCCCCAGGTAGCAGAAGCCGATCCCTTCGATCCCGGGCAGGATGCGCTCGACCTGGAGCAGTCCGGAATCCTCCCGGTTGGCCAGGTCGATCTGCGTCTTGTCCCCCGTGATCACGGCGCGCGAGTTCACCCCCAACCGCGTGAGGAACATCTTCATCTGCATGCCGGTCGCATTCTGGGCCTCGTCGAGAATCACGAACGCGTCCGACAGCGTGCGACCCCGCATGTAGGCGAGCGGCGCGATCTCGATGGTGCGACTGTCGATCGCCTTCTGCACCCGGTCGCGGGGCATCATGTCCTCCAGCGCGTCGTACAGCGGCCGCAGGTATGGGTCGACCTTCTCGTGCAGATCGCCGGGGAGGAATCCCAGGTTCTCCCCCGCTTCCACCGCCGGGCGCGCGAGCACGATGCGCCGCACCCGCTTGCGCGCCAGCGCATCCACGGCCGTGGCCACCGCGAGGTACGTCTTCCCGGTACCGGCGGGGCCGATGCCGATCACGATGTCGTGCCGCGCGATGGCCTGCAGGTACTCTCGCTGCCCGGCGGTCTTCGCCTGGATCACGCGGCGCAATCCCGGCAGGATGATCTTGTACTCGCCGTCGGTCGGGTGGCTGATCGGGCCCTGCTGCTCCTGGCTCATGACGCGGTCGACGTCCGACAGGTCGAGCGGCTCGCCTCCGCCCATGCGGACGAGGTCGACGAGCGCCTGGGCCACCGGCACCGCGCGCTCGACGGCGGCGAGCGGGCCGTGCAGCATCAGGGTGTCCCCGCGCAACGACACGCGCACACCGAGCCGCTGCGCCAGTGCGACCAGGTTGCCGTCGTTGACGCCCGCGAGCGCCAACGGATCGACGCCCTCGGTCGAAAGCCGATGGGTGATCTCGTCGCTCATGGCTTGACCTCGATGTGCAATGCCGCCAGATCCGCCGGGTTGGCGGGCGCCGGGGCACCCTCGAACAGGGCGCGCGCGGTGGTCGTCTTCGGGAACGCGATCACGTCGCGCAGGCTCCCCGCGCCGGCGAGCAGCATCGTCACGCGGTCGAACCCGATGGCGAACCCGCCGTGCGGCGGCGCGCCGGCCTGCAGCCCGCTCAGCAGGAACCCGAACCGGGCCTCGGCGTCCTGGGGCGAAATGCCCAAGTGACCGAACACGCGGCGCTGCACCGCGGCGTCGGTGATCCGGATCGATCCTGAGCCCAGCTCGTTGCCGTTGTAGACCGCGTCGTAATGCAGCGCGCGGCAGCTGAACGGATCCGTGTCGAGCCGCGCCACGTCATCCGGGTGCGGCGCGGTGAACGGGTGATGCGCGAACACGGGTTTCCCCGTCTCCCGGTCGGGCTCGAACAGCGGGAAGTCCACCACCCAGCAGAACGCGTGCGCCACCTTGGGCTTGAACCCGAGCCGGCGGATCACCTCTTGGCGCACCCGGTCCAGCACGGGGGACGTCACCCGGTCGGGGCCCACGGCCATCAGGGCCGCGTCGCCGTCGGCGACGCCCAGCTGTCCCAGCGTCTCCGCGGTGAAGTGCTTGCCCACGGACCCCGAGATTTGCTCGCCCTGCCGCTTCACCCACGCGAGGCCCGAGCCGCCCAGCTGCTTCGCGGCCTCGGCGAGCTGGTCCACGTCCTTGCGCGACAGCCCGCCGCCGCCTTTCAGCGCGAGCCCGCGTACGCGCGCGCCGTCTTTCAGCGCCGATTGAAAGAACGGCACGGCCAGCGGCTTCACCTGCGCTGTCCAGTCGGCGATCGCGACCTCGTAGCGCAGGTCGGGCTTGTCGGTGCCGTAGCGCTCCATCGCCTCGCGCCAGGCGATACGCGGGAACGGCCGAGCGATCTTGTGGCCCGCTTCGTCCCACAGGGCGACCAGCACGGCCTCCACGTAACCGAGCACGTCTTCCATTCCCACGAACGACGCTTCGAGGTCGATCTGCGTGAACTCCGGTTGGCGGTCGTTGCGCAGATCCTCGTCCCGGAAGCAGCGCGCCAGCTGGAAGTAGCGGTCGAACCCGGACACCATGAGCAGTTGCTTGTAGATCTGGGGCGACTGCGGCAAGGCATAAAATTCCCCCGGATGCACGCGCGACGGTACGAGGTAGTCGCGCGCGCCCTCCGGGGTCGGCTTGGTGAGCACCGGCGTCTCGATTTCGAGGAACTCCAGATCGGACAGCGTGCGGCGCGCCCGCTGCAGCAGGCGATGGCGCAGGATGAGGTTGCCCTGCATCTCGGGACGCCGCAGGTCCAAATGCCGGTGCTTGAGCCTGAGCTCCTCGCCAGGCAGCTCTTCGCCCTTCGCTCGCGCCACCGGGATGGCGGGCGTCACAGCCGGGCCCAGCGCGGCAAGCTTCGTCGCCTGGACCTCGACGTCGCCGGTTGCGAGCTCGGGGTTCTTCATGTTCGCGGGGCGGGCCGTCACCTGACCTTCGACCTCGACAACGGTCTCGGCCGTGAGTGCACCCGCGACCTGTCGCGCGGCCTCCGGGGCCCCCGGGCCCACGGCGACTTGGACGATCCCCACTCGATCGCGCAGGTCGATGAACACGATGCCGCCGAGGTCTCGGCGGCGGTGCACCCAGCCGCCCAGCCGCACCCGCTGCCCCACATGCTGCAAGCGTAGCTCGCCGCAGCGGTGCGTACGTCTGGATGTGGAACTGACGCTGTCTATGATACCTCCGCCTCGCACAGCACGCGGTAGAATTCGTCGGGCGTGCGGGCGCTCAGCAGCCGGTCCCGCACCGGTTCGCGCCGCACGAGCCGCGAGATCCGGCTCAACGCCTTCACGTGGGCCCCGGCGCACGATTCCGGGCCGGCCAGGAGAAAGAACAGGCGCACCGGCGCGCCATCGATCGTTTCGTAGGGCACGGGCGCGGGGGTCGTCCCGGCCACGACGACCAGGGCGGAGAGCACCGGCGTCTTGCCGTGTGGCACGGCGACTCCGTAGCCGATACCTGTGGGGAACTGCCTCTCTCGCTCGAGAATGGCTCCGAGAACCTCCTCGGAGGGCCCTCCGTTGCCAACCGCGGCCACGTCCACCAGTTCCCGGAGCACCCCCTCTTTGTCGGTCGCGTGAAGGGGGATCAGGATGCGAGCGGGGGTCAGGAGCTCGGACAGGCGCACGGTGATCCAAGTGTCCTAAACGATTGAAGATAGTTAAGTTATGTGCTACATGCAACGCATTTCCCGAGCGGGACTTACATGGTCGATGTCCTGAGCCTCGTCCCAAACGCGGCTGGGGAGGCGCTCGCTCAATGGCTCGAGGAGCGTGGCGCGCCGGCATATCGCGCCCGGCAAATTCTGCCCCGCATGTGGCAGCGGCCGGTCGGATCGTGGGACGACGCCACGGAGCTGCCGGCTGCGCTGCGACGGGCCCTCGCCAAGGCGCTACCGTTGCGTCGCTTGTCGTTGTCGGCGCGTCAAGTCTCGCAGGATGGCACGGAGAAGTATCTCTGGGATCTGGGGGACGGCGAAGCCGTCGAGTCGGTGCTCATCCCCGAGGGGAAGCGACGTACGCTGTGCATCTC
>Ga0137410_10000167_pt1 | contig 45301 bp, 45 predicted proteins | sample CZODoug1_16funga_FD_108878 | JGI IMG/M metagenome (GOLD analysis project Ga0137410, IMG submission 108878) | Vadose zone soil fungal communities from Angelo Coast Range Reserve, California, USA - CZODoug1_16fungal (Illumina Assembly) | ecosystem: Environmental > Terrestrial > Soil > Vadose zone... | reverse complement strand
GCAGCAGGGGTATCGGCAGGTTCCGACGGTCGAAGAAGCAGGGCTTGTCCTCTACAACACCTGCTCTATCCGGGACAAGGCGGAGCAGAAGGTGTTCAATCGCCTGAACGACTACAAGAAGTTCAAGGCGCAAGGCAAGCAGTTTGGCGTGCTCGGTTGCGTGGCGCAGCAGGAGGGCGAAAAAATATTCGAGCGCGCGCCCTACGTTTCGCTCATCTGCGGTTCAGCATCGTACCGGAATCTCCCGCAAATGCTGGTGCAGTTGGAGGCGGGTCAGCAGCGCGTAACCGGACTCGACGACCGGCAGACCGACGAATGCTTTGAGACCGAGTTCACGGCCCGGACTAATCCGCATCGCGGCTACATCACGATCATCGAAGGCTGCGACAAATTCTGCGCCTACTGCGTTGTTCCGTTTACTCGTGGAAAAGAGCGCAGCCGCACTTCCGCGTCGGTTTTCGCGGAAGCGCTCCAGCTCGCTGACCTCGGCTACACTGAAATTCAACTCCTCGGGCAAAACGTGAATTCTTACAGCGATCCGGATGAAAAACATAGCTTTGCTGAGTTGCTCACTGCGCTCGGAGAGCTCTCCGGCATCGAGCGGGTGCGTTTTACCACGTCCCATCCGCGTGATTTCGGCCGAGACATTGTCGAAGCGATTGACGCGTCACCCGCCCTCTGCGACCACGTCCATCTTCCGATCCAGAGCGGCTCTGACCGAGTGCTCGACGCCATGCAACGCCTGTACACGCGCGACCAGTATCTGGAGCGTATCGCCTGGATTAAGTCCGCAAAACGCGATATTTCCATCACTACCGATTTGATTGTTGGATTCCCGGGCGAGACTGAGCGCGAGTTCCAAGAAACCCTCTCACTCCTAGACGAGGTCGGCTACGATAGCGCGTTCACGTTCAAGTACTCCCCGCGGCCGAACACGCCGGCCTTGCGGCTCGACGACGCTATCCCGGACGAAGAGAAGACCCGCCGGCTCGCGGTCCTGAACGAGAGACAGCGGCAGATTTCGGCGCATCGTAACAAGAGACACCTGGGGCAAACTGTAAAGGTCATGGTGGAAGGGAAGAACGCAGCCCGGGGCCAATGGATCGGCCGCACGTCGCAAATCAAAGTTCTGAACTTTACCGCAGCCGAAGGCACGGAACTGAAAGCCGGAAGCTACGTGGATGTTCGCGTCACCACGAGCTTCCCGAATAGTCTGGTGGGAGAAATGGTGGAGAGCAGTGGATAGTGGTTAGTTCCCTCGCGTGCCCGTCCTGCTAACCACTATCCACTGCCTTTCGAGGTCTTATGGAAGTCGAAATGAAAATTCGCGGCCTCATGATGGACCCAGTCACCAACATGCCCATCGTGCTCCTCAAAGACGTGGGCAGCGACACTGTGCTTCCTATCTGGGTGGGCGTTTACGAAGCCAACGCCATCGCGCTCGAAATCGAGAAAGTCAGCACGCCGCGCCCCATGACGCACGACCTCATCAAGAACGTCCTGACCGGCCTCGACGCGCTCGTCCACAAAGTAGTCGTAACCGAACTCAAGGATGACACTTTCTTCGCCGTCATCTGGCTGGAAAGGGAAGGCCGCGTCGTAAGCATCGATTCCCGTCCGTCCGATGCGCTTGCGCTCGCCCTGCGTATGGATTGTCCGATCTTCGTCGAGGATCAGGTCCTGAAGAATTCGAAGCAGGCCAGCAATCTTTCCGAACGCGCAACCAGCGATGAACTGCGTAAATTTCTCGAAGGCCTGAGCGACGACGACCTCGGCAAATACAAGATGTAGCGTTCCGCCCGGCAGCCCCCGAAGGGGCATAGGAAAAAATTGATTTTCGGTATCGCTGAAGCGATACCCTGATACGAACCTCTGATACTAACCTAACCTTTTACACGAACCTGGACATACGTGGATTCGGCCGAACAACTCCAACGCATCTATCTCGCCGGCTTTGAACTCCAGACCTTTGACCGTTATCCTAAATGTATCGGAGTGATTCGTGACAAGTGCATCGCCCTGCTGGTCCCGGGTGTGGACGGCCTGCAAGTCCTCGGCACCCCAGGTTGGCGCATGGGCGAAGTCATGGGTGTGCTGACCGAAAAGGACGGCCGCAATGTCTTCCAGGCGAAATCGGAGATCGTAGAAGCCACGGTCGAAAGGCTTGAAGCGCTGCAAAAGTTCCGCGAGGACCTGAGAGATCTACTCCGGCCGCCCCAATAGCGGTTCACCGTTCTGCCTGAACATCAACACGTATAGTGGTCATCATATTTTATATACGATGCTATATAATATACTTGACATCAATCATCTGCCGATGACACCATAGTTGCCATGAGAACCACCGTGAGTCTGGATGATGATGTCTTCCAGGTAGTCAAGAACTATGCCGAAACGCGGTCGGTTGCCATGGGCAAAGCACTCTCGGAACTCGTCCGTCGCGGCCTCGACGCGCCGGTGAAGACGCGTGTGATAAACGGGCTTGTGGTCTTTGATCTGCCAGAAGGCAGCGAACTGATCACGTCGGAGCGGGTGAAGGAGCTGGCGGAAGAATGGTGAATGCCGCGCTGCTCGACGTCAACGTTTTGATCGCGCTTCTCTGGCCGGCCCACGAATCTCACGCACGCGCCCAACGCTGGTTCACTCAGAACGCGCAGCAGGGGTGGGCGACCTGTGCCCTGACGCAGTTGGGCTTTGTACGCGTTACCTCGAATCCAGGGTTCTCGGGGCGGGCTGTATCGCCGCGGGACGCTCTGGAAGTATTACGCGGCACCATGAGCCATCCAGGACATCGTTTCTGGACGGAAGATCTTGGAGTTACGGAGGCACTACCTCAGTTCGGTCGACGTTTGATGGGCCACCAGCAGATCACGGATGCGTATTTGGTCGCCCTCGCGATCCACAAGAAGGGAAGACTGGTCACCTTCGACACCAGCATCGGTTCTCTGCTGCAAGACTCCGCAACCGCGAAGGCGCATCTGGTACTCCTATAACCGCACTCACTTTGGCATGTGCTCTCACATCCACTTCATCATGATCGGCACAACATCCTCAACGAGTTTTCCCTTAACGCTCTCCCTCACTCTCGCCGACACCGGGCTTCTCCATTCGTACCGTGGCATAGCCGGACTGCTCAATCAGCCGCCAGAAGATTGCTCCAAATCCGTCCGTTTCACCCCGCGGATACTCCACCGAATCGCAACTGAGCCAGCCCGCAAAAAATATGGCCGGAAGCTTTCCAGTAGCGTTCTTGGGGCGCGTGGCGAACGTCCTCAGCTTGTGGCCAGCACTGTCGTGCGCCCATCCATAGATGACCTCAGCATTCTGGAAGTGCTCGCGCGGTGGCGGCGTAGTCTGTGACGTGACCGGGAGCGAGCAAAGGAGAATTGTGGCGAGGCAGGATATCGGGAAATCATTGCGACTCATTCACAACTCCAGCAATGGGGATCAAAGCAAGAGACGCACAGTGGCCACTTAAGGTTAGCGAGGAGGGGCGGGGGCGGGACGGTCCGGACGTTTAACAAGTAGACATAATACCTGTTATCGGACATTACATATAAAACAGGCTGCTGGTTGGTCTCAATGCTTGGCCAGCGCTCCCAAAGCGGCTGCTGCGTCTCGTATGGCGAATTCACCTCCCGAGAAATCGTAGTTCCCCTGTTGCCGGGTGGCTACGTGCAACGATCCGTCGCCCCGCACTTTGACTTCTTTAAGCGATCCTGACCCAAACGTGACGTGCTCACAGCGTCCGCCGGAATCCGCTGTGTTGCAATCGTACTTAGCGCTACCGTCAGGGCTGATGGTGATGATCCCGGTGCAGAAGCTGCCTCCGGCTCCATGCCGGTGCTGAACCGCAAATTTCTTGGTCTGTGTTTGCAACTCGGCCTGGCGACGCTGCTCCTCCAACTGTTGTGTGTAATGTTGCTGCTCCTGGTGGATGTCATCCTGCGTCTGCCGGAGTTCAGCATGCTCGGGAAAACTACTGGCCAACTGATAGAGCTGGGCCTGCGCCTGCTCGTAGCTGTGACTCTGACGGGCGGCGGCGATGTCCGCCATCTGCCTGGTAAAGATCTCCTGCTCGATCTGGGCTGCCCCGGGATCTCCCTGCGACTTTGCTTTGCGTGCCCAAAACAGCGCACTACTGTCCGGAGGATTGAGATACTGCGATGCCGCCATCGCTTGTTCCGCGTTGGCGTGCGACTGCGCATAACCTGATCCTGCCGGTTTCGCTTGTGCCCGCTTCGGAACGCGGCCTGGCCCGGGGTCTGCGTTTCCTGTCGTTGTGCTGTTCCCTGCTGGCGTGGCGTCGGTGGCGGTCGTTTCCGGTGGTTGCTGCGCGTCCGTTCCCGCGATAGGCCGAGAGTCAGCATTCGCCGGTGCCGGAGTTGTCGGCTGCGCGACTATTGGTGGTTCCACGGCGGACGCGCTCTGGGGCGCCGGTTTGTGCAACACAAACTTGTATACCGCCCCCGCCGCAACCAGCGCCAATACGGCAACGCTCGCGAGAACCAGCACCTTGTTGCTTCCCCCCGGTTGCGTCGCGGGCACCGACGCTGGCCCTGCCGCGTCGGCTTTCGCCACGAGCCTGGGCACGGCGGCGGGCTGACGAATAGAGCGTGCCGGTTCCCTCATCACGGGACTAGCCTGCGCAGGCGATGAAGGCGCAAGTGGAGGGGAAGCCACCTGCACGGGACTAGCCGTCATGGCGGTGGGCATCAAGTCTGGAGTGACCGCCGGAGCGCCCGAGCCAACGGCTTTGCCGCAGGACTTCCAGAACTTAGTGTCTGCCTTCACTTCCATACCGCAATTTACGCAGATGGTCGTCGCGGCCGCAGCCCGAGGGGCGGCAGGAGCTTGACCTAACGGCGCCGCACAACTGGCGCAAAACTTCGTGCCGGGTCGCACGTCCGCTCCGCAGAAAGGACAAACGCTACCGGCCTGCGGGGGTGCAGCGCTGGCCGCCAACGGAACGCCGCAACCGCGGCAAAAACGCCCCGATCCCGCCTCTTCTGCGCACTTCGGACACTTCATCGCTTCCTCCCACTTTCTCGCGACCCACGCCGCAAAGTCGGTCTTATGCAGCCACCGCCGCCTGCCCTTTCACCAGCCTGCGTACATTGATGGCAATGTCCACCAGCACGACGACCAGTTCGGATAACGCATAAAATCCAATCAGAGCTGCGAATCCGGCGACGATCATCGTCACCAGGAATACCAGGCCGGATACAAAACTCTGGCCGCCCATTTCGCCAAGCCCGGGCATGGGAGGCATGAATCCTCCCAATCCGGAAAGCAGCATGGTCGGACTCATTCCGCTCAGCCACGTGAACAGGCAGCCGCCTACTCCGAATGCCAGAGCGCCAACTGCATAGGCTTCCCCAGACGCGCGAAACAGGATTGAGAGAATCGGGATAATGGTGAACGGCGAGTCCTCCAGGTCGTGTACGGACTGCGCGCGAAACAAGTAGATCTGTGAAACCGCAAAAAACGCTGCTCCCATGAGCACCGCCACCAGCAGGCCCCCGATGGTAGCCGCGGCCGAGGAAATCTGGAACGACATCTTCAGAACCGTGATCACCACCAACAGTCCGCCGATCAGAATCAGCACGCCGCCAACCCTCATCACCAGGGCGATGGCGTTACGAATGACCGCCCCCCGAGCGAGCGCCCCCAGCACGGCCCGGGTAATCCCCATCACGCCGAAGCCAGGCTTGGTATAGTCGGCAGCCACGGCTCTCGCGGGTGCTGGCACCACTACGGTCGCGGGCCGATCATCCTGAGCGCGCGCACCGCACGAAGGACAGACTCTGTCGGAAGCACTGATATTGCCGCCACATTCGGTACAGAACATACGTCCCTCCGAAAAATATAGTTATGGAAATGCAGTACGAATCTCTGCAAACTGCTGCTTCGGCTGTGCTGGATCTCGCCCGGGGAAGGCGGCGAAATTATATCCCACGCTGTTCTTTTTTTGTCAGCGTAAGGAAGGAGAGATTACGTGAGCCGCGTCTCTCCACACCAACGCCAAGAAAAGAGGCGCCCTCGTGGGCTTGCGGCGGGCGCCCTTCCGGGACAGTTCCTCACTCAATCTGGCCCTACGGACGCGCGGGCCGACGATGTTCCGATTGCCTGGTGCGAACTTTTTGGTAAGGAGCGGGCGGGGGTATGCAAACATTCGTGCCCGTCAGTTGCAGGTTGACTGCGTTATAGAACGTATTCGGAGTGGTCGTATTTCCAGCGACCGGACCGCTCAAAATGCCCGCACAAGCGGAGTTGATTGTGTTCAGGGTGACCTGATTGCCCGTCGAAGCGCCCGTGCATGAGTCGTCAATGTGGATGCCGGATTCGTCGGAGCCATTGACGATATTCATCTTCGCGATGTTGTTGTTGCTGCACAGGTCGATCCCATCGAAAATATGCGTCGCTGAGACCGTGTTGCTTGTGACGCTACTGTTGTCGGCGTTTCCAAACGTTAGATCTCCGACGACTGCAATCCCGAACTGGGCGTTGCTGACGTTGTTGGTGGCAATGTTAACGCCATGGGACGCAAAAACGAGAATGCCCGCGGCGGCATCGCCCGGATCGCCGATGTTGTCTGGCGCCCAAACATCCGAACCGACGGTATTCTTGGAAATGCTCCCGGTCGCGCCGAATCCGATCTGAATCGAATTTTCAGCCGCGCCCGTGGTCGGTCCTTGCCCGATCACCGTGTTGCTCGTAATCGTCACATTGGTCCCGACCTCGTTTCCGGTGATTCCATTCTTCTGGTAGTTCTCCACATGGTTGTTGTTGATATTCACCGTGGACGATCCGCCGCCGCTCTGGACAAACACGCCCAAACCACTCTGGCAACCCTCCAGACCAGCGCCCAGGACTTCGTTTAGAACCGTCGAGTGACTAATCGTGCCGGATGCGTTCTGGTAGTAGATGCCGATCGGATTCAGGGAGCAATCTGCAATCCCGTTGTTGCTTCCGTCCACCGTAAGATTGGTAATCGTGACCGTGGATGCGGGAGCTTGGACTAACAATTGAGCCGCGATGGGATTGCCTGTGGCCAGGCTCGAGGTGTTCTGCACAAGCCCACCCGGCGGCACCGTGATGATTGCCGCTCCCTGATTGCTAGCCGCAATACCCTTGATGGTCAGGTTCTTGTTGACTACGACCTGTTGCGGGTACAAACCCGGGCACACCTGGATTGTGGATCCGGCGGGGACAGAATTCACAGCCTGCTGGATGGTGGGATACGAAGGCAAAGATGGCTTGCAACTGCCCACGGCTACATTGATAGCCATCGCCGAGAGTGTTGAACACACCACTCCCAAAAGCAAAGCAAACTTCACGAGACGCATGGATTCCTCCTCTTGAGAAAATATTTGTTTTGGGCCCACTACGAGACGGGATAACCGACTACCGAAGGAAAAGAACAGCGCACAGTATAGCTCAGGAGCCGAATAGCGACTGTTGCGCGAACTACAAATCTTACAACTGCTTCACGTGCTAAGCACCTTTTAGTCCTGCATAAACACAATACCCGGATGGAATAGCGTCCCAGCGATTCGCGTACCGATCGCAATCAGCTCTCGTTGCCCGTAGAACACCTTCACCAGTCGCTCCCTGGACAGTTCGGGCAGGTTCACGGCCCTCCCGCTCCGGATCATCGCTGCGCTGTCGTCGTCGGCGGTCACACAGGGAAAGTGTGGCAATAGTGTGCGCGGATGGACCGCCAACTCCTCCACTCTTCCCTGCTCTGCCGCCTGCATCAGTTCTTCCAGAGTATGCACGCCCGCAATGCCAAACTCCGCGACGGCCGTCCTCCGCAACGATTGCAAATGAGCGCCGGAGCCCATCTTTTCACCCAGGTCGTGCGCCACGGAACGCATATATGTGCCGGAAGCGACCCGCGCCCGAAAAGTACAGCAGTTTCTCTCGACCGAGAGAATCTCAAATTCCTTGATCTCAACGGTAATTGGATCGAGCGTGACCTCCTGCCTTTTGCGCGCCAGTTTGTAGGCCCTGACTCCGGCGATCTTCTTGGCCGAATAGGCCGGTGGTACTTGCTGAATCGTTCCACGAAATTGAGTCGCGAGCTCTCGCACTCTCTCCAGATCAAGCGCAACTTCGAGCACGGGAGTGGTCGCTTCGCCGTCTGCGTCGTAGGTATCGGTAGCAAACCCGAAGCAGATCACGCCTTCATAGCATTTTTCGGAGTGCAGGTAGAACTGCGCCAGGCGAGTCAGGCTTCCGGTAACGACTGGCAGAACTCCCGTCGCCGACGGGTCCAGCGTCCCCAGATGGCCGACCGACTTCTGTCCCAGAATTCGCCGTACACGATTGACCACATCGTGCGATGTCAGCCCCGCCGGTTTGTCGATCACCAGAACGCTATTCATGAAATTGGTAATTTGTGATCCGTAGTTGATAATCTGAGAGAACCTGACGCCGGACGGCGCTGGTTTCTAATCGCCCATTACAAGTTATCAGATTGCAAAATAGATGATCCCCCTTCGAGACGACCAGCCGTGCTTCTCCACGCCCTTCATCAACTATTTTCTGATTGTGTTGAACGTGCTGGTCTTCCTGTGGGAACTTTCCGTCGGGACGCAGAGCAGCGGAGCGCTGAACGCCTTCATCGCAGAATTTGGCGTAGTGCCACGCCACACCGTCGCCGTTCTCACTGGACACTCCTACGACAGTCCGGCCACTGCACTGTTGCCTTTCTTCACCTCAATGTTTCTGCACGGCGGTTTTTTCCATCTCGCCGGGAATATGCTCTTCCTCTGGATCTTCGGTGACAACGTGGAGGACTACCTCGGCCACATTCGCTACCTGTTGTTTTATCTGGGCAGCGGGATTGTCGCCGCCCTGTCGCAAATTATTCTCAACCCAAATTCGGCTATTCCTACGGTAGGTGCGAGCGGCGCGATCGCCGGCGTGATGGGAGCTTATTTCATCCTCTATCCCAAAGCCCGCGTGTTGGTCTGGTTTCCGCCGATTTTCGTTTTCCACGTTCCAGCCTGGCTCATGCTCGGCTACTGGTTCCTGGTGCAATTTTTCAGCGGAACCGCGTCCTCGATTGCAGTGACCTCCCAAACCACCGGCGGAATCGCCTTCTGGGCGCACGTCGGAGGCTTTGTCGCGGGCGTATTGATGATCAAACTATTCTCTGAGCGTCCACAGCGCAATCGCTATGGAGCATGGTGATTGCAGTTGTTGGTTGATAGTCGTTAGTCGCTGGCAAACCAATGACCGCGCCGACTAACGACGCTCCGGCGCTGGCCTCGGTGGAAGGATCTCTGGTTCTTCTGGATTCATGCGCTGCTTCGTCACGTACCACACCGCGGCTGTCCAAGTCGGGAATAGATCCATCCCTGGAATTAATTCCGCAGCCAGCGACGGCAAGAACGCCCAATGCCAGCCCAGTAAGCGAACCAGGATCACACCGGCCACCAGGTCGAGCGCGGAATCTGCCGGCGAGACCGCACCTTCCACGAAGAGCGGAAAGCCGACAATCTGAATCGTGTCTGCGGCCATCGCCACCAGCCACGCCAAGCGATGCTCGGGGGTCTTCAGCGATCGGAAAGCGTCCATCCAGGCCATACGATAATTCCCAAGTGTCCCAAGGCTCCGCGTCAGAACGATTTCTTTTTAACCCGGAACGGGCGTACTACTAAACCCCGTTCGTCCGCTGCCGAATCAGCGAGAGGAACTCTGTCCGCGTCTCCTGTTCTTCGCGGAAGCATCCCAACATCGACGAAGTGACCGCGGCAGAATGTTGCTTCTCGACTCCGCGCATCATCATGCACAGATGCCGCGCTTCGATCACCACCCCCACGCCTTGCGGTTCGATCGTCTTCTGGATGGTCTCGGCAATCTGCGTAGTCAGCCGCTCCTGAATCTGTAAGCGGCGCGAGAAAATCTCGATCAATCGCGGAATCTTGCTCAGGCCAATCACTTTGCCTTTCGGAATGTAAGCCACGTGCACCTTGCCAAAAAACGGTAGCATGTGGTGCTCGCACAGGCTAAACATTTCGATGTCTTTTACGATCACCATTTCGTCATAGGTGACGGTGAATAGAGCTTTCCGGAGTAAGGCTTCCGGATCTTCCTTGTAGCCCCGCGTGAGGAATTTATAAGCCTTCTCAACGCGCTCCGGAGTACGGGTCAGGCCTTCACGCTCCGGATCCTCCCCAAGGCGAACAAGCATCTCGCGCACCAATTCTTCATAGCTGGCGCTGGTCAGTGTGATCGGTTGGATGGTGGATTTCATAGAATTTGTCGTTGGTCTGTGGCCGCTCGTTGTTAGTCGTTGGTCGATGACAATCCAGGGCCTGCGAACAACAAACGACCTCCGACTAGCGACCCTCTCCTGCATATTCGAACGAGTTCATCATCGTCTCTTCAATCCTTACCTTCTCAAGATGCGCTTTCCGGAACCCACGCTCCAAGATTTCGTAAATGGCGATACACAAGTTTTCGGTAGTGGGCACATTTTCCGTAAATTCTTGCATCAGGTTCAAATTCCGATGATCGTAGCGTTGGATGACATGCTGATGTACAAACCCGTCGAGATCAACCAAATTGCAGACCATTCCGGTCTGGGCGTCCACCTGTCCGCTAACGGTGATCTCGACCGTGTAGTTGTGCCCGTGCCCGTACGGATTGTTGCACTTGCCATAAACCTCGCGATTTTGTTCCTCCGACATCTGCTCACTGTGCAGCCGGTGCGAAGCGGAAAACATATAGCGCCGGGTCAGGTGAGCTTTCATGCTTCTCCGTAGAAATCCACGAACAGGTCGGGCGTTTCATACACCCGCACCCGATGCAGTTGCGCGGAGTTGAGTTTCGGCGCCAGCCGCTGCCAGATCGCGATCGCTATGTTTTCCGTGGTGGGAATGAGCGTAAAAAACTCCGGGACTTCCTTGTTAAGAAAGCGGTGATCCAGCGCGTCCAGCACTTCCCTGTTCATGGTTTCCTTCAACTGTTTCAGGTCCACCACAAACCCCGACTTCGGATCGACTGCCCCCTTTACCGTCACTTCCAGGGTGTAGTTATGCCCGTGTCCGTTGGGGTTGTTGCACTTGCCAAATGTGCGCGCGTTCTCCTCCGGCGTGAACTCCGGATTGTGATAGTAGTGTGCCGCGGAAAATTCAGCCTTGCGTGTCAGATAGACCATGGTCAGTTGTCAGTACCCAGTACCTAGTTGCCAGTAAACCATCGTTGTACGCTTGCAGCACTGTAGGGGCGACAGACAATAGACCACCGCTTCACAGGCGGACTTGGAAGGCCGCCTTGGCCGTAGTCCCGGAGGGACGGCTGATTTCTTGCGCCACAACTGCGGGATCCAAAGTGCCTCCAGGATATGTCCGCCCCTTCCACCAAACATCACGTCGCTCGTGTGCTCTCTTCGACCGCCATAACAAATATGAAAACATCGGATACCCAAATAACGCGCCCAGCACTTCCATGTCCCACGTGAAGTTTGCTCTTCTGAGTCGCATCATGAGAGGCAACAACGCTAACACTGCAATCGACCAAGGCCACCCGAGGTTGACCAGCCAGCCGAACGATCGATGTAACCCAGACCAAGCACCTTCTCGTGGTGTGAATTCCTCGCCCAGGCGCACGATCCAGGGGCCTAAAAAAAGGCCCCACGCAACTCCCCACTCCAGGAGCACCTTCGTCGCGAGCCTACCCGGCCCCGGAAACAGCAACGCCAAATTCTTCGTCCACCCCTCGCGCAACTGGCGAAGGTTGCGGTACATGCGGGTGCGAACCGAATCGGGAGCGTACCGAAATCTGATTCTGCGCCCTGAATTCTTCACCGCTCGTGCAAGGGCCACATCTTCCAGAATGTTCGTGGCGATGGCAGCATGTCCACCAACCGCATCGTAAGCGGCACGACGTACCAGGATGTATTGCCCATTGGCGGCCGCGACAGGCGATGCTGTATCGCACACCTTTTCGGGAGGATACTGGCGCGCTAACTCGGCGAACACCACGGGCAGGGTCGCGATTTCCCAAAACGTAACCGCAATCTGCTCCGGTGAATACGATAACAACTCGGCTCGATTCTCCTGCGCTTCCGCTACCGCCCGAGAGAGCGAGCCCGGCAGGTGCACTGTATCGGCATCCGTAAACAGCAACCACTCCCCGCGCGCTTCTCTCGCGCCGGCAACAACCGCGTTGTTCTTTCCCGTCCAGCCGACAGGCAGCGGCCCCGGCGAAATCACACGCACACCCGAAAAACTCTCTGCAATCGAGTGGGTACGGTCCGTCGAATGGTCGTCGACAACGATAACCTCGAAAGTTACACCCGTTTGGGAGACAAGCGATTGCAAACAATCTCCGAGACACACTTCTTCATTCCTAGCGGGAACAATGATCGAAACCTCGGGCGTGGCCGGAACGACAATGTCCATACGGATTTCCGCTATTATAGCGGGGTGAGACGAACGCTCCTGACTGTTGGATTACTGGCTGCCCTGGTTGGATGCTACAGCGGCACCCGCCCACCCCGCATCGGCCAGAACGCCCCCGACTTCACCGTGCAGGATTCTGACCATAAAGTCACGCTCAGTGAATTTCGAGGTCAGGTCGTGGTACTCAATTTCTGGGGCTCGTTTTGCGCGCCCTGCATCGAGGAGATGCCGTCCCTAATCCAGATGCAAGCCAAACTCAAGAAGAATGGTGTCACGGTGCTGGGCGTCAGCATCGATGCCGATGACGGCGCTTATCACAAATTCCTAAAGGATTTTGGTGTCAACTTCGTAGCGGTTCGCGACGAAGCACAAAAAAGCAGCACTCTCTATGGCACGTTCCGCTGGCCTGAAACCTACGTGATCGACCGCAACGGCGTCGTCCGGAGGAAGTTCATCGGCGCTGTGAATTGGAACAGCCCGGAGATCACCGACTACCTGAGCAAACTCTAAGCTGCTTGGGGCTGAAGCCCATAAGCGCTAACTTAAGGAATTGCGTTCTGGAGGCGTCCGATTGGCTGGGTCCCATGGAGACTTCAGGACTTCGGCGCGAGAACTGAAGAGTAGTAAGCGTTGAATCGGCGTTCAAGGCTGCTGTGACAACGGGTCGGAGCCAGTCAGATCATGGATCTCTGCACGTATCACAGCCAGGTGCAGATCCACTTCTCGCAGCCGGGTAAGCCGACGGACAACGCGCACCAGTGTCGTTCAACGGAACTCTGTGATCCGAGTGTTTGGGTGTACATTGGTTCGCGACACTGACCGAGGCTAAGCAAGTCATCGAGGGTTGGCGGCAACAATACGATGAGTCGTCCTCAAATCTCTGGGAGAACGAACGCCGAGTGAGTTCGCCTGTCAAATCGCTTTGAAGGGCGATTTGCCAGGCTCACAAACCGTCGGAAACTCACCTTGAACGTGTTACAGAAAAAGGGGACCGATCAATGACCAAAACACCAAAACGTCGTATGATCCGCTGCGCGGAAATTGGGGGGCAGGTCAGTAATATCTGGCCCGATACTCCCGACGTGGCTCGAACTTCGAATGCTGAACGGGGCGAGGTTCAAGGCTGATTCGGCGGATGCGCGAGGGACGAACCCCGCTTCCAGATCAGTGCCGAACTATGACCGAACCGCACTTCACTTACCGAATCCGGGACCAAAAGCTCGTACTTAATATCGCCGGAGGTTCCTTTTTTCGCAATACCTACGTGTACCAGCACGACGATAGTTGCTCCCTCTGTTGTGGTCGTGACCTTATATACGGACTCGGCACTTGAACTCGTTCCGCCGGATATTCTCAACTGCGTCGGGTACGCCCCGCGGACCTCTTCAATTTTAAACATGACAACATCAATTGGCTCAAGGATTCGGTCGTGGGCTACGATATAAAGCCTGTACGTCACTGCAAACGCAATGACCACCGTCAAGACAACAACGCACCAACCATACCTATTCATCCTTCACGCCCTTTGTCATTCTCATCTCGTCTCCAGGAAACCCCGTATCCTTCTAGAAATAAGGCACTAGGTAATTATTAGCGAAGTCTATAGTTAAGTTCATAGTGTTGTTATAGGCATTATCCATGTTGATCGCCAGAGTAAGACCTGTTGGACTGCTTGGAATACCGGGGAATAGGTGCCCGCCAGTGGTAGTGTTCACGCACCCGATGCAAACGAAGAACATGGGTGAACTAAAGTCCATCCGTTTGCCCCTGGGCTGAACTCCCTTATCAAAGAGAAAACTTACCGCAGCGGTAAACCGCAGCGCCACCAAAAAGCAATTCTCTATGAGTTAAGGATTGAGCAGTTCTTAGACGTGGTCTGGGCTGCACGGCGGAACAGGCCGCGCTCTCGAGGTGCGCCGTTTCTCCAGTGCATCCAGCCGCAGATAGAGCATGTAAAGCACGATAATCAGATTCACGACGAGAACAAGCAGCCGAAACCAGGTCGGACGGTGGATCAGATCGGCGGCTTCGAACGGGATATAAATCGTTCCTGAAGCAAAGGCCAGCCATTCCGCCCACGGCAGCGCATACCACAGGCCGTAGGCCTCCACGAAACGGAGGATGGTGTAAACGCTAGCGACGGTGGCAATTTTCCATAGCCGCACGTCGCTGATCTTGTAGACAAGATCGATGAAGACTCCCACGTAGTGGTGATAGGGGTTGACGTGGAAGAATTCCAAAAAACTCTCGGCGATTCCCCAGATGTCGCGATTCCGCATGGAGATCAAGCCGAGCCCGGCTAGCACCACAATCACGCCCTTGGTGAATTCGATAGTCGCTACCGTGCGCAGGCCTTTGATGTGTGCGGGATCGTGGACGTACGGATGCATGACAGGGTGAGCTAGCAAATAGAGTCTATCAAGACTGTGCTGCACTGGTCGTAAGCGTCGGCGGACGACATTACTCGCGGACGCTGGCGCGCAGCTCTTCGACAATTTCTTTTGCTGCCTGGCGGGCCGCGTCGCCCCGGGTCACATCGAATGAGATCGCGCCGACGCGGGCGTGGCCTCCCCCGCCGTACCGTTCGCAGACTTTCGCCAGATTGACGGTGGGTTCGCGTTTCGACCACGGGTTGGAGCCAACCGACACCTTGACCCGAAACGAACTCTTGCTCAAACCCACGCTATAAATCGATTCGGGATGAAGATAATACGGAATGAACTTGTTGTATCCCTCCAGGTCGAGGTCGGTGATGTCGAAAAAGATGGTTCCCTGCTCTTCGGACGCGCGTTGCCGCAGAACATCGACCGAGCGTTGATGGCGGTCCAGCAGAGGGGGCAGAACGGCGGCCACAAACGGCTGCTCTAAAATGTCGGCGAGCGGCTGGGTCGCCAGGAGAGGGATCAATTTCTTCACAAAATCGGAATCCTGCACGGACTCAATGGCCATGGTCAACTTCATGGCTGGCGCTTGCATCTCCACCGCTGACTGGGCGCTCTCGTAAAGGGCGCCATCCACGATGTCTGTCCAACGAACCAGTTCCGCTACCGGGCGTGGATCGAAGCCGAAGCGCTGCTCCGCGATCATAGCGATGAAACTAGTACAGGACTTGAACGCGGGATCATAGAACTTGCGGTTGCTCTGGTCATGCTCGAAATGAGCGGCGTCGGCCGGCGACAAAAACGCGCTCTCGTGGTGATCGAACCACCAGGTAATGTTGGGCGAACTGGAATACTTGAAATCGACGATCGCGTTTTCGTCGCCGTCAAAATCTTTCTCGTCGAAGAGGGCGCCCGCCCGATGGAGCAGGCCGGTATAGACGAACTCTCCATCGCCACGGATGCGCTCACGGTAGAAGCGTGAAAACAGCGCCGCCGAGCACGCACCATCAAAACACTTGTCGTGATAAAAGACGCGAATTCGCAAACTTGCTCTTTCCCGACCCGGTGTCCGGGCCCCAAGGTGAAAACCAATAGAGTCAATGGTTCGGAGCTTTATGTCAAGGGCGCGAGTGACATGCCTGTCGTTGTGCTTCCGACCGACCACTTGGCGCCGTCTGGCGATTCGGGCGGAGTGATACGATCAAGTCCTAAAGCTAGATAACGCAACCAAGACACGGTCAATTATGAGCTCACTAATCCTCGCTCCACCGCTTTCTGGCAACACAATTGGGTCGACTAGTGACAACTTCGTGATTGCCGAATGGCAAGATCCGGGTGGTCCCGTCGGAGAGAAGCGCCTGATTGCTCCGCTACATCTTCACCAGAGCGACGATGAAGCCTGGTATGTCCTCGAAGGTGCGCTGCGTGTCCAGGTGGGAGACACCGAAGTGGAAGTTCGCGCGGGAGCCGCTGTGCTGGTCCCACGTCTCACCCCGCATACCTACTGGAACCCAGGGCCGGGACGAACTCGCTACCTGCTTGTGATGACTCCGAACATTTTGCGCTTGATTCAGGAAATACATAGCACGTCAGATCGAAGCCCTGCAGCCCTGCGAGTTTTGTTCAGGAAATACAATTCTGAATTACTGTAGCTGTACCTCCGGCGGGATGATACCGGTCAGCGCCTGCGTTGGCGGATTTTCACATCGAAACTGACGACACCATTCTGGTCGCGCAGGGCAACAATCGAGACGTTTCGCGTGACGTTGTATTCCACCTGGATGATCTGCTGCGAGGCGACCGAGACGTTGGTGCTATAGGTGATCGTCAGATTGCTGGCGACCTGCTGTTCGATCGTGACCTGCGGACCGCGGACTACGTTGGTTTCGCTGGTCAGGCCCTGAGGATCGATCTTGATCCGGCTAACGCCGAACAGGCGCTGCACGCGGCTGCTTACCGCGGTGTTGAGGGCTTCGCTAATGAGCAGGTTGGAAGCTGCACCCCCTAATCCGGAGGTTCCGCTCCCTTGCAGTACGGCCGACTCTTCGCGGGTGCGACCGAGAGCGAGCAAGGCGATCACGTCCGCCTCGGGCAGGGGCGGCTCCGAGTGCCATGTGGCCTTCAGTCCGTTGGCTTTGGTCACATCGCCGCTGATGTTGACAGTGATGTCGTAGTCCCGCACCCGGGTGGCGGCTTGAATATCGATGATCGGTTCGGTCTTGGCCGGATTTGAGAATGTGACTTCACCGCGTTCCAGGCGGTACTTGGAACCGTTGAAGGAGATCTCGCCGCCTTCATTGGCGCTCACGCGGCCAATAGCTACGGGGCGGTCGGCGGTCCCGCGTATTCGAAGATCGGCGCTGCCGGTGAGCTTCGCGATCGCGGTTTGCATTTGCAGTTCGGGTGTGGTCACGACATGAACGTCGAGACGGAGGTGGCTCTCCAGCGTATCGGCTCCGGCCACCGAGATGGAGCGTTTGCTCTTCTCCAGATAGGCCCCAAAGTCGAAACCGGGAGTCACGCCCAACTTGGTGACCAGTATGTCTCCGCTAAGCAGAGCGGAATTCGAGGAACCAGACAAACGCAGATTGGCATTCGCCGTCGAACTTACGCCGGGCGGGTAACGGAGGCGAACGCCCTGCGCCGTGGCGCCAATGTCCATCTGGAATACGCCGTTCTGGTAGCTTCCGAAACCGGTCAGCGCGATCGTGCCACCGCCGGTCGTCCCGTTGAGGTTCTCAATCTGGACACGGTTCTGATCGAACAGCAGAATCCCGTTCAGATCGCTCAGGCCGCTCGGAAAATCATTGTGGCTGATGAACGTGTTTTTGACTTCCAGACGCCCCTGTAACACCGGGCTGGAAACCGTGCCGGCGGCGGTCAGGTTCAGAGCCAGCATGCCACGCGCGGAAATCTTGGGGTTGATCGTTTGCAGCAACGCCATGTTGACGGATCCGTCGAGGCGAATGTCGAGCGCGCGGGGCTCGACCAGTTGGACGCGGCCATGAGCTGTGAAGTCGGTCCCGCTTCCGGACAGGTGGAAGCTTTCGATACGGAGAGCCTGATCGGCTACCACGAAGCGCATCGGCTCTACATTCTTCAGACGCACGTGCGCAACTTCGGCATCGAGAGAGTCGAGCGTGGCGGTAACGCTCAGTTGCTGGGGATTGCGCAGGGGGCCATGGAGTGCGAGAGTCCCCGCCAGAGTGGAGTGTCCGGTAATTTTTCCGGGCAGGTAGATACTGAGAAGCGCGTCGACGTCGAGATGCTGGAACGAGAGATCGAGGTCGGCGGGGAAATCATTCTCCATACCGATGGAGCCCTGAATTTTAAAATCGGCTTTCTCGAAATCGGAGTGTCCCTGAATGGCGAGCTGTTGGCCGTGCGGAACCGCGTCGAGGTAAAGGTCGCCTGCGCGTTCCTTGTCGAAGGCGAGGTCGCGGATATGCAGATGCGCTTCGACCAAGGGTTGGTCGGGAGTTCCGCTCGCCTTCGCGGTGAAATCGACCCGACCGTCAACCGTAAACCGGCTGGTCTGGAGTTTTGGGAAATGGACGAGATCCAGACCGTGTCCGGAGAGATTCGCGCGAAACTCCCTGGTGGAAAGGTTCACGGCGCCATCGCCGCTCACGGGAGAGTCGTACACACTGGTGGACAGCTTACTGAATTGAAGTTCGTCATCCGTCAGGCGCAGATCGCTGCGCAGAAGAGGAATGGGCGCTCCGTAAATGCTGGCGTCGCGGATTTCGATGCGGCCTTCACCGGTCTCATGGTTTCGCGTGCCCGACACATTGAGCAATAGATCGCCAACTCCGCTGACTGGCCGGTTGAATCCCGCCAGGCGCGCGATCTCCGCCACGTCGGCATTGCGCAGGTCGAGATGCAAAGTAAGCGGAGACGTCGGTTGCGATGTGCCCGCGATCAGAGCCGAACTGACGTCGAAGCGAGCGCTGGTATGACCATGGAGCAGGACACCGTTGTGGGCAGCAAAATTCTTGCTGGAACATTGAATGGTGGTCGTGAGCGCATCCCAATGAATCGTCTGCGCCGGATGCTGCGCGCCTGCGGGCAGTACGGTGTCGAAATCGTACACTTCAAGATTTCCATTCACCTGCATGAAGGAAAGCCGGCCTGTAAGGACGCCGTTGAAATTCGCCCAGCCGTGGATGGTGAAGGGCGGGTTGCCGGACCCGTAGGCCGCCTGGATCAGCGGCCTCCATTCTTTGAGGTCGTGACTACTAGCTGTGACTTTGAGCGAGGACGTCCCCGACAAACTGCCGCTTGCGGCGATCTCGGAATTGGGCGTGTTCAGCCGGAACTGATCCACCTGCAACTCGTCGCGCGATCCGCGATACGTAGCGGCGATCTGGCCGCGCACGGCGAGTTGCCCAGGCAAAGACTGCGAGGGCGGAGCGATGGTCAGATTCACAACGCTCTCGGCATCATGGATCGACCCCACCCAGAATATTTCCACCTTGCCGCTCGCAGTGCCGGACAGGTTTAGTTGGTCCAGGGGAACTTTGCGGGCGCTCACCACCGCGACCGCCGGCGCCAGGGGGAAGCCGGCTAACTGAAGACGCACCGAACCGCGCTGCGGATTGACGGTCGAGACTCGTCCGACGACACGTTTCCGACTTTGAGCTGGGGCGGATTCGAGGGAGGTTTGCCAGTTGGCCACGTCTACTTCTCCCTGTAACTCGCCTCCGAAGAGGCCGGCTTTGATCGAAGAGATGCGCAGACGCTGAGGCGTGACGGAAAAGATGGCACCGAATCGGCCGCTCTGCGTTCTGAGCCTTCCGTTGGACCACTCGATATCCTTCGCGAGTAAGGTTCCCTCGGCGGAAAAATTCTCGAGAGTCCAAGAGCCGTGACCTTCGATGCGCGCCGTGCCCTTACGGAAATCGGTCTGCTTCGCCGCTACCGCCAGTTCCCCTAGGTCGAGTGTGCCGTGGTAGTCGCCCGTCACTTGTGGATGGTGGAAGTTTTGCACGTTTCCGGAAAAACGAAGTTCGGACTTTCCCGACGCCACGTTCAGAACGCTGATGACGGCGTGATCGCGAAACAGAACGAGCGACGTCTCCGCTCGCCAGACGACGGTCGGATATTGGCGAAAGCGAGTGCTCGCACTGCCCACGGCGAGATGCGCTTCATACTGACCGCGGAGAAATGAATACTCCAGGTTGAGCGCGACGTTGCGTGCGTCGAGATCCAGCGGAATTCGTTTCTCCTCCCACAATAATTCGCCCTGCTGAATTGCAACATGGGAAACGGACAACGAGAAGAGTTCCTCCGCAGGCTCCTTGCCCGAGGCTCGGCTGACCGGCGGCGCCGGCTGATTGGTGGATCCGTCCGGATACACGATGAGGTGCACGACGGGATGTTCGACGTCCAGCGAATGAAGGCCGATCTCAGTGCTAAAGAGCGAGATGATCTTGATTTCTACCAGCACGCGGTCCACGCGCAGATAGGGCGCTTGATCGGCGGCTTCCCGGCCGTGAATGACCAGATCGCGAACGTCCACCCGCAGGCGGAAAGGAATGGTATGAATCTGGCCGATCTCGACGCGGCCGCCAGTGGCTTTTTCGAGAGCCGCGACCACGCGACGCCGGACGGTTTGCTGAAAGGAATCGGTGGTGACGTACCAGCCGAGCAGGCTAAGGACAACGATACTGAAAAGGCAGAACAGCCGAAACAGCTTCCACCAACTACGGCGCTGGACGGGAGTCGGCTCACTCAAGGGGTTTGATCTCCGCTGCCTGATGGTGGAGTTTGAATACGGCTAGCGGAGCGTAAGGTCGCGAGCCAGCCATGAAGGAGCTGGTTCAGTCTCTGCTCGGCCAGCAGATCTCGGATGTGGCCGAACACTTCGGGCAAAGCCACCTCCCGGTTACCTGCTTTCTTCAGTTCCGGAATCAGCTGCTCATGGTAATAAGATTCCACTGCCTTCTGGTCGATTTGAATGGAAGGACGCAGGCGCGCTTCGACCAGTCGCATCAGCTGGATGCTCTCGCCCAGCCGTTTCTCCAGATCGGACTGGGTAAGTCCGCAGTGCAGCAATGCGGCGCGCCATCCGTCGTCGGTGGCGGCCTCAGAATGAAGTTTGCGGACTTCACTCACTCGCCGGGCAATCTCGGGAGTGGGGGCTTCTTCGGACGGCCGCACCTGTTCCCGCAGGAGTTCCTGATCAATCAGGCGATCCAGCGCGGCTTTGCGTTCCTCGGAAGTGAAAGAATCCGGGGAGCGGGCGTTCACGAAGGCTTCGAATGCCAACTCCTCTTCCCAATCGCTTTGCAGAACGATGTGGCCGTTTACGTTGGCGACCATCCGATCCACGATTTGCCCGGCGATGGCGGGCATTGCCAGCGCCATGCATAACAGCGACCACCCGACGCAATGTTGCCAGACTTTCATCAGAAGGACTGTCCGATGCTAAATGAAAAATTGAAATGCCCGGCGCGTTGAAAGCCAAATTGCCCGGTGTGAGTCCCGTTCTCCGAGTTGGTCACAATATTGGTAAAGCTTGGAAAGAACGGCGGATTTAGATTGTAGCCGAAGTCCAAACGCAATGGGCCGATGGGTGTCTGATAACGCACCCCCAAGCCGATGGCATGCGAAAGGTAGTTGTAGTTGCATTTTTTGTAGCCGAAGTTACCGTCGTCCTTCTGGCATATCTCGGGATGGGGCTGGTGCCAGCGTCCGAGGCTGCTCACCATGTCCTGCGGGGTCGCGAACACATTACCCACGTCGTGGAAAATGGTAAATCCGATGTTGTCGTGCAAGTAAGGCACCGCAATGGTAGGAAAGCGCACTTCCAGGTTGTTAAGAAATAGCGCGCTTCCCCCCACCGGGAATCCTGTGAACCAATCCCGCGGCCCCGCCTGATTTAACCCGAACCCGCGATGAGAGCTGCCGCCCCCCATAAAGAAACGCTCCGGAAGTGGAATCAAAGTGCGGTCAGTAGGGACATCGGCTCCCGGTTCGAGCAGAATAGTGTTACCAAAAGGGTTTTCAACCCCCACACTGGTCGAACGCGCGAATACCCAACTGGTGCCGGTTCGGCGGTTACGGAAAAAAGGGTAATAGGTCGAATTCTTCACCAGGGCACGGCTGAAGTCCGCTTCGGAGCCGAAGTAGCTGCCCGCCACCCCACCCTCAACCGTGGTGTAGCTTCCATGGTTGGTTTCCAGGTCATTGTCGCGCCGATTTCGTACAAAGAGAAAATTCGGTTCTCCGACTCGGGTCGGCTTGGAGAGCAGTGGCACCAGGTTGTCGCTCACTTGAATGTTGCTGGCCTGCACGCGCCGGTACGAGAAGCGGTAGGCGATGCTGTCCAGTTCGCGATCCTCAACTTTTTTCAGGATCTGTACGGTTTGAATGGTTGCTTCGGTGCGCTGCGAGGTGAAGGTGGAGACGTCGACCGTGTTGTCATAGAGTAGGCGGATCGAAAAATTCAGGTCGCGGTTCAGCAACTTCGGAGCTTCGAAACTGATCAGTCCCCGCTGCTGAAGTCGGCTGAGGCTGGTTTTTGCAGTCACGGTCTGACGGCGCCCGCCGATATTAAGGCGGCTGACGCCAAACGAAACTTTGGGGCTGGCTCCGGTCTGCCCGAGCGGCTGGTTGGTGCCAGCCGATGGTTGCCCGGTTTGAAATTCAAAGCCGATTCCGTAATCGAAAGTGTAACGCTTGGTCTCGCGAACTGAGACCAACACATTCTTGCGAGGTTCGGTACCGTCAGGATTTTGAATAGCCGTGTCCACTTCGTTGAACAAGCCCAGGTTGTAAAGGCTGCGCTGGGATTCGAGCATGTCCTGCTGGCTAAGCGGACCGCCGGACTGCACTCGTACTTCGCGCCGGGCGACGCCGGGGCGCGTGTAATGCAGCCCGTTCAAAAAAACCTTGCCGACGAAAAACTGCTCTCCCTCATGGATTGTAAAAATCACTCCCACGCGCGGAGATTCAGGCGGCGAGGTCGTGTCGGGAACGTATGCCACATCGATGGAGGCATTGGTGAAGCCGTTGTCGAAGTATTTCTCGAGGATCGCGTCACGATCATCCGCCAGGCTCGATTCGTTGAACCCCTGCCCTTCTTCCGTGGAGAGCCGGGCAGTCAATTGCTCGGTAGGGATGTTGTAGTTGCCTTCGATATTCATCGAGGCCACGCGCGTCTGCTGTCCTTCCTTGATGTCAATTTGGATGGCCAGCAATGAGGGATCGCCCTGATATTTTTCCAGGATCTTACTGGTCACTCCTGCCTGCCGAAAACCGTTCGAGCGATACAAGTCCTGAATGTTAGAGACGTCCTCGGTTAGTAGCGCCTCGCTGTAGCGGCCATGGCTGAACAGCCGTCCGGCAGGTTGGCTGAGCATTCGAGCGCGGACCAGATCTTCGTCGAAGAACTGATTGCCGGAAATCCGGATGGCCGCGAGTTTACGGCGCTCGCCCGGATTAATTGCATAAATTACGCGCAGACTCTTGCCATCCTGTGCTGTACCCTGGCTTACGCTGACGGTAGCCGAGAAGAAGCCGAGTGCCTGAAGATGGTTCTGGAGATTGCGGCGGCCCTCATTGAGCAAGTCGTCGTCCACAGCGCCTTCTTCGTAGATGGGAACCAGTTTCCGCAGTTGGCGTTGACTGACTTTGAATCCTTCGGCCGCTATCTCCACGACCGGCCCGCGTTCCACCTTGAAGGTGTAGTCCACGGAGTTGGTTTCGGGGCGGTAGGTGCGAACAGCGGCCTGGACCTGTGCCAGAAGGCGGTCCTGCTTTTGATAATGTTCGCGAATGCGCTGCAAAGCCCGGGTAAGGCGGGTTGCCGCCACGCCCTGGCCGGGATGAAACTTCGCCATCTCCTCGATCTCAGCCACGGAGTAGCCAGCATCACCCTCCAGCACGATTTGGCCGACCACTGCCCGGGGTCCGGGCGCAACGTGAAACGTGAGGTCAATCTGGTGCTGCTCGGGCTGGCGCTCCACCGACATACTCACCTTCGATTGGTGGAATCCGTTTTCCTCAAGTACACGCTGGAGGTTGGTCAGTGCCTTATCCAGTTTGTCCTGGGAGTAGAGTTCCCCGAGTTCCAGGCGGCTGGCGGTAACAAGCTGGTTGGGCGACGGACTGCCGCTGACGCCGTCCGCTGTGATCTGGCCGATGAAATAGTTGGGCACGGTCACGAAGGTCAGCCGGACGCCCGTCGTGGTGCGCTCGGCGTCGGCCTTGATATCGGCAAAGCGTCCGGTGGCGAACAGCGACTGCATTGCATCATGCAAGCCCTGGCGACTGAGCGGTTCCCCAAGTTTGAGTTGAATCGATCCCAGTAAGGACGTCGCCTCTTCGGTGGGAACTCCGGACAATTCGATCTCAGTCACCGGTACACCGAGATAGAGAGCGATGGTTCCCAACTGCGACGGCGATTCGGCAGCCTGTGGCTGCGGCACAGAAGTCGCCTGACCCACCGCCCAACGGACTGAAAAACAAAACACAATCGCCGTCACAACCAAAATAGCGCCGGTTAGCCGCAACACTACCTCCGAGAATCCCAAATGACTGCCGGCGGAACTTTCTGGTTTCGATGGATGGGCAACCGTCACATGTTGCTCGACATGGAGAAGTTTGATGACAGGAACCTATAATACTGGCTGAAAAGGTTTAAGAAGGTAATGTCTTTGGAACTGGACGACCGTTACTCTCGTCAGGTGCTGTTCGCCGAAATTGGCGAGCAAGGCCAGAAACGCCTTTCGCGGTCGCGCGTCGCCATCGTGGGATGCGGAGCAACCGGGTCGGCGCTAGCCGCATTGCTCGCGCGGTCGGGTGTAGGGATGCTTCGGATCCTTGACCGCGACTACGTCGAAACCAGCAACCTGCAAAGGCAGTCGCTCTTTGACGAGAACGATGCCCGCGAATCGCTTCCCAAGGCCATCGCCGCGGCCCAGCAGATTGCGCGCTTCAATTCCCAGATCGTGGTGGAGCCGCATGTCGCCGATCTGATCCCGGCGAACGTCGAGAGTTTGCTCGATGGCGTCGACCTTGTTCTCGACGGGACCGATAACTTCGAAACCCGCTATCTGGTGAACGATTTTGCGGTGAAAAATTCCGTCGCCTGGATTTATGCGGCCGGTGTCGCAAGCTATGCGGTAACGCTGAACATCCTGCCCGGCGAAACGGCTTGCCTGGCCTGTGTTTTCCCCGATCCGCCGCGCGGGACCGTCGAAACCTGCGAGACCGCCGGCATTCTAAACTCGACCGTGAACCTGGTCGCGTCGATTGCCGCCACCGAAGCGCTGAAGTTTCTGGTGGGGGCGCGCGCGAAGATGCGGCGGACGCTGCTTTCGTGGGACGTGTGGAATAACGATCGCGCGGAGGTGGCCGCGGTCCATCCACGCCCTGGTTGCCGTGCCTGCGGAGAGCGGAACTTTATTCATCTGGCGGGTGAGGGACGGCCACACATTACGCTCTGTGGCAGGAATTCGGTGCAGATTCACGAACGGGAACGCCCGGTGGACTTTTCTGAGATGACGGTCCGTCTCGGGCCTCACGGTACGGTCCGGCATAACGAGTTTGTCCTGAAATTCTGGCATGCGCCCTACGAAATGACTCTGTTTCCCGACGGGCGGGCGATCATCAAGGGCACGACCGATACAGCTATCGCCCGCAGTCTGTACGCGCGCTACGTCGGCAGCTGAGCATATTGATATACGCAAGGGGCTTGCTGTATTGCGCAGAAGGTTGCATCTCCTCGTTGCAAGCCCGCCCGCTGATCTCAGTTATTTACCCGACAGCGCCGTAAATCTCCGAAGATCGTCGGCCCTATGGCGGGGATGCATACTGGCCCGCAAACTGCACTGCTACTACCGATCTGGACCCTCTGTGGAGGTGGTATGCGACCCTATTTGATTCTGTGCGCAGTAGTTCTGATGGCGGTTACGGTGTTTGGGCAACAGCCCGTGCCTCGGATTTACGGCCCTTGCATCGACGGATGCGGCCCGTTTGTTCCGCTCGTGACAACTCCCATGATCTCTTTGCAACAGGCTTCTCCGAACCCGGTGGGCGCGTCGAACGCCACCACTGGCCTGGTCGCCGGAGCGACGAACTCGACCCTCTCGCAAGTTACCGGAAACGCCAGTTCGGTCTACACCGAGCCAGTGTGGTATCAGGGCGGCGGCGCTCCGCTGACGACCTCAGCGGTACATCTCTGGCCGGAACCGCTTGGACATTCGATGCACGCGATGCACGAAGAGCACGGTCAGCGCGAAGAAGCGAAGGCGGAGTGGGTCTACTACTCCGGCACCGAACACACCATGGGCGGAATGAGCGTCGCGGCTGCAGCCAAGGGCGGTAAGAAGGCTGGCCGGACGTATACCAACGACGACGTCGAACGGCAGAATCAGAACAACGGGAATGTAAAGATGAAGGGCAAGACGGAGAAGCTGTAAGGCGTACTTCCACCGCTTAGCATTTAGGTTCTCGGTTGCGATGAAATCGCTGCCGAGAACCTTTTCTTTTGTAACGCATCCGAGGGCGGGACGTCGGCGCTACCATCACCAGCAATTCCCTTCCCCAATCTGCTATCTTCGTGCGGTTGATTCTCTCGACACTTCCGACGCTGGCGCCGTTGCGCGCCGAGGATGAGTGCTTTCATGGGTGAGATTGCCCGTCCGGAACCCTCCCGCATTTATCGTTGGGTTGTGCTGCTGTTTATCAGCCTTGCACAGGGCGGGAACTACTACATCTACGACAGCATCAATCCGCTGGAGCGCATCTTCATCGATAAGCTGGGGTTCTCCGCCACTGCTTTTGGATGGCTGAACGCCAGCTACAGCGTGGCAGCGGTTGTGACTCTGCTGATCGGCGGGATCATCATTGACAAGATCGGAACCAAGAAAGCTCTGGCTTTCTTTGCTGTGCTTTGTCTGGCGGGATCCGTTCTTACCGCAGCTCGTGGAAATGTACCGCTGATGATCACGGGTCGCACCGTGCTGGGCTTAGGCGCAGAGTCGATGATTGTCGCGGTAATTGTTGCGCTCGCGAAGTGGTTCAAAGGTAAGGAGCTGAGCTTCGCGTTTGGGATTAATCTGACGATTGCCCGTCTGGCGTCCGTTGCCGCGGACAATTCGCCAACCTGGGCCAAGCGAGCGTTCTATCCGCAGGGACCCGCGGGCGAGCCGAGCTGGCAGAATCCGCTGTTCATTGCTGTCGGAGCAGGAGTACTGGCCTTGGTTTGTTCCCTGGCTTATTGGCTGCTGGAGACTCAGGCAGAACGCCGCTACACGCTGGGCAAGGGCGGGTCGGTGGACAAACTGGAATTCAGCCAGATGTTCACCTTCGATAAGTCCTACTGGTACGTGGTCGGATTGTGCTTCACTTTTTATTCGGCGATTTTTCCGTTTCGAACGTTCGCCATCGATTTGTTTACGAACAAACTGCTTGCGGCTCACGGCGGGGCGTCGGCCTCGGAAGCTGTCCATTTATCGGTGCTTCAGCAGGCGGGAACGCTCAATAGCCTGCTCCCCCTCTCAGCCATGATTGCCACGCCGCTATTTGGATTACTGGTCGACAAGGTCGGCAAGCGAGCGCTCTTCATGATGTTCGCTTCCCTACTGTTGATGCCAGTTTATTTAATGATGGCCTATGGACACATCTCGCTGTACCTGCCGGTCGTTCTGATGGGCGTCGCATTCTCGCTGATTCCGGCGGTGATGTGGCCGGCAGTGGCCTATATCGTGGACGAGTCGCGGCTTGGCACCGCATACGCCCTGATGACACTGATCCAGCAGATTGGGTTTTTCATGCTGAACTTGATGATCGGCAAAGCAAACGACTACAGCCATGCCGGTCCAGATAATGCGGGCGGATACGCGCTCGGGATGTGGATTTTCTCGATCCTCGGATTTGTGGGCCTGACCTTTGCAATTCTACTGCGGAAACGCGAGACTGGGTCCGCGGGACATGGGCTGGAGACGATTACAGCGAAAGGCTAGATTTTTTCCGGGCGGATGGGGTTACTAAAAGTCAGATATCGGACAGGACCGGCGACCTAACCCGCCCGGAAGCAACAGTTTTTGGTATTCTGATGCTCACCAGGGTGGCGGTTGCCGCCGGCGGTTCCGTTCGCAAAGGGTACAACTATAAGAGTTTGAAGCCGCATCTTACGGACTAAGCGGCCGGAAAAGGCGACTTGACCGACCCGAAACAAGCAAAAGCTATCGAAGCAGAGGCAATTGAGCGCGCCAAGCAGGGTGACGAGGCAGCTTTTGAAGCCTTGTACAACCTGCATAAGCGCCGAGTGTACTCGCTATGTTTGCGCATGGTCTCCAATCCCGCGCAGGCCGAAGACTTGGCCCAGGAAGCATTTCTTCAGCTTTTTCGAAAGATCAGCACATTTCGGGGCGAGTCCGCTTTTTCGACCTGGCTGCACCGGATGACAGTGAACGTCGTCCTGATGAACTTACGGCGCAAGGGTCTGCCGCTGGTCTCGCTGGAAGAGACACTGGAGACCGACGAGGAAACGCCGCGCAAGGAACTGGGAGCGCCGGACTTGAAACTGACCGGATCCATTGACCGGCTGCAACTGCAGCGGGCAATCGAAAAGCTGCCACCGGGATACAAAACGGTTTTTGTGTTGCACGATGTGGAAGGGTTCGAGCACAACGAAATTGCCGAAATGGTGGGGTGCTCGATCGGCAACAGCAAGTCGCAGCTCCACAAGGCAAGATTGAAGCTGCGCGATGCTTTGAAGTTCATGAGAGCCGAAAAGGCCGAGAAAACGTAAGCGCGGTCGCGGTATTGGGGAGAGAGGAAGTATGAATTGCGCAGAAGTGCAGCAGGTCCTGCCTGAGATGGTCGACGGCAGCGGGAATAGTGAATACCAAGCTCATCTGAAGTCGTGCCCGGAATGCTCGGAACTGGTTTCGGACCTGGAGTTGATTGCCAGCGAGGCGCGGCAATTGGCGGAAGTTGACGAACCAGCGCCCCGAGTGTGGGTAAAGATTGCCGCGGAATTGCGCGCGGAAGGAATCATCCGGGAGCCGCAAGCAGGTCCCGCGCGCCCGGTTCTCGTACCCAGCGCAAGACGACGATGGAATGCCTGGTGGCTGGTTCCGGTCGCCGCCGCGCTGGTGGCGGCGGGCTCTTACGTCATTAAACCGAAACCATCTGCACCCGTCGCAGAGGTGAAGAACCCGGCTGGTGTTTCCGTCGCGGTCACAGATTATCCGGCTGCCCCCAAACCGGCGACAACCAGCGAGAAGAGTGCGCAGGCCGTCGCAGACCAGAAGACCTCCAAACCGAACGACAGCGCTGGCCCCGACGATCACGCCCCCATGATGACCGCCAGCACAGCGGACCAGAAGTTTCTGGACGGAGTCGCTCCGGAAATGAGGTCGGCCTATGAGCAGCAACTCCAGGCCGTAAATTCTTATATCCGGGACGCGGAGGCCTATCTGAAGCAGAATCCGGACGATGAAGATGCGCGGCAGCATCTGATGGAAGCGAACGAACAAAAAGAGATGCTGTACCAGATGGCCTTGGATCGTGTTCAATAACGGGCAGGCCGGTTTGATCCGGCTGGAGACAAGAGGGATGGCGAGTATGCAGTGCAGGACAATTGCAGGTCTGGTGGTGGCCGCCTGCCTGGTAACGGGGGTAGCCGCCGAAACCAGGAAAGAATTCCGGTTCACCGTGGGTCCGAAAGCAAATATTGTCGTGGACAATGAGTACGGCGCCATTATGGTCAAACCCGGGAGCGCGAATCAAGTGGTGGTGGTTGCAGTCGTGCGTTCGGACAAAGTTGAAGTCGACACTTCCCATGAGGGCGACCGCCTCGAGATTGAATCGCACTTGCTGAAGGGCGCGGACGCCCAGTCCGGCCGGGTCGATTACGAATTGACGGTCCCTGCCAATGTTCCTTTGAATCTTCGCTCCTCCACCGGTCCCCTGTCCGTGGAGCGAACGCAGGGCGATCTAACCATGGAAGGCGCCGACGCCGAGGTTAACGTGCGGAATGTCAGTCATTGTCATGTCCACGTCAAAACGATGCGTGGAAACATCACTTTGGCAGACGTTCAAGACGGGCATGTCGAGATCAACTCCATCAGTGGAGAGGTTCACCTGAACTCCGTAACCGGACCGCACGTGCAAGTCGATTCCGGGGCTGGCAAGGTGTTTTACGATGGCAATTTTGGCTCCAGCGGGAGTTACGCTTTCACCACCCACACTGGAGATATCGAGGCACTGGTTGCGCCCGACGCATCGGCGGATTTCAGTGCCCGCTCCATACAGGGATTCGTGAAGAGCGATGTTCCCCTCAAGCCTAAGGAGCACAGCCGGTTCCCGACCGAGCTGGGACGTTCCTTCTTTGGCACGGTCGGCAAGGCTGCTTCCGAGGTCGTGCTCAAGTCGATCAGTGGTACAATCCGCCTCAAATACCGCTGAAAAGCAGACCACTAAAACTGATTCCATTGGGTGTGAAGGCGTGTCGATCGATACGTTCGAACGCCACGGAGCGCCATGGGAGCGCGAGCTGTGTTTCTGGTTGGGTTCATGGGCTCAGGCAAGACCAGCGTGGGACGCGAACTCGCCCAGCGGCTAGGGTGGGAGTTCGTCGACTTGGACGCGCACATCGAAGCGCGTGAAGGCCAGGGTATTCCACAGATTTTTCGGGATCGCGGAGAGGCTGGATTTCGCGCGGCAGAAACAGCAGCCCTCATGGACTTGACGCAGTCGCTGGAGCGCGCCAGCGTGGTCGCGCTCGGAGGCGGAGCGTTCGTGCAAGACGCGAACCGGGAGCTGCTGCGTTCCCGACCCTCGGTTTTTCTGCAGGCCCCGGTAGATGAACTCTGGCGACGGTGTTGCGATGATGAGGAGATCAGACCGCTCCGGAAAGATCCGGACCAGTTCGCCCAACTCTACGCAGAGCGGCTTCCCTTCTATCGGCAGGCAACCGTGACCGTAGTTACGTCGGGTAGGGATCCGGCGTCTATTTGTGCTGAGATCGAAGCAACGTTGCAGTTAAGCTAGTACGGAAACGGGAGGATCATGGTGAAGTTGTCTCGCTGGTTATGCGCGTTGGCTCTGGTGCTGTCCGTGTCGGGCACTGCCCTGGCAAAGGAAAAAGAGAAAGTCGGAGAGGTTAAGAAAGTGGATTCCGGTTCGTTTGGAGTGTTTGTCAAAGGCCGCCGCGCCGGTACGGAGATATTCTCGGTCACGGAGAACCCAAATGGCAGCGTGATCCATTCGGAATTCAAAGCCGAAGGCGCAGCGGGTCAGGCGGTGCAGGAGTCTGAACTGCAACTGACGGGCAACGGCGAGATCAGGCGTTACGAATGGAAAGAACAAAGTCCCGGTAAGGCGCAGTCGGTAGTAATTCCAAACGACGAATTTGTGACACAGAAGTGGAGCGCCGGACCGCAGGACAAGGAGCACGAACAACCGTATCTGCTTCCGACCTCGACCAATATTCTGGACGACTACTTCTTCGTGCATCGCGAAGTGCTCGCGTGGAGGTATCTCGGGGGAGCCTGCTCTCGCGAAAAAGGCGGCTTGCGATGTCCGAAGGCTCAGTTTGGAACCATGAACCCCAGCCAGCACTCTTCGTCGCCCGCCAGCATGGAGTATCTGGGCCGCGACAAGGTGAAAATTCACGATGCGGAACAGGAATTGAACAAGCTGGAATTGAAAAGCGACGCGGGAAGCTGGGTGATCTGGCTTGACGACCAGTTCAAAGTCTTGCTGATCTCCATACCGTCGGAGAGCACGGAAGTCATTCGCGACTAGCGCCCGTTTGCGTCGGCCAAAAGGCGCTACTTTAGGAACTTGGCCAACGCTCCACCCGCGATTACGATATTGAGGAATGGCGGAGTTTGCGGACTCGCCCGCGAGCGCCGATCGGGCTTCTTCTTGACCATCATTGACTCACGAACGTCACGTGTTCTCTTTACGATATTGGTGTTTGCCCTAGCGCTGGGATTTCTTTACGCAGCGCGGCAGAGCCTCATCCTGTTCCTGTTCGCAATCTTTTTTGCCTACCTCATCAATCCGGTGGTCGAGCGCTTGCAGAAGCCGCTGCGCGGGCGTGGACGAGCCATCGCCTTCATCTACATTCTTCTGCTCACAGGATTGGCCCTGCTCGTGTTCTTTGTGGGCCCTAGAGTTACGCGGCAGGCGGCGCGCCTGGGGGAGGCGTGGCCGGAGTTAACGAAAAAGGTCAGCTCGGGCCAGATCGCTGTCGATATAGGCCAACAGCGGGGGTGGAGCGCTGGCACCCAGAGCCGCATGCAGGAGGTCCTGAAGAATAATAGCCAGGACTTGTTGGTTCTTGCGCAACGCATTGGAGTGCGCGTCGCTGAGACCGCCAAAGATATCTGGGTGTTGTTCATCGTGCCCATCCTGGCCGTGTTCTTTCTCCTCGACGCGGGTAACTTCAATGAGGTTCTGGTGTCTCTCGTGCAATCACGCGTGCAGCGCGAGTTCCTTCAGGATGTGCTGCGCGATCTGAACCAGATGCTGGCCCAGTTCATTCGCGCACAACTTACACTCGCGGGGTTGTCACTGCTGGCCTACACGTCTGTGCTGGGAATTCTCCGCGTGCCGTATGCGATGGTGCTGGGGACAGCGGGCGGAGCGTTAGAATTTGTTCCCATCGTCGGTCCGCTGGTGGCGGGAGTTGCCATGGTGGTGGTCGCGGTGCTCGCGGGTTACTCCCATTGGCCGTTCGTATTGCTTTTTCTTGTGGTTTGGCGGCTCGTTCAGGACTATGTCATTTCGCCCCGAGTGATGGGTGGCAGCGTCCAATTGCATCCCCTGGCAGCCCTTTTCGGCGTTCTTGCCGGAGGCGAGATCGCTGGCGTCCTCGGCGTCTACCTTTCGATCCCAGTCATGGCCAGTTTGCGGATCGTGTGGCGGCGCTGGCGCATTTATGCCGAGAAGCGCCGGTTTGGCCCCCTCAACGAAAGCTTCTTCCCGCACGAACTCGGCCGCGGTAAGCCCTAAAGGCGGCTGGGGGCGGCGGTGCCTGCGAAGCAATTCTCATCCCGAAATCTCCCTGATATAAAATCAAAGATCAGCCATGTCCAACAAACTTTCTGTAGGAATTCTCGGTGCCACGGGCATCGTCGGGCAGCGGTTTATCCAGTTGCTGGAGCATCATCCGTGGTTCGAAGTATCGTGGCTCGCAGCTTCGGATCGCTCCGAGGGCAAGCCCTATGCGCAGGCTGCGCGCTGGCGGTTGAAGACGGCGATCCCGGAACGCGTGGCGCAGATGACAGTGTCGCCGGCCACGCCCGAAGGAGCGCCGAAGATTATCTTTGCGGCTTTGGACGCGGCCATCGCAAAAGAGATGGAGCCGCAGTTTGCCGCCGCGGGTTGCGCGGTGGTCTCGAATTCGAGTGCTTTGCGGATGCAGTCTGACGTACCTCTCGTCATCCCCGAAGTCAACGCCGACCACATTCCTCTAATCGAGAGCCAGCAGTGGCGACGGGCGAGCGGGGGGTTCGCGGTGACCAATCCAAATTGCTCGGCGATCGGCTTGGTGCTAGCGCTGGCCCCGCTCCACCAACGCTTCGGACTCGAGACCGTGATGGCTGTGACCATGCAAGCGGTCAGCGGCGCAGGATATCCCGGAGTCGCTTCGCTCGACATCCTGGGCAATGTGATTCCCTACATCGCGAAGGAAGAAGAGAAGATGGAAGAGGAAACGCAGAAGCTGCTCGGGAAATTGAACGGGGCCGGCATCATCCCGGCGCCTTTCGCGATGAGCGCACAATGCAATCGCGTAGCGGTCGAGGATGGCCACACCGAGTCCGTTTCAGTTCGACTGAAGAAGAAGCCGCAGCCGGAAGAAATCATTGCAGCCTGGAACGATTTCCGTTCCGAACCGCAGCAGCTTCGTCTGCCGAGCGCACCTGAGCAGCCGGTGATGTATCTGCATGGTGTGGATCGTCCGCAGCCCCGTCTGGACGTCGACTCCGGCGGTGGAATGACGACTTCCGTTGGTCGCTTGCGCAAATGCAACGTGCTTGATTGGAAATTCACCATACTCTCACACAACACGATTCGCGGCGCAGCCGGAGCGGCATTGCTCAATGCCGAACTGCTGAAGGCGAAGGGGTATCTGGGGTGAGAGAGCCATTCACCACTGAGGCACAGAGACACGGAGAAAATCTTGATTGGGGAATCACCTCCTTGATCTCGATTTTCTCAGTACCTCCGTGTCTCCGTGGTAGATTTCCCGCTTCCGACGAGGAGAGCCCCCGCCCATGATCGTCATGAAGTTCGGTGGGACTTCCGTACAGGACGCGAAGGCGATTGATCGCGTTGGGCAGATCGTCCAGGGGCGACTCGCGGACCGGCCAGTCGTGGTGGTCAGCGCGATGGCAAAGGTCACCGATGCCCTGCTCACGATGGGAAAGGCCGCTGGGGGCGGCGATCGTAAGTCTGCTCTCAAGATGGCGCGCGCGCTGCGCGAGCGACACTACGAAACCGCTGGCGAGCTCCTCGGCACGGCGTTGTTCACCGAGTTTCACAGCGGACTCGGTGCCGACTTTGAAGATCTCGACGAACTGCTGCGCGGGATCGGAGCCGTGGGAGAAATTACTCCGCGCACTTACGATTCGGTCGCTGCGTTTGGAGAAATGCTTTCGAGCAAAATTGTGGCGGCCGCGTTTGTGGCCCGAGGGCTCCCCGGTGTTCACGTCGATTCGCGCCAGTGCCTGCTCACGGATTCGAGCTATACCAAAGCGGTGCCGCAGTTCGACGAGACAAACGATCGGCTGCAAAAACGCGTCAAACCGCTGTTGGAGTCGGGCAAAGTGCCGGTTATGGGAGGCTTCATCGGGTCGAATCGATCCGGGATTACGACCACCATCGGACGTGGCGGGTCGGATTTTTCAGCCGCCATATTTGGCGCTGGACTGGACGCTACTCGGATCGAGATCTGGACCGACGTAGACGGCATGATGACCACCGATCCACGACTGTGTCCGGATGCGCGCCGGATCAAGGTCATCAGTTTTGACGAAGCCGCCGAACTCGCATATTTTGGCGCGAAGGTTCTGCATCCGGCGACGGTACTTCCGGCAATTCAGAAAAATATCGCCGTCTACGTCTTGAATTCGCAGAACCCGACTTGTGAAGGTACCAAGATCACGGCGCGAGCTCCACGCTGCTCCAACATCTTCAAGGCGATCGCGCTCAAGAGGAAAATTACAATCGTGGACGTCGCGGCACCCCGTCGGCTGCTGGTGCACGGATACTTGAAGTCCATCTTTGAGATTTTCGATCAGCATCAAGTCGCGGTCGATGTGGTTTCAACTTCCGAAGTCAGCGTTTCCGTGACAGCCGAAACGAACGAGGCGATTCCGGCGCTCGCTGCCGATCTGGCCAAGCTGGCGGACGTGAAGTACGAAGGTCGAAAGGCGATTGTTTGTCTGGTGGGTGAGAGTCTACGCGACACTCCAGGCATCGCTGCCAAAGTCTTCGGAATACTGGAAGATGTCAAAATTCGGATGATTTCCCAGGGCGCTTCCGAGATCAATCTGACATTCGTGATCGAAGAGGACGCTGCAACCGAAGTCGTGCGGCGCTTACATAAAGAGTTCTTCGCGCAGGCGGACCCGGAAGTATTCGCGTAACATCGTTTTCACCGCCGAGACGCCGAGCACGTCAAGAAATTGAAAATGTAAGATCATTGTTCAGGTTTTCTTGGCGTCTCGGCGGTTAAAGGTTTCCGCATGAATCTCCTGATTCTAGGCCGTGGCAAAACCGGCTCGCTGGTCGCCGAAGTCGCCCACGCCAGGCGTCATCATGTTCGCGTTCTGTGCGCGTCGGAGAACGCGAACGCCAGCGCGCTCTCAGCGGAGTACCTCGCCGAGATCAACGCCGTCATTGACTTCACATCACCGGCGGCGGTCGTCGCCAATGCCGAAGCCTGTATCCGTGCCGGCAAGAGCATCGTTGTCGGAACCACAGGCTGGTACGATCAGGCGCCACAGCTTCGTGAAAAGGTACTAGCCGCGAAGACTGGGCTTCTTTACGGATCGAACTTTTCCATTGGCATGAACCTGTTTTTTGAGATTGCGCAGGCTTCCGCCCCGGCTTTGGGATTTGAATATTCGGGCCAGATTTTCGAACGCCATCACGCGCAAAAAAAAGACGCGCCTTCAGGAACGGCGATTACGTTGCGAAACATCCTGCTCGAATCAGGCCGGCAGGAACTGGAGATTGTTTCGTTCCGCGAAGGCGATGTCGTAGGAATGCACGAGGTGGTATTCAATTCCCCTCACGATCGAATTTACCTGTGCCATGACAGCAAATCCCGCCGTGGCTTTGCAGAAGGCGCGGTACGTGGCGCCGAGTGGCTGGCTGGGAAACAAGGCTTTTTCGAGTTCCGCGAAATCTGGAAGCAACTTTAGGCTGCCAGCTTGAGTCCAATTTCGAGGAACGCGGTCGCTTCATTCACATTTTTCTAAGACTTCGCGTTATCTTATTGTTATGCACCTACGAGGCTGCGGCACCGCTCTCGTCACGCCGTTCACTCAGGACGGCGCAGTAGATGAAACCGCTTTGCGCAACCTAGTGGCCTGGCAGGTGGAATCGGGCATCGATTTCCTGATTCCCTGCGGCACTACCGGAGAAACTCCGACCCTTACGCACGACGAGTGGCTGCACGTGATTGACGTGACGATCGAGGTCGTCGCCGGACGTGTTCCGATCGTCGCCGGGGCTACTTCGAACTCGACGCAAGAAGCAGTAGCCAGGGCCAAGGAGGTCGCGGCGCGCCCGGGCGTCAACGCCATTCTGACTGCTTCTCCCTACTACAACAAGCCCACGCAGGAAGGCCAGTACCGGCACTTCCGGGCAATCGCCGAAGCCGTGGACAAGCCTCTGGTGCTCTACAACATTCCGGGACGCACCGGCGCGAACATCGAGCCTGCCACTTTGGCCCGTCTGGCTGAAGTACCGAATATTGCGGCCGTGAAAGAAGCCAGCGGAAACATGTCGCAGATTGCGGACGTGCTCAATGCCGTCCCGGAGACTTTCCTCGTGTTCTCCGGCGACGACGCGATCACGTTGCCGGTCATTGCGCTCGGCGGCGTCGGGATTATTTCCGTTGCCTCGAACGAAATTCCGCGCGAGATGGCGGAGATGACGCGCGCCGCTCTGTCGAACGATTGGGATACCGCCAGGAAGATTCATCGCAAGTACCTTCCGTTGATGCAGGCGAACTTTATCGAATCGAACCCGCTGCCCGTAAAAGCAGTATTGGCGATGATGGGCAAGGTCGAAGAAGTTTATCGGTTGCCCCTGCTTCCGATGCGGCGCGACACTCGTTCGAAGCTTCAAAAAGTGGCGGCCGATGCAGGACTCATCACACGCACGACCGCTCCGGTCGTGGCGGGCGCCGGCGAGTACTATGTCTATGAGAACTGGGCCGCCGGCCCGCACAAAGCAGTCTTGCACCGAGCGACGTGCGGGCAATGCAACACCGGAAAAGGACGGCCCGCTGGCCACGATGCCAATCACGCGCGCTGGCATGGTCCCTATGGCAACGTAACCGAAGCGCGCGCCGCGACTCATCAGATGGCTGGAGTTCTGATTCGCAGCGAGTGCAAGTGCGTGGCGTGAAGCGCAATTACACTATTTCAATCTGTCATCTTCGCGAAGCGAAGGACCTGCTTTTTCTGGCGCATAAATAGAAACCGGGTCCTTCGCTCCGCTCAAGATGACAGTTTTGTAAGATCGCCAACGCGCATATTTAACACGGGCTTTAGCCCCTGAGGCTCCATCCTTACGACTCCCGAAAGCAACGCGAACGCAACTTCGCTCACCTCTTTGAGGTCGGCCATCGATGCCTTGTCGTCTGTCGAAACGATTGCGGATCCGGCGGATGCGCGACGAACGTTTTTCGATTTTCGTGCGCGGCTGACGCGCGGAGAAATACGCGCGGCTGAAAAGCTCGACGGACGCTGGACGGTCAACGCCTGGGTCAAACAGGGCATCCTGCTCGGCTTCCGCCTCGGCGAACTCAAGGAAATGTCGGACAGCGACATTTTTTCTTTCGTCGACAAGGACACCTTCCCTGCCCGCCGCTTGTCTCTTGCCGACCGCGTACGCATCGTCCCGGGCGGTTCAACGATTCGTGAAGGAGCTTACGTGGCACCGTCCGTCATCTGCATGCCGCCGATGTTCATCAACGTCGGCGCCTATGTAGACGAGGGAACCATGGTGGACTCGCACGCGCTAGTCGGGTCTTGCGCGCAGATTGGCAAACGGGTTCATCTGAGCGCGGCAGCGCAAATTGGAGGCGTGCTGGAGCCGGTGAATGCCGCCCCCGTCATCATCGAAGATGATGTGCTGGTCGGCGGGAACTGTGGAGTGTTTGAAGGAACGCTGGTGCGGACGCGTGCTGTCCTGGGAGCGGGGACGATTCTCACGCGGTCCACGCCGCTCGTTGACCTTGTCCGCGGAGAGATGTATCGCGCGAGCGCGGATCGCCCGCTCGAAGTTCCAGAGAACGCTGTGGTCGTACCCGGCTCGCGCGCCATAACCAAGGGCAAAGGTGCGCTCTGGAATATTTCCCTCTACACGCCCGTGATCGTCAAGTATCGGGACGAAAAGACGGAGCGCGGGATTGAGCTCGAAGACTGGCTCCGGTAGCGCCGGCGAGCCTCGTTCCTCCAGCCCTCTTCCCTATTGGCTGGACGCGCTCGGTGGGCGTCCCGTGATAAAGCCGACCGCAGCGCCGCCAATCCCTCCCATTACAATTCCCAGCAAGATCAGTACTATGGTTCGTTCCAGCAAGTTAGGTCGCCGATGATTTTTCATTGTCCCCCCGCTCGCTGACCGGATGCGAGTCTGGTCGAGTGAACACGGTTGGTCCAGAAAAGTTGTGGCACCACGGCCAACTCGTGCATTTTTAGCCCTGCCGGAGCAGCGAACCACCTACCGCAGCAGAATCCTTTCACATTTGTGGCCGCGTCCAGCAGCGCAAATTTTTACATCTTTCTGACAACTGACGTGCGCGAATCGGACACCATATACCCACGATCTGTTCCCCCGGGAAAATTTTTTGGAGAAGGTGGCTCAATGAAAACTTTCCGCGTGCTTCGACTTCCCTGCTGGCTGTTTCTCAGTCTTGTCTCTTCCTTCTGCGCGGCGCAGACATACACGGTCACCGACCTGGGCACAGTGTCTGGTATGGACTACAGCGTGGCCCGCGCTATCAACATTGTTCATCAGGTCACAGGCGCATCCGGCAAGTCGAACGCGAACCTCGCAGGCGTCTTCTTGTATAGCAACGGCGCCATGACGAATCTTGGGACGCTCGGAGGCAGCTCTGGAGTCGGCAACGGAATTAATGCCTCCGGCCAAGTGGCGGGGTATTCGCAGAATGCGCAGGGTACATATCGAGCTTTCGTGTCGAATGGCGGAACGCTGGTTGATATTGGCGACCTGGGAGGCGGCTCGGCGGTAGCCTATGCCATCAACGATCTCGGACAAGTCGTCGGGTCCGCGGTGACTTCCGGCCACGCCAATCACCCTTTTTTGTACAGCAACGGCCAGATGATCGACTTGGGAACTCTGGGATCTCCGGACGGGAACTCGTGGTGGAACAGCGCCCAGGGCATCAACAACAAGGGTGCGGTTACCGGGACGTCTTACGATGCCGATGGGAACTTCTTTGGTTTTGTCTGGAGCAACGGAACGATGACCAAGTTGGGAACTCTGGGCGGTCCCTGGAGCCAAGGCTATGCCATCAACAACAAAGGCAAGATCACGGGCCTCGCTTATACAGCGGATGGAAATGCCCACGCCTTTATCCGTAACCTTAGAGGCACCATGAAGGATCTCGGCACTTTCGCCGGGAAATTCAGCACTGTCTGGGGCCTCGGTATCAACGACTCCGGAGTAGTAGTAGGCCAGTCCACATTTCAGGATACCTACCACGCTTTTGTATATAGCGGTAGGAAAATAAAAGACCTCAACACCTTGATTCCACCGGGATCTGGTTGGGAGCTGATTGAGGCCGCCAGCATCAACAATGCCGGAGAGATTGTCGGTCTCGGCATGCACCATGGATTGGAGCACGCGTACTTACTCACTCCGCAGTGAATCAAGGGATGGCGCTGGCAAGCGGGCTTGTTCTTCCGCGAACCTGCGCCGCCCGTCGAGATGCTTACCGCGAAAGTGTGCCTGTGCCCGCTGGCCCCAGGCGCGTACGAAGTAGTAGTTCAGCGCACTTCCGATGGCGGAGCTGGCAATCGGGATCAGCCGTCACTCCTTTTTCCAGAAGCTCACGACCGATGTCCACGCCTGCAGCGCTGGCGGCGGCGATCCAGAGATCGGCGATCTCGTCGTCGGTGTTCATCTCGAATCCATAAACCAGGCTAAGTTTCTGAATCGTACGCATCGTGATGGCCGACAAGATACCGAGGTCGGGCACGATGGTGATGATCCCGCCGAGGCCAAAGCCGGCACCTTCTACCGCGGCCAGTTTCATGCCGCTGCGGATAATGGATTCGGCAACGTCGTCCAGTTGCTGCATATCGACGGTGTAGACCCCACGAAACGTGGCGATTGGCAGATCGTAAGCGGTCTGAAGTTGGAGCAGGAACCGCTCGGGATCGACTCGGACTGTCTCGTAAGTACGCGTCAGCCCGCTGCGGAATGCGCTCTCCGCGCGCCGTCGCAACCAAGATTTTTGCTCGGCTTCGGGCATCTTAGTCGCAGTCTATCAGGCACGCGTGGGTCGGACACTCTTGTCCGACTGCCCACAGCTCCGGGCACGCGTCGGTTTCTTAGGAACATGCAGTTGTCGGACAAGAGTGTCCGATCTACACAGTGCCGACGCTACGCATTGTGCTAGCATCGTCTTAACTAATGCCATCTGGAAAACTGCACATAGTTCCGCTGGGCGGGCTGGGCGAGTTCGGCATGAACTGCATGGCCGTGCGCTGGGGAGACGACATCATCGTCGTCGACGCCGGTCTGATGTTCCCCGAAGCAGAGTTGCTTGGCGTAGACATCGTTGTCCCCGATATTTCCTACCTGATCGAGAACCGCAAGCACGTTCGCGCCATCATTCTCACGCACGGACACGAAGATCATATCGGCGCGCTGCCCTGGTTTCTTAGCGAACTCAAAGTTCCCGTCTGGGGCACGGAGTTCACTCTCGCTTACGTTGAAGACAAACTGGACGAACACCAACTGCTGGACGATGCCGATCTGCGCGAGATGCGTCCTGGAGAACGTTTCAAGATCGGACCGTTCACCGTTCACGCCATCCAGGTGACGCACAGCCTGGTCGATTGCGTTGCCCTGGCGATCCACACGCCGCTTGGCGTGGTGCTGCATACCGGCGATTTCAAAGTCGATCCTACGCCGACTGACAACCGGCTTTTCGATTTGCATGCATTTGCGGAGTACGGAAAAGAAGGCGTGCTGGCTCTGCTACAAGACTCGACGAACGTCGAGCGTAAGGGCTACACGCCCAGCGAACGCAGCGTCCGCCGGAAGTTCGACGAAGTCTTCTCGCACACTCAGCGGCGGCTTTTCATTTCGTGTTTCTCATCTTCGATTCACCGCATCAAGCTGGCCGTCGACGTAGCGCGGGAGCATGGTCGCAAAGTGTGCTTCATTGGACGCTCGATGGTGAATTCCTCTGAAATCGCGGAGGACCTGGGCTACATCCAGATTCCCGATGGATTGCTGATTCAACCGGGCGAGATGAGGAACTACCCCCCGGAAAAAGTCTGCGTCATGATCAGTGGCACGCAGGGCGAACCTATGTCCGCGCTCTCGCGGGCAGCGGTGGACAACCACAAGCACGCCAAGATCGAAAAAGGCGATACGGTGGTTCTCTCCTCGCGCATTATTCCCGGGAATGAAAAGGCCATCTACCGTATGGTCGACCATCTGTTTCGCCGGGAAGCGCACGTAATTTACGACGACGGATCGTATCCTCCAATCCATGTCAGCGGACACGGCAGCCAGGAAGAACTCAAGCTGATCATCAATCTGGTCCGGCCGAAATACTTCGTCCCCGTTCACGGCGAGTACCGGCAGCTCAAGCTGCACGCCGAATTGGCTCGCACCATGCACGGCGCGGTGGGAAACGTAATGCTGATCGAGACCGGAGACGTTCTGGAGTTCGACGAACAGGGAGCCCGCAAGGCCGGGCGCGTCAACATAGGGCGCGTCTGCATCGACTCCGGTTCGCGGACCGATGTGGTCGAAGACCTGGTCATCAAAGATCGACGCCATCTCAGCGAAGACGGTTTTGTTCTCCCCATCATCGCCATCAATAAACACACCGGACGAGTCGAAGCCACTCCTGAAATCGTGACACGCGGATTCAACCCCGGCGATAACGGCCTGCTCGAACGCGCGCGTGAAATCGTCATGGAGACGCTCGAACAGTCGAGCGACGAGGAGAAGGCCGACTACGGCGTGATCAAAGAAAAGATCCGCGCCGATCTGAAGCGGTATATCTCGAAGCAGACGCAGAGAAGGCCGCTGATTATGCCGGTGATTTTGGAGATTTAAAGGACGGCGTGCCTTCTTCCGGCTACAATTCCCGCTACTCGAATTAAATTCGTACGAGGAAGCTTCCTATCGTAAGCCTAAAGGACATTTTCCAAGCACGTACCCGGCTCGAGGGGGTAGCCGTGCGCACCCCTCTGCTCGAATGGACCGGGGTGAATGACTCGCGCAAGCTCTTTCTTAAGCTCGAAAACCTTCAGCCCATCGGCGCCTTCAAGCTGCGGGGGGCTTACAACAAGATCGTGTCTCTGAGTGAGGAGGAACGGCGACGCGGGGTCGTCTCCTATTCGAGCGGCAATCATGGGCAGGGAGTGGCTTATGCGGCTCGGGCATTGGGGGTCAAGGCGGTCATCGTCATGCCTGGCAATGCTCCGCCGAACAAGCTGGAGTCTACCGCTGCTCTGGGTGCGGAGGTCGTCAGGGTGGGTCCGAGCAGTGAGGAGCGTCGGATCCGCGCAGAAGAACTGGCCGCGGAGCACGGCTATGCGGTCGTCCCTCCTTACAATGACGAGCACATCATCGCAGGACAGGGAACAACGGGTCTGGAGATTTTCGAGCAGCTCCCCGACGTTGAAACTGTGCTGGTTCCGGTGGGCGGCGGTGGACTGATCAGCGGGATATCCGTCGCTCTGAAATTGAGTAAGCCTACAGTAAAGATCATCGGCGTGGAGCCGGAGTTCGCGGCCGATGCGCAAGCCAGCTTGCGTGCGGGTCATATCGTTGAGTTCTCCGCGGATCAGGTCATGCAAACTCTGGCCGACGGACTGCGCACGCAGAGTATCGGTCCGATCAACTTCGAGCACATTCGGACATACGTTGACGACATCATCACCGTCAAGGAAAGTGAGATTCAGCAGGCGATGCGCGCCCTGGGCGGCCAAGCTGAAACGGTGGCGGAGCCCAGCGGGGCGACCGCAGTTGCTGGATTCCTCTTTCACGGGGACGAGTTGCCACGAACGAAAATGAATGTCGCGGTCATCAGCGGCGGAAATATCGATCCGAAATTGCTCACAAAAATTAGAAGCGAATGAAATTGCAGAGGTCAGATTGCAGAGGTAACCGGCGTCCCTGAAGCCGGTTTTCAACTCTACATCTGACCTCTGCAATTGCTCCGGGGGTACTTTGACTCGCTGGCTCGACCAGTTCTTTCAACTTTCGCGGCAGCAAACGACCGTCCGGCGTGAGGTCGTCGCCGGACTGACAACTTTCTTCACGATGGCCTACATCGTGGCCGTCAATCCTGCCATCCTCAAGACGGCCGGCATGCCGCTCGAGGCCTCGGTCACTGCCACCATTCTCACCGCGATTTTCGGCACTTTGCTGATGGGGCTTTATGCGAAGCGGCCGTTCGCAATTGCGCCGTACATGGGCGAGAACGCCTTCATCGCTTTCACAGTCGTGCACGTGCTCGGATATACGTGGCAAAACGCGCTGGGCGCGGTGCTGCTGGCGGGGATCATCTTCATCCTGCTTACCCTTTTCCGCTTGCGTAAGTGGATGGTGGAGGCGATTCCACTGACCCTTCGCTACAGCTACGCGGTGGGAATCGGGCTGTTTCTTACTTTCATAGGACTGAATCAGACTGGCATTGTGACACTGGGGTTTCCGGGAGCGCCGGTTCGCCCTGGGCATCTCACGTCGGCCAGTGTGCTGCTTGCAGTCTTCGGTTTCCTGCTGATGACGGCGCTTTCCATCCGCCGCTTCCCCGCTGCCATTCTCATCGGGGTTCTGGCGACGGCGGGGCTTTCTTTTATCAGCGGCGTCGCGCCTCTGCCGACGGGTTGGATCAGCCGCCCTCCAAGTCTCGCACCGGTCTTCATGAAGTTCGATCTGCATAGCGTCTTCACGTGGGGATTCTTCCCCGTCGTGCTGACCATTTTTGTCATTGCTTTTGTGGACACCATGGGCACGCTTATCGGCGTCTCAGCACGCGCTGGATTCCTTGACAAGGGCGGCAACCTGCCGCAGATCGAGCGTCCCATGATGGCGGACGCACTGGCCACCACGTTCGCCGGCTTGATTGGAACCACGACAGCGGGCGCGTTCATTGAATCTGCAACCGGGGTGGAAGCGGGTGGACGTACAGGATTGACGGCAGTCACGACCGCGCTCTGTTTCGCTGGAACCTTGTTTTTTGCGCCCTTCATCTCGGCGATTCCGCCCCAGGCTTATGGGCCCGCGTTGATCTTCGTCGGATTGCTGATGCTGACTCCGATTACTCGCATTCCCTTCGACGACCTGACCGAATTGGTCCCGGCGTTTGGGGTGATCGTGCTGATGGCATTTACTTACAACGTAGGGGTCGGAATGACGGCAGGATTCGTGTTATACCCTTTTTGCAAACTGGTTTCTGGACGACTCGGAGAAGTCCGTCCCGCGCTCTGGGTTTTGACTGCTTTGTCTCTATTGTTTTTCGTCTTCTATCCATACACGTAATTGTTAAATAATTCGGTGGAACCTAATGATTCGATTCGGTGTTGTTGGCTTTGGATTGCACGGTGACCGGCGGTTGATGCCGGGCTTTGAGCGTTCCCAGAATTGCAAGGTTGTGGCGCTCTCCCGTCGCGACCCTCAAAAGGCGGCGGAGTCGGCGCGGCGTTACGGTATCCCACAGGCGTTTACGTCGACCGATAATTATGCCGCTGTCCGGAAGTGGATGCCGTGCTCGTGACTAGTCCGGACGTTCTCCATCGGGCGGACGTGCTGACTGCGATTCGGGCGGGAAAGCCAGTGCTGTGCGAAAAGCCGATGGCGATGAACGCGGAAGAGTGCCGGGAGATGGTGGAAGCGGCGCATGAGTCCAAAATTCTACTCGGAGTCGCGCATGTCTTTCGCTTCGAGGAAAGTACGGCGTGGTTGCGGGAGCAGATCGCCAGTGGCGCCATCGGACGACCAGTTCTGGCGCGGGCAGAATTCTCTTATCCAGGCTCCGGCCACGGTCGCAGCTGGCTGTACAACCCTGCCATCGCG
>Ga0137410_10000165_pt1 | contig 45512 bp, 33 predicted proteins | sample CZODoug1_16funga_FD_108878 | JGI IMG/M metagenome (GOLD analysis project Ga0137410, IMG submission 108878) | Vadose zone soil fungal communities from Angelo Coast Range Reserve, California, USA - CZODoug1_16fungal (Illumina Assembly) | ecosystem: Environmental > Terrestrial > Soil > Vadose zone... | reverse complement strand
GCGGCTGCAGGATCTGCTGATCGACGATCCCAAGCAGATGAAGCCGCTCGAGGTGGTGCTGAAGGAAAGTGTGCCGCACACGATCTATCCGCCCGGTGCCGTTCCCGCCTACTCCAACTACGGCGCGGCGCTCGCGGGATACATCGTGCAGCGCATGTCCGGCCTCCCGTTCGAAGAGTACGTCGAGCAGCGGATCTTCCGACCGCTCGGCATGACGGATTCCACCTTCCGGCAGCCGGTACCCGAGGCGCTCGCCGCACAGCTCTCGCAGAGCTACCACGAGGCTTCGGGCGAGAGTGTTTCCTACGAATATTGTCCGGACTCACCCGCAGGCGCGCTGTCGGCGGGCGGCGCCGACATGGCGCAGTTCATGCTGGCGCATCTGCACGAAGGCATCGTGCCGGCACTCGGGGAGCCGAGCCGCATCCTCGCGCCTGAAACCGTCCGCCTGATGCATTCGGAGGCGAACCGGCCGGCCCCGAACATCGATGCGATGGCGCTCGGATTCTACGAGCAGAATCGCAACGGTGTGCGCGCGATCGCGCACGGCGGCGATCTCACGGCGTTTCACAGCGACCTGTTGCTGATCCCGGACGCGCAGGTCGGCCTGTACCTTTCCTTCAACAGCGTGGGACGCAACCACGCCGCGTACAACGTGAGGACCGCGATCACGGAAGGGTTCGTGGATCGCTATTTTCCGCGTCGCGAGCCGCTAAGCGCTCCTGCGGCTATCGAGGGCACGGCGGACCGCGCAGCGGCCATTGCCGGGGGCTACGAGCTGAGCCGTCGCGCGGAAGAGAATCTTTTCAGCTTCTTTTACATGTTGAACCAGACTTCTGCGTCCGTGACCGACAAAGGACTGCTCAAGGTCGACGCTATCACCGGGCTCAACGACAAGCCGAAAGAATTCCAGGAGGTGGAGCCGTGGCTGTGGCGCGAGGCCGGCGGTGAGATGCGGCTCGCCGTCATCCACTCGCCGGATGGCAAAGCCGAGCAGCTGGTCCCCGACGGCTACGGTCCGATTTTCGTCTTTCAGCGCACGCCTGCGTGGCGCAGCATGAGCTGGCTGATGCCCGCGATCGTCGCGGCCGCGGTGATCGTCTCGATCACCGTACTCGTGTGGCTGGGCGGCAGGATCCGGCGCCTGATCCGGCGCACGCCCCGAGCGGAGACGCCTGTGCCGGCCGCAGGACGGCTGCAACGCGCCTCAGGACTCGGCGTCCTCTGTTGTTTCATCTTCCTGCTGTTCCTCGGGGTACTGGTGATCTCGCTGTCGGGCGATTCGTTCTGGATCCTCTCCTCGCCCGCCCGCCCGTTGCTGCGGCTCATCCAGTTGTCGGCCCTCTCCGCGGTACTCGGCGCAGTCGCCGTGCTGATCGCGGCGGTCCGGAGCTGGCGCACGGGTGGCGTGCACTGGCGGCGATCGGTCTGGAAATCGCTGCTCGCGGCAGCCTGCATCGTGTGCGCGTACGTGGCCGTCGCCTTCCACTTCCTCGCGCTCGATCTGCGATTCTGATCAGTGGGCCAGACTGAAGCAGAAGCAGAGGTCGTCCCGGCGCGCAAGCAGGCCTACGATGGCGGCCGACGAGCAGCCTTGAGGAGAATCACGGCCATGATCAGGCTGCAGATCAACGGCGAGGTGCACGAACTCGATGCTCCAGCGGACATGCCGTTGCACTGGGCGCTACGCGACCTCCTCGGATTGACCGGCACGAAATTCGGTTGCGGCATCGCGCAATGCGGCGCGTGCACCGTGCATGTCGATGGCGCGCCAGTGCGCTCCTGCCTGCGCGTTCCGCCGCGCGCACCTCGGGTGTCGGCGCTGAGTTCGTACCCAATGCTAGAGAGGGACCCACGCCTCCCATCCGATTCGGCAGTGAGCACCAATGAGCGATGACAAACCGTCAGATGACCTTGATACCACGAGCATTCGCAAGTTCTCGTTGCAGCGTCGCTCGTCGGATGATGGCACGGCAGAAGCGGTCTACCGGGCGGTCGAATTGCTCAGAAACCTGCTGCCGTCGTCAGTGCAGCGCGAGCTTGCGATCTGCTTTGAGTGGGCACGACTGGCAATCGATCAGCGCATGGCGAGTGAGGCTTCACCGGAGCTTGAAGCTCTTAGAGCCGCGTACGCCTTTGCGCGAGACGAGATGCGGGCAGTGGTCACGGAAGACGAGTAGACAGCGGTACAGCAGCGCTGGTCGTTCACCAGTTGAAGCGCGGATTCAAGCACGTACGCACTCAGACCGAAATTGCTCTTTGGTGCAATATGTGAGTGCGCTGCATCATGTCGTCAAAAGCGTGTTCGACAGCACGATCCCTTACGACGTGCGCTTCCGCCGGTCAGACTGTACTGGTCGGCAACGGTCTACGACCGCGCCACCCATGCCCTCATTCGCAACCAGCATCCTCCTGCAACGTTCGATAACAGCCGGCGACCTTGGGGGTCACTCGGTTTCTCCGAATCGGAATTTGATCGGGGCGTCAGCAAGTTGCGCGCTCAGTTCGATTCCGCCCCTGGCCATCATCACATCATGTCCAGCGCCATCCGATAAGTTCCTGCATTCATGCGCGCGTAGCACGTGAGGACCATTGCAGGCCTATCCGAACCTCAGTAGTCTTTCCGCGGCGATAGCGCACAGTTGACGGTGGAATCGGGCATTCCGCGCGCTTCGAGGACGAGCAGATCCCTCTCTGTCGCAAACAATCAGGTGGCGACATGACCGCGACGGAAACCGTCAAGTACAACGACGTCGTGGTGCGCCGCTTCGCGATCATGGCGGCCGTGTGGGGTGTTGCGGGCATGGCCGTCGGCGTGCTGATCGCCGCGCAGCTGATCTGGCCCGCGCTCAATTTCGATACTCCGTGGCTGACCTACGGTCGCCTTCGCCCTCTACATACCAACGCGGTCATTTTTGCATTTGGCGGCTCGGCACTGTTCGCGGCCTGCTACTACATCGTGCAGCGCACGGGCCAGGTGCGGCTCTTCTCGGATCGTCTCGCGAACTTCACGTTCTGGGGCTGGCAGGCGGTGATCGTGCTGGCACTGATCACGCTCCCCCTCGGCATCACCCAGGGCAAGGAGTACGCCGAGCTCGAGTGGCCGATCGATGTGTTGATTGCAGCGGTCTGGATCGCGTACGCAATCGTTTTTTTTGGCACGCTGGCGCGACGGCGAGTCAAGCACATCTACGTGTCGAACTGGTTCTTTGCGGCCTACATCATCACGATCGCCGTGCTCCACATCGTGAACAACCTGGCGCTGCCAGTAGGACTCGGAAAGTCGTACATGATCTACACCGGCGTCGTGGATGCGATGGTGCAGTGGTGGTACGGCCACAATGCCGTCGGGTTTTTTCTGACGGCCGCGTTCCTGGGGGTTGCCTACTACGTCATACCGAAGCAGGCGCAGCGCCCGCTCTGGTCGTACCCGCTGTCGGTGGTGAATTTCTGGTCACTCATCGCGGTGTACATGTGGGCCGGCCCGCATCACCTGCTTTACACGGCGCTGCCCGACTGGGTGCAATCGCTCGGCATGGTGTTCTCTATTATCCTGCTCGCCCCGTCGATCAGTGGCACGGTCAATTTTCTGATGACGCTCTCGGGGGCGTGGCGCCGGCTGGCCAGCGACCCGATCCTGAGGTTCATCACAGTTGCCGCGTGCTTCTACGGCCTTTCCACCTTCGAGGGCTCGCTGCTCGCGGTCAGGTCCGTCAACGCCCTCTCGCACTACACGGACTGGACGATCGCGCACGTCCACTCGGGTGCGCTCGGCTGGGTTGCAATGATTGGGGTGGCGGCGCTCTACATGATCATTCCCAGAGTCACCGGTCGCGAAGCGATGCACAGCATCCGGCTGATTGGCGTGCACTTCTGGCTGGCGTTCTCTGGCCTGCTGCTCTATGTCACCGCGATGTGGGTAGCGGGCGTGAGGCAGGGACTCATGTGGAGCGCTTCGAATGCCGACGGGACACTGGTGTATTCCTTCATGGATGCGCTGCGTATGACCTATCCGTGGTACGGCGTGCGCCTCCTCGGCGGAATCCTGACTCTGGCCGGAATGCTGGTCATGCTCTACAACGTGTGGCAAACAGTCAGCGTGCGCGAGACTCGCGCCACGCCGGCAACAGCCTCAGGCAGGGCATGAACCATGCCGCTGCTGCAGCAGAAAATCGAGCGCCACGGGATCGCGCTTGGCGTATTGATTGCCATCGTCATCAGCGCAGGCGGACTGGTGGAAGTGGTTCCGTTGTATCTCACGGCTCGCAGCATGCCGGCCGCGGAAGGAATCCACCCTTACACACCGCTGGCGCTCGCCGGGCGCGATGTTTACGTTCGCGAAGGCTGCTACGGCTGTCACTCACAGATGATCCGCACACTGCGGAGCGAGACCGCACGCTATGGCGCGTATTCGCGCGCGGGCGAATCGGTCTACGACCGGCCATTCCAGTTCGGCTCCAAGCGCACCGGCCCAGATCTCGCCCGCATCGGCGGTCGTTATACCGATGAGTGGCACCTCCAGCATCTGCTGGACCCGCGCGCCGTGGTACCGGATTCAAACATGCCCGCGTACGCGTGGCTTGCTGACCAGCGCGTTGATCCGCACGAGGTCGAGCGGCGAATGCGAGCGTTGCAAAAGCTCGGTGATCCCTATTCAGCGCAGGATCTGCAGAGCGTCAGCGCGCAGGTGCAAGGGCACAGCGAGCTGGAAGCGCTGATCGCCTATCTGCAGGGACTTGGCGTAACCGCCCAGCATTGAGGGTCAACATGCCCGAGTGGATTCGCGCGGCGGCAATTGTACTCATCTGTGTGGTGCTGCTCGCAGGATTTGCGATCACCCTTTCGATGGCACGCTATGGCCGCGGGCGCTGGGGGCTGGGTGAAACCACTGGGCACGTCTGGGATGGCGATCTTCGGGAAGGCGCGCATGCAATACCCTGGTGGTCCCTGGTGCTGTATCTCGGCACGTTGCTGTTCGCGAGCCTGTACCTGGTTCTTTATGCGGGTCCCGGGCGCAGCGCCGGCATCCTGCGCGTCAACCAGGAGAGCGAGCATGCCGCGGCGCTCGCCGCACTCGCGCCACAACGTGAACGGCTCCTGGCTACCTGGCGCGACACGCCCATCGAGCAGCTGGCGGCGAATTCGCAGATGATGGCTGTGGCGCGGCCCCTGTTTGAAACTCAGTGTGCGGCTTGTCACGGGCGTCGCGGGCTCGGCGCGCGGGGGTTTCCGAACCTGACGAACGAAGACTGGATGTGGGGTGGGACCGAACAGGACGTTCTCACCACGATCCGCGAAGGACGCACCGGCGTCATGCCGCCACTCGGCGCGGCACTGGGCGCCGAAGGCGTCGAACAGGTGATCGCATACGTGTTCTCGCTCAGCGGAACAAAGGTGCCCGAGGACTACGCGCGCGCCGGTAAGGACAAGTTCGCCGTTTGCGCCGCGTGTCATGGGGCCGATGCGCGAGGCAACACCGCGGTGGGCGCGCCGAATCTCACCGATACCATCTGGCTGTACGGCAGTGGGCCGGAAGATCTGCGCGAGGCGATCACCCATGGCCGCACCAACACGATGCCGACGTTCAAAGCGCGGTTCGACGAAGGCGAGATTCGCCTGTTGGCGGCCTACGTCTTCTCGCTCGGCACGACTGCCCGCAACACGACAGCGTCGCGCGACTGACCCTGGATACTGGGGCCCGATGAATCGTTCGACACCCGTGATGATCAGCGTAGCGATTGGCACGGCCATCCTGCTTGCCCTGGGGCTGAGCGCGGCGTTCCTGATTCTCGCCGGATACCACGCCGACACCACAGTGGACGCTACGATCATTCGAATGGGCCCTCTGGTCATAGCCGGCGATACACCAGGCGTGCTGGCGCGCCATGTCGGATCGCGGGTCCAGCTCGTGACGGGTCTGGTTACGCTGGCCCTGATTGTCGTCTTCATCGCGATCTGCGCCTGGGCATGGAGCGGGCGGCACAAGAGCGAATTCGACGCCGCCGCGCGTCTGCCACTTGGTGATGAATAGATGAGCGTGGCGAATTCAGCGTGTTTTCACTGCGGCGAACCTATTCCGCCTGGCGTGACATACAGCGTACGTGTGCGCGATCGCGATGAGCCGGTCTGTTGCGCGGGTTGTCGAGCGGTCGCCGAGCTGATTGCAGGCATCGGACTGGAGGATTTCTATCGCTTCCGCACCGGCCCGTCGCCAACACCCGGCTCGAGCTCTGCGGACGCAGCGGTCTGGGAAAGCTACGACCGGCCGGAATTGCTCGATCAACTCACCTGTCTCGAAGCGCAGGAGCGACGTTCCGCAAGTTTCGTCCTGGAAGGGCTGCAGTGCGCAGCGTGCGCCTGGCTCGTGGAGCGCGTGTTGGGACGTGAAGCGGCGGTCGAACGAGTGAGCGTCAACTGCGCGACGGCGCGTGTTCACATCGCCTGGGATCCCGCGCGCATCGCGCTCTCATCCCTGCTCGCCAGGATGGCAGCGCTCGGTTACCGGCCACATCCGGTGACGGTCGAGTCAATCAGGGACGTCGCGCGGGAGGAGCGCCGTCTGACGCTCAAGCGGCTGTTCGTGGCCGGGCTCGGCATGATGCAGGTCATGATGTGTGCGTACGCACTCTATGCCGGTGATTTCTACGGCATCGAAACCCATTTGCGCCAGTACCTGCGCATCGTCAGCCTGCTCGTGAGCACTCCGGTGATGTTCTACGCAGGGTGGCCGTTCCTCGCGAATGCGTGGCGCGCACTGCGCAGGCGCGCCGTGGTCATGGACGTGCCGGTCGCCATCGCTCTCGTACTCGCCTATGGTGCGAGCGTTTGGAACACGTACCGCGGCAGCGGACAGGTCTACTTTGATTCGGTGACCATGTTCATTTTCTTTCTGACGCTGGCGCGCAGCGTAGAGATGTTTGCCCGGCATCACACCGGCGGCGCTACCGATGCACTCGCCCGGATGATGCCGTTCGTTGCACATCGCGCGAGCAGCGGGGGCGTGGTTGGGGAACGGGCGCCACAGGACGTGCCGGTCACGGCACTCGTGCCCGGTGATGAGCTGGTCGTACATCCGGGTGAGGCGGTGCCCGCCGATGCGGCCATCATCGCCGGCAGCGCCCGGATCGACGAAGCGTTGCTGACCGGCGAGTCGCTGCCAGTACGGCGCGGGCCGGGTGATCGGCTGCTCGCGGGTTCCCTCAATCTCGATGTTCCGCTCAGGGCGCGCGTCACCGCGGTCGGGTCTGCCACCGTGCTGTCAGGAATCATCGCGCTGCTAGAACGCGCTCAGGCTACGAAGCCTCGCATGGTCACCCAAGCGGATCGCCTGGCTGCGTGGTTCTTGAAGCGGATACTCCTGACCACCGCGCTCGTGTGCGGCATATGGCTTGTGGTTGAGCCCGGCAGGGCATTCGACGCGACGCTGGCTGTTCTCGTGGTGACTTGTCCGTGCGCCCTGTCGCTGGCGATGCCGGCTGCGATCGCAGCGACCACGGCCGCAATGGCGCGGCTCGGCATTCTCGTCACGCGCGGCGATGCCATCGAGTCACTCGCGCGAATCACGCACGCGGTATTCGACAAGACCGGAACATTGACTACGGGGCGCATGGCGGTGCTCGAGTGCCGCACGGTGGGCGCGAACGACGAGCCGCGGTGCCGCGCGATTGCCGCGTCACTTGAACGGGCAGCCGAGCATCCCATCGCCCGGGCCTTCGCTGCTGGGCCGGCGAACCTCGCGCCCGCGCAGGATATCCGGATGATTCCCGCTGCCGGCATCGAGGGTGAAGTCGGAGGGCGACGCTATCGAATTGGCCGGCCCGGCTTCGTCGCAGGTTTGCGCGAGCAGAAAGCGCAATCGCACAGTGGTGCGGATGAGCGGTCGGAAATCTCGCTTGGTGATCAGCGGGAAGAGCTTGCTGTGTTCCGATTGCATGACGACTTGCGGCCGGAAGTGCCCGAGACTATCCGCGCGCTCAAGAGGCGCGGCATCCAGTGCGAAATCCTGAGCGGCGACGGCCTCGTCGCAGTGGCGCAGGCTGCGCGTGCGTGCGGGATCGACATCATGCACGCCCGCCAGTCCCCGGCCGACAAGCTGACCCGCATTCGCACGCTCGAACGTAAGGGGGCAATCATCGCCATGGTCGGCGACGGCATCAATGATGCGCCCGTGCTGCGCGGCGCCGCAGTCTCGATCGCGATGGGGGACAGGTCACCCCTCGCATGTGCGACTGCCGACTTGATATTGATCGGGGAGTCGCTCGCGCCGCTTCCAGCTGCGATCGATGTCGCGAAGCGCATGCGACAGGTTGGCAGGCAGAATCTCGTGTGGGCAGCCGGTTACAACCTCGTTGCGTTGCCATTGGCCGCATTCGGCTTTGTGCCGCCGTGGTTGGCCGCAATCGGCATGTCCCTCAGCTCCATGTTCGTCGTTGCGAACGCATTGCGGCTCGCCCCGCGCCGTGCGCCGGCGCGCCGCACCCGCGCTATCGCTCTGACTGAGGCCTCGGACTCTGGCGCCCGCGCCGTGTGAGTACACAAGAGTAGTTGCGCGATGTACATCCTATTCGTCCTGATTCCGTTGAGCCTGGTCTTTGTCGCCGGCGCGGTGTGGGCTTTTTTCTGGGCTGCTGAGTCGGGTCAGTTTGATGACCTGCAATCGGCAGGCTGGGACATTCTGCTGGAGGACGAGCCGGCGGTCGCCCGTACGCCAACCTCCAGTGGGCAGTCATCGATCGAGCCAACCAGTGATTGACCCGATGCCACTCAGTGGGGCTGCGGCGTTCGTGGCAGGGCTCGCCGGTAGCGGACATTGTCTCGCGATGTGTGGCGGCGTTGCCGGAGCTCTGGGGATGCGCGCGCAGGCGCGCGGAGCGTCAGCTATACAGGCGGCGCTGCACGCAATCGGCTATCAACTCGGGCGCATCGGGAGCTACACACTTGCGGGCGCCCTTTGTGGCACGTTCGGCCGCGTGCTGGCCCGCGTATTCGACGTAATTCACGCCCAGTCGGTGCTGCGCATCGCCGCAGGGGTGCTCCTGATCGCCATCGCACTCAGGATATTGGTCGGATGGAGACTGTTGGATGGACTGGAACGCTTGGGCGGGCGTTTTTGGTCGCGCTTGATGTTTGCTATCCGAACTGGCGCCACGGCGAGTCCGGCAAACCCCGTGCTGCTCGGAATGCTGTGGGGTTGGCTTCCCTGCGCGCTCACCTACTCGATGCTGTTGCTCGCAATGTTGACCGCAAATGGCGGCGCTGGAGCGCTGACGATGTTTCTGTTCGGTCTAGGCACTCTGCCATCGATGCTCGGCAGCAGCCTCATGGGCTCGCAGTTGATGCGAATTGCCGCGGCGCGCAGCTGGCGCACGGTGATCGGGTTGTCGCTCGCGGCGTTCGGTCTCTGGACACTGCTCGCGCCGTTTCGTCACGTGCACGGAATGACCCAGTGATTGGGCAACGTTCTGGCTGAGCAGCCGGCGCGCTCGGCATTCATCTGCGAACCTACGACGGCTTCTAACCGGAGAGCGTGGTCTAGCGGGGCTTCGCGCGCGATCCCGCCGCCGGCGCTGTCTCCCGCTTCACGCACTGGAGATAGTGCTCGCCGGCTCGGACTTCGACGCCATGCGTTTCGTGTCCGAAGCCGGGGAAGCGCGCGTCCCAGTCGCGCAGCGCCCTGAGATAGCCGATCCAGGGCCCGTCTGCAGGCCCGAGATTCTCGCCCGGCATCGTCATCGGGATGCCGGGCGGATAAGGCACGATGCTCGTCGCAACCACCCGCTCTGCCGCCTGGTCGAGGGGCACGCGTTCTACTTCGTTGCGCACGAGGCGCCGATACGCGTCCGCCGGCGCCATCTCAGGAGCGGGCAGGCTCGAGAAGGCTTGCTGGAGGTTATGCATCTGATTGGACTTGCGGTAATGCTCGAACATCTCGTCGCTCAGGTCGCGCAGGCTCATCTCGGCGTAGCGGTCCGGGAAGGCCGTGACGAGATTCGGCAGGATCACGCTCAGCGGTGTGTTCGCGTCGTAGTCCTCCTTGAACTTGAGGAGCGTCGTCAACAGCGTTCCCCACTTGGCTTTCGTCATCCCGATGGAGAACAGGAAGAGGACCGTGAAGTCCTGGGTCTTCTCGTACTCGAATCCGTGCCGCACGAGGTAAGACGCGATGATCGCCGCGGGGATGCCGCGCCGCTCGAACGAACCGTCGGTCGCGATGCCGGGCGCGACGACCGTCACCTTGATCGGATCGAGCATGCAGTAGCCGTCTTCCAGTCCTTCGAATCCGTGCCACAACTCTCCAGGATGCAGGATCCAGCAGTTCGGGTCGCTGACGAGCAGCGATTCCGGCGCGTCCTCGAACGCGACCTTGCTCTGCGTCGCGGGATCAGTGACCTCGGTCGCGTTCCAGGTGCTGAAGAACCAGTCGTCCTTCCGTGCATACTCCCGCTTGATCCGCCCAACCGTCTGTCTAAAGCTCACGGCCTCGCGAATGGACTCGGTCGTCAGCGCGACGCCGCTCGCGCCGTCCATCATGGCGGCGGAGATCTCGTTCGACGCGATGATCGGATAGAACGGCGAAGTCGACGCATGCATCATGAAGGATTCGTTGAAGCGCGCATGCTCGATCGGGTCGCGCCCGTCGCGGATGTGGATGAACGAGGCCTGCGACAGCGCGGCGAGCAGCTTGTGCGTCGAGTGCGTTGCGAACATCGTCGGCCCGTCCTTGTACTCGTCCGGTTCGCCGAACATGGCATAGCGGCCCCGATAGAGGGGGTTGAAGCGCGCGTAGGCATACCACGCCTCGTCGAAGTGCAGACGGTCGATCACGTCCCCGCCGATCTCGATTACGCGCTCGACGTCGTAGATCAGGCCGTCATAGGTGGAGTTCGTGATGATCGTGTGGCGCGGCTTGAGCCGGTTCGCGCCCGCGACCAGCGGATTCGCACTTGCCCGCGCCCTGATCGTTTCCGGCTGCAGGTCCTCCGGATAGATCGGACCGATGATGCCGTAGCGGTTGCGGCGTGGCACGAGGAAGACCGGGATCGCGCCCGTCATCACGAGGCTGTGCTCGATGGACTTGTGGCAGTTTCGGTCGCAGAGGGCGATGTCGTTCTGCGTCACGCTCGCCATGAAGATGATGCGATTGGAGCTCGACGTGCCGTTGGTCACGGTGTAAGACCGGTGGGCACCGAACACGCGGGCGGCGTACTTCTCGCTCTCGCCGATCGGGCCGCTGTGATCCAGCAGCGATCCCACCGCGGCCATGCCGATGGAGAGATCCGAACGCAGCATGTTCTCGCCGAAGTAGTCGAAAAAGACCTTCGATACCGGCGTCTTGAGGAAGGCCGTGCCTCCCAGGTGCCCGGGCGTGCCGAAAGCGTACTCGTGGACGTTCGCCTGCCGGAGCATCGCCGCGAACATGGGCGGCAGCAGGTTCTCGCGGTAGCGACGGATCGCGGCCTCGACCCGGCCCGCGATGAGAGTGGACGTGTCTTCCGTCAGCCAAATGAATTCGTTTGCGAGCTTGAGTGTGCTCAGCGGAATCTGGGATATGTGGCTGCGCTCGCCGAAGAGGAACGCGGGCGCCCGGTCATTGCGCGCACGGAACGCGAGCAGCACGGCCTGCGCGCCCCCGGATTCATCGAGGTCGGCGTCGACGATCACCGAGCCGATCAGCGGGTCCGAGCGGACCGCCGCTGCCCCGTCCTCCGCCGAGCGCGCGGGGACGACGTCGAATCCGCGCGCGCGCAGCTTCTCGACAAGCGCGAGCCCGGCGCGCTGCAGCGTCGTTCCGGCTTCGATGTCGCCGTAAACGACCAGAATGCTCAAGGGTGACATGAGGGCGGCGTGTGGCATGACTCTCTCCCGGACACCTCGTCCCAGACGGGGACTGCGACGTCCATCCATCACTGAAGGCTGCATACTAGCTTCTCCAAAGGCGTGCCTGCGTGATGAGCCGATGAAATCGCTGACCCGGGGTATCGCACTCCTGAGCCTGGCCGATTCGACGCCGATCATCGTGGTCGGTTTTTCGCGCGGCGGAATCGCGATCTCGACGACGCGCTGCGCTGGATCGAGGAGCCGGCGGCTGCCGGCGTCGGCACCCACGTTGCAGTCTAGGCCGGGGTGTGGCAAACCGCCTCGATGTTGTGGCCGTCCGGATCCAGCACGAACGCTCCGTAGTAATTCGAATGATAGTGAGCGCGCACGCCCGGCGCTCCGTTGTCCTTCCCGCCGGCAGACAGTGCCGCGCGGTAGAAGGCATCGACACTGGCGCGACTCTTTGCCGTGATCGCGACATGTAGCGGCTTCTCCAACTTGCCCTCGCCGGCAATCCAGAGATCAGGCTTCTGGTCGATCCCGAATCCCGCCGCCGCAAAACCACTTTCGGTTTTCTCCCCGGGCACTTCCATGATCAGCACGTAGCCGAGCGGGGACAGCGCCTTACTGTAGAACTCCTTCGCCCGCTCGTAGTTCGATACCGCGAAACCGATGTGGTCGATCATCACAAGCCTCCTTCTCCTGATCTCGGCGGCGTTACTCCTGGTACAACTCTTCCCCGTGCGCTTCGCAAGAATCGACCTCTTCGGGCTTCGCGCCCATGAGGGTGCTGGTCCAGCACTCGTCGAAAACGGAGCAGGCCGCCACTGGTCAAGGTACTAACAATGAGTGGATCTCGCATCATCCGAATGGATGAGAGCGTGGCTTGCAATCAAGTGAGATGTGCGCCCCTGCGTTACACTGAACTGGCCAAGTGAAGTCGGGGAGCGATGCTCGAGCACGACCGCAAGATCGCCGCGATTCTCGCCGCCGACGTGGTCGAATACAGCCGGCTCATGGGGGCGGACGAGGAGTTCGCGCTGGCTGAGCTGAAACAGCGTCGAGCGACCTTCGATCGGCTCGTCGCCGAATACGGCGGCCGCGAATTCGGCAGCGTCGGCGACAGTCTCATGGCGGAATTCCCCAGCGCCGTGAACGCGGTGCGCTGCGCGTTGGCCATCCAGCGGCGCACGGAAGACGAGAGTTCCACGCTGCCGCCCACACGTCGCATGCGCCTGCGCATCGGCGTCAACCTGGGCGACGTCATCGAGGAGCGGGGCAGCGCCTTCGGCGATGCCGTCAACGTCGCAGCACGACTTCAGTCCCTGGCCAAGCCAGGGGGCGTGCTGATCTCGGGCACGGTTTACGATCAGGTGAGGGACAAGGTGCCGGCGCGCTTCATCGACGCCGGTAAGCGCCAGGTGAAGAACGTCAAGGAACCCGTCCGGACGTTCGAGGTCCTTGTCGCGGAGCCTTCGGGCACCAGCGCGAGAGTATCGGGATTCCTGGCGCGTGTGGCCCCGCGCCGCGTGCGCCGCGCGGCAATGGGTGTCATCGCGTTGGTCGCCGCGGCCGCGCTCGGCCTGCTGTGGCGCGAGCTCTCGGGGTCGCGCACCGCTCAGCGCATTGGTTCGGTGCTGGGCTCACGCGATGTGGTTTCCACGTTCTCGATTGCCGTCCTGCCGTTCGTGAACATGAGCGGCGATCCACGCAATGACTATCTGGGCGACGGGCTCTCCGAAGAGCTGTCCAATCGTCTGACCAAGATTCCCGAGTTGCGCGTTGCGGCGCGGACATCCGCGTTCGCATTCAAGAACAAGGGTCTGGATGTGAGCCAGATCGCCGAGAAGCTCGGCGTCGCCTACGTGCTGCAAGGCAGCGTCAAGCGGCAGGCCGATCGCTTCAGGGTCACGGCGCAGCTCGTCGAGGCAGCGACCGGCTCGAATAGCTGGTCGAACGCTTACCAGTCGGAGAGCCACGATCCCTTAGCCATCGAGGAGGAGCTCGCTGCTCGGGTCATCACCGCGCTCAAGATCGTGCTCGGCGAGCAAGAGGCGCTGCGGGTGCGTCAGCCACGCACAGGGAGTCCTCTCGCGTATGACTTGCGTCTGCAGGGCCTCGCCTACCTGCGCGGGCCGAAGAGTGTCAAGACGCTCGAGGCTGCCGAGGAACTTTTCGAGCGGGCGCTGGCGGAGCAGCCCACGTTCGCGCGTGCGCAGGCAGGCCTGTGCGAGACACGCGTGCAACGCTACCTGCTCGAAAAGATTCCAGCCTACGTGGTGGCCGCGGAGGAGGCGTGTGCGAACGCGGCAGCGCTCGATAGCGATGCGCAGGAAGTGCACATGGCGGTCGGCACACTCTCGCTCGCGAAGGGTAATGCGGTCGAGGCGGAAGCTTCGTATCGGCTCGCGATAGCCCTGGCACCGAATTCACCCGACGCGCTGATTGGCCTCGCCGAGGCGCTGGCCGCAGGCGGGGAAACGGCCGAAGCTGAGAGTACCTTCCAGCGTGCCATCGCGACACAATCGAGTTACGCCTCGGCGCATCTCCAGTATGGCAACTTTCTCTTTTCTCAGGGACGCGCCACCGAGGCCGTCCCCGAATACGAGTCGGCTACGGTCCTCACGCCGGACAATCCGCACGCATTCAGCAACCTGGGCGGCGCGTACCTGCTGATGGGGAATTTCGAGAAGGCGGCCGATGCCTTCGCGCGCTCGTTGGCCCTGGAACCGCGCCGCGCAAGCTACGCAAACACGGGCATCGTGCATTACTACCTGGGGCGTTATAGCGAAGCGGCGGACATGTTTCGCAAGGCGATCGAGTTCGCGCCGGCCGATCACCGCTTGTGGGGAAATCTGGCTGACGCGCTGCTCTACGACTCGCGACCCGATGAGGCCACGCTGACCTATCGGCGGGCGCTCGAGCTCGTCGACGGCGAGCTCGCCGTGAACCCGAAACATGCGGTCAACCAGGCGCAGGCGGCGTACTATGCCACGCGGCTCCACGAGAAGGATCGCGCGCGCCGATCCATTGCGATTGCGCTCTCCGAAGAAGAGGGCAACGTCTACGTGCACTACTACGTGGCGCTCGCCGAGCTGGGTCTCGGCGATGCGTCCGCTGCAGTGGCTCACGCGAAGCGCGCGCGCGAACTCGGGTACGCGCAGAACCTGATGGAGGCGGCGCCGGAGCTGGCGGACATCCGAAAACAACTCTAAGAAGCGGGGGGTACGAGCATGTCTAGACTTCACATCTTTGTGCTCACGAGACGAGCCGTGACGATCGGCTGCCCGACTTGCAAGGACAACTCTAACGACTGGGAGCAGGACCGTGGCTAACCTTCATGTGCACGTGGACACAGTCCCCATTCCCAACGACCCCCACGGCCAGACACGGTCGAGATTTGGCAAACACAAAGACACCGACGTCATCATCTTTCACAACGATGATGCGCGGTTCACCCTCGAGATTGGGATCGTAAGCGATCCCAACAATCCCAATAATGAACCTGTGCTCTGCGAAGATAAGAAGGGGAAAGTTCCGGTCACACCAATGCCTACGCACGTGGGTGTCGGGCAAACGGGCGAGTACACGATTTGTCAGGCCTTCAAGGGCGCCGACTTCAAGTACACGGCGACGATCGGATCGGCTAAAACCGAAGACCCGATCATCATCATTGAAAACTCGAAGGCCAGTTTCACCCTGGGCGTTGTCGGGATAGTTATCGTTGCGGCCATCGGGGCCACAATCGGTGCCATCGTCGCCAACTACTTCGCGGCAAGAAGACTGGCGCGACTAAGGCGCGACTAAGGACCGCCCAATCACGCCAGCTTCGTTCCCTTGCTCTTGCGAATCGGCAGCGTCCAGCCAGGTCGAACGAAATGGCACGTGTAGCCGCCGGGATTTTGCAGGAGATAGTCCTGGTGCTCGGGTTCGGCCTCCCAGAAGTCACCTGCTGGTACGAGCTGGGTCACGACCTTGCCGGGCCAAAGTCCGGATTCGTCGACATCGGCGATCGTCTCCTCGGCGATCCGACGCTGCTCGTCGGTGGTGTAGAAGATCGCCGATCGATAGCTCGCTCCGACATCGTTTCCCTGGCGATTGCGCGTGGTCGGATCGTGAATCTGGAAGAAGAACTCGAGGATCTGCCGAAAGCTGATCCTGGCAGGATCAAAGATGATCTCGACCGCTTCGGCATGTGTTCCGTGATTGCGATAGGTCGCGTTGGGCGTGTTGCCGCCCGTGTAGCCAACCCGAGTCGAGAGAACCCCGTCGTAACGGCGAAAGAGATCCTGTACGCCCCAGAAACAACCTCCGGCAAGCACAGCACGTTCCTCAGTCATTGCCTATCCTCCGCCTGACGCTAGTAATCGATCAGACCAGAGCCGAAGAAGCCGCGCAATTGCCCGATGGTGTCGATACATAGGATGGGATTGGGTCTGCATGCGCCGTGGTCGCTTCCGTGCCGCGCACTCTGGAGGTGAAGGCGCCGTCAGTCATGTGCCTTGACAGCTATATACGCCGACAGGTATATAAGTAGCATGGAATCAGCATTTGCCATCCTTGCCGAGCCGAGCCGCCGCGCCATCCTGAGTCTGCTCGCGTCCTCCGAGCGATCCGTAGGTGATATTGAGGAGCGGTTGCGACTGCCGCAGCCCTCCGTTTCCAAGCACCTGCGAGTGCTGCGAGAGGCCGGTTTCGTGGAATCCACGGTGGACGCACAGCGTCGTGTCTACCGGCTGCGACCCGAACCACTCCAGGAGGTCGATGCCTGGCTCGCTCCGTTCCGTCGGTTCTGGTCCGCTCACGTAGATGCTCTCGAACGCCACCTCGAACGCATGGATCAATCAACACCGACAAGAAGGAAAACGAAGAAGACAAGGAGGAAAAGAAGATGACCGATCGTGAGCGGTACACACCGGGTCCGGCCGGTGGGGCACAGGTACGAAAGGATGGGGAAAAGTGGACACTCATTCTCGCCCGCGAGCTGCGCCATCCGCCGGAGAAAGTCTGGAAAGCGTTGACTGACCCGGCCAGCCTGCGTGAATGGGCGCCATTCGATGCCGATGGGAGCCTGGGTACGACTGGGAGCACGGTGAAGCTCACTACGGTGGGAGCGCCCACGCCGCAGGTGTCCGAAACAAAAGTGACGCGAGCCGACGCCCCCAAGCTGCTTGAGTACAACTGGGGCGCCCAGGATATCCGCTGGGAACTCGAAGCCTTTGGTGACGGTACGCGCCTGACGCTGTGGCACAACATCGATCGCCGCTTCATTTCAATGGGCGCTGCCGGGTGGCACATTTGTCTAGATGTTCTGGATCATCTTGTCGGCGGAGCTCCCATCGGCCGCATCGTTGCTGGCGAGGCGATGAAGTTCGGTTGGCCTCGGCTGAACGCGGAGTACGCCAAGCAGTTCGGTATGGAAGCGCCCAACTGGAGGTCCCATTGAACTGGAACGCATGGGTTCGGCAAATCCACCGCTGGCTGTCAATTGCTTTTACGATCACCGTCATCGTCACCTTCATCGCATTGGGGCAGAAGAAGCCCATAGTCTGGGTGAGCTACGTGCCGCTGCTCCCGCTAGCCTTGCTCCTGTTCACCGGTCTGTACTTGTTCGCGCTGCCGTATGCCACCAAGTGGCGCAGCGGGCGACGCACCGACTGAACGGGATTCCCGAGGATGTGAAGTTCAGATTTCTGCGCCGAGCGGCGGCGCGACGTGCTCGAGCGAGCGTCGTTCCGCATCGACCCCGAGGCAGGCGGCGACGACGGCGGCGGCACACATGAGGACACTCGCGAAGGCGTAGGCGCCGAAGAGCGCGTCGCGGCTGCCGGACTCGATCATGGCGCCGAAGAGCGGCGGACCGACGAAGCCTCCAAGCGCGGTGCCGACGGCGTAGAAGAGCGAGATGGACACCGCTCGCATCTCGACCGGAAAGATCTCGCTCACGGTGAGGTAAGCGGAGCTCGCTGCCGCCGAGGCGATGAAGAAGATGGAGCTCCAGCAGATCGCGAGCCCGCTCGCACCGAGCAGCTCATGCGAGAAGAGGTAGCCGGTGGCGAGAAGCCCGAGGCCGGAGAGGCCGTAGGCAGAGCTGATCATTACGCGGCGGCCAACCGTGTCGAATAGCCGACCAAGCACCAACGGGCCGAGGAAATTGCCCACGGCGAACGGGAAGATGTAGTAGCCCACGCGCTCTTCGGGCACAGCGAGGAAGCGCGAGAGCACCAGCGCGTAAGTGAAGAAGATAGCGTTGTAGAAGAAGGCCTGCGAAGCCATCAGCGTCAGCGCGAGGATCGCGCGTCGGCGGTAGCGCACCGTGATGACGTGCGCCACCTGACCCCACGATATGGTACGCAGCGCGCGCAGCTGCATCTTCTCGTGCGAATGGTCGTTGACCACCCCGACCTGGCGCTCGATGTCGCGCGCCACTCGTTCGGCTTCCTCGGCGTGACCGTGCACGAGCAGCCAGCGCGGGCTCTCGGGCAGGTGCCGCCGCACGAGCAAGATGGCGATGCCGAGAACGCCGCCCAGGCCGAAGGCGATGCGCCAGCTGATGTCGGGCGGCAGGAACCCGGGCTGGAGGAGGACGATGCTAAGCCCGGCGCCCAGGGCCGCGCCCACCCAGAACGTGCCGTTGATGGCGAGGTCCACCCTACCGCGAACGCGCGCGGGGATGAGCTCATCGATGGCGGAGTTGATCGCGGCGTACTCTCCGCCGATTCCGAAGCCGGTGAGGAAGCGGCAGAACGCGAACGAAGTCATGTCCCACGTGAACGCGGTGAGCACTGTGGCGAGGAGGTACACGAGCAACGTGGCGAGGAACATGCGCTTGCGGCCGAGCCGATCGGCGAGCCGGCCGAAGAAGAGCGCGCCGAGCACCGCTCCGGCGATATAGGTGGACGCCGCCCAGCCGACTTCCGTGGCTGAGAGGCCAAGAGTGTCGGGGCGTTGCAGGCTCGGGCCGAGCGAGCCCACCACGGTGACCTCCAGCCCGTCCAGCAGCCAGCTCACGCCGAGTGCGACCACCACGCGCCAGTGCCAGGCCGACCAGGGCAGGCGGTCCAGCCGGGCCGGGATGTCCGTCGAAATCGGGCTCATAAGGACGCAGATGCAAATGTTGAGCCTCGCCGAAACAATTTGAAGTCCTGGTCCCGCGCGTTGCTCGACGCGGACTCTAAGGACTTTCCCCTCGTGTCAACTCTTCTGCGCGCGTGAGTCCGAAAGTGGCAGGACAAGGGTGTTGAGCCGGGGTTGCCTGCAAAGTAGATGGCTGGCTCTCCGCCCGTCGCAACGAAGATGACGGGTGTCAGATCGTCGAGGAGGCTGAGAAGAGGCGCGCACTTTCCGCCCGTTCGTGCGCGGGACGAACTCCAGCAACACGACGACGCGACGGGCGGAGGCATTCCCGACCGCAAAGTGAATCGCTCGCGGAGTGCGGGAGGCTCGCCGTCTTTGGCGGGCGATGTTCTGGTGACCCTGACAGCCGCTCAGAACCCGATTCTCACCGCTTTCCCTTTCGCTTCCCCGCCGCCTTCGATCGGTGCACCCTTCATGTCGAAGGCGTCGTACTTCATGGTGGATGTAAAGGTCTGGCCATCCGCCGAAACCGTAATCCGTTCGACGAACACCCCACGACCTGACGGCAGCCAACCGGCACCCTTCATGAATTCGTCTGCTGCTGACGGCGCGGTCGCGTAGTACTCGTACTTCGCCTCGAACTCGTTGGGTCCGACACTACGCCAGACGCCGTACGCAGGTGGTACGGGAGGGGCTCCGTCGTAGTTCGAGGACTCAGTCATCGTGCCGCCGGTGTTGAACACGTACATGAACTCGAGATCCTTGATCGGCGCGAAAGCCCCGCCCTCGAACTGGAGCGACGACCGCCAGGCTCCGGCGAGGGCGGAGGCCTCAGCAGGAGGCGGAGCTTTTGCGCAACCAGCCACAAGCAATACAGCCGTGAGGAGCTCCAAGAGACAATGCGTGCGTGTCATATTGACCTCCCTCGTGGAATCAGACGCCCACCTATTGTGCCCTTCTAAAAGTCTCCAGTCTGGCCGAAGCGGTGGCAGGTGTGCGACATCACGTTGCCCGCTACGCCAGCTGAGCGCTAACCGCTTCGCGCGGTTGGTCGTTTACGTGCGGCTCGGGCAGCAGCGCATCAACGGTCCGTAATTCTACGAAGACTGCCGTAACTTCAATCTCGCGCGTATTGCCGCTCAATCGGATAGCGACGCCAGCAGGTCGTTATGTAATCTCGAAGCGCGTCACGACTCTCGTCCGCATCCCCTGGCAATGCAATCGCAACGTTACCGCCGCACGATTCGAGATCGTTGACGCCGGTTCATGGGAGCGATTTCTGGTCCTCGTCGGACGAGCACGGGTGTATGCTTCGATCCGCTCCACTCCTGATACTCACAACGAACGGCGTGTCTGCTTCGCTCGGAGACGGCTCGACCTCAGAACAGTCAACGCGAACAGGGCGCGTGTGGAATCCACGGACGTAGTTACAACAAGACTGGGAGATCCCATGAGTAAGAATATCCGCCGACAATTCGGCTGGGCGCTGGTTGCTGCCGTGCTGACGAGCGTAGCCGCAGCCGGCCCGGCAAATCAGCCAAAGCATCTGCAAAGGGTGGCGATCAGCGCCCCCATTCGTTCAACGATCGTGCCGGCGGTCCTGGATCGCACGCCCGTCACCGTGGTGGCGATTCTGTCTGGCGACTCGGTCGCCAACGTGCAGGCCGCGGCAGGCCGACGGCTGAATCGGGCTGAGAAGAGTGCCATCAAGATGCAACGTGCCGCAAACCAGGCGGGGAAGCGGGCGTCCATCGAGGCCGCTGGAGGACGCGTCATCCGCACGTTCCAAAGCGCCTTGAATGGCGTCAAGGTCTCGATTCCGCGCAACCAGGTCAGTGCGTTGCGGCAAGTACCCGGAGTAACAGACGTACTGCCGGTTGGCATGTACAACATATCGAACGTCGTCAGCGTCCCGCACATCCAGGCGCCGATTGCATGGTCCGGCGCAGCAGGTGTGCACGGTGAGGGCATCAAGATCGCCATCATCGACACGGGCATTGACTACACGCATGCAAACTTTGACGGTCCCGGCACCGTCGACGCATACAACCAGGCACTTGCGACGGACACGCAGCCTGCCGACCCGGCGGTGTTCGGCCCGAACGCGCCGAAAGTAAAAGGAGGAACCGACCTGGTCGGGGACGATTACGACGCAAATCCGAACAGCGGCACCTTCCAGCCAGTGCCTCACCCCGATCCGAATCCGCTCGATTGCAATGGGCACGGCAGTCATGTTGCTGGTACGGCTGCCGGCCTCGGAGTTAGTGACGACGGTACGACCTACAGCGGTACCTACGATCAGCTTACGCACCTGAACAACGCCTTCTCGATCGGCCCGGGTGTGGCGCCGCTCGCGGATCTTTATGCGGTGCGCGTATTCGGCTGCGCCGGGTCCACTGACGTGGTGACCGAGGCACTCGAGTGGGCGGTGGACAATGACATGGACGTGGTCAACATGTCGCTCGGTGCCAACTTCGAACCTGGCACGACTGCGGATTCCAAGGCGGCTGACGACGCGGTCAAAGCAGGCGTCGTGGTCGTATCCGCTGCAGGCAATGCGGGAGACATCAACTATGTTCTGGGATCGCCTGGAGCGAGCGTGAAGGGTATCGCCGTTGCCTCCGGCGCCAGAGAAGCTTCCGATCCCACTGCTAATCTGGCTCTGCCAGCGACCCCGGCAGGAGCTGCGGCGAAAACGATCAATGCAGTCAACGCCAACGGCGCGAGTTTCGCCCCGGGGCAGACCCTGACTGCGATTGTGCTGCGCAACCCCAATGGCACGGTGAGCCTCGGCTGCAACCCCAGTGAATACGTCGCCGCCGGTGTCACCGGCAAGCTCGTCGTCGTTCAGCGCGGAACTTGCGCACGCGTCGCGCGGGCGATCTTTGGTCAGCAGGCAGGCGCGGCTGCCGTGGTCATGGTCAACAACGCGACCACCCTGCCGCCCTTCGAAGGACCCATCACTTCGAATCCGGACACGGGTGAACAGTTCACTGTGACCATCCCGTTCTTCGGAGTGCGGGGTCTCGCGACCACTTCGACTTCGGACGGCTTCGCGCTGGTTCAGCGCGATGGTTTGCCGATCACACTGACGGTGGGTGCCAGCATCATCACCGGCCAGTCCTCCTTCACCTCAACTGGTCCACGCACGCCTGATTCGCGCCTCAAGCCGGACATCACTGCTCCAGGCGAGAATATCGTCTCGACGGGAGTCGGCACCGGTAATGGAAGTCTCATCCTGTCCGGTACCTCGATGGCGACTCCGCACATCGCAGGCACGGCCGCACTTGCGCTGCAGGCTCATCCAAAGTGGAAGGCGAACGCGATCAAGTCTGCGATCATCAACAGCGGCGACCCGAACGCTCTCTCCAACTACCTGGCGCGGCGTTCCGGCAGCGGTGCGGTGAACGCTGCGGCGGTTGCGGGCACACAGGCCATCGCTTTCGCCGACAACGACGAAACGACTCTCAACTTCCAGCTCGCCGAGTTCTCGACGGACTTCACACAGTCGGGAACCGTCACCGTGAAGAACGACGGAACGACTCCGGTCGCATTCAATGTGAGCGTGGAGCGCAAGTCGGGCTCGCCGCACACCGTCACGCTGAGCACGTCTCAGATCACGGTCCCGGCGCGCAGCCAGGGCAAGGTCGATGTGACGCTGAGCGTGCCTGCGGCGACCGCGGGGAACTCCCTGGCCAACCCGCCCGCGGACCTGGACGCATTCCACGATGTCGCGGGACTCGTAACGTTCACGCCCGTAACGCCTTCGTCCAACCGTGGCTACACGCTGCGAGTTCCGTACTACCTCGTACCCCGCGTGACAGCGAACGTCGATGCGAAGCTTTCGCTCAAGGCGAATGCGACACAGGGCGTGGTCGCTCTCACCAATCAGGGGAGCCCGATCGCGGGGACCGCGGACTTCTACGCGTGGGGGCTGCAGAGCAGGAACGACGGCCTGGGACGATTCGACCTGCACGCCGCGGGCGTTCAGGCCTTCGATGATGGCGCAGGAGGGAAGATCATCGTGTTCGCCATCAACACGTTCAAGGCCTGGTCGACGGCGGAGACCCAGGAGTTCGACATCTATATCGACTCGGACGGCGACGGACAGCCCGACTACCTCGTCTTCAATGGGGATTTCGGCCGGGCAACGGGGGGGGCGTCCAACGGCCAGGAAGTGGCGTTGATTCTGAATCTGCACACCAACGCACTCTCGGCCGATTTCTTTGCTGTGGCACCGTCCAACGCCAGCACCATGTTGTTGCCGGTGCTCGGTGAGGACATCGGCGTCACGTCGGCCAATCCTCGATTGAGTTACCAGGTCCTTTCATTCGACCTGCTGAGCGACGATTCCGATTCGTTCGGTACATCATCGGCATCGTTCAATGCATTCCAGAGTGCGGTCAGCACCGGAGACTTCGTGACGGTTGATCCCAACGCCGCAATCGGCGTAACGATCAGCGTGGATCCAGCGGAGTTCACGGTGACGCCGCCACTGGGCTTGATGATTGTCTCGCAGGACAACAAGAACGGAGCCAAAGAGGTCAACCTGCTCAACATCAAGCGTTGAGTTGATTCGATTCGCACCCGGCGGCTCAGGCCGCCGGGTGCCTTCTCTCAGTTCTAGCGGTACCGCCAGGTGTTCGCTAACTGACGCGGACGACACGGTGCGCTCCGCGAACGCATCCGACCCAGCCGACGACCAGCGGCTACAATCGGCGTAAGGCACGAACGCCGAGGACCCGCCTTGGAAAACCCAGAGGTACACCAGCCGCACCACCACCGGGGTTCCGCGGGTCGGTAAGGATCTGAATGAGTCGACGCGATTTCCTGCAGGCTGTCGTGGGCGTAGCCGGCGGCTGGATTGCCGCACGCGGGCGCGCACGCGCGTCGTCGCTGGAGAGTACCGTCTCCGCTGACCGATTTCCGCCGGGCTTCATCTGGGGCGCAGCCACCGCTGCGTATCAGGTGGAGGGCGCCTGGCAGCAGGATGGCAAGGGTGAGTCGATCTGGGATCGATTTGCGCACACACCCGGCGGGGTTCTGAACAACGATAACGGCGATGTTGCCTGCGACAGCTACCACCGCTATGCGGAGGACATCGCGCTTCTCGCACAGCTCAATCTCAAGAGCTACCGATTCTCCATCGCCTGGCCGCGGATTCAGCCGAGCGGTCGCGGCCCCGCCAATGCGAAGGGCCTCGACTATTACCGGCGACTCGTGGACGCAACGCTCGGCGCCGGCATTCGTCCGCTCGTGACGCTGTATCACTGGGACTTGCCGCAGGCCCTGGAGGAGGCGGGCGGTTGGCCTGAGCGCGATACGGCGGCGCGTTTCGCGGAATACGCCGAGATCGTCGCCCGTGCGCTCGGTGACCGCGTCATGCACTGGAATGTCTTCAACGAGCCCAAGACCTTCTCCGCCGTCGGCTACTGGTACGGCGTGCATGCGCCCGGTCGCAAGGAACCGCTGGCGTTCGTACGTGCCACGCACGTGATCAACCTGGCGCAGGGCGAGGCGGCACGTGCGATCAAGGCCGTCAGCAGCGCTGCGCAGGTGGGCAGCGCGCTCGACGTCGCGCCGATGTATCCGGCGACTTCCGCGCCGGAGGACGTCGCTGCCGCGGAGCGCTGGCATCGATTCCAGAATCTATGGTTTCTCTATCCGGCCCTGCACGGACGTTACCCCGAGGGCGTGCTGCCTGCCGATCAGCAGGAGGGTTTGCTCGGCTTTCGGGCTGGCGACGAGAAGATCGTGCGCGCGCCGTTCGATTTCATCGGCCTGAACTACTACACGCCGGTGCTGGTAAAAGCAGCGCCGCAGGGCAACGGCATCCCCGGCCTCAACACCGAGAGTCAGTGGGCGACGATGCATGGCGAACACCCGAAGACGGATATCGGCTGGACCATTTATCCGCAGGGGTTTTACGACATCCTCATCACCATGGCGCGCGAGACGGGAAACCTGCCGATCGAGATCACGGAGAACGGCGCCTCCTGCAACACTGCGCCCGACGCACAAGGACGCGTGCGCGATGTGGCGCGCATCGACTACCTGCGCAGCCACCTGCAGACGCTCGCACGCGCCATCCACGATGGCGTACGGGTCCGTGCCTATCACTGCTGGAGCCTGCTCGACAACTTCGAATGGGCGCAGGGCTACTCGCAGCGCTTCGGCATCGTGCACGTCGACTTCGCACACGGCCAGCGCCGCACGGTCAAGGACTCCGGCCGCTGGTACGCAGGGGTGGCTGCGGCGAATCGCGTTTCGTGACTCCGGGGGACGGGATGGAGCGCTAGTGCGCGGGCTCGACGTGTATCCAGGTGGTGATCTCCCGCGTGCCCGTCGGTTCGAGTGTCCACAGGCCAGCCGCCGCGGGGTCAGCCAGGTTCATCGCATTCACCGCGTGCGTCACGGGTTCGACGCAGAAGTAGTCGCTCCCCGGTATGTAGATCACCACATAAGGCGTCGCTTCGCAGCCTTCGACGACGATCGCGTGGCCCGAATTCTCGAAACTCACGACTGCGCGCCGCTGCCAGCCTTCGAAGCAATGATCGGTCCCGACGCGATCGGATATCGGCACCCCGGCCGCGAAGCTGAGATGCTGCGGCACAGGCACGCGCTCGCGCGGGAAGTCGCGCGCGCTCCCGTCCCACACGCGCCTCGCTTCGAGCAGCAGGCGGGCGCCGTCGAACGCGGGAAGGAAGGGATGAAAGCCCAGGCCGCAAGGCATCGCCGTGGCAGCGAGGTTGCGAACGGCGAGGGTGATTCGCAAGGTGTTGCCGAAGATCTCGAACCACTGCCGCCCCTCGTAGCGCCACGGCCAGTCGCTGGTCGCTTCGCGCCGATAGACGAGTGAGCACTGGCTGTCGCTCTCCTCCTCGACATCCCAGCTGGCCTGCCAGCCGTGACCATGAATCGCGTGGCGCGTCCCGGGCACATTTTCGGCGGGATTCACCGTGGCGCCCGCAAAGTAAAAGCGGCTGTTCTCGATCCGGTTGGAGAACGGGATCATCGGAAAGTAGCAGCACGAGATGGATGTGCCGCCGATGCGCTCGAGCCGGGCGGCCGGCTTGAGCACGATTGCGCCGTCGAATTCGCACGACTGCAGCGAACCGCCGTGGGATGGGAGGACTACGAGGTTCCAGTGTCGATCGCGCAGGTTGAGCGCTTTGGCCATGACTGGATACGCAGGAAGGTAGCGGCCGCCAGGCGCCTCAGCCCAGTTCGACGTGCACGCGCACCGTGGATCCCGGTTGAGCCAGCGGAATTACGTTTCCAGCGACCGGCTGATCGTTGACCAGCATTCTACGTACGCCGCGGCCAGCACCGCGTTGGTTCACGAACTCGATCTCGTAGGCGGCGCCGCGAAATTCGCGCCGCGCCGTGAACGACGGCCATTCGCGTGGCACGCACGGGTCGATTGTGAGGCCATTCATGCCGGCGCGAATGCCGAGGATGTATTGAGTGACGGCCACGTACGACCAGGACGCGGACCCGGTGAGCCAGGAGTTCTTGGCCTCGCCAGGCCTTGCTGCCGGCAGGCCTGCGACCATCTGTGCGTAGACGTAGGGTTCCGTCCGCCGCGTGTCGGGGTCGGACTGGTAGGTGGGCGCGATGGAGCGCAGGTACTGTATTGCGCGGTCGCTGCGACCGCGCATCGCCTCCGCGATGATGAGCCACGGATTGGTGTGGCAGAAGATCGCGCCGTTCTCCTTGTAACCCGGCAGGTAGGTCGAGATCTCGCCCAGCTCGCTGTGGTACTCGCGGTAGGGCGGATCGAGGAGCTGAACACCGAACTTGCAGGCGAGGCGTTCGGCGACGCTCTGTAGCGCCTTGTCGATGAATCCGGCAGCCGCGCCGACGCCCGCCATGGCACAGAGCGCCTGTGGCTCGAGGAACAGCTGACCCTCGCGATTGCGGTGGCTTCCGACCGGCTGCCCCGCATGGTCGTACGCACGCAAGAACCAGTTGCCGTCCCAGCCATTGGCCTCGATCGCGGCCACCATGTTGTCGGCCGCGGCGCGATGCCTCGCCGCTGTCGCCTGATCGTTCGACGCCGTCGCGAGCGACGCGAAGTCGCGTGCGGCAAGCACGAACAGGGCGCCGATCATGACGGATTCCGCGCGTCCGCTGGAGCGCATCGGCCCGGTCTGGAAGGATTCATCCGGATCCAGCGAATGCGCGTTGAGGTTCAGGCAATCGTTCCAGTCGGCGCGGCCGATCAAGGGCAGCCCATGCTGTCCCAGCCGCGAGAGGGTGTATTGCAACGACGCTTCGAGATGATCGCGCATCGTTGCGCCGCCGCCGGGTGCGTCTTCGAACGGAACGTTCGCCTCGAGGAACGCCAGATCACCGGTTTCGCGCAGGTACGCGGCCACGCTGAGAACGAGCCACAGCGGATCATCGTTGAAGCCGCCGCCGATCTCGCTGTTGCCGGTGCGCGTGAGCGGCTGGTACTGGTGGTAGGAGCTGCCATCGCCCTTTTGTGTGGCAGCGAGATGAATCAGCCGTTGCCGCACCTCGTCGGGCGCGATGTGCACGACGCCCAGGCAATCCTGGTTGGAATCCCGGAAGCCGATGCCGCGGCCGCGCCCGGTTTCAAAGAGCGAGGCGCTGCGTGCCAGGTTGAAATTGACCATGCACTGGTACGGGTTCCAGGTATTCACGAGCTCGTCGAGCTGCGAGTCCGGCGTCTTGACCTGGAGCCTCCCGAGGATGGAGTCCCAACGACGCCGCAGCCCCTCACGCGCGCGCACGACAAATGCCTTGTCGTGCAGATTGGCGCGGATCTGGCGTGCGGCACCGATATTGGGAGACCCGTCGGGACTCCACTTGTTGGTTGCCGCGTTCTCGGCAAAGCCGGTCGCGAAAACCAGCTCTTCAGACTGACCCGGTCGCAGGGTGACCGATACCGCGAGCGAAGCGATCGGCCACCAGCCGTTGACCCGTGAATTGTTCGAGCGGCGGGCCCGAACCACCGCCGGGTCCTTGAGATCCCCATAGTTACCCAGGAAGGCGCTGCGGTCGGTATCGAAGCCGGCGATCGGCCGGCTCACCGCATGGAAGCTGTAGTGGTTGCGTCTTTCCCGATAGCCCGTGATGTGGCAGATCATCGAGCCATCCACCAGGCATTCGCCGAGTGAGAGGTTGCGCTGCAGGTTGCCACCGTCGTCTTCGGCATTCCACTGGCACCACTCGACGAACGAGTACACGGTGACCGTTTTGGTCGCAGCGGTGTCATTGCGCAAGACCAGCACCTGCAATTCGACATCGTCGTCGTCGGCGACGAACACCTCGAGGTCGGCGTGCAGGCCGTTCTTGCCAGAGCGGAAGCGCGAGTAACCCAGCCCGTGGCGACACTCGTAGTGATCGAGTGGTGTCTGCGAGGGCCGGAATCCCGGATTCCACGTGCAATCGCCGTCCGCGATGTAGAGGTACTTGCCGACGCTGTCGAGCGGGACGCTGTCATAGCGGTAGCGCGTGAGCCTGCGCAGCTTCGCGTCGCGATAGAAACTGTAGCCGCCGCCGGTGTTCGACAGGATGGAATAGAGAGCCTTGCTGCCCAGGTAATTGATCCAGGGCAAGGGCGTCAGTGGCTCGCGGATCACGTACTCGCGCTCCTGCGAGTCGAAATGACCGTAAGCTCCCGTGAGCAGCGTGCCGTTGTCGGGTCGCGTGGCCATCAGTCGTTCGCCAGTCGGTCGTACCAAGTCTTCTTGAGGATCACGCCGCCGAGCGCAATTGCCGCCAGGCAGAACGCGATCGCGTCGAAGCGTCGCAGCACGACGTAGATCGGCAAGGCGACCAGTACGACCTGCAGGCAGGTTCCGAGGACGACGTTGAACATGTCACGCGGGAAATTCCGATTGACCGCAAAGCCCGGATCTTCCCTGAGCACTGCTTCGCGCACCGGACCCCAGAAGCCCCAGGGTCGTACCCGGCGGTAGAAGTTGACGAGCAATTGCATGTCGTCTGCCGGTGTCAGGTACGTGCCGATCAGGCAACCGGCGGTCGAGAGCAGCAGCAGCGCGGGGAAGCTGTAGAGCGGGAACACGTCCGCTGCGATCTGCGGGAACAGCGGACCGAGCAGGCGCGGCAGCGCCAGCGCACCGATCATCCCGAGCAGCATGCCGCAGAAGAATCCGTAGCCGTTGAAGCGCCACCAGTACCACTTGAGAACGTTGGCCGCCGTGTAGCCGCCCCACAGGCCCGATACGATCCAGATCAGCAGCGAATTGATGCTCGGGACGTACAGGCCGATCGCTGCACTCACGTACACGAACGCGATGGCTACGGCATAGCTGAGGTAGATGAGCCGCTTGCGGCTTGCCTGCGGATTGATGTGACGGCGATACACGTCGTTCACCAGGTAGGCGGGTGCGGCGTTGAGAGTCGCGGCGAACGTTGACACGAACGCCGCCAGCAATCCGGCGACGATCAGGCCGAGGACACCGGGCGGCGCGAACTGGCGCATCGCCGCTGGCAGGATCCGGTCGTAGTCCGCGGCGTTGGCCGTGGCAATGCCGAGCTGGTCGAAATAAGCGATCGCGAGGACCGCAAAGCCGGCGACCAGCAGGTAGCGGATGGGCATCAGCACGACAGACACGAAGCCGCTCATCAGCGCGGCTTCCCTAGGCGAGCGCGTCGACAGAATCTTCTGCATGTCGTAGTTCGGGGCCGGGCCGGCCGCGCTGATCAGCACGCCCTTGAACAACATCATCATCATGAAGGCGCCGAACAGCGTGTAGCCGTCGCTCGTGATCTTGTGATTGAGCGCCGCGAGGCCCCCGCTCCAGTCGAGGTCGAGCGACCAACCGAAGAAAGGCGAGTGCCAGGATGCCGGGGTCAGGGCTGCCAGCGTGGCCGGATCGACGCGCTGGATCGCGATGATGGCGACGATCACCGAGACCACCAGCATCAGCACGAACTTCAGGACGTCGGCCCAGACGATACTGAACATGCCGCCCAGAACCGCATAGATCATGGTGATCGTCGTGAACACGATGCCGTAGACATGGGCCACGTTGGCCGGCGCGACGTCGAACGGAACGAGGGGAGCGACGACCGACCAGGGGAGGAAGATCTCGATGAACTTGCCGATGCCGACGAAACCGTAAGCGAGAAATCCCAGGACGCTCAGGACGGCGAATCCGATCACGACGAACTGCGAGAGCTGTCCGCCCGTGCCCTGGCCGAAGCGCGTCTCGATCCACTCCGCGCCCGTGAGAGCGTTCGAGCGCCGCAACCAGCTCGAGAGGTAGACCATCAGGAAAATCTGGTTGAAGACCGGCCATACCCAGGGGATCCAGATGCTCTTGAGGCCGTAGACGACGCACAGCGTCACCAGCCACATCGTTCCCGTGATGTCGAACATGTCGGACGCGTTGGAGAGTCCGAGCAGGTACCAGGGGAGCGATTTGTCGGCGAGGTAGTAGGATTGCAGGCTCCGGGCCGCGCGCCTTCGGGCCATGAGACCGATCGCCACGGTCGCAAGCACGTAGAGGCCGACGATTGCGATGTCGATGGCCTGCATGTTGCGGTGACCCTCCCGTGCACGAGTTGTTGTGAATTGTCCGAGAAGTTCTCTTCGGCAAACCGCCAGCGCGAACGCGCGGCACACGCCCGCAATTCATGCCCGCCGACGCAAGCTCCTCCCCATCGCCTGCGACAGAATCATTTCACGCCCGTGACAGCGCTGTCAATAACGATTATGATGCATGCTGCACGCATGTGCTCCAGCTCGAGCGGTCCGTGCAGCGCGCTGCGGACCGAGAGGGGTCGCGCAGGTGCGGAGTGCTATCGTGACGGCGTGCTTGAGGGGATGGCATGAGAAAGCAGCAGAGTGCGAACAAGACCATCGATGACGTGGCGGATCGGGCCGGAGTATCGATCAAGACGGTGTCGCGCGTTTTGAACCGCGAGCCGAACGTTCGCCAGTCGACACGTGACAAGGTATTTGCAACCGCGCGCGCCCTGGGATATGCGCCGAACATTTCGGCGCGCCGGCTGGCGGCGCGCAGGTCATTCATCGTCGCACTGGTGTATCGCGACGATGATGTGAATCACTATATTCCGGACATCCAGCACGGCGCTCTCGATACTTGCCGGGAGCGCGGCTACAACCTGCTGCTGCACCCGTGCCTGGGAGACATGGACGACGCGGCGCACGAGATCCAGCAGCTCGCCCGGCAGGCGCTGCTCGACGGCTTCATCGTCACGCCACCGCTCGCGGATTCCCGCAAGCTGCTCACGGCCGTGGCGCGCCTGGGGCTGCCGTTCGTGCGCGTTTCGCAGCTGTTTCGTGGGCAATTTTCGCCTTCGGTCTCGGTGGGTGACCGCCAGGGCGCGTTCCGGATGACCGAATATCTGGCTGGCCTGAATCACCGCGACGTCGCCTTCATCGTGGGCAACGAGAATCAGGGTGGAAGCGTGGATCGGCTGCGCGGCTACCGGGAAGCGGTCAAGGATTTCGGCCTGACCGATAACCCGGAGTGGATCCGACAAGGTGACTTCACCTTCGAATCGGGCAGCCGCTGCATGACCGAGATCCTCACGCTCAAGACGCGGCCGACGGCCGTGTTTGCCAGCAACGACGACATGGCGGCCGGCGCACTGCTGGTTACGCACCGCAGCGGGTTAGACGTGCCTGGTGACCTGAGTATCGTGGGCTTCGACGACATCGCGATGTCGCAGCGCCTCTGGCCCGCGCTGACGACGGTGCGACAACCGACCAAGCGGGCGGCGGCGCTGGCGACAGCGATGCTCCTCGACAGTCTGAGAACGGACGACCGTACGCCAGAGAACCGGGAGATTGCGACCGAGCTGGTGATCCGCGAGAGTGCCGGCCCGCGACCGCGAGACTAGGAGGCACAGCCGGGCCCCTGGATCGGGTCTAAAGAATTTCGTTGGACAGCGCTGTCATTTTATGCCTAATATGATAGCGCTGTCATAGGGACCATAGAGTCCCGCAGGTTTCGGGGTTCGTACATCGCTACGTGAAACGCCGAGTAAGAGGGGGGCAAGAAAATGAGGGTACTGAGTCCGGTTTTGAGCGGCCTGGCGCTCTATCTGTCGATGGCCGTGAGCGCGCAAGCGCAGTTGATGGAAGAGATCGTGGTCACTGCGACCCGCAGGGCGACGGACCTCCAATCGACGCCGCTGGCGATCTCCGCATTCAGCCAGGCAAGCCTCGACAACAACCATGTCGTGACGTTGCTGGGCCTGCGGGGTCTGGTGCCGAATCTGCAGTTCTTCGAAAACGGCGATCACGCTGTGCCGTTGGTCTTTATCCGCGGACTCGGGACGCGCAACCAGACCGAGGCCGGTGACCAGGGCATCGCTTTCTACTCGGATGGAGTCTTCGCGGCACGCTCGCAGGGCACGACGGTCATGATGTATGACCTCGACCGGGTGGAGGTGCTGCGCGGTCCGCAGGGCACGCTGTTCGGGCGCAATTCCACTGGCGGCGCGATCCTGCTGCATTCCGCGAAACCGAGCGTCGATGGCTTCGATGCCGCCGGCGAACTGACCACCGGCAACGAATCGCTGCTCGGTCTGAGGGGCATGCTCAATGTGCCGATCACGGACAAGTGGGCCGTGCGCGTGGCCGGTGCCAAGGAAGAGAGAGACGGGCTGACCAAGTTCGCGCCGGGCAACCAGTTCGAGACCAATCGCAACTACGGCACGATCGACCTGAGCTCGTATCGCATCAGCTCGATGCTCCAGCCGACCGATAACATCAGCTGGTATCTCGCATACGAGAATTTCCGCAACACGGGCACGGGAGACGTCGGCAGTCTCGACTTCGACAATCGGGTCAACGATGCAACGGCACCCGGCAATGTCAATCTGGATTCGGACAGCTTCCGCACGCGGCTCGATATCGGCTTCGGCGCCGGCTACACGGTGAGCTACATCGGCGGCTACTCCGAGTTCGATCAGAGCCAGCTGTACGGAAACGGTGCGCAGGGCGACACGCGCAACACCGTGTACTCGACGTACGAAGGCACCCAGCACGAGCTGCAGCTCGTCAGCCCGTCCGGTGGCAGATTCAACTGGACGGCGGGCCTGTTCTACTTCAAGGAAGACAACAGCATCCGCTTCGACATGCTGCACGGGAGCTGGGGTTTTACCCCGCAGGACGACCCGAACGGGGTTCTTTCCACGTTCGTCCAGCCGAGCCGCAGCCTCGAATCACAGAGCGCCTATGCGCAGGGTACGTTCAGCGTCACTGAAGCCTTGCGCTTCACGGCGGGTGCGCGCTACATCGACGACACGCGCGAGGACCAGGGCGGCCGCTCCATCGACTGCACTTTCGGCCTGGTGGGAGACCTGCCGGCCAACATCGCCGCGCAGGCTTCTGACCTGAACGGCGCCCAGGGCTGCTTCTACCGTCAGTACAACGATATGAAGGGCGAGTGGAGCAAGACCACGTGGATGGCGCGCGGCGAGTACGACCTCACCGACTCGACGCTGCTCTATCTTTCCTATGCGACCGGCTGGAAGTCGGGCGTGCTGCAGGATGGTAAGGGCTTCTCCGACCTCCTCGACGGCAGCGGCAATCTCGATTTCTCACGCAACGACGCCCTGCTGCAGAAGCCCGAGGAAGTGGACAGCATCGAACTCGGCGTCAAGACTGACTTCGCCAACTCGCGCCTCAGCGCCAACGTGTTCTACATGGACTTCAAGGACATGCAGGTTACTGGAGCGGTGCTCGACCCGGTGACGGGTCAGTCGACCCTGGTCAACACCAACGCAGGTAAAGCGACGATCCAGGGGCTGGAATTCGAGAGCTCGTGGGCGTTCTTCGAGGGCCGGGGTCACCTGGACCTGACCTTCGCCTATCTCGACGCGACTTACGACGAGTTCCTCGGGAACGAAAGCAACTTCGGCGACGCGCGCGGACGCATCTGGAATCCCTGCGGCCTGGGCGTGGAACCGAGCGGTGCTTGCACCAGCAACGTGTTCAATTTCGCGGGCAATCACCTGCCGTACGCACCCGAGTACCAGGCGACGATCGTCTATGAGCACTCCTTCCCGTTTTCCTCCGGTGCGAGGATCGTGCCGCGGGTGCGGGCCAGCTATTACGATGAAATGTTCCTGGGCTGGGAGAACCGTACCGATCGTCCCCCGGGCACGTTGAGCCCCACGGACCCCGGTGAAGCCGACTTCGGCGTGCAACCCGCGTACACGATAGTGGACTTGAGCCTCGCGTATCACTCGGCCAAGGAGCAATGGACCGCCGAGCTGTTCTGCGACAACGCGACGGACGAATCGGTGAAGACCGAGGCGTTCTATGGCACGCCGCAGACCTTCTACAAGTGGGGTGACCCGCGCATCTACGGCTTGCGCGTCGCGTTTCAGTACAAGTAGGGCAAGGCTCAGGCAATAACCATTCGACCCAGTGAAGATCAGTATCGGGGAGGGGTCGGTCAATGCGGGAACGGCAGTCGAAGCGAGCATTCGCGCACACGACCGCGCGGGCGATCGCACTGGGTGTACTGAGTAGCCTTCTGGCCTCCTGTGGCGGAGGGGGAGGTGGCGATGGTGGCTCTACGGCGCCACCGCCTCCACCGAGCTCTTCGCCACCTCCCCGCCAGTTCAGCAACGAGACCAATAACTCCGGCATCTCGTTCGTGCACGGGATCGTCAACGGCACGAACTCCAAGGCCGAGGCGTTCGCGGGCGGTGTCGCGGCCGGCGATTACGACGGCGACGGCGACATCGATCTGTATGTCGTGCGTGGCAACGTCGGTCCCAATCTTCTCTATCGCAACGACGGCAACAACCACTTCACCGATGTCGCCGCGGCTGCGGGCGTGGCGCGCGCGAATCCTGCGGGCGGCGGCTACTTGCAGAGCGGTCCGGCGTTTGCCGACATGGACGGCGACGGCGATCTCGATATCTTCATCGGCGGGCTCGAAGGGGATCCCTGCGCGCTGTTCGAGAACAACGGCGACGGCACGTTCACCGACAGGACCGCGCAATCCGGGATTGGGACGCTTGGTGCGACCAGCACCATCTCGGCAGCCTTCGGCGATTACGATCTCGACGGCGACCTCGACGTCATGCTCGCCCATTGGGGAACTGCCCGACCGCCGGATGGCAGCGGTGGCAATGGCGACACCGAGTCCCTGTGGCGCAACGACTCGGATGCCACTGGCATCCATTTCACCAACGTCAGTGTCGAGTCCGGAATTGCCGCGGCGATCATCCCGCGGCGCGGCGGGTACGGGGAGTTTCAGCCTACAGCGCTCGACTACGATTACTCGTTTGCGCCGACCTTCGCGCGCATGAATCAGGATCGGTATCCGGACATCCTGAGCGTCGCTGACTTCAACAACACGCGCTATTTCATCAGCAACGGCGCGCAGGGTGGCAAGGTGACTTTCCGGGACGCCACCGACAACACGGTCATCATCGACCGCAACGGCATGGGCTCGGCGGTCGGTGATTTCGACAACGACGGCGATCTCGACTGGTTCATCACCGGCATCTTTGGGGCATCCGAGACGGTGGGCAATCGCCTCTATCGCAACGATGGCACGGGCGTCTTGCAGGACATCACGGTATCGATGGGGCTGCAGGATGGCGGCTGGGGCTGGGGCGCGTGCTTCGCCGACTTCAATCTCGACGGGCGTCTCGACATCTTTCATACCAACGGCTGGAACAGCCTGAACCCCGTCGATGACTTCGAGCACGATCGCAGTCGCCTGTTCATCTCGCAGGCCAATGGCGCTTTCGCTGATGAAGCGGGCACTCGCGGCATGACCGACACCGAGCAGGGGCGCGCGGTGGTGTGCGCAGATTTCGACCACGACGGCGATGTCGATATCTTCATGACCAACCGCGGCCTGGCGAATTCGGGCGCCCTGTGGGTGAACCACGGCGGCGATGGCTCCAATCGCGCGCTCGCGGTGCGGCTCACGGGCGCGGCACCGAATACGCAAGCGGTCGGCGCGCGGATCCGCGTCACGATCGGGGGCACGACGCAGATGCGTGAAGTCGCGATCGGCAACAACTTCACCTCCCAGAATCCAACCATCCAGATCTTCGGCCTTGGCGCCGCCGCGACTGCCGACACGGTCGAGATCGAATGGCCCGACGGGAGCACGGCTACTTACTCGAGCGTCGCGGCCGGCAACGTGGTGTTCTTTCAATAGTGGATCGAATCCGGATCGAGACCTCGATGAAAGCATTAGCCATTCGTGCGGGTTGCAGTGCTGCGATCGCCTGTCTGCTGGTCGTGAGCGGTTGCTCGAGCGGCGGCTCCGGATCCCCCGCGCAGGAGGCGCCGATCTCCCAGACGGCGGACGCGCGCAATCCGTCGATCGCTCGCCAGTGGAACGAAATGCTGCTGCAGGGAATCCGCAAGGACCTGGCGCGCCCGACGGTCCACGCGCGCAACCTGTTCCATGTTTCGGCCGCCATGTATGACGCATGGGCGGTCTATTCGGATACCGCCTCGCCCTATCTCGCGGGCAAGACGCTGCATGGTTACACCTGCTCGCTGACCGGGCTCGTTACACGCGTAGACCGGCAGGTCGCGCGCGAGCAAGCGATCAGCTATGTGGCCTACCGGATGATCCGTCACCGCTTCGCCGCCTCTCCGGGCTCCGCGCAGACTTTTGCGCAGATGGACCAGCTGATGAGCTCGCTCGGTTACGACGCTGCGAACACCTCAACGGACTTGAGCACCGGCCCGGCGGCAGTCGGCAACCGGATCGCGCAGTGCTACATCGAGTACGGTCTGCAGGATGGCTCCAACGAGGGCAATGGCTACCGCAACCAGCATTACCAGCCGGTGAATGCGCCGATCGAGCCCTTCAAGCCCGGCGATCCCAGCATCACCGATCTCGATCGCTGGCAACCCATTTCGCTGCCGACCGCAATCGATCAGGCGGGTAACCCGGTCAATTCGACGCCTCCCGCCCTGACTCCGGAATGGGGCGCGGTTCTTCCGTTCGCACTCAAGGACAGCGACCGCACGACCTATTTTCGCGACAGCTACGGCTACAACGTCTACCACGATCCCGGTGCGCCACCCCGTGCACACGGCCTCACCGCCGATGAGTACAAGTGGAACTACGCGCTGGTGGCGATCTGGTCGGGTCATCTCGACCAGAATGACGGCGTGATGATCGATATTTCTCCGGCGAGCAATGGCAACAGCCAGGCGCTGCCCACGACGTTCGCGGAATACCAGGCGTTCTATGACACGCTGAATGGCGGCGTCCATCACAGCGGCTACACGGTGAACCCGGTCACGGGCGCGCCATATGCGCCCCAGATCGTGCCGCGGGGCGACTACACGCGCGTGCTGGCGGAATTCTGGGCGGATGGTCCGACGTCGGAGACGCCGCCCGGTCACTGGTTCACGATCTTCAACACCATCTCAGATCACCCGCTCCTCAGGCGGCGAATCGGTGGCGTGGGCGCGGAAGTTGGCCCTCTCGAGTGGGACGTCAAGGGCTACTTCGTGCTGGGCGGCGCGATGCATGACTCTGCGATCACCGCGTGGGGTATCAAGGGTTGGTATGACTCAATTCGGCCGCTGTCGGCGATTCGTGCGATGGCCGACCGTGGGCAGAGCTCGGATCCGACTTTGCCGTCTTATAACCCGGACGGCATGCCGCTCGTCCCCGGCCACATTGAACTGATCCAGCCGGGCGATCCGTTGGCCGGCGCGGCCAACGAGAACGTCGGCAGGGTGAAGATCTACGCATGGCGCGGACCGCCCTACATCACCGATCCGGCAACGCAACAGGCGCGCGCCGGTTGGGTCCTGTGTTCGGAATGGTGGCCCTACCAGCGCCCGACATTCGTGACGCCGCCGTTCCCGGGCTATATCTCCGGACACTCCACTTACTCGCGAGCTGCCGCTGAAGTCCTCACCTCGCTCACGGGTGACGCATATTTTCCCGGAGGAATGAGTGGGTTCGTCATCAAGAAGAACCAGTTCCTCGTATTCGAGGAAGGGCCGAGCGTCGACATGACCTTGCAATGGGCGACGTACCGCGATGCCGCCGAGCAGAGCAGCCTGTCGCGCATCTGGGGCGGCATTCATCCGCCCGTGGACGACATTCCCGGACGCGTGGTCGGTCAGAAGATCGCTGCAGACGCCTACGCGGTGGCGACCGATTATTTCGACGGACGCTGAAGTGGCCGTGAGGCCGCAGTGACCTCCAGCTGGGACGATGCCCGGAGCCGCTAGCCGGCTCAGTCGAGTGTGCGGATGCGGATGTGGCGCAGGGCGAGCTTTCCAGGATGGTCACCCTGGATGCCGATGTGGCCCGATTTGGCGAGCCCGAAGTTCGGGTACTTCGCGAACTTGCTCGCTGCCACCTTGGCTTTCCAGTCCGCGCTCCAAAGCTCGTAGCTCACGACCTTCTGGTAGATACGGTCGTACTCGCGCGTGCCACGATAGAAGATGCCGCTGCACCCGAGCCTACGATGACGTCATAGTCTTCGCGTGCCGGGGTCGTGACGAATGGCATTGACTTACCGTTTGTATTCGACGGAACCAGATCCGAAGTACCGTTGCCCGCACGGTTTTTCAACTGTGAGGAAAATCGCCGCCGATCGCCAGGGTTGTGGTCGCGGTACGGCAATGGTCCAATTGGCACATCAATTGTGAGGTAGCGCCATGCAGTACGCTCGGCTCGGTGACACGGGGCTGATCGTTTCCCGGCTTGCTCTCGGCAGCATGACCTTTGGGACGATCAAGGAAGGCCCATTCGCCTCCACGTTCAAAGTGGATCAGGCGGGCGCGAACGAGCTCGTCGCGTGCGCGATCGACCGTGGCGTCAACTTTTTCAACTCCGCTGATGTCTACGCCGGCGGCGAGTCCGAGCGAATGCTGGGCAAGGCGATCGGCGCTAGACGCAAGGACGTGCTGATCGCGACCAAGGTCGGCAATCGCATGGGCCCAGCGCTGGTCGAAACGGGTCTCTCCCGCCGGCACATTCTCGCGGCGGTAGACGCAAGTCTCACGCGCCTCGGCACCGATTACATCGATGTCTATCTGGTTCACAAGGTCGATGTGCTGACGCCGATGGAGGAGACGATCGAGGCGCTCGAGGACCTCGTGCGCCAGGGCAAGGTGCGCTACGTCGGCTTCTCGAACTGGCCCGCATGGCTCGCAGCGAAGGCGGTGGGTGTGCAGCGCGCTCGTGGTTGGAGCCCGTTCAGGGCCGCCGAAGTCTATTACTCGCTCGTCGGTCGCGATCTCGAACACGAGCTCGTGCCATTCTGCGCCGATGCCGGCATTGGCGTGATGGTCTGGAGTCCGCTCGCCGGCGGATTCCTGAGTGGCAAGTACACGCGTGCGAACCCCAAGGGCGACGCTGGCGCGCGCCTCGCCAGTTTCGAGTTCCTGCCATACGACCGGGAGCGGGGTTACAACCTCATCGATCTGCTGCAGTCCATCGGCAAGAAACACGGCGCGGCACCCGCGCAGATCTCCCTCGCCTGGCTACTGACCCGGCCGACGGTATCGTCGCTCCTCGTCGGCGCGGCGAGCGTAAAGCAACTCGAGCAGAACCTGGGCGCAGCCGACATCAAGCTGGACGCTGAAGATCTGGCGCAGCTCGACGCGGCGACCAAGCCGACCGCGCCGTATCCCAAGTGGTTCACTGCGTTCGTCGCCGACGGCAAGGCGCACGAGGCGCTGGGTATCCCGCTCGCCGTGCCGCCGGGGCGTTAGCGCAGCGACCTGCGTGCAACTATCCAGGCCGGAAAACCAATTCAAATGCGCATCGTCAATCAGAACTGGTGGATCACGACCCTGCTCGTCAACGAGCATAAGTATTGCCCGCCGCTGTCAAAGTCGATCCAGTGCGATGTGGTGATCGTCGGCGGCGGATTCGCCGGCGTCAGTGCCGCGATCGAGTTCCTGCGCAAGGGGTACAAGGTCGTCCTGCTCGAGAAGAACATCCTCGGTGGCAGTTCCTCGGGCCGCAGCGCCGGATTCCTGACGCCCGACAGCGAACTGGAACTGCATCAGCTGGTGCGTCGCTACGGTACCAAGGCGGCGGCCGAGATCTGGGACGCGCCGCTGCGGGGCATCGAGCGCATCGTCGCCGGCATCAAGAAATATGGCATCGAGTGTGGCCTGCTGAAACAGGACTCCTTATTTCTTGGGCTGGGCAAGGGTGGCAAGGAGGCCGTCCAGTCCGAGCTGGAATGCCGGCAGGAGGTGGGCTTCACCGACCAGCGCACTTACGACGAACAGCAGTTGCAAGGCATTCTCGGCGCGCAAGGTTACACCGCCGGCATCCGCTACGGTGGTACGTATGGGATCAACCCGTTGGCTTGTCTGCAGGCCTTCAAGAATCTGCTGGTCGATGACGGCATGCAGATATTCGAAAGCACGGAAATGAAGCGGCTGGAGGATCATACGGTCTATACGCACGCTGGCAGTGTCACGGCCGACCAGATCATCATCGCCGTGGACAAGCTCGAAAGACCCATCAGTCCGCTGGCCGACGAGGTCTTTCACGCCCAGACATTCCTGAGCGTGACCGAGCCGCTGACGGATCGGGAGCTCAAGTCACTCTTTCCCGACGGCGAGCAGATGCAGTGCTGGGATTCCAAACTCGTGTACACCTACTTCAGACTCACCGGCGACAATCGTCTGCTGCTGGGAGGCGGTACGCCGATTACTACGTACTTGAAGGACGCGTACAACAACCCACGGATCATCAAGCGGATCATCAGCGAGTTCATAGAACACTTCCCCGATCTGAAGGACCTGTCCTTCATCCAGTTCTGGCCGGGTCAGATCGATGCGACGCGGGACCTGTTGCCGACCATCGCCAAGCCGCCCGGGCACCCATACCTGCGCTTCATCTTCGGTGCGGTCGGCATTCCGTGGGCGGTGTTTACCGGCAGCTTCACGGCGAGGAATATCCTTGGCGAAGCCGACGAGGACTACCAGAAGTACTTCAACTACTTCTCGAACCAGCGCCACTTCTCGCTGCCGAGCGGCCTCGGCAAGATTATCGGCAAGCCGTTGCTGTTCTCGCTGACCAACAGCTGGGCGAAGTTCCGTCAGGTCGACAAGCTCCGGGATCCTGGAGAACTGGAGAAGGAATTCTGAAGTCTTGCTTCCGCGGTCCCGTTCCCGGGATCAGGGCCTCAGTTATCAGGTTCGGTGAAGGGCGGCTCGGCCGGTTCGGGAACTTCGTAGTCGCGCTCCCAACCGCCACTTGGCGCTATTTGCCTTTCTCGTCGCTGACCAGCGGCAGGACGGTGCGCTGAATGTCTGCAGAGACTCTCTCCATCTGACGCATCGCGCGAAGATGATTGCGGCCCGCGATCTTCAGGACGTCCTCGTCGGAGTAGCGGCGTCGTAACAGCTCTGCGAACAGGTAGGGATATCGCGTGACGTTGCCAAGCCCGGTTGCCATATCGGTCTCGTCGGCGTGGTAGAAGTCTGCCCCGATCCCGATGTGATCGACGCCGGCGACCTTGCGAATGTGGTCGATGTGATCCGCAACCTGGTGAACCCCCGCGCGCGGCGGGGCAACCGATTTCTCCCAATCGGCAATAGCCTTGTCGATGGCGGCCTGGTCCGCGAGGCGTCCGCGCAGATCCCTCAAGGCGGCGGTTCGTCTATCTTCCCAAGCTTGCCCCTCCGGTGACACGAACGGTCGAATGAAGTTCACGTGCACCACGCCGCCATTGTCGCGAACCAGTCGCAGCACATCGTCCGGAACGTTGCGGGGATGCGGATTGATCGCGTATGCATTGGAGTGGGAGAAAATCACCGGCGCCCGAGTAGCGTGCAACGCGTCGCGCATGGTGTCCGCACTCACGTGCGACAGGTCCACGAACATGCCAAGGCGGTTCATCTCGCGAACGAGTTGCTTCCCGAGATCGGTCAGCCCGTAGTGCTCAGGTCGGTCGGTTGCGGCATCCGCCCAGTCGATGTTGTCCCAGTGGGTCAGCGTCATGTAGCGCGCGCCCAGCTCGTAAAAGACTCGGAGCACGGCGGGCGAGTTCTCGATCATGTGCCCGCCTTCCACGCCCATGAGGCAGGCGATCTTGCCGGCTGTGTGAATGCGCTCGATGTCGTCGGCAGTGCTTGCCTGCTCGAATCCTGCTGTCCCGCGAATGAAGCGCAGCGCTACGTCGAACTCCCGTAGCGCCTCGTGAAGGGAAACATGCGATTTCTGAGTTGCCGACTCCACGAATATCGACCAGTACTGCGCGCCTACTCGGCCCTCGCGCAGCGCCGGGATGTCCGCGCACAACGCAGGCTGGCGGACCGCGAGATCAAAGCGGGTCAGGTCCCCGGAGCTCAGCTCGATGAACATCGTGGGAAGGTCGTTGTGGGTATCGATCAAGGGCGCCTGCTCGAGCAGGGACCGTGCCCGTTCGAGAAGCGTTGCATCGACAGGGGCAGCTGCATCGGCCTTCACGGCAGCGAACGACCGGGCCATGGCGAGCAGTGCGGATGCACTCGAGGCTGATTGAGCCAGAAATGTACGACGAGTGACCATCGCAACACCGTACAACGGAACGTGTCGCGTGTCTTCTACCTCGTTCTCCCCGGTCGTGGCCAGGTTTTACTTCTGAGCCCCGAGGCGGACATCGCACGGAGCCATACGAACAGAAATACCGGTCGCCTGAGCTGGCTCGCGCTGCAAACGGATGTCGCATGGCGCGGTGGCCAGGCGAGTTCCAAAGTCGAGAACCGATACCAACCATCCGCCCTTGATGCTGCGCGCGCGGTTAACCTGCAGCATACTGGTTCGGGGTAAACGCCCGAGCTGGTTGCAGCAAGCATGATTTCTTTCATCCTGGTGATGGTGTGCGCGATTGCGGCCGGGTGGCTGGCGAACCGCATCCAGGTGCCCTACCCGATCGTGCTGGTCCTCGCGGGAATAGCGCTCGGATTCGCATACAGCTGGCCCGGACTGGGGCTCGAGCCGCAACTGGTACTTGCCATCGTGCTGCCCGCAGTGCTGTACCCGGCGGCTCTCGACACCTCGTGGCGCGATTTCCGCTCGATGCTGCGCCCGATCCTACTGCTCGCCATCGGCCTGGTGGCCACGACGACGTTCGCTGTGGGGATCGCTTTCAAATGGCTGGTACCGGAAGCGCCGTGGGCAGTCGCATTCGCGCTGGGTGCCATCGTCTCGCCGCCGGATGCGGTGGCGGCGACCGCGGTGCTGAGAAGATTTCGCCTTCCACGCCGGATCGTGACGCTCCTGGAGGGCGAGAGCCTGGTGAACGACGCGACCGGTCTGGTGCTCTACCGGTTCGCCGTGGCTGCTGCGATGACCGGGATGTTTTCCGGCTGGGCGCTGATCGGTCAGTTTGGATTGATCGCGATCGGTGGAATTGTGCTCGGCATCGCGATGGGCTGGATCACCTCGCGGCTGCAGGAGCGCCTGCACGATCCGATGCTCGAGCTGGCGATGTCGTTGACCACTCCTTTTGCAGTTTACTGGCTGTGCGAGTCACTGCAAGTGTCCGGTGTCCTTGGCGTGGTTGCGGTGGGACTCTACCGGGCGCGGTGGGCACATCAGCGCAGCTCCGCAGTTGCGCGCCTCAACATCCGCACCTTCTGGCGCGCGGCCGTGTTCGTGGTCAACTGCCTGGTGTTCGTGCTCATCGGGATCCGATTGCCGGTGGCAGCCGCGTCGCTATTGGGGCATCAGGAACTATCCTGGCAGCATGTCACAGCCCTGGTCGCCGTGTTGAGCGCGGTCGCGATCGGCGTGCGATTCTTATGGATCTTCACCGCGACCTACGGCGTGCGTCTGTTGGTGCCGTCGTTGCGTCGTACTGATCCGGCCTCGGCACGAGTTTCGACTCTTGTCAGCTGGTGTGGCATGCGCGGGGTCGTTACCCTGGCCGCCGCGCTGGCTCTCCCGACTGCATTGCCGGGCGGTGAGCCGTTTCCGCAGCGCGACCTTGTGATCCTGCTCGCCATCGGCGTCGTTTTCGTGACGCTGATATGCCAGGGCTTGACGCTGCCGGCTCTGATTCGGGGACTGCGCCTTGAGAAGGACACTTCCGCGGACACCGAATCCGAACTCGCGCAGGAGGCAATGCGCCGCGCGGCGATCAAGGCCGTGAACAGGCTGGTCGCCGAGCACGGGCTGCCGGCGCATGAAGCCGTTGCGGTGAAGCGCTTCTTCAACAGCAGATCGCTCCAGCGATCAGACAGCGCGCTTTCGCTCGAAAGTGAGTCGCGCCTGTGGCTTGGCGCAGCGGCCGCACAACGCGAAGCGCTCATCAGGCTGTGGCAGAACGGTGAGATCGGCGATGACGTGTTGGGCCGCCTCGAGCGTCAAATCGATCTCGCCGAAGCTCGTCTCGCGCGCGACGAGTAACCGTCGTCGCTGCCGACGAAGGCAAATCCTTCATCTCTTGAGGGCTGGACTGTAAGCCCAACCGAGCTGAAAGCCGATGTCGGGCGTGTTGTCGACGTTTTGCAGATTCTCGGTGATGCCGAACGACAACACTGCGGCGCCCATGCGGTGGTAGAACCCCAGGCTCAGCTGGTACTTGGTCGACCGCAGCTCGTCGAGGTCTGTGTCCTCTTCCGAGTAGATGCTCGGGCTGATGTATCCCTGCAGGATGAGATGCGTGTCAGGAGTGAAGCGGTGCTCATAGCCGAGCAAGAGCGTGGGCACGACTTGCGCTGCAGTCGGCGTCACGCTCGTCGTTCCGTCGTAGTACACACCGGCCATGCTCACGTAGTACGCGTGATGCTGGGCGAAGTGTTGCAGCGTCGCCTCGAGGCCGAAGTCGGTATGTCCAGTCGACAGGAAAGCGCGACGTCCCTGGAGCGGCTGTTTGATCGCTCCCTCCACGACGAGATCCCATCCCTTGAACAATTCGAAGCCTGAATACCGAACGCCAACCGTGGGGTCGAGCATGCCGCCGCTGGTCGGTGCCTCGAAAGCAGCGACTTGCGCGGATTTCAAGTCCAGGATCAGGTTGACGTCGTTGCGAGCGGCGGCTTTGCGTCCGAAGGTGCTGAAACCGAAAGTCTCATGAAACTGCTCGATCGAGCTGTCGAGGAAACCGCCGTTGTACGAGACGCCACTTACGATCAGGTAGGCGCCCCAATGCCGGGCGAACTTGTAGTGAAACGTCACGTCGAGCTCGGCGAGCTCGAGATCGACCAGGTAGTTTTCGCCGGGCAGATCGCGAATCGCCTGCAGCTCCGTGGGGCCAAGCTCACGGCGCCCAGGCAAGGCGCTCAGGTAATGTTCAACCTCTGGGCTCAGGGCCCAGGTGTTCTGATAACCAAGCTCGGTTTCGATCGCCCAAGTGCCCTCTGGCGCCGACACCGCGTGTGCGGGGCGCATGTCGAGCCGCAGGAACCCGAACGAAGTCAGGTCGCGCGCTCGCAGGAGTCCAAAGTAGCCACCGTCGTCCGCCCACAGCGAGCCGCAATGGGTGGCCAGCAGTAATGCGCCGACGAGTAGCGTACGCAATCGCATCATTTAAGCCCCGTGATCCACGTGATGATGGCGTCGAGGTCCGCCGCCGGCAGGCTGGAATTTGGTGGCATGGGTATCGGACCCCACACACCGACGCCACCAAATTCCAGCCTGCCGGCGGCGGACCTCGACGCCATCATCACGTGGATC
>Ga0137410_10000164_pt1 | contig 45730 bp, 37 predicted proteins | sample CZODoug1_16funga_FD_108878 | JGI IMG/M metagenome (GOLD analysis project Ga0137410, IMG submission 108878) | Vadose zone soil fungal communities from Angelo Coast Range Reserve, California, USA - CZODoug1_16fungal (Illumina Assembly) | ecosystem: Environmental > Terrestrial > Soil > Vadose zone... | reverse complement strand
CTGATAGCGGCACCAGCGGCGTCCGAAAACTTCCGAGTTCCAGCAGCAACGCTCCGCCTTCAACCGTCAATGTAAACTTCGCGTTCGGAACGAAATAATCCGGTCCGAACTGGTATTCCCCAACATAAGAAGCTAGCATCGCCTGCGGTATCTTAGCCGCTGTGAAGACCGGCGGCTTTTCCGGTTGCTCTCCGAAAACGATTGCGGCCAACGCCCCCGCAATCGGATCCTGCGAAACCGTGGAGTAACTGTTGCTGAGCACGATGACGGTCACGTCGTCGTCCAGGTAGCGATCGAGTTGCGCAGTGAATCCGGGACTACGCCCATTGCTCGACATCACGCGATGTCCTGAACGTTTGCGGTTGAACCAGCCAAAGCGATTCCCCCGACCCTCAACAAAATATTTCTCGCGAGTCGCCGTCTTCAGCAACACGTCTGCGTTCAGTGCGCGGTCGAACTGATAGAGATCGTCCACCGTGGAGTAAAGCGACCCGTTGCCCGTCTTGTTCGACCAGTCGAGATACGGCGCCTTCTCGTAAGAATCGCTCCCCGCCGGCTCGTACCCAGAAGCGGACAACGGAATCAGTCGGAGAGCGTCGCCATCATGTCCGGAGTTCTGCATTCCAGCAGGATCAAGGATGTGCTTTCGGATGTAGTCTCCGTATTTCTCTCCGGTGACCTTTTCCAAGATCAACGCCAGCAGGTTGTAGTTGGAATTGCTGTAGTGGTAATCACTGCCCGGCTGGAAATCGAGCGGCAAACCAGCGAACTTCGCGACCAGTTGCTCGGCCGTATGCGGAGTGCGGGCAAAAGTGTCGTAGTCGGGAAGGTCGTTGACATTGGGAATCCCCGACGTATGAGTCAGCAGATGTTCTAACTTGATCTTATCGCCGTTGGGAAAATCCGGGACAAATCGTGCCACTGGATCGCCGACGCTCAACTGCCCCTGCCCCTCCAATTGAAGAATCGCGATCGCAGTGAATGGCTTCGAGACAGAAGCAATATGGAAGTGGGTCGACGGCGAATTTAGAACCCGCAACTCATAGTTCGCCATCCCATAGGCCTGGCGAAATATGATTTGTCCGTTGCGCGCTATCAGCACCGCGCCGGTAAAATTGCCGCTCTCCACAAACGGCTTCAGGTAATCCTGGAGAGTGCTCGCAAGGCGGCTGTCGGTTTGCTTCTGGGCCAACGCTACGCTACTGAATAGCAACGCTGTTACAACCACGCCAATCGCAACAATTCGCGAAGTCTCTTTGATCATAGGTCTGTGGCTAGAGGGACCAACGCATTTTACTCCACCGCAGAATCAGTCCCAGGGCAACCCATGTTCGCAAACAAACACAGTCTCAATGTCGGGCTAGCACACGTTCTTTGGCACTCTCCGCCGAACTTGCCCCTTCCAGACTGTGCGCCCGGTCGCCATGGAAGAAAATTAAATGGACAAAGAACATCAAAATCAGCACTCCCCCGAACGTACAAACGATGGTCGCTCCAGTCGGCAGGTCAAGCAGCACCGAAAAATAAACGCCCAAGGCCGAAACCAACGTCCCCATCGTCCACCCAATCGCGAGCCGCCGGCCGATTTTGTCAGCGAAGAGCATCGCTCCCACCGAGGGCACGATCAGATAACAAAACACCAGCAGCACTCCTGCGATTGCGACTGACGACGTCACCACAAATCCGAACGATGCATAGAACAGAAAATCCCAGAACCGGATATTCAGCCCGCTCGCCTCGGCCTTGGCCGTGTCGGTCGAAATCAGCAGGAACTTCTTGCGGAAGAAATAATGAAACACGCCAATCGCCCCATAGAGCACCGCCGTCTTGAGCACTTCCGCCTTGGACACTGCCAGAATGTTCCCCACCAGCATGTCCTTAAGGTGTTCGGTCTCACCGGTAGCCTTGCTCATCGCAAGAATCGCGGTCGCCGAAGCGACTGCATAAGCTATACCGATAAACGCTTCCTGAGGAATGTGTCCGCGCCGCGTTCGCGCCAGCGAGAAAATTCCAGCGCCCAGAAATGTAAAGCCCAGACTCAGAAAGTAGGCGCCTCGCCCATGCGGATCCATTCCAACCAGGATGGCAATGGTCGCACCAAGGGCCGCAATCTGCGCCAGCGCCAAATCCACGAAGATGACTCCCCGTTCCACTACGTGCACGCCCAGATACGCGTGAATCCCCGTTAGGATCAGACTCGCCACAAACGGCCAGACTAGAAAAGGAAGTATATCCATGCATCTCCTTACAAATTATTTACGATTGGCCCTTAAAGGCTCTGTTTCGCATCTCGGCCTCGCTTTTCAGCTTACTGAAAAAGTCCGGGGTCGTATCAGGGCATCGCTCCAGCGATGCCGCAACCATCATCATTAGACCACCGCTTTAGGGGCCAGCAGCCGCCTATTGCGTCGACTGAAACGCCTTCGTCAACAGAGCAATATCGTAATCGAAGAGCTGAAAGTAATTCGTGATCTCCTTCACTCCTCCGACCGACGGCATATACTCAACCACCACTCCATCCGTCTGCCGCGCAATCGAATCCGGCGTCTTGCGATCGAAATACGGTTCCACCATGATGACCTTCACGTGATCGCGCTTCATCATGTTGCTCAATTCAAACGTATGGCTCGGAGTCGGAGGAATTCCCGGCCGCGGCTCTACAAAGCCCACGACGTCCAATCCAAAATGTTTGGCAAAGTTCGGCGCTGAATTATGGTACGTAACCACCTTCCGCCCACAAAAAGGCTTCGTGTCCGCCAGCCACTTCTTGTCCGCCTCGGTCAAATGGCGGTCGAAATCCTGAAAATGCTGCTGAAAATAAGCAGTATCCTCCGGATCCATCTCGGAGAATTTGGCGGCGAGTCCTTTCGCGACCCGCCGTCCGTTATCCGGATCAAGCCAGTAGTGCGGGTTTCCAAGAGGATGCACATCTCCCATGGCGCGTGTAATCGAGCCTTGTGGAATCTCCAGAATCTCCGCAAACTGCGAAGCATCCAGATATCCATTCGCTCCCGGCTGAATGCGGGAATTTCCGCTTTGCGCGATCAGCGGCGGCAGCCAACCGATCTCCAGTTGCAGCCCGACCACTACCAACAAGTCCGCCTGCCGCAATTTCAAAAGAAAGCTCGGCTTCGCTTCAACGAAGTGCGGGTCCTGATAACCTTTGGCCATCGACTCAACGTTGATCTTATCGCCGCCCACTTCCTGGGCGAGCGCCGCCAGATCCGTAGTCGCTGTAATGACGTTCAACTTCTTCGCGGCCGCGGTACGCGGAGTAATCAGTCCCACAGCCAGAACTACGACGACGGCTAGCAACATTCCATGTTTCGCAACAACTTTAGTCATGCCATCTCCTAAGACTAGAAAGGATGCGCGCCGTGCGCTCCCAACGAGAACAATAATTGCAACAAGAGCTCATTGGTTTTGTGATCGCCCGCGTAATCCGTAAAACGATATTGTCCCCGAATCTGACTGAACTCGCTCGGCCAATACGTCAGGATCGCCGAGCCACCCTTGTCAGTGAGATTCGCCGCGCGCGCCCGATCTGACCAGTCGTAGCGCCCGCCCACGAACCAGCGCCGCTTAAACTGGTATTCGCCGGACGCGTACATTCCGAACGCGCGTTGCTCGAACCCAATCTCGTGACGCTGACTCCAGATGAACTCGCTGCGTCCCACAAACGAGTTGTAGATCGCCCGCCGCAAGGGTTTCCAGCGGAAGGTCGCATCTACCCCGTACAGACTTGTGATCAAATCGCTGCCCAGTTCGTTGTGTCCGCGCGCATACGAAGCGCCGACCTCGAGGTTGGTGGACTCGGTCAGGTCCTTGTAACTGCGCAAGTGCGCCACCGTACTAACGTCGCTCTTGCTGTGCGACTGGAACACCAGCTCATCACCCGAACCTGAATCGCCGCGGAAGAGCTGCCCCGTGGCGGAAAGAAAAATACCCTTCGGGAACGGAATGATGCGCTCGACCGAAACGCCGGCATCGTCAATTCCATCCTCGCCGCCCACCAGGTTCTGCGTGACCAGCGGACGGTCTACAAACGGTAGCACGTGGTTGTGCATGCCGTTGACCTTGCCAAACGCCGACCTCATCTTGCCGACGCGCGCCACGAAATCTCCGGGCAGCGCCGTAAAGGTGATGAAGCCTTCCTCCACATTGACTCCCTGCTCGCCGAACGTCAGGAAGAAATCGCCCTTGGCATACGGATCGATGATCGCCTGCACACCCAGTTCCGACTCGTGCATCTCCAGCGACGGCGACGGACGAATCGAATTACCACCCGCGAAAGCCACGAAGTCGCCGATCATGCTGATATCCGGATTGAGTGCCTTCGCCGCGGAACCGCCTGCCCCGCCAAGACTCACTGGTGCGGAAGCCACGCTTTGTACGGCCGGGACACTAGCTTCTGCCGAGGAACTTGCTGGCGCTTCGGAGGAAACGGGCGCAGCCGCCGGAGCCGGTCCCCCCTGAGCCTTCAGCGCTCGAACCTGGCCTTCGAGCGCGATCAAGCGGTCCTCCAGATCACGAATCTTCTGTTGGAGCGCGGCGTTATCGTCTCCGGAAGAGGTGGCGCTCCCCTGCTGGGCAGGCGCTATGACTGGAATCACAAATGCGAATAAACAAATACAAATTACCCGCTTCATAAAAGCTCCTGTAGGACGGTATTCGGCCAGGGTCAAGCGTTTGACAGTTTCTAAACGGGAGACTTAGAGGGCGGGCGGAGCGCGCATATCCAATCGCAGCCCACGCCGGAAGGATCTTACCTGTACGGAAACCAAGAGAGGGTGTGAACGGGTGGGAACCAGCGAGAAAAAAATAAGAAACACTGTAATCAATACCGACTGCGCCACCGCGCATAGCTGGCAAGCTGGAGTGACCGCAAGCGCGGCGCGAACTCCCGTAACAGAGGACCCCGGCAGGCAAACATGCGCCCCTTGCACCGCCAACGCGAGACACACTACAACCACAAATATTCGCGCCCAGGCGCTGGGGCTCAAAGGTCGGTGGCCGGGAAAGATCACTGTTCTCTTTCAGTCAGATGCCGCGAACACCCGACAAGTAGCTTGCAGCTTCGCCCCTAAGCCGGATTCTAGCATGCGGCCCCGGCCGGCCCACTCCGCTTACTGTTGATCCTCTCCGGCTCGGCTACTGCCCTGAACGCGTTCGCTTTTCGCATCGGGAACGTAAACCGCTTGCACTCCTTGCGCGGCAGCTATTTTTTGAAACGCCACAATATCCGAGTTCCGCACCTGTTCCCAATGCGCCAAGAGTTCATCCGTTTGCTTCTTCAGCCGGTCGAGTAGCTGATACTGCGACTCCGTCGGCGCTGAGTCGGACGCACCATTGACCGACAGGGCCAGAAATGCCAGCTTCCCGTCGAGACCCGGTGCATACGAAAGGGAATCTTCATTGGCGCTGATCTTGACGTTAATCATAGGATCGCGAACCGCAACCAGTTTCGCGTCCAGCCCAGTCGCCGCTTCCAGCAGACTCTTGTAGGAATCTCCCGGCGCCAGCCGCTTCTTGAGTCCGCCCACCTGCTCGCGCACATCCTGAATCTGATTGACCGCGTCGTAAACACGATTGAGTTGCTCCCGCACATCCGACAAGAGCTTGAACTGCTTTTCCAGGTCGTCTTGCGAAACGTTCTCTCGCGGATCGATCTTCATTTCCAGTGGAGCTGTGAAACTCTTGCCACCAGCCGTGAGCCGCACCTGATACTTGCCCGGCAACGCGATTGGACCACGCGCTCCATCGTTGTATTCCCACAAGTAGTAGCCCGGGACGCGATGTGCTCCCTCGTAATGCAAATCCCACACAAAACGATTCAGGCCCGCTTCGGCCTTGATTTCCTTTTCCGGCTTCTTATCGTCGGGATCGAGTGGCTCCTCGGGCAACTCCACTTTCAGACTTGAGTAATCACGAATCACAATGCCGGCTGCATCCAGGATTTCGATTTTTACTTCCTGCTTCGGTGCCTGCTTCACATAGAAATAAACGAGCGCTCCATTCGGCGGATTCTGCCCCGCAAACACCGCCCGCGCCCCGCCTTCAGCACTCGGAATGCGGCGACGATACGCGGTTGCTGGCTGATAAAGGTGCGCGTCCTCATTTGCAAACGAATCCGCGAACTGCCGCAGCGGCGAGACATCGTCCAGAATCCAAAACGACCGTCCATGGGTAGCCAGTACCAGGTCGTCATTCTTGATCACCAGATCGTGAATCGGCGTAATCGGCAGGTTGAGTTGCATCGCACGCCAGTGAGCACCGTCGTCAAAGGAGACGAATACACCCCGCTCGGTTCCGGCGTACAGCAATCCCTTTTTCTTCGGATCCTCGCGCACGGCGCGTACAAACGCCGTATCCGAAATGCCACTTACGATCCGGCTCCACGTCTTGCCGTAATCACCAGTCTTATAAATGTAGGGGTGGAGATCATCATTTTGATGACGGTCAATCGCAACGTATGCCGTACCGGCATCCTGCGGAGACGCTTCAATCAGGCTGACCCGGCTGAACTCCGGCAAATCCTTCGGAGTGACGTTACTCCAGGATTTCCCTTCATCCTGCGTGATATGGATCAGGCCGTCGTCGGTTCCCACCCAAATCAAACCTTTCGTCAACGGCGAAGGCGCAATCGAAAACACCGTGTCGTAATACTCGGTGCCCGTGTCGTCAATCGTGATCGGCCCTCCGGAGGGCTGCTGTTTCGATTTGTCATTGCGTGTCAGGTCGGGGCTGATCGCTTCCCATCGCGTCCCGCCGTCCGTCGTTTTGAAGACGCGCTCACCGCCGTAGTAGATCGTGTTGGGGTCCTGCGGAGAGATCACAATCGGCGCTGTCCATTGAAAACGATGTTCCAGGTTGGCCGCGCCGCGCGCGTCCGAAAGATCGGGCCAGACCGCAATGTTTTTTACATGGCCGGTGCGCTTGTCGAAACGAGTGATGTTGCCCTCATAGTCTCCCGCATAGACAATATTAGGATCGGGCGGATAGGGCGCAATATATCCCGCCTCGCCCCCGCCTACTGGATACCAGTCTTTGCGTCCGATTTCGCCGTCATCGCTGCGGCTGGCAATCGCGATGGTCGAGTTGTCCTGCTGTGCGCCATACACGTAGTACGGCTCGCGAGTATCCGTGGCGACGTGATAAAACTGCGCGGTTGGCTGGTTGTCTTCGCGGGTCCAGGTCTTGCCACCGTCCAGGCTCACGGTTGCGCCACCGTCATTGCTGGCAATCATGCGCTTGGAGTTTTTCGGGTCGATCCACAACCCATGATTGTCGCCGTGTGGAACCTTGATCTTGTTGAAGGTGCGTCCGCCGTCGGTGGACCGGAAGAATTCCACATCCAGGATGTAAACGGTATCGGCATCCTGCGGATCGGCAATTACGTGCATGTAGTACCACGGCCGTTGATACAGGCTGTGACTGCCGTTGACCAGATTCCAAGTGTCGCCGCCATCGTCGGAACGATACAGTCCGCCGTCTTTCGCTTCGATGATCGCGTACACGCGGTCGGAATTCGCCGCCACCGCCAACCCAATCCGGCCGTACGGTCCCTTCGGCAAACCATGTTCTTGCAGTAGTCTCCACGTCGTCCCGCCGTCGGTCGAGCGGTAGAGCCCGCTGCCCGGTCCGCCGCTCGAGAGACTCCACGGCGTACGCCGCGTCTCCCACAACGACGCAAACAGAATGTTGGCATTGTGCGGATCGAACGCGACATCGATCGCGCCAGTGTTTTCATCTTTATAAAGAACCTTGTCCCAAGTCTTGCCACCATCCAGCGAGCGAAAAACTCCGCGCTCGGCGTTAGGACCGAACGGATGTCCCAGCGCAGCCACAAAGACAATATCCGGATTTCGTGGATTTACGATCACCTTCCCGATCGCGCGCGAATCCTTCAAACCGACATTTTTCCAGGACTTTCCCGCGTCCAGCGACTTCCAAACGCCGTCGCCATCAGAAATGTTTCCGCGAATACAAGCTTCGCCCGTCCCGACATAAATAACGTTTGGATCCTCCTGCGCGACTGCCAGGCTGCCGATGGATGGAGCGCCGACCTTATCGAAAATTGGCGACCATGTGGTCGCGCCGTCGGTGGATTTCCATACCCCGCCACCGGCCGCTCCAAAGTAGTACGTGGTCGGATCGCCCGGAATGCCCGACGCCGTCAGCGACCGTCCCCCGCGAAAGGGCCCGATCGCGCGATACTTCATACCTCTGAACAGCGGATCGCCTTCATTCTTCTCTTTTTTCACATCGTCGGCTGATGGCGCGGTGTTCTGTGCAGGTTGCTGGCTAAGATTTCTTTCTTTCTGCTGAGAATGGCTGACGAAAGAAAGCATCGGCAGCAATCCAAACGCTGCCACACGCAAAAGGACCCGATCCATCATGAACAAGTCTCCGGGGGAAGAATGATTGCGCCCAATGGTAAAGCCCACGGCCTAAACCTACAATCCCTTACCGTTTTTGGCGCGGACCTCTCGTTTGACGGACGCGAACCCGCATAGTTAACAGCAGTTGTGGATAAAGTGCGGTTGACTTCTATCTACTCAAGCCTAGAATGTTTCAAACATTTCATCACGCGTTTGTTTGAAACAGGATCTCGCCAGAATGCAGCGGCAATTTACATCCAACGACGTCATGATCCTGACCGGGATCACCGCTCGCCAGCTGCAATGGTGGGACGAACGTGGCATCGTCGTCCCCGTACGCCAGGGACACCGCCGCATCTACGCCTGGGACGAACTCGTGACCGTAGCGGTCATCTGTCAGTTGCGGCGTCGCGGATTTTCCCTACAGCGCGTCCGCAAAGTCATTCGCTTTCTGCAACAGGAATTCGGGACCAGCCTGGCAGCCACGGTTGGCGCGGCCTCCGAGTATCACCTGCTCACCGACGGCACACATCTTTATTTACGGACCTCGGCGCGGCAGGTGGTCGATCTGCTCAAGAACGCACAACAGCCCATGCTGGACATCTGCCTGAGCGACGAAGTCCGGCGCGTGAAAGCAGAAATTCAGGCTCGCAAGAAAAATGCAACTTCAGAAGACGCCCGGCTCTTGCGCCGGACTCGCAGAGCGTAATCGGAAACGAGGGGAGAAATGATGATCGGTGAATTGAGCGTTCTCAGCGAATGGATTCCCGAACAAATGGAACCCGGAACCGTATTCGTGCTGGAAAACGCAGGCCAGGTCGGCGAGAAAGAAGATCCGTACTGGGCCGTATTGTCTTGCCCGACCTGCGGCACGCTCGGCCTCATCACGCGTAAGCAGATGGCAGGCCTACTGCCGGTAATCTGCGGCTCGTCCCACTGCTCAGCGCAGTTCTTCATCAATGACGATGACATCACACCGCGCAAGCCGTTCTAGGAGAAATTTCGAGTAGAGACGCGTCTTGCGTGTGTAGGAAATCGTGTTAGACCACTAGGTCACCCCCCCTTGCCCCACCAGCAAACAGTACCCGTCGGGATCGCTCATCCCGAACTCGCCGTCTGGACCGTATTCCGGATAACTGAGTTCGCTCACCGAGATGCCCCGCGCAGCCAATTCATTGCGATACGAAGCTACGTCGAGTGCATACAAATAGAACAGCACATCCTGCGCTTCGGGATTCATCGGCCGCGAGGAACGGACCAGCATTAAGTTCGCGGTACCGCTCTTGACCCAGGCCCACTGCAGGCGTCCCTCAACCACCAAAGTGTTGAGCACTTCAAAACCGATCTGACGATAAAACTCGATCGAGCGGGCCACGTCCGCTACATGCGCCATGGGCACCAGCCCGCGCAGGGGCTTGAGTGCTAGGCGGTCAGCCGTCATGTTGCTATTAGTGGCCACTGGGTAAAACTCCGTGCGAAACGTGATAGGTCAAATCGAAATCTGTTGGACTCCTACAAATTCGAGGGACAGTGCCGCAGGATTGATCTCCAGGCAAAGTTGAATGACTTCTCGAATCCGTTTCATGAGTGTGTCCAGATCTTTTGCGTGCGTATGGCATCCGCGCAGATCGGGCACGGTCGCGACATAGCAGCCATTTTCATCACGTCGATGACTACCGTAAATTTCCGCGCACTGCTCATGAGCCGACGCATTATTTCCGCTGCCGACAAGACGCTGCACGCCGCGTCTCTACCGGCGGGTTTGTATCGGCGCCAATTTCACCGGTACCTGTTGCACAATCTCGATATCGAATCCTTCCAACCCAGCGACGCGCCGCGGATGATTGGTCAGCAGTCGAATCCGCTTCAAATTCAAGTCCGACAAAATCTGTGCACCCAGCCCGATCTCGCGCTGCGTCTTCCTCTCACTTTCCGGAAGCGTGGGCAAGCGCCGCTCGCGGTGAAAAATCAGATGCGATTGCTCACCAATTTTCTCCGCTGAAAATCCTTTGGACGTCTGGTGCAAATAAATCAGTGCGCCCCTGCCCTCTTCCGCAATCGCCTGGAGCGAGCCTTGCAGAGTCGCGCGGCAGTCACATCCCGTGGCACCAAAAACATCGCCCAGCAAGCAGTGCGCGTGCATGCGCACCAGCACCGGACGCGAAGAGTCGGTAATATCTCCGCGGATGAAAGCCAGATGCGATCCCCCGCCATCGACTTCACTTTCGTATGCGATCACGCGAAATTCACCGTGCTGAGTCTCGACCATCGCCTCGCCGACGCGATGTACATAGCGCTCGTTCTGCATGCGATAGCGGATCAGTTCCGCTACCGTCAGCATCTTCACTTCGTGCGTGCGGCAAAACTCGATCAGGTCGGGCACCCGCGCCATGGTGCCATCGTCCTTCATGATTTCGCAGATGATCCCCGCCGGCACCATCCCGGCCAACCGCGCCAGATCCACCGAAGCTTCGGTCTGTCCCGCGCGCACCAGGACGCCACCCTTGCGAGCTCGAAGTGGAAACACGTGCCCCGGTCGCGCCAGGTCCGTCGGCCGCGTCGCCGGATCAATCGCCACCTGGATCGTGTGCGAGCGATCATAGGCCGAGATACCTGTGGTGACTCCCTGTCGCGCGTCAATCGCCTCGCAAAACGCAGTCCCGTATTGTGAAGTATTCTCCGCGGTCATGGGGCCGATTCGCAGATGATCCAGCCGTTCCTCCGTCATCGCCAGACAGACCAGCCCTCGTCCATACTTGGCCATGAAGTTGATCGCCTCGGGTGTAACCTTCTCCGCCGCCAGCGTCAGGTCGCCTTCATTTTCACGATCTTCGTCGTCGACCACTACGATCATCCGCCCCGCGCGGATCTCTTCGATCGCTGTGGCCACGTCGGTAAATGGGCTTGCAGGACTCATAAACATTAGGATTTTAGCACCCCAAATGAGACAACACGCGAGCCGCACCGGCCCCAACTGCGCCTTATTTTTCCTTTGTCTGGGCAGCCTGAAAGTCTACGATCTGCTTCAGTACCTCCAGAGGAACTCCACCGCTCACCATGCGCCCGTTGATGAAGATCGCGGGCGTTCCATTGACACCTACTGACTTGCCCAGAGCCAGTGACGCTTCGATTCTGACTGTGGTGTCGGTCTTGGCGGCGCAGGCAGCGATCGCATCGCCATTGGCGCCCGACTCGCCGACAATCGCTTTCAACTTTTCGTCCGCGTTCGCCTCGGTAATGCTTTCCTGTTGTTCGAAAGTTTTCTGAATGAACGGCCACACTGCATCCTTCGAGGCCCGGCCGACACAATCCACGTAGCCGGCAGCCTTTCCCGCCCAGTTGTGATTGGGGAGCGGAAAATTCTGAAAGACGAAATGCGCGTCCGGCTCTTGCGTCAGGAGCTGTTCAATTGTCGGCGCGACCTCTTTGCAGTGCGGACACTGCATATCGCTGAATTCGACGATAGTCACCGCTGCCTTGGCCGGGCCCTTGGCCGGCCCGTTCACCCCTTTTTCCAGCTTGACGCGGTCTTGCTCAAAAGGCTTTGGACCAAACGGGATGATGTCTCCGGTCACCGCGTGCTTGCCATCCGCCGTGACGTAGAACTTGTTGGTGTTCGAACCCTGCGCATCGGTGATGACGACCAGGACTTCCGTGAGACCAGGCACGGCAGTCGGGCGAATTTCCGCAACTCGAAATGTCACTCCCTGGTTGTAACCGAGCATCTGCTGCATAAAGGCGATGACGGCTTCCTCAGAAGGCAGAGCATTGCTGGAAGCAGCGACTGGAGTCGAAGCGGCGGGTTTGGCGGCAGCCTTCGCCGTCGGCGCGGGCTTTGTCTGAGCGGCAGCCACCACCACCAGACAGAAAAATACGACAACTTTCTTGAGCATAAGCTCCTTTCGGGGAATCTAGCAGTTGCAGTTGCGATCTCTAGTTCCGCGCTACGGCTCCCGCCTTCTTGCGCGCAGTCTCTAGTTCGGGGCGCTCGTTTCCGACGCCAACCTCGGCAAGCTTTCGGAAATACTGCGAGGCCGCTGCGCCATTGCCCGCTGCTTCCGCACTCGAGGCTGCACCCCAGAGCGCGTTGAAGCGATTGGGAGCAACCTTCAGAACGGCTTCGTATTCCGCTACCGCTTCCTGCGGACGCTCCTGCGCTTGCAACAACTGCGCGAGTAGTTCACGGGCAGGAACCACAGCCCCTGGAGTAACCGGACTCTTGTCCATGCTTTCTTCGAGTTCAGCCGCGGACCGCATCGCCGCCGTGGCCTCCGCAGGCTTGCCCGACGCCTGCATGATCCACGCCGCTACCTCCCGGCGCTGGACTTCGATTTGGTTCGACCAGTAGGTATTCTTCTGTTCGACCGCAACGTCCCGCAGTCGGGCGAGATTCCTCTCTGCCTCAGCGGCACGAGCGAGATCCTTAGCGTGCGATGCTCCTAAACCCACTGCCATCCACGTTATCGCCTGCGCCCAAGGAACGCCCTCGGTCTGGGGTTGAAGGCGGGCAGCCTCGTCCCATTTGCCAAGTTCCAGCGCGTAGCGCGCGGGAACAGCCGTGAGTGAGTAGTTTCCAGTTAACGTCAGTCCAGGGATCGGCGACAGGGGTTTCATTTCGTCGAGGATCAACTTGGCATCCTTGACACGGCCCTCTTGCAAGTAGGCATATTCCAGGTAGTCCATGGCATGCAAACGTTGGTCGCGCGCTTCTCCGTTGGTGGAAGTCGCCTCCGCCTGCTTGGCCAGTTCGGCAGACCGCATATTCGATCGGATGGACTCGTCCCATGAACCCACGCGCGTGAAGATGTGGGAGGGCATGTGGTTGGCATGGGCCGACGCCGGCGCGATCGTCGCGTATTTGCGCGCCGCCGGCAACGCTGCTTCCGCCAGTATCGGGTTGTCGCTGCAATGGATGATGTAGTGAGCGATGCCGGGATGAGTCGGCTGTTTTGCGAAAATAGGTACCAGGATGTCTACGCATTTGTGCTGGTTCGCAAAAGTCTTGTCCGTCTTGGGCGCAGTGATGTCGAGCGTCAGAGCGTGAAAGATGGCGGCTTCGCTGTCATCGGGATAAGAGGTTTGGAGCTCTGCCATTTTCCGTTCAAACGCCTGTCCGTGCACGTACGCGTTGTTGCCGTCCTCCCGATAGATTTCGGCCAACGCGTCGATGTAGGCACGCTCGCGGGCCGTGACCGAAGCGGAGCTCCCGATCTGTTGCGCTTTCTTGATCGCTTCCCGACCGGCCACGGTGTCGCCGTTCTCCCACAATCCGTGGTAATGCGACATCGCGATTCCCCACTGTGCCATCGCACACGCTGGATCTTTGGTCGTGACTTCCTGAAAGGCGGTTCGGGCTTGCTCGTATTGGAAGGAGTGCAGTAGGGCGACGGCTCGCTGAAATTCCTGTTGAACTGCCTTTGCACAGGAGGTCTCGAAATGGACCGACCCCACCTCTTGCTCGGTAAGGTCATGATGATGGCCCTCGTCACAGCAGGCTGCACTTGTGCCCGCGAGGAGAATACTCAGGAGAGTTAGGACGAATCGCATAGATAACCTTCCTTACACAGAGCCAATCTTATAGTATTTCTTCGCGTGTCCGGCGATCCGCGCTAACTACAATTCCGGCTTGGCGGCGATGGGAAACCTGCGCCCGTATCCGAACGCCTTGGTTGAAATCTTGATCCCCGGCGCGGCCTGCTGGCGTTTGTACTCGCTCCGTTCGACCATGTGGATGACGCGCTTGACCAGGTCTAGATCAAAATCGTGGGCGACTGCAATCTGCTCTGCCGACCGTGCTTCCTCAACGTAGTCTTCGAGGATCGCGTCCAGCACATCATAGGGCGGCAGTGAATCAGAATCCTTCTGATCGGCACGCAACTCCGCCGACGGAGCCTTGTCAATTGTGGACTGAGGAATTACCGATCGCCGCGAGTTCACATAAGCGCTCAAGCGATACACCAGAGTCTTGGGGACGTCGGAAATAATTGCCAGACCACCCACCATGTCCCCGTACAGGGTGCAATATCCGACCGCCAGTTCGCTCTTGTTGCCGGTCGAAAGCACCAGCGCGCCGAACTTGTTCGACAGCGACATCAGCACCATGCCGCGTGCGCGCGACTGGATATTCTCTTCGGCAGTATCCTCGGGCAAGCCCGTGAATACCGGCGCGAGTGTCTGACGGCAAGCGTCGTAGATTTCGTTGATGGAGAGCAGTTCGAAGCGAATCCCAAGATTTTTCGCCAGCTGGCGCGCGTCGTCGATCGAGCCTCGGGAGGAGTACGGTCCCGGCATGCCGACGCCCGTGACATTCTCCGCCCCGACGGCATCCACGGCGATCGAAGCCGTGAGCGCCGAATCGATTCCGCCGCTCAGGCCGATGATGACACGCTGGAATCCGCACTTGCGAACGTAATCGCGAGTCCCGAGCACGAGCGCCTCATAGGCGCTGGCTTCCTCGCCCGCGATCTGTTCGTGCATGTCGCCGGTCAGGCTCTGGGAATCGAAATAAACCAGATCTTCGGCGAACGACTTGCCTTGTGCGATGACGCGGCCGTCGGGAGCAATCACCAGGCTCGATCCGTCAAACACCAGGCTGTCGTTGCCGCCGACCTGATTCACCATTGCTACCGGCACGTTGTCATTCTTCGCGATGGTGGCAAGCATGTCGCGACGCAGCTCGCGCTTCCCCAGCCAGAACGGCGATGCCGATATATTGAGCACTACATTACCGCCCGCCTTGATCAGTTCTTCGACCGGGTCAACTCCGTACAGCCGGCGATTCCAGAAATGCTTGTCGTTCCACGCGTCTTCACAGATAGTGAGCGCCATCCGCTTCCCGCAAAAATCAAACAGTTGCTGGCTCTTGGCCGGAGCGAAATTGCGCATCTCGTCGAACACATCGTACGTGGGAAGCAGCATTTTCGACTGGATGAACTCGACGCGACCATCGCGTAACAACGCCGCCGAGTTCATCACCGACTTGCCGGTATCGGCATGGGCCGGAGTAACCAGCCCGCAGATCACCGCAATCCCCTTCGTTTCGGAGGCAATTTTTTCGATGCTCTCGCGGTTGCGCGCCACGAACCAAGGCCGCTCAACCAGATCGCGAGGCGGATATCCGCAGACAGAAAGTTCAGGAAAGAGAATCAGCCCGGCGCCAGCACCGCGGGCTTGCAGGGAAAATTGAATGATCTTGGCAGCGTTGCCAGAAAAGTCCCCAACGGTGGGATTGATCTGGCCGAGAGCAATCTTCACAGTACTAGTTTAGAGGGAGACCGGGTGGAGATGCCAATCGATCGCGCCTGATCCTCGTCTGGTGCACTAAGGATCAGCCCGCTATTAGGGCTTGGCGGAATTAGTATCGATGATTCTTCCTGGAGCAATTATCGTCACCTTGGTCGGAAGGTCGAGAATGATCCGAGGCGACCACACTTGGTCGCTGTAGACTACACCCTGAATTTGATATTCATAGGTCACTGTCACTTTAGAAGGTATGCCATCAAGAGACTTGATGAAACGCCAGCTCTTAACATTCTCCGCTGCGGATTCCTGCAACATTCGGTGACCGGACAGCGCCGTCGCCTTCGTAACTTGGCCTTCGGCGTCCACCTCAATGCTCAAGCTTACCGTGCCTGCGACATTCGCTACCGTCGCCAGTGGCGGATACCTCGGAACGTCCATGGTCTGCACGCGACGTTGTACGGTGTCGGCGGAATTGGCGAGAGTGCTCCCTGCGAGCGTTAAGACCAGAAGTAGCTTTTTCATGAAATCTCTGGCCAGCGCGAAAACCAGCGCGGCAATTAGTTTGGAACCGGCTTCCCACCCGGGTCGTTCGGTTGCGGTCCAGAAATCGGCGGCGAGTTATTGATGCCGCCCGCGGGTTGGCCTTCAGGCATCTCTTCTCCCGGACGCCTCAGAGTCGGCGCGTTCACAGGGCGTTCCTGCGGTTTGTCGGCGGCCACGGCCGCGGGCAGGTCAACCTCCCGCTCGGTGCGAATCTCCTTTTCGCCGCCAACTTTCATCGTTTCGACTCGCGCCACTTCCTCCCCTACGAAGCGTACGAAGTCCACATCGTGCGGCGGTTCGCCATAAATCCATTCTTCGTAGTCGACCTCGTCGGCATGCTCGCGCAGTTTTTTCGGCGGACGCCCCTTCGCATAAATCACCATCTCACGGTTCATGCCCACCAGGACGTGATGATTCTTGATCGCTTCTTTGATTTTCGGCGGCACCGTTTCCAGGTACGCTTCGAGCGGCGACTTGGCATCGAAATCGAATACCGGACGCATCACCTGCTTCAGCTCAGGCCCGCTAATCTCGGGTACGTACTTATCGAAGTAAACATCGACGAAAGAACCGCGCGCGTTGGCGTTCGAGTCCGAAGGTGCGATCGGTGTCGAACCTCCCGCGCCTTCAATCTGAATTCGCTGATACCACTTCTGTTTTCGGACCGGGCCACCGTTAAATTCAAAGTGAATGTAGTCGGCCTTGATCAAGACTTCGGTAATGCGAGCCTGGTCCCCGGGTTTGGCGGCCGGTCCCCACAACGCCATCAAGTGCTGAAGATCGTCGCCATGGGGCGTGAGCACCCCGTTCCTGAGTTTCAGTCCGGTTTTGCCCATCGGAAAATTCGTGCGGATATAGCACAGCTCCGCATTAAACACTCGAATAATTTCCTGACGAGTCTCCTTGCTCATGCGGGGAGGCGGAGTGGTATCGGCAAGGGCGGAACCGAGAAGGAGGACGATCAAGAGCAGGAAACGGTGGACCGGCACGAAGCACCCCGAACCAATGGCCTCATTATAAACCCGGTTGGAGCCGAAGATCACCGCTTTCCTCCGTGACCCCAGTGACCCCTGTGGTTAAGAACTGTAAGGTCCTAACCACAGAGGGCACAGAGGGCACGGAGTAAAGCGATGTTGCGCCAATAATACTGAAGGCTACCGCGTCCCCATATCTCCTGGAAACAGAGGTCGATCTTGGCAGTTTGACTTGACTATCGCGCACAAAGAGGTACGAATTCCCCTATGGCGTTAGCTTGAAGATGACGCCAGCTTGGTAGGCTCCCAAACTGGCGACGCCATAGAGGTTCCCAGCTTGATCGCGAAACAAGCGGTCGCCCGGTTGATTGCCGTCCGCGCACTTCGGCTGCGAACAAAAGCTGTGGAGTACGGTTTCGTTGCCGGTGCTGTCCACTTTGAAAACAGTGCCGCGATCATTCGCGCCCCCCAAGAAAGTGGTGCCATAGAGATTCCCCATGGGGTCCCGGACCAGCCCAGCGAAAGGCCATCGCCCGTCGCCGCTGCCTACGCTGCCGAAACTGTGGAGCACAATCTCCTGACCGCTCTGGGTAATCTCGAATACGGTCCCTTGCCCATTCGCGCCGCCTTGGCCCGTAGTTCCAAAGAGATTCCCTGACGGATCCTGAACCAGTCCAGCTCGTGGCTGGAGTCCGTCAGTACAATTCTGCAACGAGCAAAAACTGTAGAGAATGGTGTAGGTTCCATTCTTGGCAAACTTGAACGCCGTACCGTACCCGTGAGCTCCTCCATCGATGGTTGTTCCGAATAGATTCCCCTGCGCATCTCGGATCAGACTCGGGAGCGGAACTCCTCCGTCTAGGCCGATGAATTGATACAATTTGGTTTCCTTGCCGTCCGGAGTGATTTTGAATAGCATGCCGGCTCCGTAACGGCCTCCGTCTCCCGCCGTGCCATACAGGTTTCCTTTGGCATCCGCGATAAGGACACTGTTTGGAGAGCTGCCATCTCTTCCCCTGCCAAAGCTATGAAGTACCGTTTCGTTTCCGGCGACATCGAGCTTGAAGACAGCGCCAGATCCATTCGGCGGTCCAAAGCTTCCGCCTTTTAACGTCGTCCCGTAGAGATTTCCTGCGGCATCTTGGTACAAACCCGCGTAAGGCAAAATGGCATCCGGGGGTAAATTGAAATCGTAGAGCCGATTCTCGATGCTGGTCGCAGTCAATTTGAAGACGGTGCCCATTCCGTTTCGGCCTCCGCCCTGTGTAGTCCCGTAAATATTTCCTGCTGCGTCCTGGATCAGTGTGCCTGAAGGAGCAATTCCATCCCCGACTACGCCGCCAAAGTTATAAAGCACCGAATACGTCTGAGCATGGGATAGGTGGAGCGCCGCTATCGCCATTGCAAGCGCAATTGCTAGGGTACGAATGGGTCCGCTCACGGATTCCTCTTTCTGGGACTCGAAGAACACTAAGGTGACGCCGACCCCACCGCAGATTGCGCAGGAACCTTTTGCTTCAGCATTATACCGCTGTAATCAGCGCTCCCAATCACCCGCCCGTCAACGCTGTCGCATCACCTTTTTCAACAGTGCAATTTGCCCGGCGTGGTACACCGCGTGTTGCGTCGCGCTTTGGAAAAGCCGGTAAAACTTGTACGGGCCGGCCTGGTACCATCGTTTCCAGACGCGAGTCGCCGAATCCCTTGATCGTCTCCACCAACTTCAGGTGGTTAGCAAACAACGACTGCAACGCTTCCTGCCATGCTTGAGGGCCTTGTCGACGACGGGCGGGAAATCCTGTTCCTGCGTTGCATGTTCGGCCAACCGGGTATGGGGATCCCTTGCACGGCCCCGTTCGCGAATTTGCACCAGGCATCCAGATGATGAACCAGTTTCCAGATGCAATGGGCCGACGGAATCGGATGCGAAAGAGCCTGCTCGGACGTGACCCCTTCCAGAATCCTCCGCACCGAGTCGCCGTACCAGGCTTCTCCCTTGAGAGCGGCTGACAGTTCCTCTGCGATATGTCGGCATTCCGTACCCACAAAAAATGGCGGGATGGAAAAGCAAACTGTCGGTATGGCAATTGGCTAGCCCGAAGTCTCCACCCTCAGCCCCTCGCGCGCCACGCGCAGCGGCAGAATGTGTCCTCCTGCTCTGGCCACGGCACCCGCCACCGCATCCTTGGCGCCTTCTTCGACCATCATCAGCACGCAGCCTCCGCCACCCGCGCCACATACTTTGGCCGCGCGCCCTCCATTCTTGCGCGCAACGGCAATCAGCTTGTCGATGAGTGGAGTCGTAATACCCGGAGCGTTGGTACGCCGCAACTTCCACTCCTCGCGTAGCAGGCGCGCCACATCTTCCCAATCGTGCCGTAGCAGGGCCTGATGCATCTCGCGCGCGATTCGTGCGATGTTTTCAAAATTGCGAAACACATGTTTGTCGCCATTCATGTGCGCCTTAAATACTTCCCAGTTGTTGATGCCGGACTGCCGCGGCGCGCCAGTGTAGGCCAGAACGAAACGCAAGTCGATCTCCTCAGGAGCAACCGGCACCGCCGCGCGGCGAATTCCGTCGGCATCCAGGTGGATCGCACTCACACCCCCATACAGCGCCGGATAGTAATCCTGGCAACCGGTCGGCACACGAATGACCTGGGCTTCGACATTCTGCGCGATCACTCGCATCTGCTCCAGATCGAGATCGCGGCCGGTGAACCGCGCCAGAGCGGCCGTGGTGGCGATCATCAGCGCCGACGATCCGGAGATACCCGCTCCCGCGGGCGATTGCGAATCGGTCTCAATGCGCAATCCGCGCTCCGGTGCAAAGTAACGCACCAGATAAGCCGCCAACACATTCCGATGATTTCGGCGGGCAATCAATTCATCGAGGTTGGCGAATGTTTCCTCGCGGCGGGTATCCACCGAACAGAGCTCGATGTGCGGCCCCTTAAGCGCCGTAATCCTGCACGTGGTCAGGATTTCAAGGCCAAAGTTTAGCGTCAGCGCGCCCGGATGAAACAAATACAACGGCCAAAGGTCAATCGTACCTCCAGCCAGGTCGGCCCGGCAGGGAGCGTGCGCGATGATGGAGGGTTGCAAAGACGGAGCGGACTTTCCAGGCATGCCAAGTTTGTATCACGCCACCGAACGACAATTCATCGGAAAGGAACACCCGCCGCCCCTTCCAGGCGTTCTTGTCTCCACACTCGAAAGTCTTTCCCGGTTGGGTACTTCCGTAACGGTCAGCTGTACCAGCAGCACCTAAGTCCCAGACCTGCACCGATCTTAAAATGAGGACAAGCTGGAACGCGCCTGCCCCGGGCTCGTGCCCGCAGGACGGTCTTTTGTCGCTAAAGCTGCCTATACCTACGCGTGTACCCCTGCTCTACGTCATCCTCGGCGTTTTGCTGGCGCTCAGTGTCGTCCCGATGTACTTCTACTCCGCACAGATCGAAATGATGAATCGGGAGCGCCTGAAGACCAACGAAATGCTGTTGCAGAATACAGTCACGCGATCGCTGGCCGACGACATCTCCCAGCACCAGGAAACGCTGCGCATGATGCTATCGAACCTGGCTTCTTCCATTCAGGTGACGACCGGCAACGACATCGGCGCTCAGAACATCGCCGCCCCCGAACTGCGAGCTCTTCTGGAACATTTCGTTTCGTCTTCGAACGACATTGCCTACGCCACCGTCCTGAATGTCGATGCCAAGGGCATTTCCGCTGGACGCATCGAACCCGACGCCTTCCTGCAACGTGAACTGGAACGCGCCTTCACCGCCGCGCATGAGAAACGCAGCTATAGCGGTCAGCCGCTGGTCGTAGGCGGCGGTAAATCCGCGCGGACCGTGTTACTGGTCAGCACGCCTATCCTGTACGGGGACCGCTTCCTTGGGATGATCGGGTGCGTGGTGGACCTTCAGTTTCTGATACGGCGCTTGCAGGAAGTCAACCGTGCCGGCCTCATCCCGTATGTGGTCGACAGCCAGGGACGGCTGGTGGCCGCAGCGGCCGCGGAGTTCGCCACCGGACAAGACATGACCAGTTTCGATATCGTCCGCAGCTTTGTGGACGATGGCGCCAAGGCGCAGCTGGCGGCCACTCGCGAATTTGCCATCCGCAACGGCAAGAGCACAACCGAAATGCTGGGGACGTATAGTCCGGTGTCCGCTCTCGATTGGGCGGTAGTCGTCCAAAAGCCACGCGACGAGGCTTACCGTAGTATCTACGAAATGCAGCGTACCGGACGCCTGCTGGCTTTGCTGGCGGTCTTCCTGAGCATTGGCCTGAGTATTTTCTCAGCCCGCCGCATCACTCACCCTTTGCAGGTGCTGGCAGAATCCAGCCGCGCGATTGCCAAAGGAGACTTCACCCAGCGCGTCCACATCAAAACGCGAACCGAGATCGGTGAACTGGCCTCGACCTTCAATACCATGTCAGAAGAACTGGAGCAGTTCGTTGAAGACCTGAAACGCGCCGCCGAAGAAAACAGGGCCCTGTTCATGGGCTCGATTCAGATGCTCGCCGGCGCAGTCGACGAAAAGGATCCCTACACGCGTGGCCATTCCGACCGCGTCACTAAGTACTCACTCATGATCGCCAAGGAAATGGGACTGGATCCCGGCTTCCTCGAAATCCTACGCATCTCGGCGCAGCTGCACGATGTCGGCAAGATCGGAATCGAAGACCGCATTCTGAAAAAGCCGGGCGCCCTGACTCCGGAAGAATTCGAGATCATGAAGACGCATACTACCAAGGGCGCGAACATTCTCCGGCCGGTTACGCAACTGCGCGAAATGTTGCCCGGCATCGAACTGCATCACGAAGCTCTCAATGGACGCGGTTATCCGTATGGACTCAAGGACGACGCCATTCCTCTTCTGCCCCGAGTGATCGCTGTCGCGGACACCTTCGACGCGTTGACCACCAACCGTCCTTACCAGCAGGCCCACGATCCCTACGAGGCCATCCGCATCATCGAGAATCTTTCCGGTAAACGTCTGGATCCGACCGCCGTCACCGCCTTGCTGGCGATTTTCTTGCGCGGAGATATTCGCATTCCAAAGCCGGTCACACCCGCCGGAACAACGCCTCCTTTGCCCTCTCCCATAACTCCCATCGATCCACTCGTCGTCGACACGCGCCGCTCCTAAAACAAACTTCGGGCCACGAGCTACGTGCTACTTGCGCAAACCGAACATCTTGCTTCGTAGCCCGCAGCTCGGAGCCGTCCACACCTATATAATCAGCTTGCAGACATATCATGATTCAGACCCTTTTCGGCAGCCTGGACGAAGTCCAGAAGCCCAGTTTTCTCGATCGTATGAAGGAAGCGGTCTCGCGCACGCGCGAGAACCTCGCCGAACGCATCGAGGACGTAGTCGCCATCGGCAAAGAAATCGACCGCTCCACCCTTGACGACCTGGAAGCCACTCTCATCGGCGCCGACCTCGGCACGACCACGACTCACGAAGTCCTACAGAAACTCCGCGACAAAGCCGATCGCAAGCAGATTAAGGACGTAAGCGAACTGAAGCGACTACTCAAAGAAGAGTTGCTCGCCATCCTGACTTCCACCGCCTCTCGCCCGCTCACAAAAGTTGACGGCACACCAGAAGTCATCCTGGTCGTAGGCGTAAACGGCACCGGCAAGACAACGACAATCGGGAAGTTGTCGCAGGTCTTCCGCTCGCAAGGCAAAACCGTTCTTCTCTGCGCGGCGGACACCTTTCGCGCCGCCGCCATCGAGCAACTGGAAATCTGGGGCCAGCGCACCGGCACCGAAGTGATCAAGACGAAACCCGGCGCCGATCCCGCAGCCGTGCTGTTCGACGCCCTGCAATCCGCCACAGCCCGCAAAACCGATTACGTCATCGTCGACACCGCCGGCCGCCTGCACAACAAGCAGAATTTAATGATGGAACTGGAAAAGATGAAGCGCACCGCCGAACGCATCGTCCCCGGCGCGCCCCACGAAACGCTGCTAGTGATGGACGCCACCACTGGCCAGAACGGACTGCAACAGGCCCGCCAGTTCACACAGGCCGCCGGTGTGACCGGAATCGTGCTGACCAAACTGGATGGAACTGCCAAAGGCGGAGTCGTCGTGGCGATCTCGCGCGAGTTAGGACTGCCCGTGCGATTCGTGGGCGTAGGAGAGAAAGCCGGCGACTTGTTACCATTTGACGCGAAGGAGTTCGTGGATTCGCTGTTTGCCTGAAGGCCGATGGCGCTTCACAGTTGCATGAGGCAGGTTTTGGGTGGAGCAGCGCTTCAGCGCTGCATTAAGCCTTCCCTCCGATCGAGGGCTTCAGCCCCTGAGGGTCGCCCTTCTCCAGCCGCCTTGCTACCAGTCAGCGAGATTTGGAGGATCGGGACATGAAAAGAGAGCCTAAATCGTCCCCTTATCTGCAACGCCTCCTAGAGCGCTTGCGACGAATGTTCCAGCGAAGACCCGAGCCTGAGCCCGAAGATCCCTACGCGTACAAGATGGCGCCTGTTCGCCGTCCACCACGAGGCCGCAGCGGCGCAGCAGTCGCCGAAATCGAAGAAGACCAGAGGAACTAAGCGTCACGTGAGCGACGAACTTCATCACATGCGACGAGCGCTCGACTTGGCCCGCGCCGGTATCGGGCTGACTTCGCCCAATCCTGCCGTCGGCGCGGTCGTGGTGGATTCCTCCGGCAAGAAAGCAGGAGAGGGCACACACACCTACGACGGCGTAAAGCACGCCGAAGTGCTCGCCCTGGAACAGGCTGCAGGACACGCCCGCGGCGGCACTCTCTACATCAATCTTGAGCCTTGCTCCCATCAAGGACGAACTCCGCCCTGCGCCGATGCTGTGATCGCCGCCGGAATCCGCCGAATCGTCTGCGCCATGAAAGATCCGAATCCGCAAGTCAGCGGCACAGGCTTCGACAAACTCCGCGCCGCCGGCATTCAAGTCGACGTCGGCCTGTTTGAGAAAGAAGCAAAGAAGGTGAACGAAAGCTTCGCCAAGTACATCCGAACTGGAACGCCCCTAGTGACTCTCAAAGCAGCGATGACGCTGGACGGCAAAATAGCGCCTGCTCCCGCCCCGTCAGGGGCGCGCCATTTTACCGACGTGGCTGTGGGCGGCTCGACTGGTGGTTGGATCACCGGAGAGATTGCGCGCCGTCATGTGCACCAACTGCGCCATGAGCACGATGCCATCATGGCCGGCGTGGGCACGGTCATCGCCGACGATCCTCTGCTCACCGACCGTAGTAGCCTTCCTCGACGGCGGCCGCTGTTGCGAGTTCTGCTGGATTCCTGGCTGCGCTTGCCGCCAGATTCGCGCCTGGTCAAAACTGCCCAGGACGACGTTCTGGTTCTCTATTCGCAGGGAGACGCGACCAAGAAACAGGAACTGGAGAAACTGGGCATCAGGGTCGAGCACATTGCTCCCGCGCATCCCGATGGACGCCCGGACTTGGCCGCAGTCTTGCGCCATCTCGGCCAGCGCGAGATTACAAGCGTACTGATCGAGGGCGGCGCAACCGTGAATTGGATCGCTCTTTCGTCAGGAGTCGTGGACAAATTATTTCTCTACTATGCTCCGAAGATCCTGGGCGAAGGAGCCGTTCCGTTCGCCGCCAGCGGGGGCGCCTCCGGAAGTCACGCGATCCTGCTGGCGCACCAGATTGAAATGCATCAGTTCGGAGAAGACTTTGCGGTCGAAGGATACATGAAGGATCCCTATGTGGGTTAAGACACGAGGTAGCAGCCCGATGACTAACGGCTCCTAAATACGCCGTCCGCCGCTTGCTTGTGCAATGGCAATATTGACAGTGATTGCTCCGGACCGAGATTCGCGTCTACGCCCGTATCTCTGCTATAGCCGGAAACGATTGAGGGGCGCATAGCGTCCGCTCCGCGGGCATGGAACCGGTGCTGGCCGCTTTGACGAGCATTTCGAGAGCAAGGCCCGCCATAGCAGGAATCACTACAGTGGTGCGCAACTGCCCGCTTCGTACCCATTCCTGCCCAGTCTTCGTGACTCCATCGCAGCCCATAAAAGGAGTCTTCAGCCATTGCTCGCGGTCCGCTGCGGGCAGACTGGCGAAGGCTTCCCTTGCACCCATCGCCATGGCATCGTTCTGGCAGACCACGGCCCGAATATGAAGCTGACTCGACGTGCTCAGCGACAACCAGGACTTGATCGCCTGATGTCCGCCTCGTTCCGACCAATCCCCCTTAAGCACCTTCATCTCAACCTTGCGAGGTTTGGTAGAAAGCATCCCCTTGGTGCGAAGATTCGCGGCGCTGCTGGTGGTAGGACCTTCAATGTAGAGAATGTTGCCTTCCGTTGTAAAGGCGGCCAGTTGTTTACCCTGTATCCGCCCGACCTCTTCCTGGTCGGGACTCACCGCAAACACCGGAGCAGATCCGGCTCGGCGAAGTTCAGGGATGTAGTCGGCTTCGCGATTCAGAATCCCCCAGCCGATACCCGCCGCCACCGCCGCTTTCGCGACCTGGTACATGGCGGTTCCAATGGGCTCAACCAGAATCGCGTCCGGACGCTGTCCCTTGTCCTGGATGATCTTCACTAATTGTTGGCATTGATCGACGGCGTTGTTGTTCGCGTAAATGACGTTGATCTTCACGCCCAGCCGGGACGCAACCTCGGACGCAGATGCCGATTGTTCCGCCTGGTAATCATTCTCTGTCGTGGTCAGAGCAATAACTACATTTCGAATGTTCATAGAAGTCCGGACGCTTGTTGGCCTCAGAACTTCCTTGCGGGGCCCAAGATGCTTCCGAATTCTCCTATGACCCTTCGGATACTGCCAAGTTACCGTAGTGTCCCGGAAGCACTAAAGCTGTCTCTGGAATGCGTTTCCCTGACTACGGCTTCTACAGCCAGATGCGCTTAGAATTGGATGTCACGACGGAACTGACCGTCCCAATGGCGTAGTTTGTCTTGTTGATGCCCCTCAGCCCGACATCGTGGCTACGATTTCGTAGCCGCAGTCTTGGAGCCATTTATGTTTACCGGAATCGTTGAAGAAGTGGGCAAGGTCGTCAAGATCGAGCAGCGCGGCGAGAACCGCCGCATCACTGTCGAGGCCAACAAGTCACCGGCGCAACTGGGTACGGGCGACAGCATCTCCGTAAGCGGCGTCTGCCTGACCGCGCTTGCTATCAAACCGAAGTCGTTCTCTGCCGATCTCGCGCCCGAGACGTGGGCGCGGACTTCGTTCTCGCGCACTCATGAAGGCGCGCTAGTCAATCTGGAACTGCCGATGAAAGCCGACGGCCGCTTCGGCGGACACATCGTGCAAGGACACGTTGACGGTGTCGGCCGACTAATAGAACTCGAACGAATCGCCGACTCCGAAAACTGGTGGCTGCACATTGAAGTCCCGTCCGAGATCGAGAAATACACTGTCTTCAAAGGCTCGATCTCGATCGAGGGCATCAGCCTCACCGTCGCCAAACTCGAAGGCAATCGTTGCACCATCGCGATCATCCCGCACACGGTCGAGATGACAAATCTCGGCTCCCTCAAGCCCGGCGATCCAGTGAATTTGGAAGCCGATCTGATCGCGAAATATGTGGAGAAGATGATGAGGCGCGGGCCAACAGAAAGCCATCTCACGATCGAAGAATTGGTACAGCAGGGGTTTTAAGAGCAGACGACGTAGAGCCTCTGTTACTTCTTTGCTGTCTGCTTGGCGAACGCGTTCCGTGGATTCAGACGCAGCGCCTCACTTACAGCTTGATCGGCGCCAGCGTTGTCCCCTTTTTTGCGCAGCGCGAGAGCGAGCCACACAAACGTCTCGTCCGACTTCGGATCGAGTTGGGTAGCTTTGCGAAAATCGGAGATTGCCTTATCGAGGTCGCCACCAAACATTTTCGGCGCTTCCAGGTACTGCCGGCCCCGGCTGGCGAAGGCGACGGAATTGTTCGTGTCGAGTTCGAAGGCGCGACGATTTTCGGCGTCAACTTTTGGACCGTACTTCGGCCCGGTAAACATAGCCATGCCAAAAGAAATTTTCCGGCCATAGAGGTCTGCGAGCAGGCTGTGCGCGTCGGCTGACTTCTCATTTAGCTTCAGCGATTGCTGCACATTAGCAATCGCTTCATCGAGAGCGCGCTCCGCGTCTTTCTTGTAGCCGTGCGCGGCGTATGCTTCCACGCGATAACGGTTCGCGCGAGCCAGTTGATAAAAGTACATGGCGTTCTCGGGATGCTGTTGCGCCAGTCGCGCTAGTGCCGTACGCGCGCCGGAGAGAGGCTGGTCTTCGAGCATCGTCCTGCCCTCTTCGAGCAAACGCAAAGTCGCATCGAGATCAGCACCAGCCGGCGCAGTCTGCGTCCAGCCAATCGCTCGCAGCCATCCGAAAACTAACAGCACGATGACAATTCGAGTGGGACGGGTCAACAGGAACTTGCTCCTTCTGAACGGCAGGTTGGCAACAAACTCGCGTTGCCTACGCTTCCAGTGTCAACTCATCCAGTTCCAGAAACTCCTGCACGATCGGCTCGTTCGATTTCTCCATCTCTTTATAGGGGCCGAAAAAAATCACCCGCGCTTCGTGCAGGAACACGATACGGTCCGCCAGTTTCTTGGCGAGACGCATGTCGTGGGTAACGACGACGCTCGTGAGATGCAGTTGCAGCTTGAGGCGCGCGATCAGGTCCCCGAGCAATTGCGCCATCAGCGGATCGACCATCGTCGTCGGCTCGTCGTACAACACACACTCCGGCTGGGCAGATAGAGCACGCGCAATTGCCACCGATCGCTTCATTCCGGTCGAGAGGTCGGACGGTAGCAGGTCGCGCATCTCTTTCACGCCGACCATCTCGAGTAGTCCGTCCACGACTTGCAGAATCTGTTCTTCCGACAGCTCTCTTCGTTCGCGCAGAGGAAACGCCACGTTTTCGCCGACGGTCAGAGAATCGAACAGAGCACCATTCTGAAATACCATGGTGACTTTCTTGCGAATCAGTTCCAGTTGCTCTTCGTTGTAGTCAGTGATGTCTTCTCCCGCCACGATCACCCGACCCGAATCGGGTTTCAAGAAGCCCATGATGTTATGCAGCGACACTGATTTTCCAACACCGCTGCGGCCGAGGATACAGACCATCTCTCCTGGCAAGACATCAAAGCTGACGTTGTCGAGGATGACGCGGTCTCCGAACGCCTTGCAGACGTCCTTGAACTCGATGTAGGGATTGGTCGTTCCGTTCGCCATCGCCACCAGCATGGCATGAGCGGCGGCTCCAGCTCAACAGTTTGCTGAAAAATCTGATCCCATCGGTAGAGACGCGGCTTGCCGCGTCTCCGTTGCCCGGCCATAATGCCATGCTGCAGAAGACGGGGCTTCCCCATTACGCGTCTGTGATTTAGTTCTATGGGAGACGTGGCAAGCCACGTCTCTACCGTTGATCCTCGGCCACCCGCAGGTCCTCGGGCGTATTGACGTTGAAGAACATCCGTTCCGAGAATCCTACCCGCATCAATTCTTCATCGTCGATGGCGCGGACTCGAACCTGTGAAAACACCGCATCAATCTTGTACTTTCCCGCCCGCAAGGCCTCTTCGGCCACAACGCCGAAGGCGCGACGATACACCGCGCACAAAGGCTGAAACCCCCGACTGGTGCGGGGTACCACGACGCTTGCATCACTTTCCGCCGCCGTCGCCAGAAGGAACGCGAGCAGTTCACGGGAAACAAACGGCATATCCACCGCCATCATCAGGTTCAACTCGGCAGAAGAACTCAGCAGCGCGGCATGAATTCCGGCTAGCGGCCCGCAGCCCGGATACACATCGGTGACCACCGTTCCATAACTCGCGAACTTCGCGGTGTCTCCCACGATCGACACCTCACCGCAGGCGGCGCACATCGTCTCGAGCGCACGTTCCAACAGAGTGTGGCTGTGAAATTCCAGGAAGGCCTTGTCGGCGCCCATGCGCGAACTCTTCCCTCCCGTAAGGATGTAGCCCGCGCTCGAAGATTGAACTTGTGATGGCATGGGGCGAATGCGATCTCACACCGCTTCAGAGGATGGCAATGGCTCGGTCGAAAGCGGCGAGCCATCGAGAAGGGCTGCCGCCCCAGCGACTCCAGCCTCTTCCCCGTAGCGCGCCAATAGAACCGGTACTCGGTTTGGCCACGGATTGACAACGGCGCCTTTCCACCGCTTTCGTAAATCGACAAGATAGGGAGCCAGCATCGAAGACACTCCGCCGCCCATGACGATCACATCCGGTTCGAGCAAGTCAATAACGTTGCCCAGCCAGTACGCGAGAACATCAAGAGTCTCGCTGATGACAGCTTGTGCGACCGGATCGCCCTCTGCGCAGGCTTTGCCGACCATTTCGCTGGTCAGCGAGTCGGGATTGCCGCTCGCAAGTTCAATAAGCCGTGCGGACGAACCGTGCGTCAACTTCTCCCGGGCACGGCGCGCAATGGCCGGACCGGAGGCCAGAACTTCAATGCAGCCGCGCTTGCCGCATGGACAGAGCGGCCCATTCGCGTCGATCCCCATGTGGCCGCCTTCTCCGGCGGCGCCGGTGCGGCCGTGATAAATCTCCCCGTCGAACACGATGCCGGTGCCGATCCCAGTTCCGATACAAAGATAAAACACGTTGCGGTATCCGCGCGCGGCGCCCCATTTCGCTTCCGCCAGCGCTGCCGCGTTCGCATCGTTCTCCACTTGTACCGGGACGCGATACAAATTACGAATACTCTCCCCTAACGGAAAATTGCGCCAGCATGGCAGATTGGGAGGATTGATCACGACCCCGGTTTTCGGATCGAGAGGACCGGGAGAACAAATGCCGATGCCCCGAACTTTTTGACTAGGATCTTTCCGGTCCAGCACGGACTTGATCGCAAACTCCACCGCCGCCAAGCCATCGGCCGAACTGCCCCGGGCCACCATAGGCGTACGGTTTCGGGCGAGCACATTACCCTCAAGATCGACGATTCCAGCCGCGATCTTGGTACCACCAATATCAATGCCGACGACACATTCATCGTTCATAACTGACTTTGAACAATTTGCTGGAGAAAACCAAGTCTAAAGATTCATTTTGGGTGGCGCAGCGGTTCACCGCTGCGGTAAGCCCCTTTTTAATCGAGGGCTTCAGCCCCTGGGGTGCAACTCCGTCCTCCTTCGGCAAAACTGTCCACCACGGATCCGAAATCGGGTACGACCGTTACACGTTGCCGTAGCGTTCACTGTTCGGCTTCGACCCGCTGACAGCGAAGAACAAAATATAGATGTAGCAGATCGTGGCCAGCATGAGCGCGTATTGGATGCCATGACCCCAGCTCGTCTCCCCATGCGTCATAGTCGGATAGTAAGCGTGGTTGATCAGGTCGCCCGCTTTACCCACCAGCCAGGGGATGATGGCTCCACCCACAATCGCCATATTCAAAATGCCCGATCCATCGCCCGTCAGCGGGCCGAGTTCGGCAATACCCATCGTAAATATGCACGGGAACATGATTGAGTTAAACAGGCCGACGGCAAGGATCGTCCACATCGCAACGTGCCCACTGGTGAGCACCGAAACGGTCACCAGAAGCGCGGCCATAACTGCGGCAAGCGCCAACAGTTTTCCAGGCTTGATTTTCTGCAAGAGCGCCGATCCGATGAACCTCCCGAACATAGCGCCCAGCCAGTAGATAGAGATATATCGTGCCGCCTCTGCCAATGCCGCGCGGTAACGGTCGGCAGGGTCCGCGATGCCGGCGGCGAATCCGCCAATGTCGGGAATGGCAAGGTAATTGGCGATGGAGCTTCCGATCGCAACTTCGCCGCCCACATACACAAAGATTCCAATTGCGCCGTAGATCAGGTTGGGATGTTTCCAAATGCTATCGTTTACTTTTTCGCCGATGTGGTGCTCGACCGACTGAATCTGCGGAAGCTTCGAAAGCGCGATCCCGATCGCCAGGATCAATAGCGCGACTGCAAAGAAATAAACATACAATCTGACAATTGCATTCGCTTGCTGGGACGTGCTCTGAGCAATCGAGGCTAACGACGTACCCAGGATTACCCGCGCCCCAATCCAGGGAAACACCGCCGTGCCGAGAGAATTAAATGCTTGGGTGAGATTCAGACGGCTCGATGCGGTTCGCGCCTTTCCCAGCACTGCCACATACGGGTTCGCCGCCACCTGAAGAATCGTGATGCCGGTCGCCAGCAACATCAGCGATCCCAGGAAAAATGGAAAGGAAGGAATCATGGCCGACGGATAAAATCCCAGACACGAGACGACCATCGTCAGCAGTCCCACGACGATAGCTTTTTTGTATCCGATCCAGTCGATGATTTTGGACGCCGGGATCGAGAAAACGAAGTAGGCGGAGAAAAAAGCCGTCTGAATAAGCATGCTCTTGGCGAGCGTCAACGTGAAGACATGCTGCGCGTAGGGGATGAGCACATCATTCAGCGAGGTCAGCGACCCCCACATGAAGAATAAAGTGGTAACGATGGCCAGCGCGCTGCCATAACTCTGATTGGAATCTGCCGCCGCAGGAGCTGCGGACTTCACCGTGACATTGGCCATCGAAAGTTTTTCTCCGTTCCCAGTCTGCAGGATGAGTGGATCGCAGGTTTTCGGAAGATAGTTGATTCCGCGCGAAAGGGCAACCGGGAAACGCGGTGCGCGGCAAAGAAAAATCGTTATTCTAGGCTTACGGTAACACTATCGCTCGGGCCACTTTCGAATCTCGACTCTGTCGCCTGGTTTGAGACCACGCCCGGTCTATTTCTTGGTGTACACGCGAACATAATCCACCGCCATGGTCTGCGGGAAAACCGTGTTGCCGTCGGGCGGCCCCGGCCAGTCTCCGCCCACGGCCACGTTCAGAAGAATGAAGAAAGGATGATCGAAAACCCATGTGGTCCCCACTGGCAGGTCGGCTGGCGTGCGAGTTTCGTAAAGATTGCCATCGACATAAAAACGGACGACCGAAGTCTCCCATTCGATGGCGAAGATATGAAAATCATCAGCAAACTTACCCGATGGGATCGTGTAGGTTCCCGTCAACCCGTTGCTCCCCGAATAGCCCGGACCATGCATGCTGCCATGAACCTTGTCGGGTTCCTTCCCGATATTCTCCATGATGTCGATTTCGCCGCATGAGGGCCAACCGACCTGGCCGATGTTGTCGCCGAGCATCCAGAAGGCCGGCCACATTCCCTGCCCTTGCGGAATTTTGATGCGAGCTTCGAAGCGGCCATATTTCTGGGCAAACAGTGTCTGCGTCTTGAGCCGCGCGGAAGTGTACTGGCGCGTAATCCCATCGGGCCCGGTGTAGGTTTCCTTATTCGCCGTGATGATCAGGTTTCCATCTTGCACGTGCGCGTTCTGCGTCCGATTGGTGTAGGTCTCGAGCTCGTTATTGCCCCAGCCGTTGCCTCCGGTTTCCATGATCCATTTCGACGAATCGGGTAAGGAACCATTCACCGCGCTGAATTCGTCGCTCCAGACTATAACGTAGCCCGGATGCGGAGCAGGCACAGACGGCGAAGAACCGCAACTGGACAACGTAGCTGACAGCACGGCAGCCAATCCAAGAAACCATTTTGAAATTCTTCGCACTATAGACCTTCCTTTCAGTGTCCGCCCCACACTTATCACTTCGCGGCCAGCGTCGTTTCTATGAGGTCGACGGAATTCCCACCCACCATAACCTTGAACGTTCCTGGCTCCACGACTCGATGCATGTCAACATCCAGAAATGAAAGCTGATCGAACCCGAGAGTGAACTCTACGGTTTTAGTCTCGCCCGGTTCAAGCGTGATTCGACGGAAGCCGCGCAGTTCCTTGATGGGACGGGTGACCGAACTCACCTCGTCGCGGATATAGAGCTGCACCACTTCATCACCGCTCACTTTGCCGGCGTTACTCACGTCCACGCTGACTTTGGTTTCTCCCGAGGTCCCGATGGTTGCAGGATTGAGATGAAGGTTGGCGTATTTGAATGTTGTGTAACTCAGTCCCCACCCAAACGGAAACAACGGCTGCGTGGTCGAGCCGAGATATCCCCGCTTGGCGGAGGGCTTCTGATAATAATAGTCGGGGAGTTGGCCGACCGAACGCGGCACCGTGATGGGCAATTTGCCGCCGGGATTGGCGTCGCCGAATAAGACATCGGCAACCGCTGTGCCACCTTCCTGGCCGAGATACCACCCGTCGAGAATCGCGGGGATGTGTTCGGCGATGTAGTTGATCGAGTTAGGTCGTCCGTGGAGCAGCAGAACGACGACGGGCTTCCCCGTTTCCACAATCGCTTTGGCAAGATCATCCTGGCTACTGAGCAGATCAAGGCTGTCGCGATCACCTAGATGGTTGACGGCCCAGGCTTCGCGCGACGTCTGCTCATTTTCTCCCAATACGAGCACGACTAGATCGGCCTTACGGGCGACCTGCACGGCATCCTGAATGCGTTTAGCGTTGAGCGCGGGATCACCGAGCACGACCTTGTCCGCATCCCAGTCGGGTAGGCTTTCGGTGATCTTGCAGCCTTCCGCGTAGAGCACTTCGCCGCCAGTCCCGACCTTGTTCTTGATACCCTGAAGTACGCTGACGCCGCGTCCCGGATTGTTGCTATAGCCCCCAAGATGCACCTCCCCGGCATTCGGGCCGATGACGGCAATGCGCTTGTGTCTTGAGCGATCAAGCGGCAGTAGGCTGTTCTGATTCTTCAGAAGAATGATGGCTTCGCGCGCCGCCTTGAGCGCTAACTTCTGATGCTCCGCGCTGTTGGTCACCTTCTCGGCGTAGTCCGGATCGACATAGGGGTCGTCGAAGAGCCCGGTCAGGAACTTCATGCGCAGCACACGACCGACGGCGCGATCCACCAGCGACTCTGCCACCCGGCCGTCGCGGACCTGCTGTAACAGGGTGCGATACGTGGCCACCGCCGGAAGTTCGACATCTACACCCGCTTCCAGAGCCGTTCGAGCAGCGGCGTCTTCGTTCGCCGCGACGTGGTGCAGGACTACCAGATCATTCACAGCGAAGTAATCGGAGACAACCAAACCCTGGAATCCCCATTCATGGCGCAGCACGTCATCCAGCAAATGCCGGTTCGCATGCGAAGGGATCCCATCAACCTCGTTATAGGATGGCATCAAGCTCGCGGCATGGGCCTCCTGAATGGCGGCTTGGAATGGTTTGAGGAAGTATTCGCGAACCACGCGTTCCGAGTAATTGCCCGGTGCGACGTTGGTGCCAGCTTCGGGCTGACCGTGCACGGCGAAATGTTTCATGGTTGCCATGACGTGAGATTTGTCGATAGCCGGGCCGTTTCCCTGAAATCCCTGGATGGCAGCCACGCCGATGTGTGAAGTCAGATAGGGATCTTCACCATAGGTTTCTTCCGTGCGTCCCCAGCGCGGTTCGCGAGCCAGGTCCAGAACCGGAGTCAAACACTGCTGGGCACCGCGGGCCCGCACTTCCTGAGCCGTCGCCGAAAAAACGTCATGAACCAGAGTTGTATCCCAGGTAGACGCGAGCGCGAGCGCCTGCGGATAAGCAGTGCCTTTCGGCGCGGCGTGACCGTGCAGACATTCTTCGTGGAAAAGGATGGGGATTCCCAGCCGAGTGTGTTCGATGATCCACTTTTGCAGAGTATTGGTAAACTCCGCCATTTCGCGGGGTCCACGCTGCTCGCTGGGGCGGGACATCTCTCCCAACCCGTTCTTGAGGAGTACAGCGGCACGGTCGGGAAGGAAAGCGCGATTCTTGTCCACGAAAAAGAGTGTCTCGTCATTAACGATGGATCGGTTCTGCCAGCTCCCGCCCAATTGCGTAACTTTCTCGTCCAGTGTCATACGCGAAAGCAAGTCCGCGACCCGCTGCTCCACCGGAAGACTGGAGTTGCGATAAGGCAACGCTTCCTGGGCGACGGCCACGCTGAAAAATCCGGCGAAGATAACCAGAGCCGCAAACCGGCGTGCCAAACGACCATCCATTAGTGCCCTCCAAAAGTGAAAAAATTGAGACTTTGTACGTACAGGAATCGACCGGTACTATATCACTCCGCTAAGCCTCCAACGTTGTCCCGTTCTGGGCAGAATGTTGGACAAGCACGAAAGTAACCTACCCAACAACGCCATCTCATCGCAAGATGAATATAGCCCGAAAGTTCCGGGGCGCCATCAGTCACATGCCGCAAAAGATCATGGACGTTCTCATGCTGGGTCGATGTTCCCACGAGTTCGCCTGGCCTCGCCGGGCCGCCAATGGAGAGTTCTATCAGGTTTGTCTACAGTGCGCCGCCGCCTACCAGTACGACTGGAAAACGATGCGCCGTGGAAACCGGGTGGAAAACCCGGTGGCGGAAACTGCGTCCGTCAAGCGCCGTTCCAGTCCGAAACAACCGACCTGGGTTCCGCGCGCACGCCGCCTGAAGCTGGACGTCCCTATCCGGTTCCGGGTGAAAAACCTCAGCACATGGTTTGAAGGCGTGATTCAAAATATCAGTCAGTCCGGGGTGCTCTTTGATGGCCCACAGCAACTGCCCGCGAACGCCCTCATTGAAATGGTTTTTGAGATGCCCGAGGAAATCTCCGGTCAGAAGAACAGCACTGTACTCTGCCAGGGAAGGCTGATCCGCTCCAAAGAAGCGCAGCCGACGAAAGATGGATCTGTCCTGGCGGCCTCCATCCTGGACTACAAATTCCTTCGCCAGGATCAGTTCTAGCAGGGCTGATCGGCGTGGCCTCCGGAGCGCCTAAGTCCTTTTCTCAGAGCCCCTTCTATGGCTCCTGCCTGGTCACTGCCAAGGCACAAATTTTCCGGCGAATGTCCTCCGCTCTGCATCTAAACTGAATAATCATCTTTTTTCCTGTTCAGGAGGGTTGTATGAAACCTCGGGTCGGCTTTTATGTGTGGGTAGTGCTTCTCGTTGGAATCCTTGCCATTGGCGTCGCCTGCACCAAGGCGGTCGGCGACAGCGACGTGACCACCGAAGTACAGACCAAGCTCAACGCAGACTCAGGGTTACAAGGCAAGCACCTGACCGTGCAAGCTTCGGGCGGCGTAGTCACGCTCTCCGGTACGGTCGACAACGACGCACAGCGCACCGCCGCGTCTCGCTATGCGTCCTCGGTTTCTGGCGTCAAAGAAGTTGTCAATGATATACAGGTCGCGGATATACAGGTCGCGCCGGCTGCGGCGGAAATGACACCCGATCAACCCGCCCCGGCTGAGCCGCCGCGTCGATCCGCCAAGCCCCGGCCAAGTACACCTCGCCAGCGGCCCGTTTCGAGTTCGTCGGAGATGGCTTCCGCGGCTCCGCCGCCGTCGATTGCACCCGTGCAGGATTCACGTCCAGCTCCCGCACAGACCGCATCGCCCGCAACTCCTGCACCGCCTCCCCCACCGAAAAGAGTAACCATCCCGTCGGGAACAAACTTGGCGATCCGTTTGGTGGATGCGATCGATTCCGAAACCGCACAGCCCGGACAGAGCTTCAAAGCCACGCTCGACTCCCCTCTGTCGGTCGACGGAGACGTTGTGATCCCCGCTGGCTATGACGTGCAGGGCCACGTCGTCGACGTGAAAAGTGCAGGAAAGTTTGCCGGCAAATCGGAACTGATTTTGCAACTGGATCGCATTGCAGTGGGTGGAAAGTCCTATACGATCCAGACCGACCAATATCAGAGGCAAGGCAATTCCCGCGGTAAGAACACAGCCGAAAAAGTTGGAGCGGGAGCGGCCATTGGAGCCATCATCGGCGGCATCGCCGGAGGAGGCAAGGGTGCAGCCATCGGAGCCGCCGCAGGCGGCGGCGTTGGAGGCGGCGTGCAAGCCGCAACCAAGGGTCAGCAGATCAAGCTGCCCACCGAAACCGTCCTGAACTTCAGCTTGCAGTCTTCGCTGACGGTCACTCCCGTAACGGAAGGCCCCGGTTCCGGACGCCGCAAACTCGAAACTCAGGAAAAGACTCCGGACAGAGCTCCAGAACAAGCCCCGGAAAAGGCTCCAGAAAACCTGGGGCCCCAATAGTAAGAACCAGGAAGGCCACATCGCGAACGAAAGGGCGCCCGCGCGGCGCCTTTTGTAGCGCGGGCATCCTGCCCTCGCCGCATGTCGGTTGCCGCCGCGCCCCCCTGCTGCTAGAGTCTTGAATAACATTAATGTTCGTTGGACCGCGCCCTTCGCAGTGTCTCGCCAGTTCATGATCAGCAGGAACCGGCATTCTCAATCTGTCGGACAACAGGCCCATGCTCGAAAAATGGACAGTGCTGAAGCGCCATTGGACCCTGGTTCAATACGCCTGTGCCGTTCTGGCCGCATGGGTCGCGCTGAGTCTCTGGACTTTCTCTCCAGTCTTGCACCGCCATCCCTTCGCTCTCTTTCTGGCAGCGGTGGTAGTGACCGCCCGCTTCTTCGGACTTGGCCCCGCCCTTTTCTGCTGTGCCGTATCCACCGCCTGTCTCGATTTTGTCGTGTTCCTGCCCCGTTACAGCTTTGCTATGAACACCCGCGACGATGCCGAGCGCCTCGCTGTGTTTCTCGCTCTGGCTGTGCTTGTCGGCAGTCTCGCGCGGCAACGAACCAATGCGGAGTTGAAAGCAGAACGAACCACGCGCGAGATGGCGTCCATCGTCGAATGTTCCGACGACGCGATCTTCAGTGTCAGTCCAGACGGGATCATTACTAGCTGGAATCGTGGCGCGCAACGTGTTTACGGCTACAGCGAAGAAGAAACAGTCGGCTCGCCCATACTGAAACTGGTGCCCCCCGAACGGCGCGACGAAGCCGAACAAAATCGTCACACACTCAATCGTGGCGGGTCGGTCGAGACCTACCAGACCGAGCGCATGCGCAAGGATGGCACCCGAGTTCCCGTGCTTCTGACCATGTCCCCGCTACGCAACCGCGAGGGCAAGATTGTGGGAGCCTCCGTCATCGCGCGCGACATCTCCGCGCAGCAGCGCTCGGACGAGGCAGTCCGTCGCAGCGAGAAGCTAGCCACTGCCGGACGCCTCGCCGCTTCCATCGCGCACGAGATTAACAATCCCCTCGAAGCCGTGCTGAACCTGCTCTACCTCGCGCGCAACGATCCCCGCCAAGCCGAACGATATCTCGTCATGGCCGAACAGGAGGTGGTCCGCGTAGCCCGACTGGCTCAGCAGACCCTGGGATTTGTTCGGGACACCACTTCTCCCGCCCGCATGGACGCCGCTCACATCATGGACGAAGTCCTCGAGTTGTATTCCCACAAACTCGAAGACAAGCAAATTCGCGTATCCCGACGCTATCGCGGGAGTTCTCAGATCAGCGGCTACTCCGGTGAAGTGCGGCAGTTACTAACTAATCTCCTGGTGAACGCGGTCGACGCCATGGATAACGGTGGGTCCGTCCAAGTCCGCGTCCGAAGCGGCCGCCAATGGTCCGACGGACAGGATGGAATCCGCATCACGCTCGCCGACAACGGCAGCGGAATCCCGACCGACAGCTTGCGCCGCATCTTCGAGCCTTTCTACACCACCAAGAAAGACGCCGGCACCGGCCTCGGATTATGGGTATCGCGCGGCATCGTCCAGAAACATGGCGGATCCATTCGCGTGCGTAGCCAAGTCGAGGGCGCTCGTCGCGGGACCATGTTCTCCGTGTTCCTGCCCAACGGGTACGCCGCCAGCCGCGTCGCCTGAAGCTTTTCTTTCAACCACTTCCGCCGGAACAGAAGGACACCGACCTTCGTACCTTAGAAGCCCCCGGCCTGCCCAGCATATAATCGCCAAATCCAGACAAACTGGGCACTTAGCTAACGTGGACCCTCTTCTTGCAGTCACGATCTTCGCTCTGGGACTGGCTTTTGGCAGTTTCCTGAACGTATGCATTTACCGTCTGCCTCTGGGCAAGTCGGTAGTGGCGCCCGGGTCCGCGTGCCCGCATTGCGGCAAGTTCATTCCGCTCTATGACAACCTGCCGATCTTGAGCTGGCTGCTGCTGCGCGGAAAATGCCGCGCCTGCAAGGAACCTATTTCTGCTCGTTATCTAGTTGTCGAACTGCTCACAGGCATGATGTTTCTGGGATGCTACTCCCACTTCGGACTCACGCTCGCGATGCTGAAGTGCATCGTGCTCCGCTACCTGCTGCTCGGCCTGATTTTTACCGACGCCGAAACCAAGCTTCTTCCCGACGCACTCACCCTCCCGGGCATATTCCTTGGCATCGTGTTCAGTCTGCTGGTGCCGGTCGACGATCTAGCATCAAGAATCATGCCCGGCCTGGTCTCTCTGCCCGTGAGCGGCGAACTTTCGTGGCGTTTGTGGTCACTGGCGGACTCCGCTCTCGGAGCCGCCGTCGGAGCTTCCTTCCTATACGGCGCTGCCGCCATCTACCTGCGTGCGCGTGGCGTGGAAGGCATGGGCTTTGGGGACGTCAAACTGATGGCGATGATCGGCGCGTTCCTCGGCACCAAACTTACCGTGCTGACTATCTTCGCCGCGTCGCTGGCGGGATCGCTGTTCGGCGTGAGCACCATCCTTGCAGTCTGGATCAAGCGTACCCGCCGCAATGCCGCGCGCGGAAGTTCTTCGCTTGACGCCCGCCGTCGCGCCTGGCACTCCGCGCGGCTCGCTCTTCGCTACTACGAAATGCCTTTTGGAGTCTTTCTCGGAAGCATGGCTTTGCTCGCCTTTTTCTTTGGAAACCATCTGCTGCATTGGTACTGGGGGTTGCTGTGAAGCTGTTGCTGAATCCGATGGTCTTGCGTCTGGGCCTGCTGGTGATCATCGCCTTTGCCGCCTTCGTATTCGGCGCAGTGGCGATCCGCCGCACGCGCAAGAGCATGGTCGGTGACACGGCCTCCTTCGCGCAGTCTCCTCTTTCCGCCGAGGGCTTGCCGGTTCACAGCTATCACGCCGTCATTCAGCAACTGAAACAGCAGAAACACGAACTCACCGCTCTCCAGCAAGCCGACCGCAGAAAAGCGAAAGCCTCCGACACCCTGAGCGCAACCGTGCTCGCCAATCTTTCCTGCGGAGTGTTGTTCTTCAACGCGAGCGGTCTGGTGCGTCAGGCGAATTCAATGGCACGCCAGCTTTTGGGTTTCGCTTCCCCAGTCGGCATGCGCGCCAACGAACTGTTTCGTACCGCCACCCTCCGGGATGGAAACACCACGACGGTCGAAGAAGCGATCACTCCCGCCGTGCAGGGCGAGTCCGTGGTCCGCGGACTGGTGCTCGACTATGTGAGTCCGGAAGGCGAGAAGCGGGTCCTAGATCTGACCGTCTCTCCCGTGCTCGCCGAAGACGCCAGCCTGATGGGGACAACCTTTGTGTTGACCGATCGAACCGAACTTGCACGCATCCGGCAGGATCAGGAAACGCGCCGCGAAGTTTCCGCGGAAATGGCCCTGGGACTGAGAAATTCGCTGACAACCATTTCGGGATACGCGCAGCAGTTGGCACGCAGTCGCGACCCTGAATTTGCACGCCAACTAGCCGACGACATCGCCCGGGAAGCCGCAGAACTGGACCGTACCATCGGCAGCTTCCTGGCCGGCGCCAAAGCCGCCACCACGAGTTCTTGAGATTGAGAAGTAAACACCAACGACGGCAGGCACGCGACTGGATCGTAACCCTGCGGAAGGATGATCAAATGAAAAGCATACTTTGGATGACCATCGCAACGCTCCTGCTTGTCGGAGCAAGCCTCGCGTCCGCTCAGTCTCTCGGAGAAGTAGCTCGCTCCGCTCGTAAAGGCAAGGCGCAACAGACCTCCACTCACCACTATGACAACGACAACCTTCCCACCACTGACAAACTGAGTGTGGTCGGGCCCGCGACCGCAACTGCAAACGGCGGCGCTCAGTCCAACGATCCAAACGCGGCAGCTGCTCCAGCCGCCCCGGCAGTGGATCCGAAAGCCGCAGCCGCCGACCGCCAGCATGCGGCTGACGAATGGAAGGACAAGATTGACGACCAGAAGAAGACGATCGAGTCTTTAAACCATGAACTGGACCTCACCCAGCGCGAATACCGTCTGCGCGCCGTCGCCCAGTATTCGGACGCCGGCAATCGCCTGCGCAACTCCGCCCAGTGGGATAAAGACGAAGCTGATTTCAGAAAACAACTGGAAGAGAAACAGAAAGCTGTCGATGCCGCCAAGCACGACCTGGAGAACCTCCAGGAGCAGGCGCGCAAAGCCGGCGTTAAAGAGCGCGAGTAGTAAAGTTAGCGAATAACCAAAGCTCCAGCCGCGCAGCAGCGATATGTGAAAACCCGGCACAGGAGTGCCGGGTCGCTCAAACAGACTCTTTCCTCACGAAGACCACATACCCGGCCCGCCGCACTTTAATCCTTCAACCCCCACTCAGCCTTTCCCGAATCTGCCGCGCGTGATGCCGACCGTGGACCCAGTGAAACTTGCGCCACTGCTCAGTATTAAGCGGTCCCAGAAAAGGGTGGTCTAGAATCTTGGTGCGTGGGCCAAACCTTCGTTTGCACTCTTCAAATCCCGCATCCATTTGCTGAAGTTCAGCAAGAATGGCGCGCCGCACCTCTTCGGCTGGCATTCCCCTGGGAGTGGCTCGTTCCGGAGCCTTCCTTCCGCCTGGCAAATAGGAGAGGTTCACGACCACGAAAGTTCGCGCTCGGTCCTTGAATGTGCACGCCCTCGCCAGCGGTGCACCCTTCTCCAGGCACTTGGCGATCCCCGCGTTGGTGCCACGATACGTAAGAAAGAGGTGCTCCAGCACCTGTGCCGGAGTCCACTTTCCGTCCGGCCCATTGTCCATCCGGTCAGGGCTGGCGACGGTCATTGTCGTTTCGAGTTCCTGCCGTAATCGATCCAAATAGGAATCCACGGTGAAGCTCCAGTACAATGGCGATGCAATCTGCGAATAAAATCCTACAGGAATGGCGATGGGAAAACAGGTCGTTGCATTTGTGGCTCTGGCCCTGATGACGGCGTGCTCGTCTGAACCCAGTAAGCCAGCGGAAGCGGAAAAGCCCAAGCGGCCAGAACCCATCACAGGGAGAAGCGCTTTTCAAAAGTGTTACGTCGCCGCCCGCAATTGGGCCCGCGACGCTCAACCCTACCGCCTCGAGTCCCAGTTCATCGGAGACTCCAAAGGACGCGAAGGCAAGTCGCTCGCCTGGCGCGGCGGCTTCGCCTCCCCAACGCAGCAGCACACCCGGTCCTACACTTGGACAAGTGGGGATGTCTCCTTCGGAGTCCCCGATAGCTACAGCCCCACCAACAGCAGCACCACTGTATTTGATATCGCTTTTCTCAAGGTCGACTCCAACCAGGCGCTGGAAACCGCGCAGAAACACGGCGGAGACAAACTTCTGGAAAAAGCTCCCGACACGCCAATCCTGTACATCCTCGATTGGAACCGGCAAACCAATGAACTCACCTGGCATGTGATTTACGGTACCGACCCCGTCAGTGCCAAGTTGCGCGTGGCCGTGAACGCGTCTACGGGAGATTTTCTGCGCGAGGAAAAGTAGTCGGGACAGTAATTAGTCACGGCAGGACGCTGGAATCATCCTTACCTGCCAATTGTGTAGCTGCACTATGATCGCACGCGTTGGAGGACCGATCTCGACATGCAAGTGACTCGCTCTCCAAAAGTCTACGACGTCTGCGTTGTAGGTTCCGGCGCTGGCGGCGGCATGGCCGCCAAGGTTCTCACCGAGGGAGGTCTCAGCGTCGTTCTGCTCGAAGCTGGCCCGCCTCTCAATCCGGACAAGGACTTCAAAGAGCACGTATGGCCCTACGAACTTCCGCATCGCGGAGCAGGCGTAGGAGGCAACGCCTTGAAGCCCGGGAACGGCTTGGAGGACGAGTTCCTGGCTCCCACCGGAGCCTGGACCATCGAAGGCGAACCGTACAGCACGGCGCCGGGATCGAAATTCCGCTGGTTTCGCTCCCGCATTGTAGGCGGACGCACCAACCACTGGGGACGCATTGCGTTGCGCTTTGCGCCCGTCGATTTCCGCTCGAAGACTCATGACCGCCTGGGCGACGACTGGCCCATCACCTATGAAGATCTCGCTCCTTACTATGATCGGGTCGAGTCCTACATCGGGGTCTTCGGCACCAAAGAAAATATCCCAAGTGCTCCTGACGGCATCTTCCAGCCTCCTCCCAAGCCCCGCTGTTCGGAAGTAGTCCTGCAACGCGCTTGTCAGAAAGCCGGCGTTCTATGCATCCCGGCTCGCTTGGCAGTGCTTACTCGCCCGCTGAACGGGCGCCCCGCCTGCCACTATTGCGGCCAATGCGGACGCGGTTGCAAAGTGGCTGCCAACTTTAGTTCGAGTCAGGTCTTGATTCCCCCAGCGCAGAAAACCGGGCGCCTCACGCTCGTTACCGGCGCCATGGCACGCGAAATTCTCGTCGGGAAAGACGGCCGAGCGGAGGGCGTTTCCTACATCGACAAGTCCACACGCTCGGAGAACCGTGTTCGCGCGAAAGCTATCGTAGTCGCAGCCAGTGCCTGCGAGTCGGCCCGCCTGCTCCTGAATTCGAAGTCTTCGTCTTTCCCTGATGGCATCGCCAACTCTTCCGGCACAGTAGGACGTTATCTCATGGATTCAGTCGGCAGTAGCGGCGCCGGTTACTTCCCGCAAATGCAGAACATTCCACCTCACAATCACGATGGCACCGGCGGTATGCACGTCTATGTTCCGTGGTGGAAGTACGACCGCAAAAACGATTTTCCCCGCGGCTATCACATCGAGATGGGCGGGGGCCGCGACATGCCGGGTGTTGGCATGTTTGACGATCTGTGCGACGATCTGGAAGGCTATGGCGTAAGCCTGAAGCGGGCTTGCCGCAAGAGCTACGGCACCGTACTGGGGTTTTCCGGCCGCGGTGAAATGATCCCTAACCCGGACAGCTTCTGCGAAATTGATCCCGACGGCGTGGACCAGTGGGGCATCCCCACCCTACGTTTCCATTTCAAGTGGAGCGATAACGAGATCAAGATGGCGAAGGACATGCAGGAAACCTTTCGCTCCATCGTCGAGGCCGCCGGTGGAACCTACCTCACGAAAACCGAAACCGATGGTGACAATCCTTACGGCCTCGCAGATGGCGGCGTCATCATTCATGAAATCGGTACTGCCCGGATGGGTGCGGATCCGAAAACTTCGGTGCTGAACGGTTATTGTCAGGCGCACGACGTGAAGAATCTTTTCGTGACCGATGGAGCGGGCTTTGTCACCAACCCGGACAAGAATCCGACCCTCTCGATTCTTGCTGTGTCATGGCGTGCCTCAGATTACTTGCTCGAACAAGCGCGGAAGGGGAATCTGTAACTCGAGACACACTATGCCATCGCATCCGATCAGCCGCCGCGACGTTTTGAGAACTCTCGCCCTGGGCGCAGCGGGAGGCTCAGTATTGCAGATCATTCCCCTGCAAGCCGCCGAGCACGTGCATCGCATGATCGCCCATGGCAAGGCAGGCAAACCCGGAGTCAAATACAAGCCCAAGTTTTTCCCAGCGCATCAGTATCAAACTCTAGTTACCCTGTGCGGCATGATTATCCCCTCCGACGAACATTCTGGCGGTGCAGTCGAGGCAGGCGCTCCTGAATTCATCGATCTGCTTACCAGCGAGAACAAGGATTACCAACTCCTCCTAGGTGGCGGATTGATGTGGCTAGACGGCGCCTGTGTGGACCGCCACGGCCGCACCTTCCTGGACTGCGAGTCGTACGCCCGAACACAACTACTGGATCAAATCGCGTACCGCAAGAACGTCCTTATTGACCCTGGCATCGGCCAGGGAGTCGAGTTCTTCGCCTTTCTTCGCAAACTCACGGCTGACGCTTTCTACACCAGTGCAATCGGCATCAAGGACTTGCAGTACATCGGCAACACCGCTCTGAAAGACTTCCCCGGATGTCCGATGCCCCCCGAAACCTAGGTGGACTTGAGGAAAAGTAGCGATCCGCCGCGATACTTGTATACTGACAAAGTCTGTTCCGCCTCCCCCCGTCTTAACCTAAGTAGGACCTAGTACATGAAGTCCCCGTTTCTTCTCGATCACCACCGCCGACTTGTCCCGATACACCGTCGACCACTCCTGCGGAAGCTGCCCTAACAAACTCGTCAGTGTCGAGTCCGCCGGCAGCACGAACGTCCGAATCTGCCACTTCGTCAGCACGTCTTTCCAGCCCGGCTCCGCCTGCATCAGGATCAGGTACTCGCGAAATCGATCCGAGCCATACAGATCATGGCGATCGTCAATCTGCACCAGACGCTTCGGATATAAGCGGTAAATGAAATACCCTCCCCATTGATCGGGTATGAAGATGGGATCGGTGCTCTGTTCGCGCTCAATAAAACCGGCCGCCCCTGACGGATAGTGCTCCGCGTCAAACTCTTTGTGGATCAATTGCTGCGATCCAACCCGTCCGCCATCCAGACAAATCGCCAGCGCAGCGACCACGCCCAACGCCGGCCACAAATGTCCGCGAAGCTGAAATTCCTGCCCACGAGCCCGCGCCGCGAAGGCCGTCAGCCATGCCGAACCACGCCGCACTGGACTCCATGCTCCCGGGCGCTCCGCCAGCCCCGATACACTCTCCCACAGAGTGGGTCCCACG
>Ga0137410_10000163_pt1 | contig 45742 bp, 45 predicted proteins | sample CZODoug1_16funga_FD_108878 | JGI IMG/M metagenome (GOLD analysis project Ga0137410, IMG submission 108878) | Vadose zone soil fungal communities from Angelo Coast Range Reserve, California, USA - CZODoug1_16fungal (Illumina Assembly) | ecosystem: Environmental > Terrestrial > Soil > Vadose zone... | reverse complement strand
TCGTCGCGCTTCTCAACCGGGAGATGGTCGGAATTCTCGCGCAGCCCGCCATGAAGGAGCGCTTGGAAGATCTCGGCTATGAGCCTGTCGGCAACAGGCCCGACGAATTTGCCGTTCAGATCAGAACTGAAATGGCGAAGTGGGCGAAGGTCATCCGCTCGGCGGGTATACAGGCGCAGTAAAACTTATGTTCGCGGTCGGGGCAGCGGCGGCGCCCGTCGAAAGAGGTCGCGGCCCGGGTAGCGGTGCCGACAATACGCCTCGAACTCCGCAACGAACTGCTCGGCGTACCGCGCCAGGAACCGCCGCGGATCCCACGCGACGCACTGCCATTTGCCGACCGGCACGCTGCCGTGAACCAGCGGCAAGGCGCGAACGACGCCAGCAGATTTGAACGCATTCGAAGGAAGGATTCCGATTCCATAGTTGGTCGCTGCGAGCGCTACGACTGTCTGCGGCGCGGCGCTCTCCAGCAGCACGCGCGGCCGAACATTGGCCGCCTGACAGGCGATATCGAACCACGCCCGCGATCCAAAGCCGCGTTGCAGCAGCAGCAGTGGCTCGTCGGCCAGGTCTGCGATCTCGAGCACGGCGCGGCGCCCGAGGTTGCGCTCGGACGAGAGCGCCGCGACGAGATGTATGGGGTAGAGCGGTTCGGCTCGAAAGCGCGTGCCTTCCGTACCTGTCGTGATCGCGAGGTCGCAATCTCCGCCTTCGAGCCTGCCATGAAGCCTGACGCCGCCATCCTCCACAAGCTGCACCTCGACGCCGGGATGGCGGCGCCGGTACGGAGTCAAGAAATCCGCAAGCACATTCTCGATCACGTGGGGCGCCGCTCCGACCCGAAGGAGGCCCGCCTCCCCGGCCCTGAGCGAGCGCGCGTGCTCGCCTAGGGAATCGGCTTCCGCCAAGAGGTGCCGGCTGCGCCGCAGCAGATCTTCGCCCTCCGATGTGAGCTGAACACCGCGCCCGATTCGGTTGAACAAAGGCACGCCCAGCTCGGACTCCAGGGCATGGATCTGCCGGGAGAGCGCCGGCTGGCTCAGGTGCAAGCGCCCAGCAGCACGCGCGACGCCGCCAGAATCGACGATGGCGGCGAAGGCGCGAAGGTGGCGGAGGTTCATGCCCGGTACGATAACGAAATTGCATCGAATGAGGAAGAAAAAATGCATTAGACACATCGACGCAGGCGGCTTAGATTGTCGGCAGGTGGCGGATCGGAAAGGGAGGCCGAATGTTCAGCGCAGAGCGACTGATCGCCGATTGCCGGGCGGCCCTCGCGGCCGATAAATCACACAAGCACGTGTGCGAGGTCGTGAGGCGCGCCGTATCCCAGCCCGCGGCGGTGCTGAGGGGCTTGGGCGAGCCGAAGCGTGCCGGGCTCCACGAACTCTATCGCTCCGAGGATTTGACGATCCTCAACGTCGTATGGGGGCCCCTGATGACGATCGCACCCCACAATCACAACAGGATCTGGACCGTCATCGGCATCTACACCGGGCGCGAGGACAACATCTTCTGGCGTCGGGTCCGCGGCGGAACCGGCAAAGTAGAAGCGGCAAGCGCCAAGTCGCTTTGCGAGAAGGACGCCGTGCCGCTGGGGCCCGAGATCATCCATTCGGTGACCAACCCCATTCCCCGCTTGACCGGCGCGATTCACGTCTACGGGGGCGACTTCTTCAATCCCGGGAGAAGGGAGTGGGACCCGGAGACGCTAATGGAGGAGCCTTTCGACGTCGAGCGGGCGAAGCGACGGTTCGAACAGGCAAATGAAGTGTGGGAAAGGATGCAAGAAGGGACAGCGTCGATCTAGGACCTCAGTCCTACGCGCTATGTCGTTTGTGCAATTGACGCATCAGGAGTGCCGGATGCAACAATCAAGGACAACGCATCAATATTCCAAAGGGAGAACCGTCATGGACACCACATCGTGGAAACTCGCCTTCGCGCTGCTCGCCGGCGTCTCCACCACCGCTTTCGCACACAGCGACGACCTGAAAGCCAAGTCCGGAGGGAACCAGTACGGCAGGGTCCACTTCAAGACCTCTTGCACGCCTGAGGCTCAGAAGCAGTTCGAACGCGCTCTGGCGATGCTGCACTCGTTCTACTTCCCCGAGACGGTCAAGGCCTTCGCCGCGATCCCAGAGACCGACCCGGGCTGCGCGATCGCCTATTGGGGCATTGCCGTTTCGCAGCGTCCGAACCCGCTGGTGGGGCCGTTCGACGCCGCTACGCTCAAGCGCGGGCTCGACGCGATCGAGAAAGGCGAGGCGATCGGCGCCAAGACCCAGCGCGAGCGCGACTGGCTCGCCGCGGCCAAGGAGTACTACAAGAGCTACGACACCGTGGACCAGGATACGCGGACGCACAACTACGAGAAAGCGATGCAGGCGCTCGCCAAGAAATACCCGAACGATGTCGAGGCGAAGATCTTCTGGGCGCTCGCGCTCAACGAAATCTTCGACCACAAATCGATGGAGCCGCTGCTCAAGGCCATCAATATCCTCGAGCCCATCGACAAGAAATATCCCGATCACCCCGGTGTCACGCACTACCTGATCCACAGCTACGACTTTGCGCCGATCGCGCAAAAGGGCGTGCCGGCGGCGAACAAGTACTCGAAGCTCGCGCCCTCTGCGCCGCACGCCCAGCACATGCCCTCGCATATCTACTCGATGGTCGGCATGTGGGAAGCCTCGATCCGCTCGAACCAGAGCGCGGTCGAGATCAGCAAGCAGGTCGGAGCGAAGAACTGGCCCGGCACCGGGAAGATCTTCCCGCAAGCATCCCACGCCTGGGACTTCATGACTTACGCGTACTTGCAGCTCGGCCAGGACCGGAACGCCAAGCAAGTCATCGACGAGCTCAAAGCGTCCCAGATGGGCTTCTATGCCCAAATGGGCACTTACACCGGCACGATCGCACCGGTGGCGCGCTATTACCTCGAACGCCAGGACTGGAAGGGCGCGGCCCAGCTCCAGCCCTACGGATCGCCCTACCCGGCGGCGGAAGCGATCACGTATTTCGCGCGCGCGATGGGCGCGGCGCGAAGCGGCGACCTTGCCGCTTCGCAGCAGGATATCGACAAGCTGAAAGAGCAGCGCGCCGCTCTGGAAAAAATCAACCAGTCGTACTGGGCAGAACAAGTCGAGATACAGATCCTCGCCGCGCAGGCCTGGCTGGCGCAGGGCCAGGGCAACAAGGAGGAGGCGCTCAAGCTCATGCGCGCCGCCGCCGATCTCGAGGACAGCAGCGAGAAACATGTCTCGATGGAGAACCGCCTCTACCCGATGCGCGAGCTGCTGGGGGACATGCTGATGGAGCAGCAGTCGCCCGCGCTGGCCTTGCAGGACTACGAGGCGTCGATGAAGGCGACGCCGAATCGCCTGCGCGCTTACTACGGTGCCGCCAAGGCGGCCGAGGCGTCCGGGAACAAGGAGAAGGCCGCAGGCTATTTCAACAAGCTCGCGCGGCTCACGCGGAACTCCGACGGGGACCGCGCGGAAATCCGCGAGACCAAGCAGCGCATTGCCACCCGGTGACATGGGCAAGACCGCCGCGCGGATCGCAGTCTGGCTGCTGCTTCTGCCCTCGCTCAGCCTCGCTGCGGACACCGATGAGGGTCCCGCCGCCGCGAAGCTCGACCCGGACTACGCCGCAGGCAAGCAGGCGATAGAGTCGAAGAACTGGAGCGCCGCGATCAAGTCCCTTTCATCCGCAGCCCTGCGCGACACTCGCAACGCCGACATCCAGAATTACCTCGGCTACGCCTACCGCAACACCGGGCAGATGGATCTCGCCTTCAAGCACTACGAGCGGGCGCTGCAGCTCAATCCGCGGCACCGCGGAGCGCACGAATACGTCGGTGAAACCTACCTGCTCGTCGGCAACCTCCCTAGAGCCGAGGAGCATCTCGCCGCGCTGCAGAAGATCTGCCTCATCCCGTGCGAGGAATATGGAGATCTGAAGAGGGAGATCGACGCCTACCGCAAGCGTTCGGCCAAGGCGGGTACCAAGCTCCCTTGATCTACTCAGGTTGGTAGCCGACAGGCATGCACCTGGGACTGCGGTCCCGGGTCCGCGAACGCGCAAGGCATGGTCCCGCCCGAAAACGGGACTACGGACTCATCGAAATAAACCGCATCGTTCCTCAGAATGTATGCTAGAAGCGCGGATCCCTAGCGGCCGCAAGCGCAAGGCACCAGGAGGCACCATGGCGGTTCAACGAGTTGCCGGAAGCCCGGCCGGAAAGGTCAACGCGGCAGAGCGAGGAATGAGCATCGCGGCGCTGGCCGCGCTGGTCACGGCGTACGCGCTCGGACCCATGGCGACGCAGATCCTGACGCCCGCCGTTCCGTTCGTGCATCGCGACATGGCGATCTCGATGGCGGCGGCCCAGACCCTGATCAGCCTGGCTTTCGCGACCATCGCCGTGATGACCGTCGTGTACGGGCCGCTCTCGGACCGCTTCGGGAGGCGCCCGCTGATCCTGGCGGGGACCTCGCTCTTCTGCGTCGGCAGCCTGGTAGCTGGCCTCGCACCCACGGCCGACCTCCTCATCCTCGGTCGCATGGTGCAGGCCGCGGGAAGCTCGGCAGGGCTGGTGCTCACGCGCACGATCGTGCACGACGTGTATGGCCGCGAGCGGAGCGGCCAGGTTATCGCCTACCTCACCGTGGTGATGATCTTCGTACCGATGCTCTCGCCGCTCGCCGGCGGTATCCTGCTCGATCACGTCGGCTGGCGCGCCATCTTCTTCCTGTGCGCGGCGATCGGCCTGGGCGCCCTCGCGACCCTCGCGATATGCCTGCCGGAGACGAACCTCACGCGCCGCGCCGACCTCGGGTTGCGTTCGACGCTGGCGAGCTTCGGCGCGCTCGCGCGCGATCCGCACTACCTCGGACCGGCGCTCTTCTTCTCGCTCATCATGGCGACGTTCTTCGCGACGCAGGCGGCGCTGCCGTACCTCATCGTCGAGGTGCACGGCGGCACGGCGACCGAATACGGCGTCTGGTTCGCCGTGGCCTGCGCGTTCTACGTAGCGGGGAACTATGCGAGCGGGCGCTGGGGCGGCCGCTTCGAGCGCGGCAGGTTGATCCTCGCTTCCAGCATCGGTTCCCTCGTCACCGCCGTGGCCGGCCTGGCGGCCGCGAGCTTCCTCGAATGGAGCACCGCGGTGGCCTTCGTTCCGACCATCGTCCTGTGCTTCTTCGGCGCACTGGCGATCGCGCCGGTGCAGGCCGAAGCCGTGGCCGCGCAGCTGGAGCACTCGGGCGCGGCCTCGGGCCTGATGAGCGGCATGCAGATGGCGATCGGCGCCGGAGTCGTTCAGCTCGTGGGCTTCACGCACAACGGCACGCCCTTCCCCATGTTCGCCGCGCTCATCGCCTGCGCCGCGCTCGCGACAATCGCGTTCGGCAGCGCCTACGCGGTGAAGCCGATCCGCGAAGTCTCGATCAGCGCGCGGAACGCATCGTAGGTCTCGCGGATGCCTTCGGCGAGGGTCGCGGTTCCGTAGTCGCCGAGGTACTGCCGCAGCGGCGTGTCGGGCAGGTGCATCGGGAAGGCGAGGGCCTGCCCGGAAGAGGTGATCCGCGCCTGCGGCGCGAGCTTGCTCAGGATCGCGAGGCCTTCCTCGACCGGCGCGTGAACGCCGTTCATGTTGAACACCGGCGCCCCGCTGCGCTCGCGCGCCACGGCGCGGATGAAGGCGCTCGCAACCTCGCCCGTATACAGCCAGGACACGCCGCCCGAGAACGGCACCTCGTAGGGCTTGCCCGCGGCCGCGGCGAGTATCGCCACCGTGGTCTTGGAGGTGAGCCCCTGGTCGCGCCCGACGCCGTAGACCACGCCCGGGCGAATGCCGACGCTCCCCACGCCCCAGTCGCCGGAGTAGACGAGCGCGATCTGCTCGTCGCAGTGCTTGTACGCGCCGTAGAGCGTGTGCATGGCGCCCAGGCCCTCGTCCATCGCGCCGTAGGCGGCGATCGAGCTCGCGTAGGCGAGGCGCTTGATGCCGAATTTCCTCGCGGCTTCGAACACGTTGACGGTCCCGACCACGTTCACTTTGGCGCCCGCCACCGGGTCCGCCTTGCAGAAGGGAACCTGCAGCGCGGCGAGGTGAATCACCGCACAGGGACGCACTTCTTCGAGCACGCGCATCACAGTGCCGCTGTCGGAGATATCGCCAGTCTTCCACGCGATCTTCGCGAGTTCCTTCTCCTCGATTAGCAGCCGCGGCCGGCGCTTGTCCTCCGAGAGGTCGAAGGCGCAGGCTTGAACGCCCGAGCGCGCGAGGAGCGACAGCACCCAGCTGCCGATGCAGCCGCCCGCGCCGGTGACGAGCACCGGCCCGGGAAAGCTCGCGCGGTCGACCTTGAAACGCTCCGCGAGGCTCATCTCTTTTTCTTCCGCTTCGCCGGCCCCTGCGCCACCACCTTCGCGCGCGTCGGGTCGCCGCCGTCCTCGGCGAGCACGAAGGGGCCGCCCTGGTATTTTTCGGTGCGCGGATCGGCTCCCGGTATCGTCTTGCTCAGAACTTCCTCCGCCCAGCCCTCGCTGTCGTCCTGCGGCTTGTAGCCCAGGCGCTCGGCGTTGGCGTTGTCGTACCAGCTGCGGCGGTTCCCAGAAACCCCGTAGACGATCTCGAAGCGGATCCCCGGCCGGTCGATCGCGAGCGAGACGAGCTGCGCGAGGTCGCGCGGCGAAAGCCAGATCGAGAGGCGCCGCTTGTCCATCGGGCGCGGGTTGACGTTGCCGATCCTGATGCACACCACTTCCATTCCGTACTTGTCGGCGTAGAGGCTGCCGAGCGCCTCACCGAAGACCTTCGACACGCCGTAGCGGCTGTCGGGCCTGGGATAGACGCGGTGGTCGATGGTCTCGTCGCGATCGTAGAAGCCGACCGCGTGGTTGCTGGTCGCGAACACGATGCGGCGCACGCCGTTCTTGTGCGCCGCCTCGAACACGTTGTAGGTTCCGACGATGTTGGCGCGCAGGATCGTTTCCCAGTCGCCCTCCACCGAGAACCCGCCTAGGTGCACGACCGCTTCCACGCCGGCGGTGACCTTCAGCATGTCGCGCAGGCTCGCGCAGTCGCCCCGGATGAATTCCTCTTCCGACTCCAGGTTCGCGACGCGGCGGATATCGGAGAGCCGCAGGGCGTAGCGCCCGGCGAGCTCGCGGCGCAGGTGGCCGCCCACGTCTCCCGCCGCACCGGTGATCAGTATCTTTTTCATCGCACTCCCGGGCGCATGATACACGCGCTCGATTCCCCTTGACCGGCGAATTCGGCGCGGCTAACCTGCCCTCGCCCCCTGGAATCCTCCCCATGGCTTCGGTCACCCTGAAAGACGTGCGCAAGAGCTTCGGCTCGACCGAGGTGCTGCACGGCGTCGACGTCGCGGTCGAGGATGGAGAGTTCTGCGTGCTGGTCGGGCCCTCGGGCTGCGGCAAGTCGACGCTCCTTCGCATGATCGCAGGGCTCGAGGAGATTTCCGCCGGGGCGATCTCCATCGGTTCGAAAGTGGTCAACGATGTGGAACCCAAGGAGCGCGACATCGCCATGGTGTTCCAGAACTACGCGCTCTATCCGCACATGAACGTGTACGACAACATGGCGTTCAGCCTCAAGCTCGCCGGCGAATCCAGGGAGGACACCCGCGTGCGCGTCGAGGAGGCGGCCCTGATCCTCGGCCTGCAGGAGTACCTCAAGCGCTACCCGCGCCAGCTTTCGGGCGGCCAGCGCCAGCGCGTGGCGATGGGGCGCGCGATCGTCCGCAAGCCACAGGTATTCCTGTTCGACGAGCCGCTGTCCAATCTCGACGCCAAGCTGCGCGTGGCCATGCGCACCGAGATCAAGGCGCTGCATCAGCGCCTGAAGACGACCTCGGTCTACGTCACCCACGACCAGATCGAGGCGATGACCATGGCCGACAAGATCGTGGTAATGAACGCAGGCCGCGTCGAGCAGACCGGCTCGCCGCTCGATCTCTACGACAACCCCACCAACCTGTTCGTCGCTGGGTTCATCGGCTCGCCGGCGATGAACTTCCTACCGGAGAGGCGCAATGGCCGCGACGTGCTGGTCGGCGTGCGCCCCGAGCATCTGGACATCGCCAGCGACGGGCTTGCGGCGCAGGTCGTGGTGGTTGAGCCTACGGGCGCGGACACACAGATATTCTGCAAGGTCGACGGCGTGGACGTCACCGCCGTGGTCAGGGAGAGGCATGCTTTCCGTCCAGGCGAAGCGGTACACCTCAAGCCACGGCACACTTTTCTTTTCGATCAAGCGAGCGGGAACAGGCTCGCATAAATTCATCATCCAAAGGAGGGGCCATGAGCAACATCAAGCGTCGCGATTTTCTGAAGATTAGCGCCGGCATCGCCGGTGGCGCCGCGGCCGGCGTGCCGCTGCTTGCCCGGGCGCAGACCGCCTGGAAACCGGAGAAGGGCGCGAAGCTGCGCGTGCTGCGCTGGAAGCGCTTCGTCCAGGGCGACGAGGACCAGTACATGAAGAACGTCGCCGCGTTCACCAAGGCGACAGGCGTCGAAGTGCGCGTCGACAACGAGAGCTGGGAGGACGTGCGTCCCAAGGCGGCCGTGGCGGCGAACGTCGGCTCGGGACCGGACGTCATCCTCTCGACGTTCGACGACGCAAACCTGTATCCGGAGAAGCTGCTCGACGTCACCGATCTCGCCGACTATCTCGGCAAGAAATACGGCGGCTGGTACGACGTATGCCGCCAATACCTCCAGCCCGGCGGCAAGCGCTGGATCGGGATTCCCCTGGGCTGCGCCGGCAACGCCTTCGTCTACCGCATCAGCCAGATGAAGGAGGCGGGCTTCGACACGTTCCCGAAGGACACGGACGGATTCCTGAAACTGGCCAAGGCGCTCAAAGCCAAGAACCATCCGCTCGGCTTCGCGCTCGGCAACGCCACCGGCGACGGCAACACCTGGACGCACTGGCTGCTGTGGTCCTTCGGCGGGAAACTGGTCGACGAGAAGAACGCCGTCGTCATCGACAGCCCGCAGACGCTCCAGGCGCTCGAATACGCCAAGGAGCTCTACCAGACTTTCGTGCCCGGGACGCTCGCCTGGCTCGACCCGAACAACAACAAGGCGTTCCTCGACGACCAGATCAGCGTCACCGAGAACGGCATCTCGGTGTACTACGCCGCCAAGAACTCGCAAGACCCGAAGATCAAGGCGATGGCGGCCGACATCGGCCACGCCAATCTTCCCATCGGGCCCGTGGGCAAGCCGACCGAGCTGCATCTCTTCTTCAACCAGATGGTCTTCAAGTACACCAAGTTCCCGAACGCGGCGAAGGAGTACATCCGCTTCATGATGGAAAAGGAGCAGTACGAGCCCTGGCAGCAGGCCGCGATCGGCTACGTCACGCATCCGCTGCGCGCCTACGAGTCCAATCCCATCTGGACGGTGGACCCCAAGCACACGCCCTACCGCGACTGCATGAAGATCATGCTGCCGAACAGCTACGGCGGGAAGCCGGGCTACGCGTCGGCGCAATGCATGGCCGACTTCATCGTGGTCAACATGGTCGCCGAGGCCGCGAGCGGCTCGCAGACGCCCAAGGACGCGGCCGCGCGGGCGCAGAAGCGCGCCGAGCGCTATTACAAGGTCTAAGTTCGGGTCATCCTGAGCGCAGCGAAGAATCTCCACCGGCACGCTGTGTGCCGTTAGAGATCCTTCGGCCTGCGGCCTCGGGATGACACTTCGCCTTGAAACCCTTCCTCGACAACCGCAACGCGCTCGGGCTGGCGTTCATGCTGCCCGCGGCGGCGCTGCTGCTCGTGTTCCTCACTTATCCGCTGGGGCTCGGGCTGTGGCTCGGCTTCACCGACGCGCGCATCGGGCGCCCGGGCCAGTGGATCGGCATCGAAAATTTCGAGTCGCTCTTCGGCGACTCGCTCGCCCGCCTGTCGCTGTTCAACACGCTCTTCTACACCGTGATCGCGAGCGTGGTGAAGTTCGCGCTGGGCCTGTGGCTCGCGCTGCTCCTGAACCGCCACCTGCCGTTCAAGGCTTTCATCCGCGCGATCGTGCTCCTGCCCTTCATCGTGCCGACTGCGCTCTCGGCGATCGCGTTCTGGTGGATCTACGACGCGCAGTTTTCGGTGGTGTCCTGGCTGCTCGCGAAGATGGGCATCATCGACACCTACATCGATTTCCTGGGCGAGCCGTGGATGGCGCGCTTCTCGACGATCGGCGCCAACATCTGGCGCGGCGTGCCCTTCGTCGCGATCTGCCTGCTCGCGGGCTTGCAGACGATCTCGCCCACGCTGTACGAGGCGGCGGCGCTCGACGGCGCGACCGAGTGGCAGAAATTCCGGCACGTGACCCTGCCGATGCTCACGCCGATCATCGCGGTGGTGATGACGTTCTCGGTGCTCTTCACCTTCACCGACTTCCAGCTGATCTACGTGCTGACGCGCGGCGGGCCGCTCAACGCCACGCACCTCATGGCGACGCTGTCCTTCCAGCGCGCGATCCCCGGCGGCAACCTCGGCGAAGGGGCGGCCCTCGCCATGGCGATGGTGCCCTTCCTCCTCGCGGCGATCCTGTTCTCGTACTTCGGCCTGCAGCGGCGCGCCTGGCAGCAGGGCGGAGGGGATAAATGAGCGCCCAAGACTCCCGAGGAATGGACTACCTCGAGTCGCTGCCGCGGCGCTGGGTGACGCTGTATCTGCCGCTCGCGGCTTTCCTCTTCGTGCTGCTCTTCCCGTTCTACTGGATGGCGATGACCTCGTTCAAGCCCGACGCCGAGCTGATCAGCCGGGAAGCCAATCCCTTCTGGATCCGCCACCCGACCTTCGCGCATTTCGAGAAGCTGCTGCTCCACACCTCCTATCCCGACTGGATGTGGAACACCATCATCGTCTCGGTCGTCGCGACTTTCGCCTCGCTCGCCGCGAGCGTGCTCGCCGCCTATGCGATCGAGCGGCTGCGCTTTCGCGGCTCAAAGGGCATCGGCATGGCGATCTTCCTCGCCTACCTGGTGCCGCCCTCGATCCTCTTCATCCCGCTCGCCGCCGTCGTGTTCAGGATGGGCCTGTTCGACACGCGCTGGGCGCTGATCCTCACCTACCCGACGTTCCTCATCCCGTTCTGCACCTGGCTGCTGATGGGCTACTTCCGCTCGATCCCCTACGAGCTCGAGGAATGCGCGCTCATCGACGGCGCGACGCGCTGGCAGATCCTCACGCGGATCATCCTGCCGCTCGCGGTGCCCGGGCTCATCTCCGCGGGCATCTTCGCCTTCACGCTCTCGTGGAACGAGTTCATCTACGCGCTCACCTTCGTGTCCTCCTCGGAGGTCAAGACCGTGCCGGTGGGGGTGGTCACCGAGCTGGTCGAGGGCGACGTCTACCACTGGGGCGCGCTCATGGCGGGCGCGCTGCTCGGCTCGCTGCCGGTCGCGATCCTGTACTCGTTCTTCGTCGAGTACTATGTCTCGGGCATGACCGGCGCGGTGAAAGAATGAACAGGCTCGATCTGAGAGGCAGGGTCGCGATCGTCACGGGCGGCGCGCAGGGGATAGGCGCCGCGATCGTCGAGCGCATGGAAGGCTCGGGCGCGAACGTGCGCGTGTGGGACGTCGCCGCGAAGAAGGACCCGGTCGACGTGTCGGATCCGGCGCAGGTGGAGAAGGCGACCGCGAAGGCGGTCGCCGAGGTCGGCGGGATCGACATACTCGTGAACAACGCCGGCATCGCAGGCCTGAACTCGCCCACGGTCGAGTACCCGGTCGACGAATGGGAGCGCGTGCTGCGCGTGAACCTCACCAGCCAGTTCCTGTGCTGCCGCGCGGTGGTGCCCCACATGGTCAAGCGCAAGTACGGGCGCATCGTCAACATCGCCTCGATCGCCGGCAAGGAAGGCAACCCCAACGCGGTGGCCTACAGCGCCTCGAAGGCCGGCGTGATCGCGCTCACCAAGTCGCTGGGCAAGGAGCTCGCGCAGGCCGGCGTGCTGGTGAACTGCGTGACGCCCGCGGCGGCGAAGACGGCGATCTTCGACCAGATGACGAAGCAGCACATCGACTACATGCTCTCGAAGATCCCGATGGGCCGCTTCGTGACCGTGGACGAGATCGCCTCGCTGGTGTGCTGGCTCGCATCGGAGGACTGCTCGTTCTCGACCGGCGCGGTGTTCGACATCTCGGGCGGGCGGGGGACGTACTGATGGCGAAGAAGAAGAAGAAGAAGAACGAGCTGCGCAGCATCCAGTGGTTCGGCCGCCAGGACATCTACGGCATGATCTACCGCGGCTGGATGAAGAACCGCGGGGTGCCCCAGGACCAGTTCGACGGGCGCCCGGTGATCGGAATCTGCAACACCTTCTCGGAGCTCACGCCCTGCAACAGCCACTTTCGCACCCTCGCCGAGCACGTGCGCAGCGGCGTGCTCGAGGCGGGCGGCTTCCCGCTCGAGTTCCCGGTGATGTCGCTGGGCGAGACGCTGCTGCGGCCCACCTCCATGCTCTACCGCAACCTGGCTAGCATGGACGTGGAGGAGTCGATACGCGCCAACCCCCTCGACGGCGTGGTGCTGCTCATGGGCTGCGACAAGACGACGCCGGCGCTGCTCATGGGGGCCTCGAGCGTGGACCTGCCGACCATCGGGGTGTCGGGCGGCCCGATGCTCTCGGGCAAGTACCGTGGCACCGACATCGGCTCGGGCACGAACACCTGGTCGATGTCCGAGGACCTGCGCGCGGGGCGCATCACGCTCGCGGAATTCCACGAGGCCGAGTCGTGCATGAACCGCTCGCACGGCCACTGCATGACGATGGGGACGGCCTCGACCATGGCGTCGATGGTCGAGTCGCTCGGCGTGGGGCTGCCCGGCAACGCCGCGTATCCCGCGGTCGACGCGCGCAGGAACGTACTCGCGCGCATGGCGGGCCGCCGGGCGGTGGAGATGGTGCGCGAGAACCTCACGCTCTCCAGCCTCCTCACGCGGGAGGCGTTCGAGAACGCGATCCGGGTGAACGCAGCGATCGGCGGCTCGACCAACGCGGTGATCCACCTCATTGCCATCGCGCGGCGCATCGGCGTCGAGCTCGCGCTCTCCGACTTCGACAAGCTGGGCCGCGGCGTGCACTGCCTCGCCAACCTCATGCCCAACGGCAAGTACCTGATGGAGGACTTCTGCTACGCCGGAGGGCTGCCCGCGGTGATCCGCGAGCTGGGCGACAACGGCCTGCTGCATAAGGGCGCGCTCACCGCGAACGGAAGATCGATCTGGGAGAACAACAGCGAGGCGCCCTGCTGGAACCGCGACGTGATCTTTCCCTTCGACAAGCCGTTCAAGCGCGAGACCGGCATCGCGGTGCTGCGCGGAAATCTCTGCCCCGACGGCGCGATCATCAAGCCGTCGGCGGCGACGCCCGCGCTGATGAAGCACAAGGGCCGCGCGGTGGTGTTCGAGAACATCGAGGATTTCCACTCGCGCATCGACGACCCGGGGCTCGACATCGACGAGAGCTGCGTCATGGTGCTGAAGAACTGCGGGCCCAGGGGCTACCCGGGGATGGCCGAGGTCGGCAACATGCCGCTGCCGCCGAAGCTGCTGAAGAAAGGCGTCACCGACATGGTGCGCATCTCGGATGCGCGCATGAGCGGCACAGCGTACGGTACGGTGGTGCTGCACGCCGCGCCCGAGGCCGCAGCGGGCGGGGCGCTGGCATTGGTCGAGAACGGCGACGAGATCGAGCTCGACGTGGCAAAGCGGAAGCTCGATCTCCTCGTCTCAGAGAAGGAGCTTGCGGAACGTCGCAGGAAGTGGAAAGCCCCCAAGCCGCCGCTTTCGCGCGGCTACTGGCGACTCTACTTCGACCACGTGCTGCAGGCGAACGAAGGTGCCGACCTGGATTTCCTGGCCGGAAAGAGCGGCGCGTTCGTACCGCGCGACAATCACTAGCAAGGGAGATGACCTTGAAACCCGTGAAAATCGTCCTCGCGGCGCTCCTCGCCGCACTGCCCCTCGCGGCACTCGCGCAGGAGAAGCTCAAGTTCGCCCACGTCTACGAGACCTCCGAGCCCTACCACACCTGGGCGCTATGGGCGGCGGGCGAGATCGCCAAGCGCACCAATGGCCGCTAAACCATCGACGTGTTCCCGGCCTCGTCGCTCGGCAACGAGACGCAGATCAACCAGTCGCTATCGCTCGGCACGGTCGACATCATCTACACCGGCCAGGCCTTCGCCGCGCGCACCTACCCGCCGCTCTCGATCGGGGGGGCGCCCTACATGTTCCGGGACTTCAAGCACTGGCAGAAGTACGCCCAGAGCGAGGTGTTCTGGGACCTCGCGGAGGAATACCACGCGAAGAGCGGCAACAAGCCGGTGGCGGTCGTCTACTACGGCGTGCGCCACACCACCGCGAACAAGGCGATCGTGAAGCCGGCGGACATGAAGGGCTTGAAGCTGCGCGTGCCCGACGCGCCGCTCTATATCATGTACCCGAAGGTGCTGGGCGCGAACGCCACGCCGATCGCCTTCGCCGAGGTCTACCTGGCGCTGCAGAACGGCACCGTCGACGCGCAGGAGAACCCTCTGCCGACGATCCTCGCAAAGAAGTTCTACGAGGTGCAGACGCACATCAATCTTACCGGCCACATCACCGAGATGCTGCTCGTCATCGTCGGCGGCCAGCTTTGGAGCAAGCTCTCCATGGGCGAGCGCGAGGTGTTCCAGGACGTGTTCCGCCAGGCCTGCGCCAAGGCCACCGCCGAGATCGCGGCCTCCGAGACCCGGCTGGTGGACGAATTCGCGAAGAAGTACGGCAGGAAGGTGGTGAAGTCGGACCGCGCAGCCTTCAAGGCGCAGTTCGCGACGTTCCTGGTGAGTCCGGACGTCCCCTGGGACAAGGCGCTCTATGACAAGGTACAGGCGTTGAAGTAGCGCGATGAGCGCCGATTCAAGGGAGGAGCACGTCCTCGGCGAGGACGGGCGCTTCCACGCGGTCGACGAGGAAGTCCGCCTCTCGGCGTACGCTTTCGAGGACTGGATCGTGCTCGCGGTCTTCTGGGTGCTCGCCTTGGTGGTGTTCTACCAGGTGTTCACGCGCTACGTCATGAACGATGCCGCAGGCTGGACCGAGGAGATCGCGCGCTACCTCCTCATCGCGGTCACCTTCCTCGGCGGCGCCATGGCGGTGCGGCGCAACACGCACATCCGGGTCGACTTCCTGTACCGCTTTGTTCCAAGCCCGGCGCAGCGCGCGCTCGCCCTGTTCGTCGACGCGGTGCGCATCGCCTTCTTCGGTTACGCGGTGTGGCTCACCTGGCTGCTCATGCAGCGGATCGGCTCGCAGCGCATGGCGATCGTCGAGCTGCCGATCGGGCTGGTGTTCGGCGCGATGCTCGCCGGCTTCGCGCTCATGCTCGCGCGCTCGCTGCAGGTGGCGCTGCGCCACTGGCGGGGCGACTACGGGGAGGAGCAGCCGTGACCGCGGTGCTGCTTCTCGGCTTCGTCGCGCTCATGCTCGCCGGCGTCCCCGTCGCTCTCGCGATGATCGTGGCCTCGCTCGCCTACGTGATGCTGTCGGGCACGATTCCCGACTTCGTCGTGATCCACCGCATGTACGGCGGCCTCGACTCGTTTCCGCTGCTCGCGGTGCCTTTCTTCATCCTCGCCGGGAATCTCATGAACTCGGCGGGGATCACCAACCGCATCTACAACTTCGCGCTCGCGCTGGTCGGCTGGCTGCGCGGCGGCCTGGGCCACGTGAACATCGTCGGCTCGATGATCTTCGCCGGCATGTCGGGGACCGCGATCGCCGACGCCGCGGGCCTGGGCACGATCGAGATCAAGGCGATGAAGGACCACGGCTACCCGATCGACTTCTCGGTCGGCGTGACCGCGGCCTCGGCGACGCTGGGGCCGATCATTCCGCCGTCGCTGCCGTTCGTCATCTACGGCATGCTCGCCGGTGTGTCGATCGGGCAGCTGTTCCTCGCGGGCGTGATCCCGGGCATCGTCATGGGCGTGTTCATGATGGCGACGGTCACCTGGTACGCGCACCGGCGCGGCTATGGCCGCGACGCGAGCTTCTCCTGGTCCGCGCTCGGACGCACCTTCGCCGACGCCTTCCTCGCGCTCATGACGCCGGTGATCCTGCTCGGAGGAATGACGGCCGGCGTCTTCACCCCCACCGAGGGCGCGATCGTCGCCTCGGCGTACGCGCTCGTCCTCGGCCTTCTCTGGTACCGCACCCTGAGCTGGAAGATGCTTGCCAAGATCACGATGGACACCATCGAGACCACCGCCACGGTGCTGCTCATCGTGGCGGCCGCCTCGATCTTCGGCTGGCTGCTGACCGTGACGCGCGTCACCGACGCGGTCGCCGCTGCGGTGCTCTCCTTCACCCAGACGCCCTGGGTGTTTCTGCTGCTGGCGAACCTGCTGATGCTGTTCCTGGGGTGCTTCCTCGAGCCGGTCGCGGCGATTACGCTGCTCGTGCCGATCCTGGTTCCCATCTGCCAGAAGCTCGGAATCGACCTCGTTCACTTCGGGCTGGTGATGGTGCTCAACCTGATGATCGGCCTCCTGCACCCCCCGCTGGGCACGGTGCTGTTCGTCCTGTCGCGCACCGCGAGGCTGTCGGTCGAACGCACTACAATGGCGATACTCCCCTGGCTTGTGCCGCTGTTCGCCGCGCTCATCGTGTGCACCTACGTCCCCGAGATCGTGCTTTGGCTGCCGAAGCACTCGGCCGCGATGAGCGAGGCGCTGAGCAGCCTGTTCAGATAGCGCGCCGGGACCATGCGATGAAGCTCCCGCTTTCAGCGCTGGGTCTTCTCCTGGCGGTCGCCTGCGGGAGCTCCAGCGCGGCCTTCTCGCCTCCGAAGCAGCTCGTCGTGGTCAGCGACGACAACTACCCGCCGTACCTGTTCCGCACCGAGGCGTCGAAGCTTCAGGGGATCGTCGTCGACAAGTGGGAGCTCTGGTCCAGGAAAACCGGAATTCCGGTAACCGTGGAGGGCATGTCGTGGGTCTGGGCGCAGGACGTCGTGAGGGAAGGCTCCGCCGACGTCATCGAGGTGATCACCTACACCCAGGCGCGGGCGGAGCAGTACGAATTCTCTTCTCCCTACGCGGACGTCGACGCCCGGATCTTCTTCAACCGCTCGATCAGCGGCATCAACAACGAGCCCGCGAGCATGCGCGGCTTCACAATCGGGGCGAAGCACGGCAGCGCGTGCGCCGCGTGGCTGAACGAGCGCGGAATCGACTCGATCGCCGGATACTCGACGTCGGAGGACCTCATCAGGGCGGCGGGCGCCGGAGAGGTCCGGCTGTTCTGCATGGACTCCCCCACCGCCCGCTACTTCCTTTTCAAGCAGAACCTCGCCGACGAGTTCCGCCAGACCGACCCGCTCTACGTCGCGCGCTTCCACTGGGCGGTCACGAAGGGGCGCACCGAGCTTCGCGATTTCATCCAGAGCGGCTTCGGTAACTTCACCACCGACGAGCTGCGCCAGATCGACGCCAAGTGGCTGGGGCACCCTCTGAGCTCGCCGATCGATACGCGCTATCTCTACTACGCCGCGGCGTTCGGCTTCGGCCTGATCGCGACCGCGGCGCTGCTGGTCGCGTGGAACCGCGTGCTGCGCCGCAAGGTCTCGGCCAGGACGGCGGAGCTGAGCACGGCGCTGGATTCGATGGAGGAGCAGCTGCTGGCGCTGAGGGAGAGCGAGGCGCGCTTCGGCCAGGTGTTCCGCCTGTCTCCCGACGGGATCGTGGTCACCTCCGTCAAGGAAGGTCGCGTCATCGAGGCGAACGACGCCATGCTGCGCATCCTGGGACGCGAGCGCAACGACGTCATCGGCCGGGCGGTCACCGACCTCGGAATCTGGCGGGATCAGTTCGAGCACAAGGCCATGGTGGCGGTGCCGGCGATGACGGCCGGGGGCATCCGCCAGTACGAGCACGCTCTGCGCACCCCCGCGGGGGACAAGCGCGACGTGCTGGCGCGCACCACCCGGATCGACTTGCAGGGAGAAGCGGTGCTGCTCTCGATCGTCCGCGACATCACCGAGCGCCGCCGCGCCCAGCGCCTGCTCGAGGAGTCCGAGCAGCGCCTGGCCAGGATCATCGAGGGGAGCCCGGAGGCGATCACGATCGCGAGCACCGAGGACGGCACCTTCATCGCGGTGAATCCCGCCAGCCAGCGGCTGAGCGGCTGGACGCGCGACGAGATGATCGGCCGCAGCGCCGTGGCGATGGGGTTCTGGCCCGATCTCGAGGAGCGGCAGCGCCTCATGGCCGACCTGCAGCGCGACGAGATGGTGCACGGGCGCGAGCTCCGGCTGCAGCGCAAGGACGGCCAGGTGCGCGACGTCCTCGCCTCGGCGGCTCTGATCGACTCCGGCGGCCAGAGGGTCGTGCTGTTCCAGGGAATCGACATCACCGAGCGGAAGAACGCGGAGAAGGCGCTGCGCGAGCACCAGGAGCTGCTGCGCGAGCTTTCCGCGCACCACGAGTCGGTGCGGGAAGGCGAGCGCGCGCACATCGCGCGCGAGATCCACGACGAGATGGGTCAGGCGCTCACGGCGCTCAAGATGGACCTGTCGGTCATCGGCCTGGAGTCCGCGAAGAAGGCACCCCGCGTCGCCGCGCAGGTCCAGGACCTGAAGCAGCGGGTCGACGGCCTGATCCAGACCGTCCGCGACGTCGCGACGGCGCTGAGGCCCGCCGCGCTCGACCTCGGCATCCTGGCGGGGGTCGAGTGGCTCGTCGACGAGTTTCAGAGGCGCAACGGCATCACCTGCAGCGTCAAGGTCGAGAACAGCGAGGTCGATCTCCCCGAGGATCGCGCCATCGTCCTGTTCCGCATCCTGCAGGAGTCGTTGACCAACATTGCGCGCCATGCGGGCGCGCGCAACGTGGAGATCCTGCTGCGGCGCGACGCCACGCATGTCCGGCTCGACGTCAAGGACGACGGCAAGGGCTTCGAGCCCGAGGCCGCGGGGAAGAGAAAGACCTTCGGCTTGCTCGGCATGCGCGAGCGCGTCATCATGCTGCACGGGAGCTTGAGCATCACGAGCGTGCCCGGGGAGGGAACTCAGGTGTCCGTGTCGATTCCGGTTCAGCGCGGATGAAGCCGATCAGGATACTGGTCGCGGACGACCACGCCGTGGTGAGGCGGGGATTGAGCCACATCTTCGCCATGTCCCCCGACATCGTGATCGCGGCCGAGGCGGTGGACGGCAACGACGTGCACGAGAAGCTGCTCGCGACCCAGGTAGACGTGCTGCTGATGGACGTGAGCATGCCCGGCACGGACGCGGTCGAGCTGGTGAAGCGGGTCAAGGCGGAGCAGCCGCAGGTGGCCGTGCTCGTCCACAGCATGCACGCCGAGAGCGCCGTCGCCTCCAGGATGCTCAAGGCCGGCGCATCCGGCTACATCACCAAGGACAGCGAGCCCGAACAGCTGGTCCGGGCGCTGCGCAAGGTCGCCTCGGGCGGGAGGTACATCGGCGCGGAGCTCGCGGAGAGCCTCGCGTTCGGCGACGGGGCCGGCAACGCCCCGCACGAGCTGCTGTCCGACCGGGAAAGCCAGGTCTTCATCCAGCTCGCCAGCGGCAAGACCCTCAAGGCGATCGCGCGGGACCTCGACCTCAGCCCCAAGACCGCGAGCACCTACAAGACGCGGGTCATGCAGAAGCTCAAGGTCGCGAGCGACGCCGAGCTGGTCCGCTACGCGGTCGCCCACCAGCTGGTGAAATAGCTCCCGTTGTAGGAAAAGCCCTACACGCGCATCGGCAACATCGCACGCGCGGGTAGGCGCGCGCTGATTTTTCCGGGCGGGGCCGGCGCCGACAATGTTGGGCATGACACGCCCATCCATTCTTGTCGTCGAAGACTTCGAGGCGCTGCGCTCGAGCATCATGCACTGGCTCAGGGTGCGGTTTCCGGGGATCCACATCGACGGAGTCGGGACCGGCGAGGAGGCGCTCGAGCACGCCCGCGCCTCGCGGCCCGACGTGGTGCTCATGGACATCGACCTGCCGGGCATCAGCGGCCTGGAGGCGGCGAACCTTTTCCGGGTGCGCTCGCCGGGGACCGCCGTGGTGATGCTGACCCTGCACGATACCCCCGCACACCGTCAGGCAGCCGCGACCGCGGGCGCGACGGCGTACGTCACGAAGGCGGACCTCGAGGACACGCTCGGACCGACCCTCGAGGACCTGCTCGCATCGCGCGCGAGGAAGCCGGCATGAGCGCCACCCGCGACGGCTTGCATTTCTACTCCCCCGAATCCGAGTCCCGGGCTTCCCGGAGGCAGGACCTTGAGTCCGGCCTGCGCCGCGCTCTCGCGCGCGGGGAGTTCGTTGTGCATTACCAGCCGCAGACCCGCCTCGCCGATGGCGCGACGACCTCCGTGGAGGCGCTCATCCGATGGAACAGCCCCGAGCTGGGCTGGCTGCCGCCGTCGCAGTTCATACCGCTCGCCGAAGAGACCGGGCTCATCGAGCCGATCGGCGCGTGGGTGCTGGAGACCGCGGCGGCCCAGGCGCGGGCCTGGCGGGACGCCGGGCTGCGCGAGCTGAGGATGTGCGTCAACGTGTCCGCGCGGCAGCTGAACCAGCGATTTGTGGAGACCGTATCGCGCGTGCTCGCCGAGACAGGGCTCCCGGCGTCGGCGCTCGAGCTGGAGATCACCGAGGGCGTGAGGCTCGGGCGCGATCCCGTCACCCAGGCGACGCTCAAGAGCCTGCGCGAGCTGGGCGTCGGTTTCGCAATCGACGACTTCGGCACCGGCTACGCGACCTTCGAATACATCAAGCGCCTTCCGGTGAGCACCTTGAAGCTCGACGGTCTGTTCGTCGGCGGGCTGTGCGAGAACGCCGACGACGCCGCCATCGTCGCTGCAAGCGTCGCGCTCGCGCGGGGCCTGGGCCTGAGGCTCGTCGCCGAAGGCGTCGAGACCGCGGGCCAGCACCAATGGCTGCGCGCCCTCGGCTGCGACGAGTGCCAGGGTCATTACGTGCACCGGCCGCTGCCGGCCGCCGCACTCGAGAAGATCCTCGCTGCAAGATCGCAGAGCGCCCCGGCCGACCGGTTGCGGCTCGTGGTCGCGCACTGAGGCCACCGATTTCAATCCACTCTAGGAGCAAGCATGCCCGTCAAGAAGATCCTCATCGCCGACGATTCGCCGTCGGACCGCCACTACCTCTCGGAGAAGCTCGCCAAGCAGGGCTACCACTGCATCACGGCCGAGAGCGGCGCCGAAGCCGTGGCCAAGTCGAAGAGCGAGCGCCCGGACCTCATCCTGATGGACGTCATCATGCCGGGCACGAACGGCTACGAGGCGACGCGCGCGATCACGCGCGACGAAGCGACGCGCAACATCCCCGTGATCATCTGCACGGCCAAGGACCAGTCGACCGACCGGCTCTGGGGCCTGCGCCAGGGCGCGCGGGACTATCTGACCAAGCCCGTCGACATCGACGCCTTGATCGAGAAGATCCACGCGCTCAGCTAGGCGGAACGAAATGAAACTCGACGAATACAATCTGAAGTGCGCGTTAGTGGGCTTTCTCCTGGCGGCCTTTGTCGGCTTTGCTTTTTCCGGCGGCCTCCCCGAAGGCGGTCTGTTCGGCCACTGCGAGCCGCAGGCGGTGCACCCCAAGCCACAGCAGTAATTCGCGCCGCCCCCGCTGGTAGAATCGCCTGCATGAAGGTCGTCATCACCGGCGGCGGCGGGTTCATCGGCGCCAAGCTCGCGAAGGCTCTGCTCGCCCGCGGCACGCTCTCCGACCCGGACGGCGCGCAGCAGGAGATCTCCGGCCTGGTCCTCGCCGACCAGGCGTTCCCCGACCTCCCCAAGGACCCGCGGCTGCACGCGCTCGCCGGAGATATCTCCGATCCCGCGTTCGCCGCGCGCGCGATCACGCAGGACACGGGCGCGATCTTCCACCTCGCCGCGGTGGTCTCGGGCGCCGCGGAAGCCGACTTCGACCTGGGCATGCGCGTCAACCTCGGCGGCATGCGCGCGGTACTCGACCAGGTGCGCAGGTGCGTGAGCCCGCCGCGGCTGGTGTTCGCCAGCTCGGTCGCGGCCTTCGGCGGCGACCTCCCGGACGTGCTCGACGACTCGACCACGCCGGTCCCGCAGACCTCCTACGGCTCGCAGAAAGTGGTGAGCGAGTACCTGGTCGCCGACTTCTCGCGCAAGGGCTTCATCGACGCGCGGTCGCTGCGCCTGCCGACCATCGTGGTGCGCCCGGGCAAAGCAAACGCCGCGGCCTCGTCTTTCGCGAGCGCGGTGGTGCGCGAGCCGCTGAGCGGCGTCGCCTACGAGTGCCCGGTCGCCGCCGGGACGGGGGTGTGGCTGCTGTCGCCGCGGCGCGTGGTCGAGGCCTTCATCCACGCGCACGAGCTCCCGCCTTCGGCCTGGGGCACGAAACGCGCTCTCAACCTGCCCGGGATCACGGTGAGCGTGGCCGGGATGATCGAGGCGATGGGGAAGATCGCCGGGGCGCAGGTCGCGAAGCGCGTGTCCTTCAAGATCGACCCGCGCATCGACAAGATCGTGCAGGGCTGGCCGGTGCGCTTCGACACCCCGCGCGCGCTTTCGATGGGATTCAAGGCCGACCCCGGCATCGAGGCCGTGATCCGCGACTACATCGCGGACGAGAACGTCAAGATCTAGAAAAACGCCAGCGTCCGCGCCTCGATGCTCTGGCGCGCGGGCGCGCCCGGCGGCGTCGTGGGGTCCTCGAAGGAGCTGTGCGCGGTGAACCGTGCGCGGCCGTCCTTGGCCGAATCGAACACCTTGAACACCAGCGCCTCGTCCCTGCGCATCAGCGGGAAGTAGTACCAGCGGTGCTCCGGGTTGTAGCCGACGCGGTAGGTCTCGCCCACGCGGTTCGGGTAGCGGCGCTCGGCGCGGATCAGGTCTTCCGGCGCGAGGCTCGTCGCGTCGGCGATCGCGAGCGGGTTGGACTGGATCGGCTGGTTGATCGCGCGCCACACCTGGATGATCGCGAAGCGGCGCTCGAGCAGCCGGTCCGCCTCCTGCGGCAGCAGGTCGCGCACGCGCTGCGGCCCGGACCACTCGGTGTAGTCGTTGTGCACGTTGAGCACCGGCTCGCGCACCAGCTTCGCCTCGCGCTCGGCCTCGTCGCCCGAGCGCAGGGTGTGGTCGAACACCAGCACGCGCGATGCGCCCGACACGCGCTTGATCAGCGCCTCGACCTCGGGGTAGTAGACGCGCTTGAGCTCGTCCAGGTCGAAGAAATCCTTCATCCGGGTCTGGTGCGCGACGAACTCGAAGCCGGTGACGTCGAGGTCGAATTCCCCGACGTGCGGCCGGCCGTCGCGGATGGTCATCTCCCGCACCTCGTGCTCGCCCGTGACGCGGCGCCGGATGTTGTTCGGCCCAAAGGTCTCGTTCACCGGCTTCACGCCGCTGTCGACGGTGTAGTGCAGGCCGGCCGTGATCTCCATCGCTCGCCCTATTCCGCCGTCACGCCGGTGCGCTTCACGATGTCGCCGTAGGCGGCGAGGTCGCGCTTCACCAGCGCGGCGAGCTCGGCCGGCGTAGCCGATACCGGATCGACACCGATGCCCTTGAAGCGTTCCTTCAGCTCGGCATCGGCGAGCGCGGCGGCGATGTCGCCGCTCAGGCGCCGCACGAGATCGGGGGACGTGCCCGCCGGCGCGACCAGCGACACCCAGGTGTCGACCTCGTAGCCTGAAGGCCCGCCCGCCTGCGCGACCGTGGGGATGTCCGGATGCTCCGGGTCGCGCGCCTTCGCGGCGATCGCGAGCAGCCTGAGCTTGCCCGCCTTGGTGAGCGGCAGAGTGGAGCCGATCGAGCCGAGCGCCCAGTCGACGTCGCCGTTCGCGACCGAGATGTAGACCTGCGCCGCCTCCTTAAACGGCACGTGCACCATCTCGGTCCCGGTCAGGTAGGCGAACTCCGCGGCGCCCAGGTGCGGCGGGCTGCCGACGTAGGGCGAGCTGTAGGAGAGCTTCTTCTGGCTCGCCTTGGCGGCGGCGATCAGCTCGGGGATGGTCTTGTAGGGGCCGCCGCTCGCCACCGCGATGAAGAACACCGTGCGGTAGATCATCGACAGCGGCGCGAAGTCCTTCTCCGGGTCGTAGGGCACGCTCTTGAAGAGACGCGGGTTGATCGCGAGGTGCGCCTGGCCGGCGAGCAGCAGCTCGTAGCCGTCGGGCGCGGCCTTCTTCGCCTGGCCGATCGCGAGAAAGCCGTTCGCGCCAGGGCGGGGCTCGACGATCACCGGCTGTCCCCAGGTGCGGCTGAGCCGGTCGGCGACGGCGCGCACGGCGATGTCGGGCGTGAGCCCGTTCGGGTAGGGCGAGACGATCTTGACCGGCTTCGTGGGGAAATTCTGCGCCCACGCACTGGAGGCGGCCGCAAGAAGCAGAGCGACGAGGAATCTATTCATGAGAATCAGCCGTATCCGTCGCGTGCACGCTCATGTCGATCACGTCGCCCTTGTCGAAGAAATCGTCGATGGCGCGCGGCTCGTGCTGGATCTCCCACCAGTTGTTGTCGAGGTCCTGGAAGTAGAAGCCGTAGGCGCCGTGGCGCTCGAGCACCTTGTTGATTCTCTGGATGCCGTAGCTGTCCTTGAGGCGCACCGCCTCGGCGTGAGCCCGGTCGACCTCCTCGCGAGAGGCGACGTTCACGCCCCAGTGGGTGAGCACGTGCTGGTCCGGCACTTTCTCGCCGATGCACACCGCGACCACGTACATGCCGGTCTTGAGGCGCAGCATCATCGCCGGCCGAGCGTGGCGCACCACTTCGAGGCCGAGGAACTCCTCGTAGAAGCGGCGCGACTTCGCGAGGTCCTTGCACATCAGCGTGCCGTGGGAGAGCAGCAGCGGCTTCACGACCGAAGTGCCGACCCTTTCCGGAGCAATCGAGACGGGGTTCATCGCATCTCCTTGTCAGCTTGCCGGTTGCCGGAAGCGCCCGCCGTACCCGACGTCATTTACGCTTCCAGGGGAATAGGGGAATTGGTCGAGCGCCGCGCAGCCAGCCGCGAGCAGCGCTGTCGACAGCAGGAGAGCCCGAATGCAGAATGTCGATATCGATCTCATGCAGGGTGTCCGACCCGACGATGCCATTACAGCTTAGCGTACTTCCGGCAAACGCGATGCGGATTGCCGCGGTGGTGGCCTGCCTCGCGACCCCGGCGGCTGGCGCTTTGGCCCAGGAGTTCCCGGCGAAGCCGGTGCGGCTCGTCGTCCCCTTCCCGCCGGGCGGACCGCTCGACATCTCGGGACGCCTGATCGGCAAGGAGCTCCAGGACCGCTGGGGCCAGCCGGTGGTGGTCGAGAACAAGCCGGGGAGCACCGTGGGCCCCGAGCACACGGTGAAGAGCCCGCCCGACGGCTACACGCTGATGATCATCAGCTCGACGCCTCTGGTCACGCTGCCGCACCTGCAGAAGGTTCCTTACGATGTGCTGAAAGACCTGGTCGGCGTGACGCAGACGACGCTGCTCACCTACGCGCTGGTCGCCAATTCCGCATCGGGGATCGGCTCGATCCAGGAGCTGATCGCGCGCGCGAAGAAGGAGCCGGGAAAGCTCAACTACGCGAGCGCGGGCAACGGCTCGGGCCAGCACCTGTACGTCGAGCTCCTGAAGAGCGCAGCCGGCATCGACCTCGTCCACGTCCCCTACAAGGGCGCGGCCCCCGCGCTGCAAGCGGTGCTCGCGGGCGAGCCGCCGATCATGCTCGACGTCACGGTCGCGGTGCTGCCTCACGTCAAGGCGGGCAAGCTACGCGCGCTCATGGTCACGGGCGACAAGCCGCTCGAGCAGCTGCCTGGTGCGGTCCCCTTCGATTCGATGTTCCCGGGCCTGGGGATCCCGGGGTGGCACGGCATCTTCGCGACCGGCGGCACGCCCAGGCCCGTGCTCGACAAGCTCGCGGCGGACATCAGCTCGGTGCTCGCTCTCCCCGCGGTCGCGAGCCGCTTCCGCGAGCTTGGGGTGGAGCCTTCCGGAATATCCGGCGACGAGTTCAACGCGATCGTGCGGCGCGACTACGAGCGCTGGGGCGAGATCATCCGCAGGAACAAGCTGCGGGCGGATTGACTAGCAGCGCCCGAGGAAGTCCTTGATCCTGGCGCGGGCGATCTGCGTGCCGAAGCCGCCCCAGTTGACGTCGAAGCCGTGGTCGTTGCCGGGCAGCAGGATGTTCTCGTGGACAACGCCGGCCCGGGTGAGCGCCTGATCGAGAAGCTCGGCCTGCTCCCGGCGAACGATGCGGTCGCGGGTTCCGAGGATCGTGAAGGTGGGCGGCGTTTTCGCGTTGACGTGAGTCAGCGGGGACAAGGCGCGGTAGCGCTCCGGAAATTCCCCGGGCGTGCCGCCGAGGTATCGCTTCATCGCGGCCTGGGCATATTCGAGGCTGTCGCTGGATCGAAAACCCAGGGCCAGGTCCGCCGGTCCGTACAGGTTGATGACGCAGCGCACGGAAACCTCCGGCACTTCCGTGGATGGCGGAAGTTGCGGAGCGCCCGTGCTGTAGGCGGCGAGCATGGCCAGATTGCCGCCGGCGGAGTATCCCATGGTGACGATCCGCGAAGGATCGACGTGATACTCGGCGGCGTGAGCGGCGAGCCAGCCGAGCGCGGCCTTCACGTCGCCGGCTTCGTCCTGCCAGCGCCCCCGAGGCGGCATCCGATACTCGACGTCGAACACCTCGTAACCGCGCTCGTTCAGCCACCGGTTCCAGTCCGGCAAACCGCTGCGGTTTCCGTGTATCCACGCCCCGCCGTGCACGAACACGACGGCGGGGCGCAAAGGGCCGGTGTCGGATTGGCCGGTGCGCCACACGTCCAGTTCGAGGTTCGCACCGTTCTTGGCCATGCCGTAGACGACAGTCCGGTCCTGCTGCGGAACGCCCATGTTCAGGCGCCACGCGTTGTCGAGGTAGTCGGCGAGCGACAGCGGCACGTCCAACTCCCGCGCCTGCTGCCACACGGCGACGGTCGGGGTCAGCGCCATGGCCGCAGACAGGATCACCACTAGGCCCGACACCCACGTCGCCAGCCTGGCGCCGGATAGCTTCGCGAGGATCGCGAGCACCGCGGCGAGCAGCGTGAGCGCCAGCAGATGCAGAGGGAAGAACAGGGCCACCGCGCCGAAAATGCCGGGTCCGTCCCAGCGGACCGGAATCACCATGCAGTACGCCAACCCTGCCACGAGCGCGGCCAGCAGGCAAGCGACCGCGGTCAACACCCAGGCCACGCGCCCCGCGGCTTCATTCACCGCAGCCCGAAGCGCCCGTAGTCCGGGAGCGCCGCGTCGATCGGAGATTGCTGCGCGAAAGCGTCGATGACGCGATCGCTCACCGCCCAGAAGTCCGGACTGGACGCCGCGACGGCGAAGCGCGCGGCAAGCTGCCGGTAATCGGCTTCGCTGCCAAGGCGGCCCACGCCTTCCACGAAAGCGCCCAGCTCGCCCGCCGCGACCCGGTAGAAGGCGTTCGGGTAGGCGCCGACGAGGCCTTCCAGCACGGTGAGGGTGTCTTCGTCGGGCAGGCGCCGCTTCTCCTCCTTGAAGAGGGAGGAGATATTGCTGTGGGCGTTGTTGTGCAGCACAGTGTAGTAGCGCTCCCGCCCCCCGCCCTCTTCCACGACCAGCCAGGCGAGCTGCGGCATATACGACACGCGTCGACCTTCCAGATTGGCGAGGCGGTCGATACCGGCCTGCGTTTCCGCGCTCGCCTTGCCGCGGGCGAGCGCCGCCTTGTGGCTGAGCGCGGGCTGGAGCCGCTCGCGCATCATCCGCATCAGCTCCTGCGCCGGCTCGGCGGTCTTGAAGGCGACCCCGGTCTCCACCGGGAAATGCGTCGCGTCGCCGTCGATGTACTCCTTCACCTCGGGCACGGCGCCGCGGTACCAGTGGTCGCGCACCGCCTTGCGGCTCGCCTTGGGCAGCAGCGCGAGAAAATTCGCCTCGCCCTCCATTCGCAGGAAATCCATGTAGACGCGGGTGTTGAGCTGGTGCCCGATGTTGCCGTAGACGTCGAATCCCGCCACCAGCAGGTAATGGATGCGCTCGAGCAGCGGGTAGCCGATGATCCACGCGGTCTTCGGCGGCGCCCCCACCAGGCCCTGCACCACCGAGCCCTGGTCGAAATGGCGGAACAGCGTGAGCCCGGCGCTCGGATTGACGCTGTCGCCGTCCCACAGCAGGTCGAGGGTCGGCGGCACGTCCAGGATGGAAAGGACTTTCGCGTAGTACCCTGCCTTCGCCTCGAGGAATCGGGATTCCTTGCGACCATAGTCGATCCAGTCGAGCGGGAAGGCGTTGCTGCCCTCCTCCGCAGGCAGGCGCAGATAGTCCGCCTGCCCGGCGAGGAACTCGGCGTCGCGATCGAGCGTCGGCAGGTCCGGGCTGACGAAAACGACCCAGAACGTGTCGTTGATCACGTTGAGCGCGACCTGACCGCGGCACACCGTTCCCTTGATGAATCCGGAGATGGTGAAATGCGCCTCCTCCAGCATGAAGCGGTAACGCGAGCGGATCGGTATCTCGTGGAAGGTCGCGAATGGATTGGACGAGGTCTTCGGGTCGTACGAGGGCAGCGCCGTGACCGTGGCGAAGTTGTCGATGAACCAGCGCCGGTATTTTTCCATGCGCTCGTCGTCCAGCCGGTAGGGGATGTGCGTCTTGATGGCGAGCGTCTCCTGCACCGGCTGCAGGCGGTAGTAGACGCGCGCCACGCCGGGATCGTCGTAGGGCCTGCGCGTGGCGATGAGATCGACGGGCCGGCCGGGCGGCGTTTTCGAGCGCACGATCTGGTAGAACTGCTGCGCCCCGGTCTCGCCGAAATACAGATGCGCGAAGAAAAGATGCTCGTAGATGTAGCGGCTCATGAGCCGCGCCTTCATCTCGTCGGCGTTGAAGAAGGCTTCCCAGCGCGCAACCTGCTTGAGCGCCGCGGGCAAGGGCTCGGGCGGATTGGCATAGGGTGCGCCGGCTTTCAGCCAACTCGCGATCGCGTCGGTTTCCGCCGCTGAAAGGGGCGGCAGGCCGTAGGGCATGCCTTGCGGCGAAGCGGCAGCGAAGCGGTCGAACGTTTCGATCGCGGGGCAGGATTGCGGCGCGTCGGCCGCAGTTTCGTGCACAGTCTCGGCCGGCGGCGGCGCGGCGTCCTGCTTCAGGCGCAGCATGCGATACAGCACGCTGGCCTCGAGGTCAGCCTCGGGCGTCGAAGCCCGCTCGTTCAGCACCGCCGAAAAACCGCGCCTGCGCCACTCGACCGGCGAATGCGCGTCGGTAAAGAGGCGGGTGGGATCGCCCGCGACCAACCGCGTGCCGTAGACGTTCGACTTGTTCGCGCCGCGCGCAATGCCCTCGAAGGAACCGAGGCTCAACTGGCAGGGCGCGTCGGAGCAGCTGTGGCACAGCACGCAGCGACGGTCGAGGACGTGCTTCGCTTTCTGCCAGGCCTCGACCGACGCCGGATCGATGGTCGCGGCCTTCTGGTAGCGCGCGGGATCGGCGACGCCGTAAGCGTCGTCGAGCTTGCTTCGGACGATCGCGGCGCAGGCGGCGAGCAGCAGCGCGCAGAAGAGGGCGACCAGCGCCTTCAGAGAACCGTTCATGGATCCGCCAAGCGGCCGATTCACCAGGTCCGCGGCAGCGCGCGGGCGATGGTGATGCGCTCGCCCTTGATCTCGATATAGCCGCCCTCGACGAGATCGTCGAGGATCTTGCCGACCATCTCGCCCGAGGCACCGACGCGTGCGGCGATCCCCTCGAGCTTCGGCCGGTCCTGCACCACGAGCACGCCGTCTCGCTCGACGGCGAGGTCCAGAAGCATGCGCGCCACGCGGCCGTACACGTCCATGAGCCCCAGGGTCTTGACGTCGTTGGTGAGCGCGCGCACCCGCTTGATGAGCTTGAGGATCAGGTTCAGCGCGAACTCCGGGCTCTTCGTCACGAATTCCTTGAAGTCCTCTTTGGGGACCACCAGGAACTGCGTCGGCACGAGCGTCATCACCGAGGCCGAGCGCGGACCCTCGTCGAGCACCATTTCGCCGAAGTATTCCCCGGGGCCCGACTCGTTGAGCACGATCTCCTTGCCCTCTTCGCTGACGTAGATCTTCACGCGTCCCGAGACGATAATGTAGAGCGAGTCGGTGCGCTCGCCATCTCTGACGATGACGGAGTTTTTCGGAAACTCGCGCGTCACTGCGTGCCGGGCGAAGTCCCGGAGATCGATCACGTCGAGGAGCTCGTCCGGCGACGGTCCCTTCGGTCTGCGCTTTTCCATCGGCCCGAAGCGTGCTCAGCCCGCGAAGCGCGGCTCGGGCACGCCCCTAATCCCGAGCCCGGTGATGCGGAACAGGCTGCCGGCGAGGAACTGCGGCTTGGCCTCCTTGGCGAAACGTTCGTGCACCGCCGGGTGCTTCACCCGCGCCATCGAGGTGACGTAGATCTCGTCGAGCTTGTCGCCGCCGAAGATGACGCTGGTGATGTTCCGCACCGGCATGCCGATGCGGCGCTCGACCGAGCCGTCGGGCGCGTAGCGCACCAGGTCGCCCGAGATGAGCTGGGCGTTCCACACGTGCCCTTCCGCGTCGACGGTGGAGCCGTCCGCCACGCCCTGATCGCCCTTGACCGAGGCGAACAGGCGCTTGTTGGAGGGCGTGCCGGTCCCGACGTCGTAGTCGTACTTCCAGATCTCGCCCTGGAAGGTGTCGGCGAAGTAGAAGGTCCTGTCGTCGGGGCTCCAGCACGGACCGTTCGAGCAGATGATGCCGTCGTCGACCAGCGTGACCGAGAGGTCGGTGTCGAGGCGCCACAGGCCGCAGATCTTCAGCTCCTCCTTGTCGTCCATGCCGCCGGCGAAGAAGCGACCTTTGCGGTCGCACTTGCCGTCGTTCAGCCGCGTGCGCGGCTGGCCCGCGCTCACGAGCTCGATCTTCTCGGGCTTGTCCTTGAAGTCGTAGAAGTAGAAGCCGTCGTTGAGCGCGAGCACCGCGCCGCCGCCTTTGCGCAACGCCATCGCGCCGACGTCGTGCTTGAGCGACCAGTTTTCGGTCTTGCCGCTCCTGGGGTCGTAGCGCCAGATCGACGGCTTGCCGACCCGGCGGCCGGTGCCGTCGACCCAGTAGAGCCGGCCCTCATCCACGTCCCACACCGGCCCCTCGCCGAGATGGTTGTCGCACGTCAGGACGCATTCGATCTTCATTCAGGCGGCGCGCAGCGAGCGGCCCGAGCGGTCGAGCAGGCCCGCGGCGACGAGCGCCTTGCGGATGCGCTCGATCTCGGCCTGCGCGATCTTCACGAGCGGCGGGCGCACCGTGGCGCGCGGCAATTTCCCGAGCAGCACCAGCGCTTCCTTCATGCGGTTGTGCATGTCCACCCAGGGCTCGGAGTAGAACACCTCCGCGGTCGGCCAGATGCGCTCGTTGATCTCCTTCGCGGTTGCGAGGTCGTTCGCGCGCACCGCGCGGAAGAGTTTCGTCTGGAGCGCTGCGATCACCGAGCCTGAGCCGGAGAGCAGTCCATCGGCCCCGAGCACGAGCGAGCTCATCAGCCACGAGCTGTGGGTCGTGAGAACACTGACGGCCGGCTGCAGCGACTGCAGCGTCCTGATGTGCCGCTCGTGCAGCTGCGGGCTCGCGCACCAGTCCTTGATCGCGCGCACCTGCGGCACCGCCTCGACTATCGCGAGCAGCGTCTCGAGCGGGTAGCCCTGGCCGCCCGCAAGAGGGTACTGGAAGGCGATGATCGGCAGCTCGCTCGCGCCGGCGACGCGGCGGAAATGCTCGACCGCCATCTCGGGGCGCTGGCCCATGGTAAAGGGTCCGGGCGGGAACACGAGGAGCGCGGAAGCGCCGCCCTCGGCCGCCATCTTCGCGATGCGCGCGGCCTCCAGGCTCCCCTCGGCGTAGACGCCGTGGACGATCGGCAGCTTCGCGCCGACCTCGTCTTTCGCGATCGCCAGCACGCGCCTCTGCTCATCGAAGGTGCACGACGCGACCTCGGTCGAGTGCGCGTTGATCGTGACCGCTGAGAGGCCGTCGACGGAGGCGACGTCGCGAAGGTGCGCGCGGAACGAGGCTTCGTCGATCGAGAGGTCCTCGTGGAAAGGCAGGAGGACCGCCGGGATGACGCCTTGGGGAACCCATTTCATGTCAGGTCCTTCAGACTACTCGACCCGGATATTGTAATCGCGGATCACCTTCGCCCACTTGTCCGACTCGGCGCGCGCGAAAGCAAGGAATTCCTCGGGCGTGCTGCCGACCACGTCGAACCCCTGGCCCGCGAGCTTGCCCCGCACCTCGGGATCGGCGAGCGCCTTCCTCGCCTCGGCGTTGTAGCGCGCCACCGTCTCCCTGCCCCCTCCGGCCGGAACGAGGAGGCCGACCCAGGACTGCGCGGTGAAACCCGGGAGGGTCTCGGCGACCGCGGGCGTGTCCGGCAGCTGCTCGATGCGCTTCGAAGCTCCGATCGCGAGCGCCTTGATGCGCCCCGCCTTCACCTGCGGGATCGCCTGCGGGGCCGACACGAACATCACGTTCACCTGGCCGCCGACCAGGTCGATCATCATCGGCGCCCCGCCCTTGTACGGGACATGGGTCATCTCGATGCCGGTGCGACCGGAGAGCAGCAGCGCGTTCAGGTGGTTCGAGCTGCCCGCGCCCACCGTCGCGTAGGTCGCCTTGCCGGGATTCGCCTTGGCGTAGGCCACCAGCTCGGCAACGCTCGAGGGCGCGAAGTTCTTCGCGGCGACCAGCGCCTGCGGCGAGGTGACGAGCAGGCTCACGTGCTCGAAGGACCTGAACGGGTCGTAGCCCAGGTCCTTGTAGAGCAGGTGGTTCACCGCGTGCGTGTCGAACACGAACAACACCGTGCCGCCGTCGGGCGCCGCCTTTGCCGCCTCGGCCTCGCCGATCGACCCGCCCGCGCCCGCCTTGTTCTCGATCACCAGCGGACGGCCGATGCCTTGCGCGAATTTCGGGCCGAGCACCCGCGCGACGCCGTCGACCGTGCCGCCCGCAGGCCAGGGGACGATGACGCGGACGGGCTTGGCCGCCTGGCCGAAGGCCGATGAGCAGAGGAAAAGCAGGGTCACGAGGATCCGTTTCATGCCGCCCCCTTGGTCATGAGCTTCGCAATGCGCGAAGCGTCCTTGAGCTTCTCCATGTCCAGCACCGCGTCGCGCAGCAGCGCGACCTGCGCGCGCCCGAGCGCGTGCGAGGCGAGCTTCTCGAACTTCGCTACGACCTGGGACTCGCTGGCAAAGTTCGGCTCGCTGCCTCGCGGCGTCTCCACGGTGCGCTCCAGCCGGCTGCCGTCGGTGAGCTCGACTTCGACCCGCACCGCGTGCCTGAATTTCGACCCCTTCGCCGTGATCTCCGGGTCGGCCCGGACCTCGACTTTCCCGGCGAGCGCCATGCGCCTGCGATCCGTCACCGCCTTCTCGTCGAACTGGCCGACGAAGCAATCGCCCTCGAGCAGCAGCGTCGCCGCGCAGAACGACAGGTTCATCTGCGCGCTGGCGATGCCCGCAGGCCGGTACTTCCACCCGGCGTGATCGAGCGTCACCTGCGAGGCGTGCACCACGATTCTCTTCACGTCCTTCGCGCCGAAGGGCCGCTCGGCCTGGAGCTGACGCAGCGCGTCCAGGGTAGTGTGGTTGCTGCCGACGCAGGAATAGAACTTGAGCGCCACACCCAGGGTCTGCCACACCTCGCCGAGGCCCGCGGTCAGCTCCGACAGCTTGAAGCGGTCCTGCGAGCGCGAGAAGGTCGTGCAGAAGCCGCCGTACTCGCTCTCCAGCACGTCCGGGATACCGGTGAAGCCGTCCCGGGCGAGCAGTGCGCCGTAGAGCCCGCTCTGCGAGGCGCGCCCCGCGTGCATGCGCTTCACCATCGCGCCGTACTGCGCCGCCATCAGCCCCGAGGCCTGCGTGCCCGCGATGCCCAGCGCGTGCACGGTCCGGTCCGCGTCGAGCGCAAGACCGCGCGCGGCGCCCGAGGCCGCAGAGAACACGCCGAGCGTCGCGCCCGAGTGCCAGCCCTGGCCGATGTGCTCCTGCCCCATGCACAGTCCGACGCGCGGCCCAATCTCGTAGCCGGCGACCGCAGACGCGAGAAATTCCTTTCCGATCATGCGGCGCAGCTCGGCGACGGCGATGAGCGCGGGCAGCACCACCGCGCCGACGTGCAGCACGCCCTGGCGGTGCACATCGTCGAGCTCGAAGCCCTGCACCTGGGTGCCGTTCGCGAGCGCGGCGTGCGGCGCCGACAGCCGCTGCTTCGTACCCCACACCGCGCAGGCCCTGGAGCGGTCCAGCTTCCCCAGCGTGCGCTGCAGGATGCGGCACCATTCGAGGTGCGCGCCGTAGAGCGCGCAGCCGAGCGAGTCCAGGATCAGCAGCTTGGCGCGCTCGCGCACCTCGCGCGGAATGGCTTCGTACGCAAGGCCCGAGACGAACTCCGCGATCCCGCGCGTGTGGGGATTGCTCATTCCAGGCGGATCTTCGCGTCGCGGATGAGCTTGCCCAGGCGCTCCTTCTCCGCGCGGATGTGCGCGGCGAAGGCCTCGGGCGACCCGCCGGCGGGCTCGGCGCCTTCGGCGAGCAGGCTGCCCTTCACCTCGGGCTGCTCGAGCGCCTTCGACAGCTCGGCGTTGAGCTTCATCACGATGTCGCGCGGCGTTCCCGCCGGCGCGAGGATACCGTACCAGGAGCTCGCCTCGTAGCCGGGCAGCCCCGACTCGGCGAGCGTCGGCAGCTCCGGCAGCGAGGCGAGGCGCTTTGCGCCGGTCGTGGCGAGGCCTCTCAGCTTCCCCGCCTTGATGTGCGGCAGGATCGCGACCACGCTGGAGAACATGAGCTGCACCTGGCCCGAGAGGAGGTCGGTGAGAGCGGGCGACAGTCCCTTGTAGGGCACGTGCACCATGTCCACGCCCGCCATCGAATCGAACATCACCGCCGCGAGCTGCGAGGAGCTGCCGTTGCCGTTCGAGGCGAAGTTGAGCCTGCCGGGGTGCGCGCGCGCGTAGGCGACGAACTCCGCGATATCGCGCGCCGGGACCGAGGGGTGTACCACGAGTACGAGCGGCGCGGAGGCGAGCAGCTCGACGGGCGCGAAATCGCGGAGCGGATCGTACGGCAGCTTCTCGTGCAGGTTCGGGTTGATCGCATGGCTGCCGACGCCGCCGAGGAACAGCGTGTAGCCGTCGGGCGCCGCCTTGGCTGCGAGCTCGGCGCCGACGACGCCGCCCGCGCCCGGTCGGTTGTCGACCACCACGGGCTGGCCGAGGGTGTCGGCGAGTCGCTTGCCTACGAGGCGCGCGACGTTGTCGTTGCCGCCGCCCGCCGCGAACGGGACGATGAGGCGGATCGGCTTGCTCGGATAAGCCTGCCCTGAGCTTGCCGAAGGGCTCTGCGCGAAAGCCGGATTCAGGAGAAGCGCGGCAATCGCCGCGGGGACGTACCGATTCACGCGGGAATGCTAGCATGGCGCTCGTATGCGTTTCCTGCGAGCGCTGGCGGCATTCCTCGCACTCTGCATCGCTCCGGCTCCGTCCGCGGCGCAGGCCCCTTCGACGGGCTCAGAGCAAGCCTGGCCCACCCGCCCCCTGAGGCTGATCGCCAATGACGCGCAAAGCGCCGTGCCCGACCTCGCCGCGCGCGTCCTCGCCGAAGGGCTCGCGCGCGCGCTCGGCCAGCCAGTGCGGGTGGAGAACCGCCCGGGCGACGAGGGCGTGCAGACCGCCGCGATGGCGGCGCCGAACGGCACGACCTTGTTCCTCGCGCCCTCCTCGGTACTCACCATCTTCCCGTACACCACCGACCTCGTCCCCTACAGCCCCGAGGACGACTTCGCCGGCGTCGCCCTGGTGGGCGCGACCCCCTTCGTCGTCGTCGCCAACCCTGAGCTGAACGTGAAATCGCTCTCCGACCTGGTGACGCTGGCGCACGAGGCACCCAGGAGACTGGCGTTCGCGAGCCCGGGCCTGCGGACCCTGCCGGGGATCCTGGGCGAGATGATCAGGAGGCGCGAAGCCCTCGACCTGATGCTCCTGCCCTACCCGGGCCCGCAGAGCGTGCGCGACACCATCGCAGGGCGTACGCACTTCAGCGTCGAGACGGTCCCGTCGATCCTCACCGCAGTTCAGCGCCGGCAGCTGCGCGCGCTCGCCGTGAGCTCGGCGAAGCGCCTCGCCGAGCTGAAGGACGTGGCGACGGTCGCCGAGGCCATCCCGGGCTTCGAGTTCAGCGCCTGGTACGCCCTGGTCGCGCCCGCGGGGACGCCAGAGGCGATCCTCCAGCGCCTCAACCGCGAGACGAGCCGGCTGCTCGCCGATCCGGACATCGAGCAGCGCCTGAACCTGCTCGGCATCTACCCCGAGGGCGCGCGCGCCCCCGCGCAGCTTGACGCGTTCTTCGCGAGCGAGCGCGCGTTCTGGAGAAAGACGGCGCGCGAGATGAAGATGGAGCCCGAGTAGTCAGCTCGAGCGGCCGAGGCTCCACACGCCCGGCCCGGAGGCGAAGACCATCAGCAGGCCCCCGGTGATCGCGACATTCTTCATGAAGTGGATCATCGCGTCTCCACCCGCCGCGGGGTTGTGGAAGATCAGCGTGACCGGGATCATCCAGATCACCAGCGCGATCGCGGCGGGGCGCGTCTTCCAGCCGACGATGAGGGCGAGCGCGCACCCGATCTCGACGATCACGGAGACGACGAGCAGCACCTGCGGGAACGGCAGGCCCGCCTTGGTCATGTAGCCCAGAGTCATGGCATAGCCCGTGATTTTTTCGATGCCGGACAGCAGGAAGATGAGAGCGAGAAGGATGCGGCCAGCGAGCGCGGCGAGACTGTTCATGGGACCTCCGTGGATGGGAGTCGCCGCCAGCATACAATAGCAGCGACCGGGGAGGAATCATGCCGGAAGGACCGCGCGATATCGTGCGCAACAACGTCAAGGAAAAGCTCGCGCGCGGCGAGGTCGTCGCCTCGATGACCGTGCGCCTTTCGCGCTCGGTCGAGATCGCGCGCCTCGCCAGAACCGCCGGGTTCGTCTCGATCTACGTCGATGTCGAGCACTCGAGCCTGTCGCTCGAGACTACCGGCCAGATCTGCATCGCCGCGCTCGAGGTCGGCATCGCGCCGTTCGTGCGCGTGCCGAGCACCCGGCCCGAGCACGTGTCGCGTGCCCTCGACGGCGGCGCGCTGGGCGTGATCGCGCCGCACATCCGCTCGAGCCAGGAAGCGCGCGCGGTCGTGGCCGCCGCGAAATATCCCCCTCTGGGCGAACGCTCGCATGGCGGTGTGCTGCCGCATCTACACTACCGCTCGTTTCCGACCGCCGAGGCGAACGCCGCGATGAACGAGGCGACCATGGTGGTGGTGCAGTTCGAGACGGCCGGCGCGATAGACCGCGCGGAGGAGATCGCCCAGGTGGAGGGCGTGGACATGGTGCTCATGGGGACGAACGACCTGCTCGCCGACATGGGGCTTGCGGGCCAGTACGAGCACGAGCGCGTGCGCGACGCCTACGCGCGCACCATCGCCGCGTGCAGGAAGCACGGCAAGCACGTCGGCGTCGGCGGCCTCGCGACGCGTCCCAAGCTCGCCGCCGAGTTCGTGAGGATGGGCGCGCGCTACGTCTCCACCGGCACCGACCTCGCCTTCCTGCTCGCCGAATGCACCGCGCGCGCGAAGCAGGTCCACGAGATGACGCTGAAATGAGGACGCTCGCCTTTCTCCTCGCCGCGCTGCTCGCGCAAGGCGCCGCCGCGCAGTTGCCCGCGAAGCCGGTGCGCATCGTCGTCGCCTTCCCCGCGGGCGGGGGCACCGACATCGTCGCCCGCCTGCTCGCGCCCAGGTTGAGCGAGGCCTGGGGCCAGCAGGTGATCGTCGACAACCGCGCCGGTGCGAGCGGCGTAATCGGCACCGAGCTCGCGGCGCGCTCCGCGCCCGACGGCACCACGCTGTTCCTGGGGACGCTGGGCAACCTCGCGGTGAACCCGCACCTCTACCCGAAGATGACCGTCGATCCGCTTCGCGACTTCGCGCCGGTCACGCAGGTGGTCGCGGTGCATTTCGTCATGGTGGCGAACCCGACGGTCCCGGCGCGTAACGTGAGCGAGCTGATCGCCCTGGCGAAATCGGAGCCGGGGAAGATCAACTACTCCTCCTCCGGCCCGGGCGGCGCGCCGCACCTCGCCGGCGAGCTGTTCAAGAGCATGGCGCAGGTCGACATCGTCCACGTCCCCTACAAAGGCAGCGCGCCCAGCTTCCAGGACCTGCTGGGCGGGCGCGTCTCCTTCACCTGCGACAGCCTGGTGCAGGCGCTGCCCTACATACGCGACAAGCGACTCGTCGCGCTCGCGGTGCTGGGCGCGGCGCGCACGCCGCTCCTGCCCGAGGTGCCGACCGTGGGCGAGACGCTTCCCGGCTACGAGCTCACCAACTGGTTCGGCCTCGTCGCGCCCGTCGCCACCCCGGCCGCGACGGTCACGAAAATCCACGCGGACGTGGTCAAGCTGCTGCGCGATCCGGCAGTCGCCGAGAAGCTCTCGGGCATGGGCGCGACCGCGATCGGCAACGCGCCCGCCGAGTTCGGCGAGATCATGCGCGCGGATTCCGAGAAGTGGGGCAAGCTGATACGCGAGGCGCAGATCAAGGCGGAGTGACATGGAAGCGACGAAAATCGGCGGCTACGAGATCGACGTCGTCATCCAGGGGTTCCCCGGGAGGATGGTGTGCCACGGAGGGCTGGGCTGGAGCACCGTGGCGCTCGTCCGCGGCGAGGGCCGCGTCGCGCTGGTCGACGTCGGGAGCTTCACCATGCGCAAGGGGATCCTCGAGCAGCTCGCCAAGCGCGGGCTGGAGCCGCAGGACGTGACCGACGTGATCCTCACGCACTCGCACTACGACCACTCGCTCAACTGGATCATGTTCCGCCACGCGCGCATCATTATCGGCGCGCGCGAGCTCAACTGGTCGCTGAACGAGCCCTGGGGCGAAGGGCCGGTGCCCGAGCTCTATATGCGCGAGCTCGAGAACTGGCCGACCCTGCACCCGGTCGCCGACGGGCAGGAATTCATGCCCGGATTTCGTGCGCACGCCGCGCCGGGCCACACGCCCGGCCACCTGGTCTTCGTCCTCGAAGGCAAAGACAGCGACGCGGTATTCACCGGCGACGCCGCCAAGAACCGCGCCGAGCTGCTCTCGCGCAAGGGCGACGCGACCTACGACGCAGCCCTCAGCACCGCGACGATCGAAAAAATATGGCAGCTGTGGAAAAAGCGCCCGGGCAGCGTCCTCGTCCCGGGCCACGACCTGCCGATGATGCAGAAGGACGGCAAGATCGCCTACATCGGCAAGCGCCGGGCGGCGCTCAAGGTGTGGTTCGGCGAGAACCTCGAGATGAGCACGCTGATCGAGCTGGGCCCGCGCTAGCGATGCGCCGGTTCGCCTACGCTTTCCTGTTTCTCGCGGCAGGCGCGCTTGCGCAGGCTCAGCCCAGGCCGCTCAAGATCGTCGTCCCTTTCCCGCCCGGCAACGGAACGGACATCCTCGCGCGCCTCATGGCGCCGAAGATGACCGCGGCGAGCGGCCAGGCGGTGATCGTCGAGAACCGCGGCGGCGCGAACGGCATGATCGGCGCCGAGGCAGTGGCGCACGCCGCCCCGGACGGGACGACGATCCTCTTCACCTCGCCCAGCACCCACGTCACCGCCCAGTTTCTCTCGAAGAACCTGCCCTACGACCCGGTCAAGGACTTCACGCCGATCACCGCGGCGGTCGAGCCCGTGACGGTGATGACCGTCAACCCGTCGCTCCCCGTGAATTCCGTGAAGGAGCTGATCGCCTACGCCAAGGCAAACCCCGGCAAGCTGAACTACTCCAGCCCGGGCGTGGGCGCGGTGTTCCACATGTCAGGCGAGTTGTTCAAGCTCGGCGCTGGCGTCGACATCGTCCACGTGCCTTACAAGGGTGCGTCGCCCGCGCTGCAGGGCGTGATCTCAGGCGAGGTCGCGATCGGCTTCAACTCGCTCGCGTCCGTGCTGCCGCACCTGCGCTCGGGGAAGCTCAAGGTGCTCGCGGTGCTCGAGGCGAAGCGCTACCCCGGGCTGCCCGACGTCCCGTCGATCGGAGAGGTGATCCCCGGGTTCGAGAAGCCGGCGTCGTGGTTCGGCCTGTTCGGCCCCGCCGGCCTGCCGCCTGCAACGCTTTTGCGGCTGCACGACGAGCTGGTCGCTTCGCTCAGGGATCCCGAAGTGCGCGCGAAGATCGACGAGCTCGCGATGACCGTCATCGCCAACACGCCCGAGCAATTTTCTGCGATGCTGAAAAGCGGGATAGCCCAATACGGGCGGCTCATCAAGGCCGCCGGCATCAAACCGGAGTGAGAAAGATGATTCGAAAGATCTTCGCTTGCGCGTTCGCCGTGCTGTTCAGCTGCGCAACGTACGCCCAGACCTACCCAACCAAGCCGGTGCGCCTCATCATCCCCTTCCCACCGGGTGGCAGCAACGACGTGGTCGGGCGCATGATCGCCTTCCAGCTCTCCGAGCGCCTGGGCAAGGGTGTCGTCGTCGACAACCAGGGCAGCGGCGCAGGCGGCATCATCGGCACCGAGGCCGGCGCGAGAGCCACACCCGACGGCTATACGCTCACGCTCATCTCGGTCGCCTACGCATTCAGCGCATCGATGTACAAGCTGCCTTACGACCCGGCGACCGCCTTCGCGCCGGTGGCGCTGCTGGGCACCGGACCCGTGGTGCTTGCGGTGAATGCCAAGCTCCCCGTCAACTCGCTGCAGGACCTGATCGCGCTCGCCAAGGCGAAACCCGGGGAGCTCAACTACGCCTCGGCGGGCGTCGGCAGTTTCCAACACCTGGCGAGCGCGCTGTTCAAGCTGCAGTCGGGCCTGGACATCGTGCACATCCCGTTCAAGGGCGGCGGGCCGGCGATGATGGACGTGATCGCCGGCAACACCCAGATCGCGATCGGCTCGCTCATCCAGACGCTGCCTCACATCAGGTCGGGTAGGCTGAAGCCCCTGGGCGTAGGCAGCCTGAAGCGCGTTCCGGCGCTGCCCGACGTGCCGACGATCTCCGAGGCGGGCGTTCCCGGCTACGAGGCGACCAACTGGTGGGGCATCGTCGCGCCCGCCGGGACACCGAAGGCCGTGATCGACCAGCTGCACAAGGAGCTCTCGGTGATCCTCGCCACCGCCGAGACCAGGAAGCGCTTCGAGAGCGAGGGCGGCGAAGCGGTGCAGATGAGCTCGGAGGACTTCGGCAAGTTCATCGTCTTGGAGACCGCGAAATGGGCCAAGGTCGTAAAAGAGGCCGGTATCAAGTCGGAGTAGGAATGCGCGCGCTCGGCGTCGCGCTCGCGCTGGCGGCGCCGCTCGCCCTCGGGCAAGGCAACGACCCGAACGCGGCGTTCGCCAACGAGCTGATCGTCGTACCGTTCAAGGACCACACCATGGCCGGGCTCGTCACGCACCGGCCCGAGGACAGGAAGTTCACCCACGCGCTGGCGCTCTTTCCGGGTTCGCCCGGCCAGCCCAAGCTGCAGATGCAGAACGGCCAGATCGTGATCGGCGACCAGCGCGGGAATTTCCTGATACGCGCGCGGCGCCACTTCCTGGAAGAAGGCATCCTCACCGTGGTGGTCGACGCGCCGAGCGACCACTGGTTCGGCCTTTTCCGGCACGACTTCCGCGCCTCGCCGCGCTACGGCGAGGACGTGCGCGGCCTGGTCGACGCAGTCACCAAGCGCTACGGCGAGCTCGATTGGACGTTCATCGGCACCAGCGAAGGCGTGGTGAGCGCAGTCCAGGCCGCGCGCATGGCCGCGCCGCCGCCGAAGCGCGTCGTTCTCACGTCGTCCCTCACCAGCCCGAACTTCCAGGGCCCGGGCCTGCGGTTCGCCGACGTCAAGGCGACGACCGTCCCGGTGCTGTGGGTGCATCACCGGCGCGACCCCTGCCGGGGGACGCCCTACTCGACCACGAAATCCTGGGCCGAGGAGCTGCACCAGCCGCTCCTCACCGTGACCGGCTCAAAGGGCGCGCGCGGCGATCCCTGCGAGGCGTTCTCCGAGCACGGCTTCGTCGGGATGGAGGTGACGACGATCAAGGCGATCGTCGCCTGGATCCGCACCGGACAGGCGCCGGCTGAGGTCGGCGAATAGCTAGAACTCGCGCCCGATCTTCAGGTAGCCGACGGTCATGCCGGGCGCCTCGAAGCCCTTCGCGATGCCCGCGCGCACCTGCACCAGGAGCAGGTACCCGAGGCGCAGCTCGGACAGCAGCTCCACACCCCCGCTCCAGAAGAAGCGCTGCAGGGCGGAGTCGTTCCACGCCGAGCCGGTCTCGAGGAACACGGTGAGCGAGAGGCGGTCGAGGCCCACCGGCGGCACCGTCAGATGGCGGTCGACATCCGAGAGCGGCGTGCGCAACTCGAACGTCCCCAGCACTGCGTGGCGGCCGGTGAGCACTGCCTCGCCGCTTCGGTAGCCGCGCAGGGGAAACTGGCGCTGGTCGAGCACGGGCAGGTCGAAGCCTACGATTTCCTCCGAAAAGCTGCCGCCCAGCTGTATCGCCTCGGCGCCCGCCTGCGAGTAGGCCTGGTTCAGGCGCAGCGCGAGCACCGAGGCGCCCGCGGGCACGTACCCGCGCCAGTCGTAGCGGTAGAAATTGCCCGAATAGGTCCCGCGCAGCCCGTTCGAGGTCTCGGCGAAGAGGCGCAGCTGCTGCCCCTGGCTTGGCCCCTCGGAGAGGAACTGGGTGCGGCGCGTGTCCACCCCGGCGACCAGGCCGAGCACGCGCTCGTTCCTCGTATCGACAGTGCCCACGCCGAGATCGTGAAAAGTCTCCCGGTCCAGAGCGGCGCCAGCGCCGGCGTAGTACTGCGTGGCGAGCTTCAGGCGCCGCCACAGCGACACCCACTGCGCCGTCTCGTCGATGTTGTAGGCGGTGACGTCGCGCCCGGTGAACTTGCGGTCGTCGACCGCGCTGGTCTTGACCGTCATGGAGCGGTTGATGAAGCCGCCGTGCCGGTCGTTGTACACGTAGCTCGCGCTGCCCAGGCCCTGCTGCTGCGTGAACTCGTAGAGGGGCGCGAGCGTATACAGGTGCAGCCCCAGCGCGTCCTGCCCGAAGGTCTGGAAGCCAAGCGCGAACGCGCCGTCGGCGATGTAGGCGGCGGGCAGCCACGAGGTCGGCACGAGCGAGGACCAGGCAGAGTAGGGGCGGTCGGGCCCGGCCAACGGGCCCGGGAGTTGAGACGGCACCGCCTCCGGTTGAGTCGCTTCGCGCACTTCGAGCGGCGCGCCGGGCAGGCGCAACAGGCGCAGCGCGCCGCCGTCGGCCTCGAGCGTGGTCGTCAGGAGCTGCCCTGAAACCGGCGCGCTGATGTCCAGCACCCCAGAGAGCGCGTCGGACCAGCGCGCGAGGCGTCGATCGCGGCTGCGCCACGACCAGACATTTTCGACGTTCCCGTAGTCGGCGACGAAGAAGATCTCGTCGCCGGAAGCGGCGAAGCGCGGCAGGTGCTTCACCACGCTGTCGGCGAGCAGCACCGATGCGCTGCCGTCGACGATCTCCACCAGCGACCAGCGCCCTTCGCGCAGGCTCGTCACCACTACCGCGCCGTCTTTCGCGTCGAGCCCCGTGAGCGCTTCGCCCCGGGCGCCGCGGTACAGCACGCGCTCCTCCGCCCCGTCGCGCCCGAGCAGCAGCACCTCGGCTACGCCGCCGACGACGCGGATCGCCGCGATGCGGCCGTTCGCCAGCGGCGCGGCGAAGCGGTAGCGCCCGCACTCGGTCATGCGCTCGAGCGATCCGTCTGCGCCGACGCGGTAGAGGTCATAGTAGACGCTGTAATCGCCGCAGATCTCGGGCTTGGAGACGAACGCGTCCCCGGCGGGCGACAGCGCGACCCGCGTCTGCGGCTCGACCTCGGTCACCGTGACCGGCTCCGCGCCCGGCGCCTGGCGCATCAGCACCGGCAGCGTGTAGCCGTCGCCCGCCACGTACCAGCGCGTGCCGTCGGCGGCGAGCTGCGGGCTGCCGAGCGACCAGGCGCGCGCCAGGATCTCGCCGCCCGCGTCGCGCGCGCCGCCCTGCGCGGGCTTCGCGCCGAAGCGCGTGCGCAACCATGCGTGGTACTCCTCCCACAGCTCGTCCATGTGCTTGCCGGTCACACCCACCGGGTTCGTGTCGACGCGGAAGGGAATGAGGTTGTCGCTGTAGCCCTGGACATAGTCCATCGCTGCGCCCGGGCCGTAGCGCTCGGTGAGGAAGGCGAAGAAATAGCCGCCGTAAAGGTAGTCGCGGTTGAGCGGAAAGCCGCGTCCCTCGGCGTTGACTTCGCGCAGTGAGCGCAGGCCCCGGGCCGCCTCGGCGCGCATCTGGCCCTCGAAGTGGCTCTGGCCGAGGCGCCCGTAGCCCCGGCTCGGGTCCGACTCCGAGTAGACCGCGAGCCCCTCGGTGACCCAGCCGGGCTCGAGCACGTTCGGAAACAGGAACAGGAACCGGCCGAAGATGCGCCGCAGCGCCAGCGGGTCGTCGGTCGCCTTGTCCAGGTGCGCGATGTGCGTGAACTCGTGCGTCAACACCAGCTCCAGCCATTCGCGGTTCTGCAGCAGCTCGCCCTCGTCGGGCGGGGTGAGCACGATCTGGATGTAGTTGAACGGCAGTGGAGAAGCCAGGCCGTTGGGAAAGTCGAGCGAGTCGAGCACCACTATGTGGGTGCGCAGCGCGGGCCGCCAGTTCAGCCAGCCGGTGATCCGCGGGTATACCGATTCGGCCGTCCCCGCGACGAGCTGCGCCTGCTCGCGCAGGCGCTCGGAAAAATGCACGGAGAAATGCGCCGTGTCGAGCGTGCGCCAGGGAAGCGAGGGGTCGACGAACTGCGCCTGGGCGGCGGAAAGCCACAGAAAAAGCGTGAACGCCGCCGCGCACCAGGACCGTTTCATGCCGCTCCTCGAATCCGCCTGCGCCGGATGGTACATTAGTGCCCGTTTCGCGACGACCAGAGGTAACGATGGCTGGGTCATCCGCATTGCGTCTTCTCGCCTTCCTCTCCGGCGTGCTGCTCGCTTCATCCGCTGCCGCGCAGCGAGCGAAGCCCGCGGGGCTCCCCGACGCGCCCGGCAAGGAGGTGCTCGTGGCGAAGTGCTTCCAGTGCCACGCGCCGACGATGTGGCAGGACCACGGGCAGGACCGCCGCGGCTGGGAGAGCGTGCTCTACCGCATGGTCGGTCGCGGCGCGCTGTGGACCGAGGAAGAGATCAGGACCATGGCTGCCTATCTCGCCGCCGCGTACCCGAAAAAGTAAGGAGACGCCATGAGAGAGCTCGTCGCGCGCTACCTGTCCCGCAACATCTCGCGCCGCGGATTCCTGAAGGGCATGACGGCGGCGGGCGTCTCGCTCGCCGCGGCGGAGTCCATCCTCGATTCGCTCGTGCCGCTCGCGCAGGCCCAGAGCGTGGCCGCCGAGGCGATCAAGACGGTGGAAGGGACGGGCGGAGAGGTGTTCGCCGAGCAGCTGATGGCCTCGGGCGTCAAGTACGTGTTCGGCAACTCGGCGAGCGAGGACGCGCAGTTCTACGAGGCGCTGGTCGACCGTCCGCAGCTCAAGTACATCCTCACGCCGCACGAGGGGCCGGGCGCGGCGATGGCAGCCGGCTACGTCAAGGCCTCTGGCGAGCCCGCG